>Ga0208789_1000377_pt1 | contig 45758 bp, 39 predicted proteins | sample Methanotroph_Enr_FD_187368 | JGI IMG/M metagenome (GOLD analysis project Ga0208789, IMG submission 187368) | Enriched soil microbial communities from Old Woman Creek wetland in Ohio, USA - Methanotroph_Enrichment_5 (SPAdes) (version 2) | ecosystem: Environmental > Terrestrial > Soil > Wetlands...
AGAGCCAGGCCGAAAACCGGCTTTCGGATATTTTTGTGCAGGTGGAGGAAGAGGTGCGGGTCGGGATCTACAGGGTCAGGGCCTCGGCGGATGAAGTGGCGACCGCCTCGATGACCGTCACCCTGGCCGAGCAGGAGCTGGAGATGGCCCGCAACCGCTTCTCCGCCGGGGTGGCGGATAACGTCGAACTGGTGGACGCCCAGACCTCGCTTTCCAGGGCGCGCGACAGCCGCGTCGACGCGCTTTCCAGGCGCAAAGAAGCCAACATCCGCCTGACCCTGGCCCTTGGCCGGATGAAGAAACTGAAGTTCTGATCCCCGCTTTTACAGCTTTGAACTGTGCTGCTTAAGGAAAATATGACCGAAAATACCGACGACACCGAAAACACCGGCTCCGCCACAAAGAGCAAGCGGTCCAAAAAAACCAACCTGGGCCTCTTGGCCGTGGCCGGCGTGATCCTGCTCGCCGCGGGCGCGGCCTACTGGCATTATGCCTCCGGCTTTGAAACTACCGACGACGCCTATATCGATACGCATGTCATCCCGGTCAGCTCCAAGGTCGCCGGCCAGATCCAGGCGGTCAGGGTGGAAGACAACCAGCACGTGGAAAAGGGCGCTCCGCTGCTGGACATAGACCCGCGCGACTACCAGGTGAAACTGGACCAGGCGAAGGCCGAACTTGCCGCCGCGACGGCCGAAGCGAAGCGCGCCGCCGCCGACGCCGAGCGCGCCAAGCAGCTCTTCGACCGGGACGACCTGTCCCGCCAGTCCTACGAAAGATCCGTGGCCGACGCCGAAGTCCTGAAAGCCCGCGCCCTCCTGGCGGAGAAGAAAACCGCCGCGGCCGAGCTGGACCTCTCCTATACGCGCATAACGGCGCCCGAGGCCGGCAAGGTCACCAAAAAGAACGCCGAGCCGCGCGCCTACGTGCAGGTGGGGCAGTCGCTGCTGGCCATAGTCACCGACGAGGTCTGGGTAGTGGCCAATTTCAAGGAAACGCAGCTCACCCGTATGCGCCCCGGCCAGAAAGTTTCCATAAGCGTGGACGCTTATCCGGGCAGGGAGCTTAAAGGCCGCATCGACAGCATCCAGTCCGGGACGGGCGCCCGCTTCAGCCTGCTGCCCGCCGAGAACGCCACCGGCAATTTCGTCAAGGTCGTTCAGCGCGTGCCCGTCAAAATAGTCCTGACCGAGCCGGTCGGCGACATGGTGCTGGCTCCCGGCATGTCCGTCGAGCCCAGGGTCCACCTCGACTGATGTCCGAAAAAAGTCCGCGGCACGAATACTGGAAGCCCAGCCACTCCCCGTGGCTGGTGGCTTTATCCGTGCTGCTGACCACGTTCATGCAGGTGCTGGACACCTCCGTGGCCAACGTCTCGCTGCCGCATATCGCCGGCGGCCTGTCGGCCTCCACGCATGAAGTGTCCTGGGTGCTCACCAGCTACCTGGTCGCGGGCGCGCTCATGCTGGCCGCCTCCAGCTGGCTCAGCGTCTTCATCGGGCGCAAGCGCTTCCTGGCTATTTCGGTGGCGCTTTTTACTATCTCTTCGATGCTGTGCGGCATGGCCCAGAGCCTGCCGCAGCTGGTGTTCGCCAGGATACTGCAGGGGCTCGCCGGCGGCGGGCTGCAGCCTATCTCGCAGGCCATCCTGCTGGAAAGTTTTCCCCAGGAAAAGCGGGGGCAGGCGATGGCCATGTACGGTATCGGCATTATCGTGGCGCCCATCATCGGGCCGATCCTGGGCGGCTGGATAACCGACAACTATTCCTGGCGCTGGATCTTCTACATAAACGTGCCCATAGGCATCATCGGCCTGCTGCTGCAGCAGGCTTTCATCGAGGACCCTCCTTATCTTAAGGCTGACCTGGGCGCGAAAGTGGACTATGTCGGCCTGGCGCTGATGATCGTAGGCCTGGGCGCTTTCCAGCTGGTGATAGACAAAGGCCAGGACGTGGAATGGTTCGCGGACGCGTGGATCCGCGCGGGCACTTTCGTGTTCGCCCTGGCGCTGCCGCTGTTCGCCTGGTGGGAGCTGCGCCAGCGGCACCCGCTCATTAACCTGAAACTGCTGAAAAGCCGCAACCTTTCGCTGGGGTCCCTGATGTCCGCGGTGCTGGGCGCCGTGCTGATGGGCTCGACGGCGATAATGCCCATCTTCATGCAGTCGCTGCTGGGCTATCCCGCCTTCCAGAGCGGCCTGGCCATGATGCCGCGCGGCATCGGCTCGCTGGTGGCGATGATCGTCATAAGCCAGCTCATCTCGAAGTTCGGGAACCGGCTTATGATACTGACCGGCTTCCTGGGCATAGCCGTCACGCTCATAATCTTTTCGGGCATGAACCTGGGCATAGCGCGTTCCAACATCATGGCGCCGCTGTTCTTCAACGGGATGATGATGGGCTTCATCTTCGTGCCGCTCACCACGCTGACCATGGCCAACCTGCGCCAGGCCGACATCCAGCAGGCCAGCGGCATCTTCAGCCTGCTCCGGAACATCGGCGCCAGCATAGGCATCTCCCTCATGTTCACCATGCAGGCGCGCATGGCGCAGGTGCACCAGACGGCCCTGGCCTCGAACATTTCGCTGTACAGCGACCGGTTCCTGGCCTGGGCGGACGGCCTGAGGAACGTGCTCCCCGGCCAGGCGGCGGCTTACGGCCTGGCCTACAAGGCCGTCGTCGTACAGGCCGTGCTTTTGTCCTTCCTCGATTGTTTCAGGTGGCTGGCCTACACAGCCCTTATCGCCGCGCCCTTCGTCCTGTACTTTAAAGGCGCGAAGCACATAAAGAGCCAGGCCGAGATGTCCATACCGGAATGACGGGCGGTCGCCGTTCCCGGCGCTATGCGGCGCTTCCGCATGAAATGTTATCATAGCGGTAGGAATCTTTTTAACGGAAGGACCTATCGAATGGCATCACGCAAGTTCGGCCTCATTCTTTTCTTTTCCCTGCTCGCGTTAAAACCCGCAGCCGCCGCAGACCTGGGCGGCCGGACGTATTTTATCTCCGAAGGCGCCGACTGCGAGGCCGCGTCCGCCCGCCGCGTCGAGATCGGCCCCCTGCCCGAGCTTAAAAAGCGCCTGGTCGGCAAGACGGGCATCTATTGCGTAAGCTGGCAGCTCCTGAAGACGGACATCGAGGGCTACAAAGACCCGGCCATCTATATCGGCAGGGTGGGGGACGTGAGCGAGTTCTACCTGAACCGGAAGAAGATCGGCCTGACGAGCCAGATCCCGGCGGGCGGCTGGCATCTGCACGCGGTGCACAGCTATTACTACCTGCCCCCGTGGCTGTTCGGCAAGACCAACGAGGCCCTCCTTAAGGTGGACAAATTCTTCAGGGCCGGCTCGGGGCCGCTGGACAGTATCGAGCTCGGGAGCTGGGATGATATAAGGAGGAAGGCCAGGTACGAGAATTACCTGCAGACCGACGTGCTGCTGCTGCTGTCCATCCTCTTCGTCTTCGTCGGCTTGCTTATCGTCGGGCTCTTCAGGCGCCATCCTAATTTCACCAGCTACCGGACCTTCTCGTTCGCCTGTCTTACCGGCGGCCTCTTCTCGCTGTCCCTGAGCCGGGTGCTCTATTTCTTTATCAGCGACTACGCCGCCATCTATAAATTCAACTGCACGGTGGGCGCCCTGTTCTTCTATTTCTTCCTGACCTATTTTTACGGCAGCCTCAGGTCCGCCCGCTGGTTCAGCCTGGTAAATACCGCCGGCACCGCCGTGTTCCTCGCCGGCATACTTTTCAGCCCTACCCTGAAGGGCACTTCGGACTTCTACGCGGTCTGGCTGTTCTTCGTGTACTGCAACCTCCTCCTGGTGCTGGGGCATACGCTGTACTGCCGCAAAGAGCTGCCGGATTACCCGAGCCGCGCCGTGGGCACGGCTATCCTCCTGGCCGCCCTGACGCACGACATCCTGGTCTACATCGATTACGCGTCCGGGGCCAACATGATCCCCTACGCCATCTTCCTGGTCCTGTTCGCTTTCGTCTTCATCGTCCTGACCGACATGGAGCAGATCTACCTGGCGGCGTCCATGACGGATTTCGCCGTCAGCGAACGCAATAAGCTGCAGGAGGACCTGACGCGCGTGGCCAGGGTCGCCGCCGTCGGGCAGATGGCCTCCCAGGTCGCGCACGATATCCGCTCGCCGCTGGCGGCGCTCGATGCGGCGCTCAAGAGCATGACGCAGCTGCCGGAAGAGCAGCGCGTCATGACGCGCCACGCCGTCAACAGGATACGCGACATCGCCAACAACCTCCTCGAAAAGGACCGCCGCCACCCGTACGCCGCCGCCGGCCGTCCGGGCGCCGGGCAGCCGCTGGAACTCCACCTGCTTTCCAGCGTGATCGACCCCGTGGTCACTGAAAAACGGATGCAGTTCGATTCGAAGCCGGGGATCAACATCGACCTGGAGCTGACCCGCGAGTCCTACGGCCTGTTCGCCAGGATCCAGCCGGCGGAGCTCGCCCGCCTGATCTCGAACCTGGTCAACAACGCCGTCGAGGTGCTGGGCGACAAAGGCCTGGTAAAGCTGGGGCTCACTCACGACAGCGGGAACATCCTCCTTACGGTGACCGACAACGGCAAGGGCATCCCGCCTGAGCTCCTCGCCAAGCTCGGCCAGAGAGGGGAAACCCACGGCAAAGCCGGGGGCTACGGCCTGGGGCTCTTTCACGCCAGGACCACCGCCGAGAGCTGGGGCGGCGGCATCGAAATAACTTCGGAGCCCGGCAAGGGGACCAGGGTGACGCTGAAACTGCCCAGGGCCGAGGTCCCGGCGGATTTCGTGCAGGGCCTGGACCTGGTCCCCGGCAGGCCCGTGGTGGTGCTGGACGACGATTCCACCATCCACCACGTCTGGCAGGGCCGCTTTAAAGACGCGCGCGCCGCGGAGAACGATATCGACATCCTCCATTTCATCGAGCCGGTCAGGCTGAAGAAATGGGTCAAAAGCAATCCCGATAAGGCCGGGCTCGCGCTCTATCTTTTCGATTACGAGCTGCTGGGCCACAGCGACACCGGGCTGAGCCTCGCGCAGGAGCTGGGCCTGGGCTCCAGGGTGATACTCGTGACCAGCCGCCACGAGGAGAAAAGGATAATCGAGGAAGCCGGGCGCCTCAAGATCCGGCTCCTGCCGAAAGGCCTGGCGGGCCTGGTGCCGGTGACGGTCAAGACCGGCGCGGCGGCGCGCGCCGTCCTGCTCGACGACGATATACTGGTCCAGATGAACTGGAGGCTGGCGGCCAAAGCGGCCGGCATCGAGTTCAGCGCTTTCGAGACCGCGGGAGAATTCGCGTCGGGGATAGAAGGCCTGCCTAAAGACACGCTCCTTTATATCGATTCCGAACTTGGCGCCGGGGTTAAGGGGGAAGACATCGCGCAGGACCTGCGCGGGAAAGGTTTTTCGGCTATCACTCTGACCACGGGGCACGCCCCCGAAAAATTCGCCCATCTCGCCTGGCTGAAAGTTACGGGCAAAGAGCCGCCCTGGGCGTGAGGCGGGACTCCGGCAGGAAATATTATGTCCGCAGATCCATCTAAAATGAGAGTGCTGCTCCTGGGCGGTTCCGGGCTGCTGAGCGGCGCCGCGCGCGAAGCTTTCCTCGCCGCCGGGCACGAAGTGACCGTGCTCTCGCGCGGAACCCGGCCTCTGCCCGCCCGCGACCGGCTCCGCGCCCTGCGCGCCGACCGCCGCGACCCGGCTTCGCTGGCCTCCGTTCTGCGCGGCGCCCGTTTCGACTTTACCGCCGACTTCCTCGCCTACGACGCCGCCGACGTGTCGCGCCTGTTCTCCATCGAGGGCTTCGCCCCGGGGCGGCTGGTCATGATCTCCACCGGCCAGGTGTACCTGGTCACGGAAAACCAGCGTCCGCCGTTCCGCGAGGCTGATTCCGACGCGCCCGTCATCCCCGAGCCGCCGAACGGAACCCGCGCCTGGCAGAACTGGGTTTACGGCATGGGCAAGCGGGCCGCCGAAGAAGCCCTTGCCAGGGAGGGGGGCGCGCGCGGCGTGCGGACGCTGGCGCTGCGCCTGCCCGTGGTGCAGGGCGAAGCCGACGGGGGGAATTCCAGGCGCCTGTGGGCGTGGCTGGAGCGCATGCGCGACGGCGGCCCGGTGCTGCTGCCGGAGGGCGGCGTTCAGCCCGTGCGCTTCGTATATTCTGGCGACGTGGCGCTGGCGCTGCTGCGCCTGGCCGGGCTGCCTGCCTGGCCGCCCGCGTCGGCGCTGAACCTGGCCCAGCCCTGCGAGTCTTCGCTGCGCGAGTTCCTGGAACTGGCGGCCGGCTGCGCGGGGCTCCAGCCCCGCTTCGTGCCGGTGAGCGGCGCGGCGCTGGAAGAGGCCGGGCTCGCCGATACCTGCGCGCCCTACTGGGGCCGCTGGTGCTCGCGCCCCGACCCCTCGGCCGCTTTCGCGCTCGGTTTCCGCACGCGCAGCCCGGCGGAGTACCTGCCGGCGGTGGTACGCGCTCACCTTGCCCGCCCGCCCGCGGTTTCGCACGAGGGCTACGCTCATCGCGCGGCCGAACTGGCCCTGGCCGCGAAGCTCGGCCGCCGCCGTTGACACTGGCCGGAGGAAGTTATATTCTAATCCTGGAAGCTGTATCATCCCGCGAAGTCATCGGAAGGTCATGAACAACGAGCTTTTTGTAAGCCTGGTTTATAACACCAGCCTGCTGCTGGTCCTGGTCGGCCTCTATTCCGGAATTAAATTCCAGCTGGTCCTGCCCCCTCGTCTGAAAGACGTCCTTGCCGGCGTACTGGCGGGGCTGATCGGCGTCGCGGTAATGGCCTATCCCTGGCTGCTGCGGCCCGGCGTCGTTTTCGACGTGCGCTCCATACTCCTGGGCGTTACCGGCCTGTTCTTCGGGGTTATCCCAACCATGCTGGCTGTCGTGATCACCGCCGCCTACCGGTTACATTCGGGCGGGGCCGGCGTCTGGACGGGGCTCAGCGTGATAGCGACATCGGCGGGGCTGGGCCTGCTCTGGCGCCGCTTGCGGCCGGGCCTGGAGCGGAAAGGCGGACTGCTGGAACTGTACCTGTTCGGCGTTTCGATCCACGTGCTGATGCTGGCCTGCATGCTCGTCCTGCCCTGGCCCGTGGCGCTGGAGGTGCTCCGCCGGATCAGTTTGCCGGTGCTGGTCGTCTACCCGGTCGGAACGGTCCTTCTCTGCCTTCTCCTTATTCACCAGAGGAAAAACGAGGAGACGGCTGAAAAGCTGCGCGAAAGCGAGGAGCTTTACCGGGAAACGGTGGAGCTGGCCGTGGACGGGATCCTGCTGGGCGCTCCCGACGGCAGTATAATAAGCGCTAATTCCCAGATGCAGAAACTGGCGGGCAGGTCCCTGGAGGAGCTTCTCGGCATGAACGTGCGCGGGCTGTTCTCTCCGGGGCAGCTGGCCGCCAAGCCGCTGAATTTCGAACTGCTGAATTCGGGCAGGTCCCTGGTCAGCGAGCGCCTGCTGCTCCGCCCGGACGGCACGGAACTGCCGGTGGAGATGCATTCCAAAAAAATGCCGGACGGCAAGTACCAGTCCATCTACCGCGACATGACCGAGCGCAAACAGGCGGAACTGGCGAAGGAAAAGCTCACGCTGGACCTGATAAAAACAAAGCAGGAACTGGAAAACTTCCTCTATATCACCACGCACGACCTGCGCAGCCCCCTGATCAATATCCAGGGCTTCAGCCAGAACCTGCTGAAGCATTTCGACGACCTCAGGGAAGCCCTGAAGCCGGCGGCGCTGCCGGAAGAGACCCGGAACTCCGTGCTCAAGCTGGCCGGCGAGCGTATCCCGGCCGCACTTAATTTTATCCTGGAAAGCGTACAGAAAATGGACCGGTTCATAGCCGCGCTGCTTAAGGTCTCCCGCGCGGGCCGGGTGGAAATGCACCCGGAAGTCCTGGACGTCAACGCTATCTTCCGCGGCGTGGCCGATACCATGCGCTACCAGCTCCAGGAAGCGGGGGCCGCGGTGAACATCGGCGACCTGCCGCACTGCCGGGCCGACGCCGAAGCACTGGGCCATATTTTCAGCAACCTGTTGTCGAACGCCGTTAAATACCGCGACAAAAGCCGCAAGCTGGAAATAACGGTGCGGGGGGAAAGGAACGGTCCCGCCACCGCGCTGTACACGGTCTCCGACAACGGCGCCGGCATTAAAGCGGCGGTCCTGCCCCATATCTGGGGCATCTATTCAGGGGCGAAGGTCCCCGGCGAAGAAAAAGGCGAAGGGATAGGCCTGACGATGTGCAGGATCATGGCTGAAAATAACGGGGGCAGGATCTGGGCCGCATCCAGGGACGGTGAAGGTTCGGATTTCTTCGTGGAACTGCCCGTTTAGGGCGGCCGGAAGCCGCTTCCGGGCCTTATGTTTCCCGCGAAGCAAAAGGGTATAATATTTACGTCCGGAGATAGTTTTCGCATTCATACGACTTGAAAAGGAGAATTAATAATGGGCTTCAACCTCAGAGACAGGCACTTCCTTAAAGAACTCGACTTCACGAAACAGGAACTGGTTTTCCTCCTCAAATTATCCAAAGACCTCAAAGCCGCCAAATACGCCGGCACCGAACAGCAGCGCCTGGCCGGCAAGAACATCGCCCTTATCTTCGAAAAGACCTCCACCCGCACCCGCTGCGCTTTCGAAGTGGCCGCGCACGACCAGGGCGCGCACGTGACCTACCTGGAGCCGTCGGGCAGCCAGATGGGCCACAAGGAAACCGTCAAGGATACCGCCCGCGTCCTGGGCCGGATGTACGACGGCATCGAATACCGCGGCTTCGGCCAGGTCATCGTCGAGGAGCTGGCCAAGTTCGCCGGCGTGCCCGTGTGGAACGGCCTCACCAACGAATGGCATCCCACCCAGATGCTGGCCGACGTGCTGACCATGACCGAGCACTGCTCCAAGCCCCTCGAGCAGATCTCCTACGCCTACCTCGGCGACGCGCGGTTCAATATGGGCCGCTCCCTGCTGGTGATAGGCTCCATCCTCGGCATGGACGTGCGCATCGGCGCGCCCAAGGGCCTGCAGCCCGACGCCGAGCTGGTGGCGAAGTGCAAAGAGATAGCCAAGGATTCCGGCGCCCGCATCACCATTACCGACAAAGTGGACCAGGCCGTCAAGGGCGCGGACTTCATCCATACCGACGTGTGGGTTTCCATGGGCGAGCCCAAGGAAGTGTGGGCGGAGCGCATCAAGCTGCTTAAGCCTTACCAGATCAACCCGGCCGTCATGAAAAAATCAGGCAACAAAGACGTGAAGTTCATGCACTGCCTGCCGGCCTTCCATAACGCCGACACCAAAGTGGGCAAGCAGGTGTCCGAGCAGTTCGGCCTGAACAACGGCATCGAAGTTACCGAAGAGGTGTTCGAGTCGAAGGCCTGCATCGCTTTCGACCAGGCGGAGAACCGCATGCACACGATCAAAGCCGTAATGGTCGCGACGCTTGGACGCTGATAAAACAAGCTGAACGTTTCCGGGGCCGGGCCTAGCTGCCCGGCCCCGGAATTTTTGCCCTTTCGCTATGACGAAACTAAAAGAAATATTTTCGCTCAGGAAGAACCTGCTCGTCCTGCTCTCCGCCGCCATGCTCATAGAGCTGGGCGAGAAGATGGGCGAGCGGTTCCTGCCGCTTTACATCATGGCCCTGGGCGGAACCAGCCTGGCGGTCGGTTTCCTCAACGCGGCCGATAACTTCCTGGGGGCGATGTACGCTTTTCCCGGCGGCTACCTCAGCGACAGGATCGGCTATAAGCGCTCGCTCATCCTTTTCAACCTGGCGGCCGTCGCCGGCTACCTCATAGTCATCCTGTTCCCGTCGTGGCAGGCCGCGCTCGTCGGCGCCGTCCTGTTCATCTCCTGGTCCGCCGTCTCCCTGCCCGCCGTCATGAGCGCCATCTCCAAGGTGCTGCCTTTCCATAAACGGACCATGGGCATCTCGATGCACGCCATCGCGCGGCGCATCCCCATGGCCCTGGGGCCGCTGCTCGGCGGGCTGTGCGTGCAGCTTTGGGGGGAGAAGGACGGGGTGAGGGTCGCGTTCAGCTTCGCCCTGGTCTTGTCCGTCCTGGCGCTTCTGCTCCAGCACTATTTCCTGGAACATATTCCCGAGCCCGGCGGCGGCGCGCAAATGGAGAAGAACCCGCTGAAGGTGCTGGCCCTGATGGGGCCCAAGCTGAAGTCCCTGCTGATCTCCGATATCCTGATCCGCTTCTGCGAGCAGATCCCGTACGCTTTCGTCGTCATCTGGTGCATAAAACGGATAGGCGTCTCGCCGGTCGAGTTCGGGGTGCTGACCACCATCGAGATGTGTTCCGCCGTGCTGATCTATGTCCCGGTGGCCTGGCTGGTGGAAAAGAATAAAACGAAAAAGCCGTATATCGCCATCACCTTCGGCTTTTTCTCGATCTTCCCGCTGGCGCTCATGTTCTCGAATTCCATGACCGCGCTGGTCTTCGCGTTCATCATCAGGGGCCTGAAGGAATTCGGCGAGCCGGCGCGCAAGGCGCTTATCCTGGACCTGGCGCCGGAGGCCAATAAGGCCCTGACCTACGGGGCCTATTATCTTGTCAGGGACACCGTGGTGGCCGCCGCCGCCCTCGGGGGAGGCCTGCTTTGGAGCGTCTCCCCGCAATTGAACCTGTACTGCGCGGCTTTTTTCGGCCTCGCTGGCACCGTTTATTTCCTGCTCTACTGCGCCGAGTAGCGCCGTTGACACCAAAGGTCGGAATTTATATTCTCTTCCCGGGGGTACGCTATAAATGACTTTCAAGAAAAACCTTTTCCAGCTCGTGGTCCCGGTCCTGCTGGGGCCGTTATTCTTTTTCGGGCCGCTTCCGCGGGCGGCGGCGGCCGAAGGGAATAAATGGACGGGCAACGCCAATGTCTTCTCCGGCGCTAAAGCCCTGGATGAACACGACTGGACCCCCGCGGACGAACAGAATGAATTCGGCTTCGAGACCGATTTCAGGAAGCGCGGCTGGCCCGTCAGCATCGAGCTGGATTTCCTCGGCGCCGCCGGCAGCGGAAGCGCGTTCGATCCCGGCCCCGGCGAGCTGAAAATGGAGAGCAGGACTTCCGAATTGAACGTGGGGATACGCAAGACCTGGGACGGCTTCCCGCATGTGCGCCCTTACGTCGGAGGAGGGCTTACCTTCGCCGGGGCTTCCGCAAAGATCTCGGGGTTAGGAACTTCCGCGACGGACTCGGACCGGGGGACCGGCCTCTGGCTGGGCGGCGGGGTTTACTGGACCCTCGGAGCGTTCAATATCGGTTTCGACCTGCGGGGTTCCTCCGCGAAAGTTACTATCTTCAATGTCGATACCGACGCGGGGGGCGGGCACTTCGGCCTGCTGCTCGGCTATCATTGGGGCGGCCCCGCGGAACGCTATAAGGCCGCCGCTCCCGTAATAGCGCAGCCGCAGGCACCGGCGGGCAGCTATGAAAAAGACAGCCTGGAGCTGGAGAAGCAGAGACTGGAGATCGAGAAACAGCGCCTGGAGCTGGAGAGGGAAAAATTAGAGTTCGAGAAGCAGAAACTCCAGAAACAATAAAGAGCCTGTATCCCAACCCGCCTTCCCGCACGCGTGCGCCTCCGCCATTACAATTTCCTGGTTGACTATTATTCAATATCGTTCTAAAATCCAGTTAGATATCTAACTCCCTGGGTAGGGGTTAAGTACTGACAGATCCGGAGCAGCTCTGCCGGCCACGCGGCCCGGCTGGCATCCGGCGTTTTGCCGGGGGAAGGGGGCCGTATGGAAGAAAACACTGTTCCGCAGCCTGCGGAATTGACGCCTTGGTGGAGATACGGCGTGCTGGCGGCGTTCCTCGCCGGCATCTGCGTCCTCATCTGGCTCACGGTCAAGGTTTATACTCCCGGAGTAGGAGCGCCCATTCCCGACCGGGTGCTGGATGAGCAAGGCGGCACGGTCTTCACCGGCGCGGAGATAGTCGCCGGGCAGCAGGTGTTCCAGAAATACGGGCTGATGGAGAACGGCACGCTCTGGGGCCACGGCGCGTACCTGGGGCCCGATTTCTCCGCGGCTTACCTCCACCAGCTGGCGCTGACCACTCCGGACCCGGCTTCGCTGAAGATAAACCGCTATAACGCCGTTACGGGAACGCTGGTGTTCACGAAAGCGGAAGCCGAGTCATTCCATGCCCAGATACCCCGGTGGGGCGCGTACTTTAACGGCTCGCCCGAGAGCCGGGGTCTCTCGCCGAAAACCGTGAGCGATCCCGGGGAATTGAGGCAGCTGACGGCCTTCTTCGCCTGGGCGGCCTGGGCCTGCGCGGCGCGGGCGCCCGGCAAGGACTATACCTATACCCAGAATTTTCCGTACGAGCCGCTGCTCGGCAACGGGCCCTCGCCGGAAGCCGTCCTCTGGAGCGCGCTCAGCCTGGTTGCGCTGCTGGCCGGGACCGCTCTGGTCCTGCTGGCCTTCGGCAGGTTCGACTTCCTGGGCTGGAAAGACCGCGACCCCGGCTTTTACCCGCAGGTCCTTCCCGCCCGGCCCACCGCGGCGCAGGCGGCGACGCTGAAGTATTTCGTAGTGGTAGCCCTTCTGCTGCTGGTCCAGGTGCTGCTGGGCGGGGCGCTCGCGCATTACCGCGCGGAGCCTGGTTCTTTCTACGGCTTCGACCTGGCTTCTTTCCTGCCGAGCACCATCCTCCGGACCTGGCACCTGCAGGCGGGTCTCTTCTGGATAGTGACCGCTTACGTCGGCGGGGGGCTGTTCCTGGCCTCCTCGCTCGGCGAGTACGAACCGCCGGACCAGGCGCTGGGCGTGAACGTTCTCTGGGTGGCGGTAGTGCTGGTGGCGGCGGGCAGCATGGCCGGTGAGCTGGCGGGGATAAAACAGTTGACCGGCAGGCTCTGGTTCTGGGCCGGCCACCAGGGGTGGGAATACCTGGAGCTTGGGCGGTTCTGGCAGGTCCTGCTGGCCGCCGGCCTGGTTTTCTGGGTGTTCCTGCTGGCGCGCGCGACGGCCCCGGCCCGGCAGGATAACGCGCGCAGGGAAATAGCCGTCCTGTTCCTGCTGGCCGCCGCGGCCATCCCGGTTTTCTATCTCCCGGCTTTTTTCTTCGGCGACGCCGCGCGGTTCACCGTAGTGGATACCTGGCGCTTCTGGATCATCCACCTCTGGGTGGAGGCCTTCCTGGAGCTGTTCGTGACGGTGATGGTGGCCACCATCTTCTTCCGCCTGGGCATGGTCAGCCGCCAGACGGCCGCGCGCGTCATCTACCTGGACGCGCTGCTTTTCCTGGGAGCCGGGGTGATCGGCACGGGACATCACTGGTACTGGACCGGGCAGACCGTGGTCTCCCTGGCCCTGTCGTCGGTCTTCTCGGCCATGGAGGTAGTGCCGCTGATACTCCTGACGCTGGACGCCAGCCGGTTCGTGCGCCTTACCAGGAGCGGCGGCGGCCCCGCCGGGCAGGCCGCCCTGCCGCATAAATGGACGTTTTATTTCCTGACCGCGGTGGGGGGGTGGAACTTCGTCGGCGCGGGGATCTTCGGCTTCCTCATCAACCTGCCGGTGGTCAGTTATTACGAGGTGGGAACCAACCTTACCGCCAATCACGGGCACGCGGCCCTGATGGGCGTGTTCGGGATGCTGGGCGTGGCGCTGACGGTGTTCGTCCTGCGCGAAGTCTCGGACGAGGCTCACTGGGGCCGGGTGGAAAAACTTATCAAGCTCTCGTTCTGGGGCTTGAACCTGGGGCTGGCGGGAATGCTAGCGCTCAACCTGTTCCCGGGCGGGGCGCTGCAGCTGCTGGACGTTGCGCGCAACGGCTATTGGCACGCGCGCAGCCCCGCTTTTTCGGACCTGCCGCTGATCAGGGCTCTTGAATGGGCAAGGATGCCCGCCGACCTGGTCTTTATATTTTTAGGGGCCTTGCCGCTGGCTCTCGCCGCGCTGCTGACGTGGAGGCGTTCGTTCAGCGGCGGGAAGTGACACCGGGGGGGCGGAACTTACTTATAGCCATGAGTATCATTCCGAATACCGTACAGGCCGCGCATGGGGTAAAGTATTACGGAAGGTGTGGGGAAGTGAACGACTGAAGCTTCCGGGGGAATCGCTATGGGGAATCAGCTTTTTATCAGCCTGGTTTATAACACCAGCCTGCTGCTCGTGCTGGTCGCCGTCTATTCCGGGATCAAGTTCAAGATCCCGTTCGGGTCCGCTTTGCCCTCAGGCCGCAGGGATATCCTTACCGGCGTCCTTATCGGTCTTATAGGCGTCGCCGTAATGGATAACCCCTGGACGATCCATCCCGGTATATTCTTTGACGCGCGTTCGATACTTTTAGGCGTCGCGGGGCTATTCTTCGGATTTGTCCCGACGGCGCTGGCGGTGGTTATAACCGGGGCGTACAGGCTTAGTGTCCACGGTCCCGGAACGCTGCCGGGCCTGGGCGTTATACTGACTTCCGCCGGCCTGGGCCTGATCTGGCGGCATTTCCGCCCCGGCCTGCCACAGAAGGGCGGGCTGGCCGAGCTGTACCTGTTCGGCCTCTCGGTCCACTTCCTGCAGCTTGCATGCTTCCTCTTGCTGCCATGGCCGATGGCGGCCGAAGTCTTGGGCAAGGTCGGCCTCCCCGTGATCACTATCTTTCCCGTCGGCACGGTCCTGCTGAGCGTTCTGCTGATCCATCAGCGCAACAGGGAGAAAATAGAAGAAAAACTCCGGGAGAGCGAGCAGCTCTTCAGGAACATCTTTGAAAAACATTCCGCGGTAAAGTTCCTGCTGGATCCCGAAACGGGCGACATTGTGGACGCGAACGCGGCCGCCGCAAGCTTCTATGGCTGGCCCCGGGAAAAACTGAGATCGATGAATATCAGGGAGATCAATACGCTTGCGCCGGATGAGATCAAGAAGAGATTGAAGCAGGCGGCGGACGGGAACCTGCTGAGCTTCGAATTCCGCCACAGGAGAGCCGACGGTTCGGCGCGGGACGTCGAGGTGTTCAGCGGCAGCATAGTCAGCGAGGGGAGAGTCCTCATTCATTCCATAGTTCACGATATCACCGAGCGCAAAGAGGCGGAGAGGAAGCTGCGAGAAAGCGAGGACCGGTACCGGATGCTGTTCGAGCAGGCCCGCGACTCGATCCTGCTGCTTGAACTTCCGCCAGAGGGGGAGCCGATCATTCTTGAGGCGAACGCCGCTGCCCTGCTGATGCACGGCTACACGCGCGAAGAACTTGTCGGCAAGCCCATTTCTTTTCTCGACAATGACCCTTCCGCGTCTTCGGCACTGGAACTGGTCGGCCGGATAAAGGCCGCCGGGAGCCTGGCCTTCGAGGCGCAGCACAGGCGAAAGGACGGCTCGGTCGTCGACCTGGAAGTTTCGGTGAAGGAGATGGCCGGCGGCGGCAAGCATCTGTTGCTGGATATTTCGCGAGACATCACCGGGCGTAAGCGGGCGGAGGAGGCCTTGCGGGCAAGCGAAGCGGAATTGCGCACCATGGCCGAAGCCATGCCGCAGATCGTCTGGATCGCGCGGCCGGACGGCTGGAACACCTTTATCAACCGGAAATGGATGGATTACACCGGGCTGACGCTTGAGGAAAGCCTGGGACATGGGTGGGACAAGCCGTTCCATCCTGACGACCAGCTGAGGGCGCGGGAGGCCTGGCAGAAAGCCAGGTCCGAGAAAGGCATCTACTCGATCGAGAGCCGTTTGCGGCGTGCGGACGGGGTTTACCGCTGGTGGCTTATACGCGGCGTGCCCCTGACGGACGCCGAGGGCAAGATACTCAGATGGTATGGAACCTGCACGGATATCCAGGACCTGAAGATGGAGGAGAAGGCGCGTGAGGAGATGCACTCGCAGCTCCTGCAGTCCCAGAAAATGGAAGCTGTCGGGATGCTGGCCGGCGGGGTCGCGCACGATTTTAACAATATCCTTACGGCGATCAAGGCCTACGGCGGCTTCATTTACAAAAACCTTCGCCCCGAAGACCCTATGCGTTCGGACGCGGAGGAAATTCTGACGGCTTCAGACCGGGCGGCCGCGCTGACCCGGCAGCTGCTGGCTTTCAGCAGGAGACAGGTACTGTCGCCGCAGGCTGTCGACCTTAACAAAATAGTCGGCGGCATGACCAAGATGTTGAAACGTCTGCTCCATGAGGATATTGCCCTGGTTCCCAAACTGGCGGAGGCCGCTTGCAGTGTGATGGCGGATCCCGGCCAGATCGAGCAGGTAATTATGAACCTGGTGGTCAATGCCCGCGACGCAATGCCGAAGGGCGGCACTCTGAACCTGCAGACGGATATCGTGGACGGGCCGGAGATGCTTGCGGCTCACCCCGGCATGCCGCGCGGGCCTCTCGTGCGGCTGAGGGTGCGGGACAACGGCAGCGGTATGTCAGCGGAGGTTAAAAGTCATGTTTTCGAACCTTTCTACACCACAAAAGGTCATGGCAGAGGGACAGGGCTCGGTTTATCCACCGTTTTCTGGATCATCAAGCAAAGCAGGGGCGAAATCAGCGTCGAGACCGAAGAGGGAAAGGGCACGGAATTCTCGGTTTATCTTCCGCTCCTGACGGAAGCGGCGCCGGAAATAGCTGTTAGCAAGCCCAGCCCTTCCGCGGTAAAGAACACGGAAACGGTTTTGCTGGTCGAAGACGAAGAAACGCTGCGCCGCCTCTGCGAGCGCCTCCTGAAAGAGGGCGGCTATGCCGTCATAAGCGCTTCCAGCGGGAAGAACGCGCTGGAGGCGATGGAGCGGCACGGAAAGCCGGCGGACCTCCTGCTCAGCGACGTCGTGATGCCCGGGATGAGCGGCCGCGACCTGGCCCGCGAACTCGAACGCAGGAAGCTCATCCGCAGAACCCTCTATATGTCGGGTTACACGGACGAGACCATTGTAAAGCACGGAGTTCTCGAGCCGGGGATCGCGTTCATCTATAAGCCGTTCTCGCCCGAGGGGCTTGCGGCTAAACTGCGCGAAGTGCTGGACGGCCCCGCCGGCCAGGCGAAAGCCTAGCGGCTGGTTTTCGGTTTGCGGAGGATCAGGACGGGCTTCGGGCGGTCTTTATATTTCTCGGCGTTGGCCAGGGCGTGGTAACGGTTCACTACGATCCCGTTCAGGATCGTTTTATCGGCGGGGGAGAGCCCGGTCAGTTTCAGCTTCTCGACGATAGCGGCTTTCGTGAACTGCCCGATCAACCGGCCTATCGCTTCCTCCAGGAACGTGGGGGAGGGGAGAACCTTAGCGAAATCCACTTCGACGGTCTTCGACGCCAGCCAGCGCTCGAGGATGAGCTTGTGGACCTTTATCCCGCTGGTGCCGGTGAGCGGGGCGTCGCCGCAAACTTCGTGGACGCTTATCTTCGCCGAGGTTCCTTTATTGTCTGTCATTTTTTTGAAGTCTCGTCCTTCGAATTGAATCTTCCCCGAATGTCCTGAAAAATATTCTAACACTTCCCTCATAGGGAAAGATACTTTTGCCTCTATAAGCCGCAAGCGCGTTGACATCGGGAACCGGAAATCGTAACTTGCGGGGAGCGGGGGAGTAATAAATATACGAACCTGCGGAGGTGAATATGGCTATTAGCGAAATGGCGGAGAGGACCCACGAGCAGCTGTTCCCGAACCATAAATCGGTATTGCAGGCGAAAGACCCGGAGTTCATCGAAGCGTTCGACAACTTCGCTTTCGACGAAGTGCTCAGGTACGGGGGCCTGGACACCAGGACGAGGCTGATCCTTATCCTGGGCTCGATCATCGCCGGTCAGGCTTTAGGGGAATACAAGGTGATGCTCGGCGGCGCGCTGAACGCGGGCGTGACCCCGGTGGAAGTGAAGGAGATCGTCTACCAGGCCGTGCCTTATGTCGGCATCGCGAAAGTGTTCGATTTCCTCCACGCCACCAACGATATATTCGAAAGCAGGGGGATAAAGCTCCCGCTGGAAGGACAGTCCACCACCACGCCGAAAACGCGTCTTGCGAAAGGACTCGAGGTGCAGGAAGCTGTCTTCGGCGGCTCGATAGACACGATGTACAAAGAATCCCCGGAAGACCAGCTGCACATCCAGGTGTTCCTGTCCGCGAACTGTTTCGGCGACTACTACACCAGGACCGGGCTGGACCTGAAGACGCGGGAACTCCTGACCTTCGCGATGATACTGTCCCTGGGCGGGTGCGAGCCGCAGCTGAAAGGCCATGTTCAGGGCAATCTTAACGTCGGGAACGACAGGAAAGTATTGCTCAGCGCCGTCACCCACTTATTGCCCTATGTCGGCTATCCGCGGACCTTGAACGCCATACGGTGCATAAATGAAGTACTGCCGGAATAGCCGGGGGGCGGTCCCTTCAGAAAATTCTTCATGCGGGCAAAGACTAGAACAACAGATTCAGCCCCAGCGTGATCATGGACCCCGTGTCTTTGTACGTTTTGTCCAGCGCGTTCGCGTCCCTTGACTCCAGGCTTTCCAGCCAGACGTAGCGGTAGGTCCCGTCGAGAGATAAAGACTTGTTCAGCTTCACTTCAAGCCCGGCGCCGGCATGCAGGCCGAAGCGGGAACTGTCCCTGCTGAACCCGAACGGGCCGTCGACCTGGGTGTAATACCAGCCTGCGCCGCCCAGCAGGAACGGGCTCACGGCGCCGCCTGGTATAAGATACGCCAGCAAGCTCGCCTGTACCGGGCGGACCCTTACGGTCGTGTAGGGGCCGAAGTCGTATTTCGTGAAATCGATGGAGGCTTCCGCTCCCAAAACTTCCGAGAGATGCAGCCGGGCCTGAACGCCGGGCGCCCACTGGCCGGTATCAGCGTCTTTAGGCGTGACATAGGTCGCCCTGGGCCCGATCGAGAACACGTTCCCGCCGACGCCGTCCTCCGCGAACGCGGCCGTCCGCAAACCCGTCAATACAACTACGATCGCGATAAACGCTTTAACCCTCATATTGTGTTCAATGTTCTTCATCATAAACTCCTTATCTCCGTCATGCCGGACAGGTCTTAAGTCCGGTCTCGATTAGTATAATCCTTGCGCCCGTCCAGCCTCTATTCGGAGTTCTGCCCGGTCCGGTAGGTAGTATTACGGGCGTGGCTTGGATTTGGTTGTAAGGGACCGCGTCAGGGTATAAATATAAACCGCGCCCTCGGTCAGCCTCAGCCAGCTGTGACAGCAATCGTTGACACTACCCGGAGGAAGTTATATCCTTTCGCTAGGGGAACCCGGAAAAAATGAACAAGTTGACAGGTTTAAAGATCGTCGGCGCCGGCTTAGTGATAGGCGCGGCGGTTTTTATTCATTATCGGTCCGTAAACATAGCGCCGGAGAATGCGGCGACAGCCGGAGGCGAGGCCTCAGTTTCCAAGGCAGCGGTCGAAGGGCCGGGCGAGCCCGGAAAGACGCTGATGGCCGGCTATCCGCCGCCAGATTATGATCGTCCTGTTACTATCGCTTCTTCGCCGATAACCCCGCAAACGTACGGGGTTACGGAAGTGAAGGTCGGAACCACTTCTTTCCTTGTTCAGGGAAAAGATCTTTACGCTTTCAGCGGGGGAGAAGGAGGCAAGTGGAGTAAGATCGCCGAATTTCCCATCCCTGACGAGTCTTTGTTTAAAAAATACCGGCCTAAGACGGAGATCTGGACGTACGAGACCGAGATAGGCCCGGCTACCGGCAGCGCCCGCGGGATATGGGCGGGATATAAATTTTATAGCGGGGAAGGCTGCAATGGCCTCGGTGGCGCGGTACTTTATGATGTTAAAGAGCGCGGTTTCGGCGTCTTCAGGCATCCCGCCCTTGTGGCTTGCGCCATCGGGGCCATAGCTGTCAATGATGATTACCTCGTCGCCCGCACGTATAAGCAGGGGGAAGGCTATTCTTCCGTATGCAACGGCGTCGTTGAGATAGATATGAAGACGCTGAAAGCGGTCTCCTACGTTCCTAAAGAAAGCGAGGTCATATCCGATCATGCCCCGGCACCCGGTGCTAAATTACTCGGCGATAAATATGCCGCGCCTTTGGAGAAGGTGGTCTCCGGAGAAGCAGGGTTCGAAAAGAAGGACGCCCCGAACTGGAGCGACGCGGAACGGGAAAAGATAATCGCCGAGGGTTTGGAACGCTACATGTTCCGTGTGGCGCGCGAGGAAGCGCGATCCGGCGCAGCCGCGAAAGAGGCCCGCCCTAAGGACGTTCGCAGCGACCATATGTGGATAGATAACAGCAAAGCGGCCAGGGAGGCGCTGCAGGCGCCGCCGGAAGAGGATAACGCGGCCGGAACGGGCGATATTGATGAAAAGGAAGTCGTCGGCGTGTTCTCCGGATTGGCAAAAAAAGAGTTTATGAAAGTCTACGGCGGGCTTACCGACATAACGACCCTGCGGCCGGACGCCGTGAAACTATCCGGCAAAGAGGGCGCGAAAAAATATTACTGCATATGCGCCCTCGCCCAGGACCCGGCGCATACGGATTATGACTCCAGCATGTCATTCGAAGAGAACGCGAAACACAGCCGGGTCGGCTGCTTTGTCCTGTCGGGCACGAGGCCTGCACGGATACTGAAGCTGGCGGACGTGCCGACGCGCCGGTGGCGCGACTATTCCGGGCGCTGCGTCGCCGGGGAAGCGGAAAACGAGGTGGTAGTGACTTTTAGCGGGGACACGTACGGCGACCAGGTGGTTTCGCGCCGATATGCAGTTAACCCTGCTGCGTGGACTTCTGAATTGATCCCGGAATCTTCCGGCAAACCTTAGGAGATATCCGGATCGAAGTCAAAAAGCGCGGTATGCCACCGTTCTATCTCACCCTGGCCCTATACCGGATAAGCGGTTACGAGGGTGAAAAAGTTCCTCTCCGCAGTACCTCAAGTCCTCTAATACTACAGGATTTGGAATCCCGTCGCTGTTAGAACGACGAGGGACAAACTTTTCCCGTATTCAGCGCGGCGTTGACGCTTATTAGCTAAGTTGTTATGATATTCCTATTGGCATATGCCAGTAGACCTCTTTGGAGAAATATATGTGCGAGTCCAGAAAATGCAGGAAAGTCCACGCGAAACCCGCCTGTTCCTGTTTCAGCCCGGAAGGCAAAAAAACCAAGGCCAGCGGCGAGATACGTCTAAAGTTGGATGAATTTGAAGCGGTACGCCTCGCCGACGCCAAAGGACTTTATCAGGAGGACGCGGCCAAGAAGATGGGCGTGTCGCGCCAGACGTTCGGGAATATCATTAACTCCGCCCGCCAGAAGATAGCGGAAGCTCTTGTAAGCGGCAAATCCATACAGATCACCGGCGGCACGGTAAAACTTACCGACGGGGGCTGCGGTTGCGGGAACCACGACGGCAAAAAAGGCCATAGCTGCTGCGGCGGCCACAAAATAAAACTGCCGGATGTAAAGAAAAACAAGAAATAGCCTTACCGGTTTTAAGGAGACTATATGACGATCATTTCAGGCAAAGACCTGCGAAAACATTATATCGCCGGCGAAACCAAGGTAGAGGCCCTCAAAGGGCTGAACTTCACGCTGGACGCGGGCGACTTCGCCGCTTTCGTCGGGCCGTCCGGCAGCGGCAAGACCACGCTTTTAAGCCTTATCGGCTGCCTGGACAAACCCACCGGCGGCCTGCTGGAAGTGTGCGGCACGGACGTGGGCAAACTGGATCGCAAAGCCGGGGCGCGGTTCCGGGGCGAGAACATAGGCTTTGTCTTCCAGGACTTCAACCTTATCCCGGTACTGACCGTTTACGAAAACATAGAGTACCCGCTGATGATAGTGAACCCCCTGCCGGAAGAAGAGCGCAAAAAGCGGATAATGGCGCTCCTCGAAGAAGTGGGCATGACCGACCAATCCCACAAGTATCCCGACCAGCTTTCGGGCGGGCAGAAACAGCGCGTGGCCGTAGCCAGGGCGCTGGTGACGCGCCCCAAGCTGGTGCTGGCCGACGAGCCCACCGCGAACCTGGACCATAAGACGGCCTACATGATCCTGGAACTGATGAAAAAGATGCGTGCCGAGACCGGCACCACTTTCATTTTCTCCACGCACGACCAGAAGATCATCGGCGAGGCCGAGCGCATCTTCACGCTGGAAGACGGCGAACTCACGGGCACGTCCCGCACCGGAGGCAACAACAATGCTTAAGATATTCAAAATGGCGGTCCGCAACACGCACCGCTACGCCCGGCGGTCTTTGCTGATAGTCTCGCTTATCGCCGTGGGCGTGGTATTCGTGCAGGTGTACATGGCGGCCACCAATTCCTACAAGAACCTGATAATCTCGCAGATCACGGATTCCATGCTCGGGCATATCCAAGTACACAAGAAAGGCTACCTGGTATCGGTAGAGAACGTGCCCTTGAACATGAACCTGACGGCCGAGCAGACCGCGAGGGCGGAAGCCATCCTTAAGGGCAATCCGCTGGTCGAGTCTTATTCCACCCGCATCAAGCTGGGCGGCATGATAAGCAATTTCGCCGAAACCACGAATATCCGCCTTGCGGCAATAAATCCCGGGGAAGAATTCAAGACCGTGCCCCTGCTTCCTTCCAGGATTTTAGAAGGAACCAGCAACCTGAAGCCGGGCGAGGCATTGGTCCCCGAACTTCTGGCGAAGGGCATGAAACTTAAGACCGGCGATACCGTGGTGCTGGTAGCCACAAATAAAGACGGCTCGGTGAACGGCAAGCAATTCACCATAGGCGGGATAATAGAAACCGCTCCCGGCCCCGGCGGCCGCGACGGCTATATCCTGCTGGCCGACGCGATGGAGCTGCTGCGCATGGAGCCGCCCGAAATAAGCGAGATAGCCGTGCGCCTGAAGGACTTCAGCAAACTGGAACCGGCCTTCAACTCCTTAATGAAAGCCTTCATGCAGGAAAAGAACAAGGACGGCAAACCGGTCTTCGAGATACATACCTGGGAAAAGCTATCCCCGTTCTCGGCCATCGCAAAGATGATAAACATGATGACGCTGATGGTTAAAATAATGCTCGTGGCGATAGTGCTCATCGGCATTATGAACGTGATGATAATGTCCGTCTACGAGCGGACAAGGGAAATAGGCACCATAGCCGCCATAGGGACGCAGCCGAACACCATCCTTGCAATGTTCATGGCGGAGGGCTTATGCCTGGGCGCCGCCGGGGTGATCGCCGGCAATATCCTGAGCGTCGCCGTGATATACGGCGTCAGGCTCATGCATGTCACGTTCGCTTTCGGTATGCGCGAAGGTTTTGTGTTAACGCCCGAAGTGAACCCCGTGGACTTCTCCATTATTTCCGCTATCGTGCTGGCCGTGGCGGTGCTGGGCAGCCTGCAGCCGGCCTGGAAAGCGTCAAGGCTGGAACCCGTAAAAGCCCTGAAGAGCATATAGGAGATATCATGCTGAAAAGATTATCCGTATTCCTGACGCTGGTTTTCATGGCCGCCGCCGCGCACGCCATAGACGGCGACGCGCTGCTGCGCGAAGTGGACCGCAACCTGGAGCCGCCCTCCTACGAGATGTACCGCAAGCTGATAAACGTGGAGCCCGACGGGCGCAAGAAAGAGTTCGTCCTTTATATGGTGCGCAAGGGCAACGAGAAGGTGGCCGGCGTGTTCCTATCCCCGGCCAGCGACAAGGGGCGAGGTATGCTGCGGCTGGGTGATAATATGTGGCTCTACATCCCCAACGTGGGCAAGCCCATCCGCATCACCAGCCTGCAATCCGCCACCGGCGGCGTTTTCAATAACGCGGACATCCTGAAGATAGACTTCGGCGCGGAATACGCCGTGGAGAAAATGGAAGAAACGGGAGACCAGTACCTTCTTCACGTAAAGGCGAAGAACAAAACGGTGGCTTACGACAGGCTTAATATCTGGGTGGACAAGAAGCAGAAGCTTCCTGTGAAACTGGAGTGCCTTACGGAAAAAGGGATGCTCATAAAAACCCTTTACTATAAGGATGTTAAAGACTTCGGCGAGGGGATCGTGCGCCCTTCGGTGATAGAGACCGACAGCCCGCTGTATAAGGGTTATAAATCCGTGATGATCTTCTCCAAGATAAAGAAGCGGGACTTGAAGGACGAGGTTTTTACGCTGACCTTCATGCCCAAGGTGGATACCCTGCGATGAGCCGCCGGCATTTCCTACTTGGATTTGCATTCTGCCTTGCCGCCGTCTCCGGCCTTGTAAAGCCGGGCGCGGCGGAAGATTATTCTTTTGATGTTTCGGAGACGGAGACAAAACCTTACAGCCTGGGCGGCTACGCCGAGTTCAGGCCGGTGCTGATAGACCAGGACCGGGGCGCGGCTTTCTACAAACTCAAATTCTATAACCGCGCCAAAACCTGGACGACGGAGGAGTATAATTCCAAACTGCAACTGGAAGGAAGCTACCAGCGCGGGATCTCGAAGCTATATCTCCGCCTCAACGCCGACCTTAACAATACCTACCAGGGTTGGAACAACGACTTGCAGATATACGAAGGTTATCTGTCCGTGAAGCCCTCGCAGACCGCGGACATAATTGCCGGAAAGAAAGTGCTGCGCTGGGGCAAGGGCTACGCCTGGAACCCGGCGGCGTTCGCGGACCGCCCAAAGAACCCCGACGACCCCGAGCTGGCACTTGAAGGTTACACGGTGCTGGCCGCCGACTACACCAAAAGCTTTGACGGGCGGTTGAAAACCGTGTCCTTTACTCCAGTGCTCCTGCCGGTTTATGACGGTCTTAACGACACCTTCGGCAGCTTAAACCACCTGGACGTGGCAGCCAAGGCGTATTTCCTTTTTAATGATACGGACATCGATCTGCTCTACCGCGCCAAAGGCAGCAAGCCCGCCGCATACGGCGCTGATTTCTCGCGGAATATTTCCACCAACTTCGAGGTGCACGGCGAGGCGTCGTTAATTGCGGACAATCCCCAGACCATAACCGACAAGAACGGGAACACTACCGCAAAAGCCTTTGACGCTAAAAGCTGGCTGCTGGGCCTGCGCTACCAGACCGAAAAGGACGCAACCTACATAGCCGAGTATTATCATAACGGCGGCGGCTTCGCGGGCAGCGCCATGACGGATTACTTTTCTTTCGTGAACACGGCCTATGCCACATACGCGGGCACGGGCAACGCCGCGCCGATACAGAAAGCCGCAAACATGGGAAATTCCGGCTATGGCGCGGTAAACCCAATGCGCAACTATGTTTATCTGCGCGTTACGCAGCAGGAACCGTTCAACATCCTGTATTTTACCCCGGCGCTGACCACGATAGTGAACGCCGACGATAAAAGCTTTTCGCTCTCGCCGGAAGTAATGTGGACCCGCATCACCAATTTCGAACTGCGCTTTAAAGCCATGTTCCTGGCCGGGCCCGCCGGCACGGAGTTCGGCGAGAAAGCCGGCAACGCCCGGTACGAGCTGCGGGCCAGATACTACTTTTGACGCATTTAAAATATAGCTGGAGGACCTATGAAGATCGGTTTGATCATTTCTGTCAACGACGCAGAGACCTGCTGGAACGCTTTAAGATATGCAAACTTTTCTATCGGACAAAAGGATGAGGTCAAAGTCTTTTTTATGGGTAAAGGCGTTGAATATCAAACGATCAGCACCGCTAAGTATAATACTGTTGAGCAGGCGGAGAATTTATTGAAGTCAGGCGGGAAAATATTTGCCTGCGGGACATGTATTAAATCCAGGGAACAGGCTGGCTCTGAGATGTGCCCTCTCTCCACGATGAAGGATATGTACGAGATTATCAAAGAAAGCGATAAGGTTGTGACATTCTAACGTAATGGCCCGTGGGGGGGATGGCGGGACAGATCCTTAAAGGGCTATGCCCGAAAGATCCGTTAGCTGATATGTTTAACGCCCATAGCGGGCAATACTCATAAATAGTTGAACTCTGGGGGTGGTACTATCCAGAACGCTCGGGGGTAAAAATCAAATTCGGGCAAAAAAACACCGCCGGAAAGCTCCGGCGGTTGTCTTTTCTAAATTGGCGCCCCCAAGGGGATTCGAACCCCTGATCTCTGCCTTGAAAGGGCAGCGTCCTAACCGCTAGACGATGGGGGCGCATGGACCGCTTTACTTATAAAAAGCCGGCTTTTATACCGGCTTTTATTTAGTAGAATAACAGTTTACCACTTGCGGCCGCCCGATGTAAAGATAAATTTGCGCGGCGGGGGAACAATTATGACGGAACCCAACAACGCTCCAGTGCCGGAAGAGAAGAAGCCGGACCCTGCCCAGCAGGAAACCGATCTGCGCACCGAACTGGCGCGCGTCCGCGGCAAGAACAAAACCCTGATGGTGGTCGCGGGCATCCTCCTTACCCTTTTCATCATCGTCGGCGCCGTCGGGTTCTTCGTCTACCGCAAGATCTCCGCCGCGAAAGCCAATTTCGAAGAAGCCTTCTCGGCCTTCCCCGCGCCGGCGCCGGGCTACCAGCCGGACGCCCGCACGCTCCCCATGCAGGGCGTCTACAGCTCCACCTCCATGCCCGCCTCCACGCTGGGCCTCTTCTCGGGCGGGCTGCCGGGCGGCTCCTCGCCGATCTCGGACTTCAACCCCGAGCAGGGCGCGCAGCTGATGGCCGCCCTCAATAAATACGCCGAAAGACCCATCGTCAAAGAATTCCTCGCCGACCTGAAAAAACAGCCGGGGATGGCCGAGGCTTTCGCCGCCAGCAAAAAGGGCAACCCCACGCCCTTCGTGGCCGCCATGCAGAACGCCAGAGGCATGGACAAGCTCATGATGAAGTACGCCACCCGCCCCGAATTCCTGAAGCTCATGATGGACCTGATGAAAGATCCGGAGCTCAAGCCCCTGATGAAGAACATGCCCAGCATGCCCGGGATGGGGGGAATGGGCGGGATGGGCGGCGCGCCGCAGGACCAGGCCGTCTCGGTCCCCACCGGCCAGCCGGCCGACTCCCAGTCCACCGACACTGACGGGGACGGTGAGATCACTTTCGACCCTTCGGTCATAAGCGGCCCGGCCCAGCCGGCCCCCGCGCCCGCCAAAAAGGCGCGCCAGCCGGTTGACAGCAATTGATAATATAAGTTTAATATCTTATATGTGGCTAAAAGCATTCGCGCGTTTTCTCAAGAACGCCGCAAAGCCTGTAAGCGTATTTATAATCCCCCATAACGGCATGCCGTCGCTGCGGTTCAACCTGCCCGTGCTGCTGCTGCTTGTTTTCGGCGTGACCTGGACAGGCGTCACCATCTGGGCCGGCTACATAGCGGGCCGCCATTTCGATTATTACGTCACCAAGGCGGACAACAAGATCCTCCGCACCAAGATGGCCTACGTCTCCGAGCAGGTGGACCAGGGCATGGCCTACCTGGAGATGACCAAGCGCACCGACAACCAGCTGCGCAAAGTGCTGGGCATGGAGCCGGGCGCCCTCGAGCGCGAGCAGGGCCTGGGCGGGCCGCAGGAGTCCGACCTGGCCGATTTCCGCAAGCTGCTCGGCAACAAGGCTTCCGAGATAAAAGAGGCCACCCTCAATAATTCCATCCAGAAAATGCAGGAAGAATCCCGCAAGCGCCTCTCCAGCTATACCGAGATCACTTTCTACCTTACCGACCGCCACAACGGCGCGCGCGCCACGCCGTCCATCTGGCCCGCCGAGGGCCGCGTCACCTCCAATTTCGGCTACCGCATCGCGCCGCTGCGGCTGGCCAGCGAATACCACAGCGGCATCGACATAGCCAATGAGGCCGGCACGCCCATCTACGCCGCGGCTGACGGGGTCATACGGCATTCCGGCTGGGCCAACGGTTACGGCATGTGCGCCGTGGTGGACCACGGCTTCGGCTATTCCACGCTTTACGGGCATATGAGCGAGGTCCTCGCCAAGGAAGGCACCGTGGTGAAGCGCGGCCAGCAGATAGGCCGCATGGGCTCCACCGGGACCTCCACCGGCAACCACCTGCATTACGAGGTCTGGACCGGCGGCCTGCCGACGAACCCGATGAAGTACCTGCAGGTAGGCGGGAAGCACGCCGGCAATTTCGCCGGGCTTTTCGACGGCATCTTCGGCGGTCTGTAAGGGGTTAACAATGGCGCTTTTCAAGAACACGAACATAAGTTTTGAATCCAAGAACGGCGACACCGTCATCGGCAACGAGGCCTATTTCCAGGGCACGCTGACGGCCAAGGGCTCGCTGCGCATCGACGGGCGGGTGGACGGCTCCGTCGTGGACGCCAAGATCGTCACCATCGGCAAGTCCGGCAAGGTGAAGGGCGATATCTCCTGCGAGATCTGCTACGTCTCCGGCGAGGTGAAGGGCAATATCACCGCGCTCGACCACATAGAGGCGCAGAACGGCTCCCGCGTGGACGGCGACATGCGCTCTCCCCGCATCATGCTGGAGGAAGGCGCGCTCTTCAACGGCAACTGTTCCATGGACAATAACACTCCCAAGAACGCGGAGCGGCAGCAGCAGCCGCAGCAGTCAAAAACTCAAAAGGCAGAGGCTAAACAACAATGATCTCATTCTTCACCAAATACAAGCGGCTGATCTTCACCATCGTCGTCGTCATCTTCGTAGGCTCCATTTTCTTCGTCAGCGGCCAGGTGTTCACCAGCTCCTCCATGGACGCCGTCGCCGAAGTGGGCGGAACCAAGATCCCGTACCAGCGCTTCCTCACCCAGGTCAACCGGGTGCTGGCCAACGTCAAGGACTCGGGGACCGAGGTCAACGACGTGCTTTCCAGGAGCGTGAAGCAGGAAGTCTTCCGCGAGATGGTCATCGAGGAGCTGCTCAGCCAGCAGGGCGCGAAAATGGGCATGATGGTGCCCGACTTCGAAGTGGCGGTGGAAGTGCAGAACACCCCGCAGTTCCAGGAGAACGGGGCTTTCAGCCCGCGCGCCTACTACCAGACCATTTACAACGAGTTCCAGATGACGCCCGCCGAATACGAAGCCTGGCGCAAGAAGGCCCGGCTGGCCACCAAGTTCAAGCAGTTCATCTATACCAGCGTGAAGGTGACCCCCGAAGAGGCGAAAGCCTATTACCTGGCCAAGAACAAGAACCTGAACAATTTCGAGAAAGAGCGCGCCAAGATCACCGACGAGCTCGCCCGCGATAAGTTCGCCAACATCGCCAACTACCTCCTGCGCCAGTTGACCACCCAGCAGGAAGTGAAGAGCTACCTCGATCAGCGCGAACAGGGCAAGTAGACGGCAGGGGAAAGGGGGACAGGCTACTTTTTCTCCTGAAAAAGTAGCCTGTCCCCTTTTTATAAGATGATAGAAATCAAAAATCTGACCAAGACCTTCGGCTCTTTTACGGCCGTGGACAAGCTCGACCTGCGGGTGGAGCCGGGCGAGATCTTCGGCTTTCTCGGCCCCAACGGCGCCGGCAAGACCACCACCGTAAAGATACTTTCCGGCATCATGCGCCCGACTTCCGGCAGCGTCAGCGTGGCGGGCTTCGACCTGGCCTCGGACCCGCTGGCGGCCAAGCGCGCGATGGCCTATATCCCCGACGAGCCTTTCGTCTACCCCAAGCTGACCGGCTGGGAGTTCATGCGCTTCATCGGCGACCTTTATTCCCTGCCGCCCGCCGACCAGAAAAAGCGCATCCCGGAGCTGCTGGAGATGTTCGAGCTCTCCGCCCATTCGGGGGAGCTCCTGGAGAGCTACTCCCACGGCATGAAGCAGAAGCTGCTGATCGCCAGCGTCCTCCTGCGCCGGCCCAAGGCCGTGCTTTTCGACGAGCCCACGGTCGGCCTGGACCCAAAGAGCATCCGCCGCTTCAAAGGCCTCCTTACCGACATGGCCCGCGAGGGCGCCGCCGTCTTCATGTGCACGCATATCCTGGACATGGCCGAGAAGCTCTGCCATACCGTCGGGATAATCTACCGCGGCCGCCTGATAGCCAGGGGCACGGTGGCCGAGGTGAAGAAGCTGGCCTCCGGCGCGGCCGGCGAACGCTCGCTCGAAGACGTTTTCCTGGAACTGACCGAATAGCTCCGCCCTATGCTGCCCATCCTGCTCATCCGCAAAGCCGAGACCTTCCGCAACACCCTGCTGGGGCTGAAGGGCTGGAAGCTGGTCAAGAACCTGATGTTCGCGGCCGTCGGGCTGCTGATGCTGGCCGCGCTCTACGCCGGCTTCTGGCGCCTGCTCAGCTACCTGGAGACGGTGCAGCTCATCGGCCCCATGCTCTCCTGGAAGCTCACCTCCATGGTGCTGCTCATGACCTTCTCGATGGTGATAGTTTCCTCCATCATCATCTCGATGAGCACGCTGTATTATTCCTTCGACCTGAAATTCCTTTTCTCCTGCCCGCTGGACCTGCGCTCCATCTTCATGGACAAGGCGCTGGAGACGGTGTTCTACTCGTCGTGGACGCTGGTGCTGGCCATCCTGCCTTACATTATCGCCCTGGGCCGGATAAAAGCCCTGGGGGCGGGCTTCTACCTGGCCTACGCCTTCCTGATGGTCCCGTTCGTAATGCTGGCCGGCGCTTTCGGCATCTTCTTCAGCATGCTGGTCATGTACGCTTTCCCGTCGTCGAAGACGCGCGACGTCACCTGGCTGCTGGGCAGCGTCTCGGTGGCCTTCGTCTACGTCATCTTCCGCTTTTCCAAGCCCGAGCAGCTGCTGCGCCCGGATTCCCTGCAGGTGGTGGCGCAGTATATCCAGTACCTGCAGTCGCCCACGGCGCCGTATATGCCGTCCTGGTGGGTGACCAAGGCCATGGTGGCCTACTCCGCCGGGCACTGGGGGGCCTTCGCCGCCAGCTCCGGCGTGCTCTGCCTTTCAGCCGGGGCGCTTTACGCGGCGATCTATTTCATGTCGGGCCGGTTTTACATGCGCGGCTTCAGCGGCGCCCAGAGCTCCCCGCGGTTCAAAGGGAACAAGCGCCCGCTCCCCGAGCAGCGCCTGGCCGGCGCCTACCCCGCCCTGCGCTCCTACCTTACCCTTTACTGGAAAGACCGCCTGACGCTGGGCCGAGACGCCCGCTACTGGTCCCAGATCATCCTTATCGCGGCGCTGATCGCGGTCTATCTCTTCAGCATCCGCCAGCTGCCCCTGGACACCCCCGACCTGAAAAGCATGGTCTCGTTCCTGAATATCGGGATAGCCGGCTTCGTGATGGCCGCCATCGGCCTGCGCTTCACCTTCCCCGCCGTCAGCCTGGAAGGCAACAGCTACTGGCTGCTCAAGTCCGCGCCCGTCACCACCGCCTCGGTCCTGCGCGAAAAGCTCACCGTCTCGCTGCTGCCGTCGGTGCTGATCGGCCTGATCCTGATCACCGTTTCCAACCACCTGCTCCACGCCGACCTGTTCATCTCGGTGCTGTCCACCCTCACCATCGCGGTGGCCGCCGTGGCCATCACGGTGATGGGGATAGGCTTCGGCGCCATCTTCCCCGATTTCAACGTCGAGAACATCCACCAGCTGGAGTCCTCCTACGGCGGCTTCCTTTACATGGCCTGCTCGATGGGCTACCTGTCCCTGCTGGTGGGGGCCGAGGCCTGGCCGGTGCAGATGCACTTCTCGGAACGCCTGGGCCGCGCCAACTCCTGGGACCTGAACGGCGTGGCGCTCTGCTGCGCCGTCTTCCTCGCGCTCAATTTCGCCGCCATGTATCTCCCGTGGAAGCTCGGCCTGCGCAACCTGGAGAAGCACGAGATCTGAACGGCAGCGAAGGACTTTATGAATAAGAAACTGATATTTTCCGCCCTTGTATTCTCGCTGGCCGCCGGGCTCTGCGCCGCGGCGGGCGCTCCTTACGCGGGCAAGTTCTACGCCGAGGGGGACCGCAAAAAGGCCGAATTCGCCCTGACTTTCGACGACGGCCCGGGCTATATCACCGAGGACCTTTTGAAACTGCTGGAGAAGCGCGGGGTAAAGGCCTCTTTCTTCATGGTCGGCGCCACCGTCAGGACTTACCCGGACCGGGCCAGAAAAGTGGCCGAGGCCGGGCACCTGGTCTGCAATCACACCGACACCCACCTGTTCTGGCCGAAAGTCGGCAGGCAGGCCAGCCACGAGGAGATCCTGCGCAAAGAGCTGGAAAAGGCCGGGGCCTCCATCGAGAAAGCGACCGGCGTCCGGCCCACGGTGCTGCGCATGCCCAACGGCTACGACAAGCCCTGGGTGCGCCAGGTGGCCGGCAGGCTGGGCTACGCCCTGGTGAACTGGACCTACGGCAGCGACTGGCTGAAGACCCCGGAAGAGAAGATGACGGCGGAATACCTGAAGGCCGTGAAGCCGGGCGCCATCCTGCTGCTGCACGACGGGGGGGGCAAGGTGAAGGAGAAGAACCTGCGCATCGTGTCGGCCATCCTGGACGAGGCCGCGAAGAAGGGCCTGAAGCCGGTGCGCCTGGACGAGCTGCTGAACCTGGGCGAACCGGGGAAGAAGCGATAAATTTTGTAGAATAGCGGTTCGGGCGAGTGGCGGAATTGGTAGACGCACAGGTCTCAAAAACCTGCGATCTTACGATCATGAGGGTTCGATTCCCTCCTCGCCCAAACAGATTTCGGGGAAATACCTATGGCCAATACAAAGATCCGCGTGCTCGTCGTCGACGACAACCTGAACTTCCTGCAGCTGGCGCAGATGGCGCTGGGGACCGACGACTACGAGGTCCACACCGCCACCGACGGGAAGGACGGCTTCGACCAGGCCCGCCTGGTGAAGCCCGACATCATCCTGATGGACGTGATGATGCCCCGCGTGTCCGGCCTGGAGCTGATGCGCATGCTGCTCGCCGACGAGGAAATGAAGCAGATCCCCATCCTGGTGATGACGGCCAGCCACTTCGACCCGTCCACCGAACAGGTCTTCAAGCAGGAGTCGAACATCAAAGGCTTCCTGCAGAAGCCCTGCCCCGTGGACATGCTCCGCGCCCAGATCGCGCTGGCGCTCAAGAAATAGACCGGCCCAAAACCCAAAAGAAAAGAGGCGCTTCGCAGCGCCTCTTTTCTTTTAGTCCCGCGTAGTCTCAGGTGTACGGGATGCTGATGCGGGTGGGCTCGGGCTTGGGTTTCCAGCGGAATTCCGTCTCCTGCAGCTCCACGGCTATCTGCATGATCTCCTTGATGATGCAGGTCACCGGGATAGCGAAGATCACGCCCCAGATCCCGCCTATCTCGGCGCCGGCCATCAGCGCCAGCAGGATGACCGCCGGGTTCAGGTCCACGGCCTTTTTCATGATATAGGGCTGCAGGAACCAGTCGTCGAAAAAGCGCAGGCCGGCGAAGAAAGCCAGGATCTTGATTATCGGCAGGATGGTTCCGAACTGCAGGTAGGCCACGATGGACGAAAGCACCGCCCCGACGATGGCGCCCAGGTAGGGGATCATGCTGGAGAAACCTATCAGGATGGCGATCACGGCGGCGTAGTTCAGGTCGAACAGCAGCAGCCCGCTGAAGGCGATCAGGAAGATCACGAAGGCTTCCGTCAGGATGCCGCGCAGGTAGTTGCCCAGCGAGCCGTCGATGCGCGAGGCGATATGCAGGATGATCTCGGCGTGGCGCGAGGGGAGGTGGTCCAGCATGTAGTCTATGATGCCGGAGCCGCCCACCAGCATGAAGAAGGTGATGAACGGCACGATGAAGAGCAGGGTCAGCACCGGCAGCAGGGAAAGGATGAATTGCGGCGCCAGCTCCAGCAGATGGTCCAGCTTCTGCTCCAGCCGGAGCGAGGCCATGAAGGGATAATCGCTGACCAGCTTGGTGTTCAGCTTCGTCACGAACAGCTGCATGCGCTCGGCGTAGGCCGGCCACGACTGCTGCAGCGAATCGAGCTCGAACGACAGGAAGTGGAACAGCAGGAAGACTATCAGGAACAGCAGCGCGCCGACGCTGAGGTACAGGCCGGCCACCGCGTAGGAGCGCTTTATCCCGCGCACCTCGAAGTACTTTATCATCGGGGAGAGGATGTAGGCCATGGCCGCGCTGAGGATGAAGGGGAAGATGGCCGCTTTCGCCAGCACCGCGAAATAGATCAGCGCCAGGCCGACGACGGCCGGAAGCAGGAACTGGGTGTAATTCTTTTTCGTCTGGGTCTCGGCGGGCATGCTAATCGGTGACCGGCTTCTCGATGATGGCCCTCAGGCGGGCGGAAAGGATCTTGGCCAGCTGGGCGGCTATGACCACGCCGATCGCGGGGCGCGCGAAAAGCAGCGACTCCAGCTTGATCTTGAAAAGCATGAAGACCTTGGTGTCCTCGGTGGCGGTAGCGGTGGCGGTGCGGGGCATTTCCTCCAGCAGGGCCATCTCGCCGAAGAACTCGCCGGGGTGCACGGAAGCTATCACCTCTGTCTTCTGCGTGGCGGGGTCCAGGCGGGAAAGGTCTATCTTGCCGTCGAACACGATGAAGAGCGCGCGGCCGATGTCGCCCTGCACGAAGAGGGTCTCGCCCTTCAGGTAGGTGCGCTCCTGCAGGCTTTCCAGCACGTGGATCAGCTGGCGCTTCTTGATGCCGTCGAATAGTTTTATGCCTTTGAGGAAGGTGAGCTTGGCGAGGATCTCCTCGTCGTAAAGGCGGTTCAGGAGGTTGCGGAATTTCATTTATTTCCTCGTGAAGAGGCCGTAGACGGTCTGGGCGATCTTGAACCAGCCGCTGCTGACCGCGCCGGAGACGGATTTCACCGCGCCGATAACGGGGTCGAGGGCGGTGAGTTTCGCGTCGGCGTTGAGCGCCAGGTATTCCGCGGCCTTGGCGGTATGCCGCACCTGCTGCAGCGTAAGGACGGCCTGCACCACCAGCGCCACGAAAGCCAGGGTTATGATGATAGCGCAAACAGTAAGTATTACTTCCATGATATTCCTCCCCGTGTTTTTACCAGTATATAAAATTTTGAAAAGAAGGGAAGCGCTTTCGCGGCCTCAGCCGCCGTGGGGGGAATGCGCGTCCACGAATTCGCGGTCGCCGAGCACGGCGTCGCGGTTCTTGTCGAAGGGGCGCCAGAACTTGCCCGGCACCGGTTCGGCCAGGAACGCCGAATACCGGGCGAGCGCCTCGGCCGGGTCCTCCGAAAAGGTTTTCAGTACGACGTCCTTGTCGGCCGGGCCTTCGTTCGCGCCCAGGTACTGCCCCGCGCTGGACCAGCGGTAAGCCTCGGGTTTCGCCGCCAGCCCCTCTTTCACCGGGGCCTGGTGGATGAAGCGGGCCAGCGCCGCGGAATATTTTTCGGGCTGCAGGAGCTTGTACTTGCAGTGCCCGGCGGCGTAGCCCGGCAGGGTCTTGTTCTTCCCCAGGGCGCCCATCACGGAGTGCAGGTCGGCCCCGGGCGTGACGAAATAGACGAGCGCGCGGTCGGGCAGCAGCACGTAGGCGGGCATTTTAAGCCCGAAATCTTTTTTCGCGGTCTCGAGCAGCCTGAGGTATTCGCTCATGGCTTCGTCGCTCTTCAGGACCGCGCCGCAGTCGGTAACCAGGCAGTGGGCGTTATCGAAAAACATCGTGTTCCTCCGTACTTAACTTGCAGTAATTGTACCACATGGCCGGGTTTCCCGGCGCGGAAAGCCGCGATTCAGACGGGGATAGACTTTTTTTGTATAATTTATATTGATATTAATAAAGGATTTCTAGAAATGACCACCCAGAATACCGAAAACACCGATTACTCGAAAACCGTCTTCCTGCCCAATACTTCTTTCTCCATGCGGGGCGACCTCACCAAGAAAGAGCCCGGCATCCTCGAAGCCTGGGAAAAGATGGACCTCTACGGCAGGATGCTGGAAAAGCGCCGCGGCGCCAAGCCCTACGTCCTGCACGACGGCCCGCCCTACGCCAACGGCCACATCCACATCGGCCACGCTTTCAACAAGATCCTCAAGGACATCATCGTGAAGTCCCGCTCCATGCTGGGCTTCTACTCCCCTTACGTCCCCGGCTGGGACTGCCACGGCCTCCCGATCGAGCAGGCCCTGCTTAAAGAGATGAAGATGGGCAAGCGCCACATCGAGGACATCCCCGCTTTCCGCCGCAGCGCGCGCGAATTCGCCGGCCGCTTCCTGGACCTGCAGCGCACGGAGTTCAAGCGCCTGGGCGTGCTGGGCGCCTGGGACAAGCCCTATATCACCATGACCAACGAGTACGAGGCCACGGTGATAAAGGCTTTCCGCGAGCTGCTGGAGAAAGGCCACATCCACCGCGACAAGAAGACCATCTACTGGTGCGTCTCGTGCGAAACGGCCCTCGCCGACGCCGAGGTGGAGTACAAGGACAAGACCTCCCCGTCCATCTACGTGCGCTTCCCGCTGGAGACTTTGCCCGACGGCCTGGCCGCCGTGGCGAAGAACCGCGCTTCCATCGTCATCTGGACCACCACCCCCTGGACGCTGCCCTCCAATATGGCCGCCGCCGTGGCGAAGGCCGAGGACTACCGCGTGCTGGAGACCGGCGGGCAGTACCTCATCGTCGCCGACAAGCTGGCCGACGCTTTCCTCTCCGCCACCGGCCTGGAGGCCGTGAAGGGCGACCTGATCCCCGGCGAGAAGCTGGTGGGCCTGCAGTACCACCACTGCCTGGCCCCGCACCTGCCCGAAGCCCGCCGCTTCACGCGCCCGATCATCTCCACCGATTTCGTGGACATGTCCACCGGCACCGGCATCGTGCACATCGCCCCCGGCCACGGCGAGGAAGACTTCCACGCCGGCAAGAAATGGGGCCTGGACATTTTCTGCCCCGTCAAAGAGGACGGCAAATTCAACGCCGACGCCGGCATCTTCGAAGGGATGAAGGTTTTCGAATCCAACGATAAAGTGGTGGAGACCCTCAAGGCCGACGGCCTGCTGCTGGCCATGAAGAAGATCGAGCACAGCTACCCGCACTGCTGGCGCTGCCACCAGCCCGTCATCTTCCGCGCCACCGAGCAGTGGTTCCTGACCATCGACCGCGACGGCCTGCGCGAGAAGCTGATGAAAGAAGCCGACGGCGTGAACTGGATCCCCGAAGCCAGCCACGGCCGCATGACCGGCATGCTCAAGACCCGCCCCGACTGGTGCCTGTCGCGCCAGCGCTACTGGGGCACGCCCATCCTGGCCGTCTACTGCAAAGAGTGCGGCAAGGTGCAGGAGGATTACGCCTTCCTCAAGCGGATGGAAGACCGCGTCCGCGCCGAAGGCAGCGATTTCTGGTTCTCCGAGCCCGTCGAGAAACTGATGGAAGCAGGGCAGAAATGCTCCTGCGGCGGAACCAAATTCTCCAAAGAGAAAGACATCATGGACGTCTGGCTGGACTCCGGCGTCTCCTGGTACGCCGTCCTGAAGGGCGGGATGCTGGGCGCCGGCGACTTCTTCCCGGCCGACCTTTACCTGGAAGGCTCCGACCAGCACCGCGGCTGGTTCCAGACCTCGCTCATCCCGTCGGTGGCGCTGAACGGCTTCCCGCCCTACAAAGCGGTGCTGACCCACGGCATGGTGCTGGACGAGCAGGGCCGCGCGATGCACAAATCCACCGGCAACGTCCTCGCCCCGCAGGAAGTCATCCAGAAATACGGCGCCGAGATCCTGCGCCTCTGGACCGCGCTGTGCGACTACGGCGACGATATCCGCATCTCGGAGAAGATCCTCTCCGGGACCATCGACACTTACCGCAAGATCCGCAACACGGTGCGCTACCTGCTGGGGAACCTCAGCGACTTCAACCCCGCCAAGCACCGGGTCCCCGACGACAAGCTGGTGGAGACGGACCGCTATATCCGCGCCCGTCTGGCCGTCACCGCGGCCGCGGTGCAGCAGCATTACGAGAACTACCAGTTCCGCCCGGCCATCAGGGCCGTGGCCGACTTCTGCATCCTGGACCTCTCCGCCTTCTACCTGGACTCGCTCAAGGACAGGCTCTACACCTTCAGCCCCGACTCGCCCGAGCGCCGCTCGGCGCAGACCGTGCTGCACGACATCCTCACCGCCGTGCTGAAGATGAGCGCCCCCGTGCTCTCGTTCACCGCCGAGGAAGCGTGGAAGACCGCCAAGGCCGAGATCGACCCGTCGCTGGAAGAGAGCGTCTTCCTGGCCGACTATCCCAAGCTCCCCGCCGCCTGGGCCGACCAGGCCCTGCTGGAGCGCTGGGCGAAGCTCATGGCCGTGCGCGAGACCGTCACCAAGGCCATCGAGGAAGTCCGCAAGACCGGGGCCGTAGGCTCCTCGCTCGAGGCCAGGATAATCCTGCGCACGTCCGACGCCGAAATGAAGACTTTGCTCGAATCCATCCTGCCGCTCTGGCCCCAGGTGGCCATCGTCTCCGAGGCCGCCGTCGAATTCGACGCCGCCGCCCCCGGGCTGGAAGTGAAAGTGAGCAAGGCCGAAGGCGCGAAGTGCCCGCGCTGCTGGCAGTGGCGCCGCGACATCGGCTCCAGCGCCGCCCACGCCGGGGTCTGCGGCCGCTGCGCCAAAGCCATGGAGGCCGCGCCCGGACAAAAATGAAGAAACTCGCCGTCCCTGTCGTAGTGCTGCTGGTATTCCTCCTCGACCGCGCGTCGAAGGCCTGGGTGCTGAAAGCGCTTTACATGAAGAGCGTGCAGGTGCTGCCGTTCTTCCATCTCAGCTACGCCGAGAATACGGGCGTGGCTTTCGGGATGTTCAGGGACAGCAACCTGTTCTTCATCATTTTCAGCTCGGCGCTGGTGGCCGTGCTGCTGTACGTCCGGCGGGCGATACAGGCGCACGGCGTGCTCGCCACCGCCGGGCTCGCCCTGGTGCTGGGCGGCGCGCTGGGCAACCTCTTCGACCGCATCGCCTACGGCTTCGTGGTGGATTTCCTGGACTTCTCTTTCTTTCCCGCGGTGTTCAACGCTGCGGACAGCGCCATTACCGTCGGAGCGGTGCTGATGGCGCTGGGGATGAAGGACGAGAAGAAGAAAGCGGGGACTCACCACAGAGGCGCGGAGGGGGATGAGGGGGAGAAGAAGTCGTGAATCGGGAATCAACAACTTTATGAATAAAATTATTTTCTTCACGCTGATAGCCGCCGGGCTGGCCGGGTGCAACAGGTCGCCGGAATATTATTTCACCCGGGGCAATTACCTGTTCGCCGCCGGGAAAGAGAACGAGGCCCTCGAAAGCTACAACAAGGCGCTCCTCCTTAAAAAGAATTACCCCGAGGCCCTCACTTCCCGCGGCCTGCTCTTCGAGCGGCAGGGCGACAAGCAGAAGGCCGGCCTGGATTACCGCAAGGCCATCGACCTCAATCCCTCCTACCTGCCCGCCTATAATAACCTGGGCGCGCTGCTGATGGACGGGGGGAACTACCGCGAGGCCGCCAAATTATTCACCGAAGCCCTGGCCACCAAGCAGGACTATTCCTACGCCCTGCTCAACCGCGGCCTGTCGTTCTACAAAATGGGCGACTGCGCCTCCGCCACCGAGGACCTTACCAAGGCGCTGGAGCTCAATAATAAATTCGAGATGGCCTATTACCACCGCGCCCTCTGCGAGCGCAACGCCCGCAACCTGCCCGCGGCCATGGCCGACCTCGACGCGCTGCTGGCCCTCAACCCCGCCGCCGCGCTGGCCCGCTACGAGCGCGGCAAAGCCCTGTACTACACCGCCGATTACGCCGGGGCCGTGCAGGAATTCTCAAAGGCCGTCGAGCTCAAGCCCGAAGACCCCGCCTACTCCTACTGGCTGGCCGAGGCCCTTTATAAAGCCGGCTATATGGAAGGCGCGCTCGAGGCCGCCGCCAAGGCCGCCGCGCTTAAGCCCGCTTCCTACCAGATCCGCGGCCTGATGGGCGATATTTACGCCTCCCTGAAGGACAAGGAAAAAGCCACGGCGCAGTACATGCTGGCCGCCGAGCTGTCGCCGAAGTTCGCCGCCATCTACCAGTCCAAGCTGGACGCCATGGAGCCTGCCGCCAAAAAGAAACCGGCGGCGTCCCAGCGCAAGAAACGCAAATAAAAGGAATTTCATTTAATGGCCGAAGACACCGATAATCTCTCACCGTGGCGTAAAAAATTCCTGGCCACCAGGATGACCTTCGAGAGCCTCCTCTTCGAACGGGAACTGGTGCAGCCGAAGCGGGAAAAGCTCTCCACCGGGCTGCTGGTCCTGGGCGCGATCTGGCTGTTCCACGCGCTGCTGCTGGCGCAGTGGGCCCTGCGGCGCGGCACCGTCTTCAACCTGGCCGACGCGGAAAGCTTCGGCGCGGTCCTGCGCTACGCCGCCTATCTCAAAAGCCAGGGGTTCTGGGCGCTGCTCAAGCCCGAGTTCTCCGACCTCACCCTGAACCCGCCTCTTTACAACCTCGCCTACGTGCCGGTGCTGAACTACCTCACCACCGACCTGAACCTGGCGCTTATCTTCGTCAACTCTTTTTTCCTGCTGGTGCTGGCCCTGGCGATCTTCCTGGCCGTGCGCCGCAGCCGCCCCAACCGCGCCGGCTGGCTCGGCGCCGCCATCGCGCTGGCCTTCCCTTTCGTCCTTGAGACCGCGCGCCGCCCCGACCCGGTGATCGCGCTGATAGCCATGACGGCCGCGCTTTACGCCTGCTATATCCGCTCCGACGAATTCGAGAACCCGCAGTGGACCCTGGCTTTCGCCGTCTGCCTGGGCCTGGGCTTCTTTTCGCACCGGTTCTTCTGGCTTTACGCCCTGCCGCTCGCGCCCTTCGTCGTAACCGGCTTCGCCAGCCCTTTCAGCCGCGACGAACTGTTCAAAGGTATTTTTCCCGGCTTCGTCCTGAACCTGCCCTGGTACCTGTTCACCCTGGCCGCCGTGGCCGCCGGCCTGGTTCCGCTGTGGGGGGACTACCACGGCTTCTGGCATTACTTCGGGCTGGGCGTTTCCGCCGCCGGGCTCCCGCTCTTCGTCCTCGGCCTCACCGGGCTGGCCTGGATGTATTTCTCGGTCTTCATGCCTTATGAGAAGAAGAAGGTGGTGGCGGCCTGGTGCTGGGCGCCGTACCTGCTGCTGACCTGGGTGGTGCGCGGCAGCGACCCGCAGCTGCTCTACCCGGCCCTGCTGCCTTTCGCGGTGGCCGTGCCGGTGATGACTCCCCACCAGGCCCGCAAATACCTGCTCGCTTTCGTCCTGGCCCTGGGCGCCGTGAACCAGTCCGGGCTGGTGAGCACGTTCTCCTTCGGCAAATATCCCCTGGCCGGCCTGCCGCCGCCGCCGTCCGGCGCGGATTACCACACCGCCGAACTGATAGCCCTGCTGGAGGCCAACGTCCCCGCCGCGGGCGGCCTGGCCGGCATTTACGGCGACCAAAATCTCAACGCCGGGGCGCTGCGCTTCGCCGCCTCGAAATCCGCCGCCGCGGTCAAGTTCGCCGACCAGCCGGCCTGCCCAAGCTGCGCTTTCGCCGTGATCCATAAAACCACGCGCTTCGGCGGGAAGCCCACGAAGGAAGAAAAAGCTTTCGCCGCGCTTAGAGCGGAGCCCTGGTTCGCCTCCGTCTTCAGCAAGAAGGCCGACCTGCCCCTGGCCGACACCTCCCGGGCCGAGGTGTACGTGAAGGCGCCCTCCGCCGAGAAATTCTTCAAGGAAGGGACTTACGAAGTGAAGAACGTGGCGCTGGGCCCGCTCGTCATCGAGGACGGCACGCTGAAGCTTTCAGGGTTCGACCAGGCCACAGGCGTCTACGCCAACGCCGAGCTTTTCGCGCCGGCCGCCCAGCTGCTGGGCGGGGACATCTACGGCCTCACGCTGGACATCAAAGGCCTGTCCGCCGCCGGCGCCTCGCTGAACCCCTTCGTGCCCGCCGGCGTCGCCGGCATCAAGGTCACCTCGGCCAAGATCAGCGAATACGCCCTGGAGCGCTACCTGTCCGACCGCTATCCTTTCCTTACCGACGTGAAAGTCAGCCTGGACGACGGCCTGGACGTCTCCGCCCTGGCCCGCGGCCGCAGCGTGCGCGCCGTTTTCGACCTCTCCATCAAGGACGGCGGCGTGCTGGAAGCCAAGCCGCAGTATTTCACTTTCGGGCGGGTCACGCTCACGCCCCTGCTGCTGAAGCTGGTCACTTTCAGGGTGGATTTTTCGGACAACCCCTACGGCGTCAGGATCGACGGCCTGCGCATAGACAAAAACATGCTCGAGCTTTATTAGGCCGCCGCATAACATATGAAAACACTTCTCGCTCTGCTCCTGCTGTGCTGCTGCGGCTGCGTCGACGTGCCGGTGGAAGGCTCCGTGGCCGGCTCCGCGGCGAAGGCCCTGACCCAGCCCGTCGAATCCCCGTACCAGGGCCTGGACCCCGGCTACAAGACCGAAGAGACCGCCCACTTCTCCCTGAAGGCCTATTCTACCTCCCTGGCCGTGCAGTATTCCTCGCTCTGCGAGCAGAACTACACCCGCATCATGCAGGACCTGGGGCTTTATTCCTTCGTGCCGGCGCGCCCCTATAACGTGGTGGTTTACCGCGACGCCGCCGAGTACCATACCAAGACCGGCCAGCCGGACTGGTCCGGCGGCGCGGCCTACGGCAACGCCCTGCTCCTGTACGAGGGCGAAGGCCTGAAGGCCACCATCGGCCACGAGATGACCCACCTGGTCTTCAACGAATACATGGGGCTCTCCCAGGCCGCCGGCCTGCGCTGGATCAACGAGGGCGCCGCGGTCTACGAGGAAAGCCGCTCGAACCAGGCCTCCGCCGCTTTTTACGCCGAGAAAGTGATAACCGCCGTAGCGCCGAACCCCATACCTTTTTCGCAGATGGTCAACCTGGTGCCGCAGAACGAAAGCGAGCGCAACGTCGACCGCTGGTACGCCCAGGTCGGCTCGGTGGTCGGCTTCATGATCCGGCAGGGCGGCTCCTTCAGCTTCTCCATCTTCCTCTCGAAGCTGCGCGACGGCGTCCCCGTGGACAAGGCGCTGGAAGACACCTACTCCGGCCTGTGGAAGAACCTGGACGACCTCGAAAGATCCTGGAAGCTGGAAGTGCAGCGGTAACCCCGCCCTATGGAACAAACCGCGCCGGTTAAAAAATTCAAAAGGGCCGTGGTCCCCATGGAAGGCGTGCATTGCGCCTCCTGCGTGGCCAGGATAGAGAACGGCCTGAACTCCATGCCCGGCGTCGCCGGCGTGTCGGTGAACCTGCCTTCCCGGACGGCCTTCCTTTCCTACGACCCGGCCGTCACCGACGGCAAAGCCATCTCCGCCAGGATAGAGGAGCTGGGCTACAAGGCCCTGGCTTTCTCGGAGTCCGCGGGCGCGGCCGAGAACACCGCCCTTAAAGAGCTGGAGCGCGAGAAGAACATGTTCTTCCGGCGCTTCCTGCTGGGCCTCGCCCTTACCAGCTTCCTGCTGCTGGACTTCATCTTCGGCTTTTCGCAGTACACCATGCTGGTCGTCGCCGGGCTGGCCTGGGGCCTGGCGGGCTGGCATTTCCACGTCGGGTTCCTCCGCGCCCTCAAGGCCCATACCTCCGACATGAATTCGCTGGTCTCGCTCAGCACCAGCGTCACCTACTTCTACGGCGTCTTCGTCACCATCTTCCCCGGCACCGGCGTCCATTACCACGCCCAGTGGCACGAAGTGGGCATGCTGGTCACCTTCATCAACCTGGGCCGCTGGCTGGAGGCCCGCTCCAAGAACAAGGCCGGCGAGGCCGTGGCCAAGCTTTTCACCCTGGCCCCCAAGTTCGCCCGGCGGCTGGCGGACGGCAAAGAGCAGACCGTCCCCGTGGCCGAGATCGTGCCCGGCGACCTTGTGCTGCTGCGCCCCGGCGAGGCCGTGCCCGTGGACGGCCGCGTCACCGGCGGCGCCTCGGCCCTGGACGAGAGCCTGCTTACCGGCGAGGCCGTGCCGGTGGAAAAAGAAGCCGGCGCGCGCGTTTACGCCGGCACCATAAACAAGACCGGCGCGCTCGAATTCACCGCCGAGGGCGTGGGCGAAGACACCGTGCTGATGAAGATCGTGAAAGCGGTGGAGGAGTCCCAGGCCGAAAAGAGCGCCGTGCAGCACATGGTGGACAAGATCTCCGCCTGGTTCGTCCCCGCGGTCTTCCTGACGGCGGCGGTGGCCGCCGGCTTCTGGTTCTATTACGCGGGTCCCAACAGGGCCGCCGGCATCTTCGCCGCCGTGCTGGCCGTGGCCTGCCCCTGCGCGATGGGGCTGGCGGTGCCCATGGCCGTGGCCGTCGGCTTCGGCCGCGCCGCCGCCGCCGGCATCCTCATCCGCAACGCCGACGTGCTGGAGAGCGCCTCCGGCGTGGACGTGGTCATCTTCGACAAGACCGGGACCATCACCGAGGGCCGCCTGCACCTGGACGGCCTCCACCCCGAAAAAGGGGAGAAAGATTTTTTGCAGCTGCTGGTTTCCTCCGAGGAAAAATCCGAGCATCCTTTCGCCGAGGCCGTGCGCAGCCAGGCTAAAAAAGAGAAAGTAAAGCCGCTGCCGCTCACTTCCTTCGAGGCCGTGCCGGGCAAGGGCGTGCGCGCCCGCGCCGCCAAAGGCGAGATCCTGACCGGCAGCCTTAAGTGGTTCGACGAGCTGGGCCTGGCCGTGCCCGCCGCGGCCCGCGAAGAGATCAAAGCCTCGCCCAACTCCATGCTCCTGGTCGCCCTCGACGGTAAATTCAAAGGCTACGCCCGCCTGGCCGACGCGCTGCGGCCCGAAGCCGCCGGCATAATCAGGGAACTCGAGGCCATGGGCATCGAGCCCGTGATGGCCTCGGGCGACAGGCAGGCCGTGGTCGCCGCCGCCGCCGCCGCCATAGGCATCAAGACTTTCCACGCCGAGGTTTTCCCCGAGGAGAAGCGCCAGCTGGTGATGCGCTATAAAGCCCTGGGCAAGCGCACCGCCATGGTGGGGGACGGCTTCAACGACGCGCCCGCCCTTTCCGAGGCGGACCTGGGCATGGCCATGCGCTCCGGCACCGACGTGGCCGTGCACGCCAGCGACATCACGCTCATGAACAGCGACCTGCGCTCCGTGATCACCGCCGTGAAGATCTCGAAAGCGATCAAGAGGACCATAAACCAGAACCTGGCCTGGGCCTTCGCCTACAATATCATCCTTATCCCGATGGCAGCGGGGGCTTTCTACCCGAAGTGGGGCGTGGTCATCCCGGCCTCGGCGGCCGGCGCCGCGATGGCTTTGAGTTCCGTTTCCGTGGTGATGAATTCCCTGCGCCTCAAACGCGCCAAGATCTAAAGGAGCTGCTATGAAAAATACTTCGACAAAATTCGGTTATACTTCCAACCAGGCGCAGAGCGTAAAGCACATCGCCCTGCCCGAGATCGAGTCCTGGGAGAACCAGTACCGCCGGGACTACACCATAAAGATCGTGCACCCGGAGTTCACCTCCGTCTGCCCCAAGACCGGCCTGCCCGACTTCGGGACCATCACCATAGAATACATCCCCGGCAAGCTCTGCCTGGAGCTGAAATCCCTGAAATATTATTTCCTCCAATACCGCAACTGCGGCATCTTCATGGAGAACATCGCCAACCGCGTGCTGGACGACGTGATAAAAGCGATAAAGCCGAAGTCCTGCACCGTCACCGGCGACTTCACCCCCCGCGGAGGCCTCCGCTCCGTAATCGAGGCCAAATACCCGTATTGAAGAAAGGGGGACAGGCTACTTTATTTTTCAAATAAAGTAGCCTGTCCCCCTTTTTGATATAATATTCTGAGTAGCAAAGGCCCAGTTGGCGCAGCGGTAGCGCGTTCCCTTGACATGGGAAAGGTCACAGGTTCGATCCCTGTACTGGGCACCAGATTTACAGACAGCCAAGTCAGAGCCCGTCAGGACCCGCTCGGGAACTGGCGGGCTTTAACATTAAGGAACCTTATGTCCGACGAAAATAAAGAAGAATCATTAGTCCACAAGATGCGCCACTCCCTGGCCCACGTAATGGCCCAGGCCGTGGCCGAGCTGTTCCC
>Ga0208789_1000378_pt1 | contig 45514 bp, 28 predicted proteins | sample Methanotroph_Enr_FD_187368 | JGI IMG/M metagenome (GOLD analysis project Ga0208789, IMG submission 187368) | Enriched soil microbial communities from Old Woman Creek wetland in Ohio, USA - Methanotroph_Enrichment_5 (SPAdes) (version 2) | ecosystem: Environmental > Terrestrial > Soil > Wetlands...
AAAACGATACATCTTCCGGGTAGAACCGTTGATCTGCAACAATATGAAGAGATACAAGTAGAAGAGTGGGTATACAATTTCGGTCGTTTACGTTTGCAGCAATACCTTCGTTTCGAAAATGGTAGATTAAGAGAAGTTAGAAGCTTAGGACGAGGGTATTCCCGGTAATGGAGCGCGTAGAAGAGTGGAGCGTAGTTGAACGGTTAAGCCTTAGTTAATGTCATTGAGCTTAAATTAATGATTTTGAACTTAATAGCGGCTAGCCAAAAGCCGCGTTTTTAATCACACTCTTCCCAAGCTTCCTGCTTTGGAACCGGCAAAAACAGTTTACAATATCGCTGTGTTTCATTCCCGGTTGACCTATTTAATCTATGAAAATCATTAATTTCCCTGCCGCTCAATCAAAGATTCATCCCATGCTGTGTTTATTGCTAGTGGTCGCCTTGGGCTCAACCGGTGCCTGGGCTAAAAGCACGGCGCCGGATGCCGGGCAAAAGAGCGCTACGTTTGAAATCAACAAGGACACATTAAAAGCCAAAATCGATGCCATCAATAGCCGGGAAGGCATTGATGAGGCGACAAAATCAAAGTTGCTGTCTATTTACCAAGCAGCCGAAGATAATTTAGCCAATATCGAAAAGTTTAAAGCGCAGACCTCGGACTTTAAGGCGGCTCTCAAGCAAGCGCCGGAGCAAACCAAAAAGCTGCAAAAGGAGCTTGAGCAGACATTGCTGAAAGTGTCCAAGCAAAAGCAGGAGGATTTTAGCCGGATACCGGTTGAGGAACTTGAGCAGCGGCTTATTCTTGAGAAAGGGAAGATCAGCAACCTGGATGAGCAGATCAAGAAGCTTGAAGGTGAGCTGGCTGTGGAAAACAGTCGTCCGCAACTGATTCGCGAAGAAACGGTAACGGCGCAGCAAGACCTGGAAGCGGCGCAGAAACAGCTGGAAGCCCCGGTCGGAAAAGCGGAGCCGAAATTGGAAGCCGAAGCCCGGCAGGTGCAGCTGAAAACGTTGATCGATTCGCGTGCTGCCGAGCTGAAAATGCTAGAGGTTGAAGCCATCAGTAACCCGGCCAGGGTCGAGTTGCTTAAAACCCGGTTCCAGCTGCTGGATAGCCAAAAGGCGGCGCTAAACCCGGTTGTTAACGCTATTGAGGGCCTTACTTTCGAGTTAAGGCAGCAGGAAGCGAAACAAATGCAGGATGCGCTCAGTCAGGCGGAAAAAGCGGTTTCCGGCAAGCATCCCCTTATTCAGCAAAGTACCCGGGCAAATATTCAGTACAGTCGTGACTTGCAGGATATTACCGCCAAGATCGAACAATACGCCGAGCAAAAAACCAAGGTTGAGGCTCAGGCCGGCGAAATTGAAGCCGACTTTAAAAGCGCCGAAAAGAAAATCAGTCTGGCGGGTTTAAGTCCGGCGTTGGGCAAAATCCTGCGCGAGCAGCGGCGCAATTTACCGGTTAAGGATGAAGTCGAGCAGCAGTCCCAGACCATTCAGAACGAAACCGCGGTAACCAGCCTTGAGCAGTTCAAGGTTGAAGATCAATTGAAGCGGCTGATGGATGTTGATGCCGGGCTAAAAGACCTGATGAGTCAGCAGGTCGATCAAGCCTTGCCGGTCGACCAGCGCATGATGATTCAGGCTGAGCTTCGGGTGTTGCTGAACAATCAGAAAGAGCTGCTGAACAAGCTGTCGGTTGCCTACACCACCTATCTGCGCACGTTGGGGGACTTCGATTTTGCCAGACAACAAATGGCCACTCAGGCCGGTAAATTCGCCGTCTATCTGGACGAGCGATTGCTATGGGTGCCCAGTTCCGAGCCGATCAACTTAAATTATATCGCCGAGCTGTATCATTCCACGCAATGGCTGCTGTCGCCGTTTAACTGGATGGCAGTGGTTACCGATGCGGTTAAGCTGGTTTTTCGTCATCCGTTTTTGACGTTTATTGCGGTGCTGTGTCTTGGCGGCTTGCAGTGGGGCAGAAACTGGGCGAAGTTGAAGTTAGCGGCAATCGCCGGCAAGACGGATAGTTTTTATTTCACCTTAAGGGCTTTGGCCTACAACTTAATGCTGGTGTCGCCGCTGCCGTTAATTCTCAATTACGTAGGCTGGTTTTTGAGCGGCAGCCTTCATGTTGCCGATTTCACCAAAGCCGTCGGCGAAGGTTTGCAAGGCACCGCATGGCCGCTGTTTTTCCTGCAATTTTTTTATCGCCTGTTTGCAGTCGACGGCATAGCACGCAAACATTTCCAATGGCAAAAATCATCAGTCAGTCTGTTACGCGCCCAGGTTGCCTGGGTGCGTTTTATTGCGGTGCCGGGGGTGTTTATTATCAGCGGCACCAGCGCATCGAAATTCTCGGCGCACAGCGACAGCATTGGCCGATTGGCGTTGATTATCGTCATGATTGCCCTGGCCGTGTTTGCGGGCCGGGTGCTGAAACCTTCGGCCGGGTTATTGCGGGACTATATCTACAAAAACCCTGAAGGCTGGACTGCTAAATTGCGCTATGTCTGGTACGCGGCCGCGGTCGGCATGCCGTTGGTTATCATCGGTTTTGCCGTCGCAGGCTATTATTTGAGCGCATTGGAGTTGCAGCAAAAACTGATTGTTACCCTGCGGCTGATATTTTTGACCATCATCATTCATGCGCTGGTGTTCCGCTGGCTGACGTTGGTTAACCGGCAGCTGGCTATCACCAATGCCAGACAAAAACGTAAAGTTGCGGCGATTCCCGAAAAGCATCTGGCCGGATCGGAAGACCCGGTGCTGCCGGTTGATGAGCAGCAAATCGATATTCCTAAAATCAATGCCCAAACTATAAAGCTGCTGAATGTCGCTATCGCTTTTACGCTGGTGATCGGTTTCTGGATGATCTGGAAAAATATCTTGCCGGCCTTTTCATTCCTGGATCGTATTGTGCTCTGGCAGCATCTGGTTAATGTCGAGCATCAGGATGTTTATCAGCCGGTAACCATGACCAATCTTTTTCTGGCAGGGTTATATATTTTTATTGCGGTGGTCGCGGTACGCAATTTTTCCGGCGTGATGGAGCTGCTGGTGTTCAGGCGCTTGTCGATAGAGGCGGGCGGCCGCTATGCGGTTAACCAGCTGGCTAAATATGTGTTGGTTTCGATAGGTTTTATCAGCGTCGCAAACGAGCTGGGCGGCAGTTGGTCGCAGGTGCAGTGGCTGGTTGCGGCGCTCAGTGTCGGCTTGGGTTTCGGCTTGCAGGAAATCTTCGCCAATATGGTATCGGGCATTATCCTGTTGTTCGAGCGCCCGATACGGGTCGGCGATACCGTCACCATAGGCAGCATCACCGGCAAAGTCAGCCGCATCCAGATGCGCGCCACCACGTTGATCGACATGGATCAAAAAGACCTGATCGTGCCGAACAAAACCTTTATTACCAGCCAGCTGATCAACTGGACGTTAAGCGATGCGATAACCCGCGTGGTGATTCCTGTAGGCATTGCGTATGGTTCCGATGTTGAGCTGGCGCATAAAGTCATGATGGATACGGTGAAATCAATGCCGCTGGTACTTGCAGAACCTGAACCCAGCGTCGTGCTGGTCGGTTTTGGCGACAGCTCGCTGAATTTTTCCATCCGTATTTTTGTCAGCGAATTGTTCAACCGATTGCCGGTTACGCATGATTTACATATACGGCTGGAAAAAGCGTTGCGCGAGCATAATATAGAAATTCCCTTTCCGCAGCGGGACATTCATGTTCGTACTGTCGTGCATGAGCACGATCAGGAAAATCATGGCGTGCCGCAAATTCACGCTGGGTAAGGGAGCCAGGTTTAGGATAATAAATTTGTAATATCGCTTATGGTGCTATGATTCGACTACAAGGTTTGCTTTAAATATTCATCACACTCAAAAAAGCCTATGAATTTGAAACAGGAAAAAATAAACGGCTGCACCGTCCTCTTTATTAAGGAAGAACGGATAGACGCGCATAATTCTGGCGAATTGAAGGAAGCCATTTTGCACCTGATAGAGCAGGGCGAAGTCAATATTATCGTCCAGCTGGAACAGGTGCGTTTTATTGACAGCTCCGGTTTGGGGGCTTTGCTGTCGGGCTATAAAAATGCGGCGGCCAGGTCGGGCAAGCTGGCTATAGCCAACATGCAGCAACAGGTGTTATCGATGTTTGAGCTGACCCGTTTAAACAGGGTGTTTGAGATCTATGCGGATTTAAATGAGGCTTTTGAAGGCGAAACCTAGAGGTTGATATGTGTAATTCGGTTATTCAGGTTGAGGTAATCATTCCGACGCAGACCAAATATCTGGATTTGATCGGCAGCATCGGCGAGCATATAGCGAAAGAACTGGATGACTTTTCCGGTGACCGCGAGGCTTTGGCCTATCATCTAAACCTGGTGCTGACGGAGGCGACCGTCAACGCGATCAAACACGCAAATCATCGAGACCCGAAAGACACTGTCAAAATAATCATCCATATTCAGGAAAATGAGCTGAGCATCAAGGTGTACGATCACGGCCAGGGCTTCGACCTGGAATCCGTGCCGCTACCGGATTTTGAACATCCCAAAGAAGGCGGCATGGGCATATTCTTCATCCGCACCCTGATGGATTCGGTGACCTACACCCGGCAGGGCGATTGCAATGTTTTGGAAATCGTCAAATATCTAAGTTGAAGGATTTCACCACGAAGGCATTGTCATCTACGTTCTATTTTTCCAACTGTCGAATAATTACAGGAGGCTGAGCCATTGAACAGACCTACCAAAACCTGGCCGACGGTTTTGCAGCATATTGCTGAAAAGGCCTTGGGCAAAAAAGCCGGTCATCACCTGTGGCAAAAATACCATGCCGCGTTTTCAACCGAATATCGGGCGCTGGTTTCGCCGCGTTATGCGCTAAAAGACATGCTGCATCTCGAGCAGGTTTTGGCATCCAACAATCAATGTATCAGCCTGCTTAGTCCCGGAAAAGAAGTCGATCATTACCGGCTGCATTTTTACAGCCGACAGTCGCGTTATCTGGACGAATATATTCCGGTTCTGGAAAACATGCATTTAAGGGTCATGGATCAGGTGCAGTTTCAGGTTACGGTCGACGGCGATACTCTGTTTATTAAAAGCTTCACCATTAAGGCAAAAAGCCAGTGTGCGTCATTCTCCAAGTTGAGAAACCGGATGCTGGAAACCATTCAAGTGATGATGGGCGGGAAGGTGGAAAATGACGCGCTGAACAAGTTGTGTGTCTTGACCGGCCAGGCCTGGCAGGAAGTCGATGTACTCAGGGCTTACCGGAATTACTATTTGCAACTGGGGCATCGAACCACCCGAGCCAGCGTACATCATGCCCTGATTAACAACCCCCAGGTTGCGCAGGGCTTGTTTAATTACTTTGAAGCGCGCTTTAGGCCTGATCCTGACTGGGCCGATCCGGCGGTCCGCGAAGAGCAGGCTTTATTCCCGTTGCGGTTGCAATTGCTGGAGAACATGGCTTCGGTTTCCGATATTAATGACGACCGGATTTTACGCACCCTGTTCAACCTGATCGATGCGACGATGCGCAGCAATTTTCATCAGCGTTGCAGCTCATCCGACTATTTCATCGCCTTTAAAATTAACAGCCTGGGCATCATCGACATGCCCCCACCCAAGCCGCAAAACGAGATTTACGTCCATGCGGTCGACATGGAGGGCATCCATTTGCGTAGCGGCAGGATTTCCCGCGGCGGCATCCGCTGGTCGGATCGGCCCGATGATTTCAGAACCGAAATTCTGGGGCTGATGCAAACCCAGATCAGCAAAAATGCGCTGATCATCCCGACCGGGGCCAAGGGCGGCTTTGTCGTCAAGAAGAACGGTACAAAGCTCTCCTCCGGGCAGGCAATGAAAGAAGCCGGAAGAAAAGCCTACCTCATCCTGATCCACGGTTTGCTGGATTTAACCGACAACTACATCAATGACAAGGTCGTCCAGCCGCTGAACATCGTGTGCTACGACGACCCGGATCCCTATCTGGTGGTAGCCGCGGATAAAGGCACGGCGCAGTTCTCCGATATTGCCAATGCGGTTTCGGCAGAGTACCGGTTCTGGCTGGGCGATGCCTTTGCCAGCGGCGGTTCCCGAGGTTACGACCATAAAGCGTTAGGCATTACCGCTCGCGGCGCTTGGGAATGCGTAAAACGCCATTTTCGGGAAATGGGAAAAGACATACAGAGCGAAGCCTTTACCGTCGTCGGCATCGGCAGCATGGACGGCGACGTGTTCGGCAACGGCATGTTACAGTCGCCGTGCATCCGGCTAAAGGCGGCTTTTAGCGGCCGGCATATTTTCATCGACCCCAATCCGTCCGATAGCGATGCCGCATTTAACGAACGCAAGCGCTTGTTCGAGTTGCCGGGTTCGACTTGGGATGATTACGACCGGACGCTTATTTCGGCTGGCGGCGGCGTGTATTTACGGTCGGCCAAAGATATTCCGGTTTCCGCCGAGCTGAAAGCATGGCTGGGCGTACGCTATAAAACGTTGGACGGCGAATCCCTGATCCGTTACCTGCTGGCGGCTCCGGTAGAATTATTGTGGCTGGGCGGTATCGGCACTTATGTAAAAGCCAGTACGGAAAAGCACGAGGATGTCGGCGATAGGGCTAACGACAACGTACGCGTGGATGCGGCGGATCTGGGCGCCGATGTCGTCGGCGAAGGCGCTAACCTCGGGTTCACCCAAAAAGCGCGCATCGAATACAGCCTGAGGGGAGGGCGCATCAACACCGATGCGGTCGATAATTCGGCGGGCGTCGATACCTCCGATCATGAAGTGAATTTAAAAATCTTGCTGACCAGCCTGCAAAAGAAAAACCTGATCGCCGACTACCAGCCGCTATTTATCAGCATGACCGATGATGTTTGCCAATTGGTGTTGGCTGACAATATCGCCCAAAGCCTCTGTTTATCGTTGGAACAATTGCGTTGCGAAGAAGGTTCAGCGGTTTATTTGCAACTGGCCGAACGTCTGGAAACCGCCGGATTTTTCGACAGGGCCGAAGAATGTTTTCCGCAAGTCAAAGAAGTCATGTCCCGGCCCGGCCAAATCATAAGCCGGCCTGAGCTTGCGGTATTGATGGCCGCAAGCAAAATGTACCTGACCCTGCTGATACAGGATCAATCCGCCTTGTTGCAGGAGGATTGTTGCAGCTGTTATTTGCACGCCTATTTTCCCGAACAGATCAGCAAACAATATGCCGATTATCTTTCCGACCACCCTTTGGCGCATGAAATTAAAGCCACGCTGATTAGCAATAAAATCATTAACCAAGCCGGTTGCAGTTTTTTAAGCCTGGACGAAGGCAGCGAAAACACTCTTGATCATGTCACCTGTTACCTGACTTTCGACCGGGTTGTAGACGGCGATGCGTTGCGGCAGGCGATTGCTGCGCTGGACAATAACATGCCGGCCGATCTGCAATACCAGCTATTGATGCAGCTGGAAAATACGCTGGCCGCTTTTTGTCGCTGGGCTTTGATGCAGGGAAAAAAAATCCGGCCTAATGAACAAACCATCGATTGCTATCGCCGTCATTTAAAGGACTATGAACAGTATTTTAAGCATGACTACAGCGAGTTTAGCGAGCAGCTGGAACAATACAGGCAAGACGGTATTCCCGAGCAACTGGCCCTCTGTGTAATGTTTATAGCCAGTCTCAATGACTTTCCGCTGATCGTCTCATTAGCTGCCGAAACCGAGCAGGATTTTGTTACCACGCTGAAACGGTTCAACGAAATTACCCGTTATTTGAGTTTGGATGAGGTCAATGACCAGTTGGCGAAAATGCCCATGCACGATGTTTGGGAGAGGAAGGTATTGAATGAATTGCAGGAGGACATGAAGCGGGTGACAGGCTGTGTGATTAAGGCCACCCTTGCGAGCAAGCTGGAGACCTGCGCAGACTATTTCGACCAGCCGGATCAGCAAGATAAAATCAACAGATACCGGCGTGTTTATCAGGAAGTTAACAGCACCTTGCCGGTTAGCCTGTTTCCCTATATTGCGTTGATCAAGGAGTTGGAGCGTTTGGTTGATGGTGATTTTTAATGCGGGGAAAGAGGCTGTAGTTCCAGGTAGTACATTAAGTTAATGGCGATGCATTTCCAACGAGGAGTGCAAGGCTGGCCTTGCAGTAATGGAGCGGTTAGTACAAGGCAAGCCTTGTACTCCATTTGGGCTTAACTTAATGGCTAACGATGTAGCAGTTGGGAACGAAGTGAGCCTAAAACAATAGCGTCCAGCCGCTAAGAACTTGGTCTTTGGTATAAAACACGCCGTGCTGTTTCAGCCCACCGGGATCAAGCAGGGTGATGATGCCGCCGCTGTTGCTTAGCTGCGCGCCTTGCCCGTCCAGTTTTACAACAGCGGTTGCGCCAGGGTTAATCCGCATATCGGCGATAAGCGACCGGCTTTTATTTTTATCCGCAATAGACCAGCCGGATAAATCAACCGGCTCTGGAGTCAGATTAATCAAGGTCACTGTTTCATGCCCAGGGTCTTGGCCTTCAGGGTTGATCAGCGCCGCTATGATTTGGATGCTGGGATCTTTTTCAGGAATAATAACTCCTTCGCATTGGGGAAGACTCTGGCCTGTGTAATCGTCGGTATGCCAGCACTGCGACTGAAAGGCTGGAAAAACGGCGACCCATTGTTCCGGCCAAATCTCTGCGCCGACACCGACATTGACTTTATCGATGCCCGGAAAATGAAAAAGTAACGCACCGTCCTGCCAAACGCCGTCATCCTTGGCAAAATCACCGATGCTACCTTGATTCATGTGAACATTATGAATGCCGTTGCCGGGCTGAAAACCGAAATATTTATCTTTTACACCGGGCTCAGGCCCCCAACATTCGCCGAAAGCATAGACGCTTACCCGTTCATCGCCGATGGCGCGCTGCACATAGGCATCAATTCTTTCGTTGAGGTCATTATCCGGGCCGGGAATGTTATGGGGCAAAGCGCGCATCAGCCTGGGATCGAACAGGTTGCCGCGGATGAAATCCAGCGCTATGTTGTTAGGCGCGCTCTGCAAGGCGGTAAACCCCCTAGCCAAAAGCGGCAGATTTGCCAGAACAGGATGCTGGAAATCATCAATGACCAGATACAGCAGCTCGGAAGGCGCAAGACTGGATTTTGCGTTGATCGCAACGCGGTAGTCTGTGGTATCGTCGATCAGGTGAATTTCGTAATGCGGGCTTGATCCCTGGCCGATGATTTTATTGATGGCCTTGCCTTTAAGAACACCATATTGTTTGAGCGCCATGACTCCTCCTCAGGAATAGATCATGAGATTACAAATCCGCCCCCGGCATTACGATAACCTTGAAAGGGCCGAATATTGTGTCTTTGCTATGCTCAAATATCTATAAGTATGATTACTGTAAGTGCTGCTACTAAGCTATTTTCAGCACCTTGGCTCCGCGAATTTGCCCGGTTTTTAGCTCAAGCACCGCCTCGTTTGCCTGTTCCAAGGCAAACACCTGAACCTCGGGCTGGAGGTTCATTTTTGCCGCCAGGCTCAAAAACTCCTTTACGTCGTTCCGGGTGATATTGGCGACGCTCTTTAGTTCTTTTTCCTGCCAGAGATGGGCAGGATAATCCAAGGCCAGCAGGCAGCGCTTGTCGCCTTCCTTGCGGATCGCATTAATCACCAATCTGCCGCCGGATTCCAGGTTTGCCAGGGCTTCAACGACAGGCTCCCAGGCCGGAGTGGTATCGATGATGCCGTCCAATTTATGGGGCGCGCGTTCGGCGGTGTCCCCCGCCCAAATTGCGCCGAGTTCTACGGCAAAGGCTCGTTCCTTGGCGCTACGGGCAAAAACATAAACTTCGCAATTCGGGTATTGATATTGCACCATCTTTAACACCAGATGCGCCGATGCGCCAAAGCCGGTCAGCCCAAGCCGTTGCCCGTCCTTTATCCCCGCCAAGCGCAGCGACCGGTAGCCGATGGCGCCGGCGCAAAGCAACGGCGCGGCCTGCACGTCTGAAAAAACTTCAGGAATGGCATAGGCGAAATCCTCTGCAACCGTCATATATTGAGCATAGCCGCCATTGGCATCGCGGCCCGTCGCCGCAAAAGACGGACACAGGTTTTCATTGCCTGCCAAACAGAATTTACAACTGCCGCAAGCAGAGAAAATCCAGGCAACGCCGACTCGGTCGCCTGTTTTAATGACGCTTACCTTGCTGCCGACGGCTTCGACCTGCCCGATGACTTGATGCCCCGGAACTACCGGTAACCTCGGCGGCGGGGTGCGCCCTTCGATTTCATCCAGCTCGGTATGGCAAACCCCGCAAGCTGAAACTTTTACCAGAATTTCCTGTGCTTTGGGCGACGGAACAGGCAGTTCCATCAATGCAAGCGGCACCGGATTTTCTTTAAGATTACAAAGCGCTTTCAATACCATGGCTTTCATGGGTCTCACCCTCATTTGATTTGGTTGCGTCATCGCTCTTGTTGCACTGCATGATTGGATTCTGCTACGGCTTTGGATGCAAGGCAACCCGTAATGTCCCTAATTGAAATCCTGTTTCGCGCCCTAGTTCCAAAGCAGGAGCCAGGGAGCGGGCAGTGTTACAGCCTGTCCCTTGCGTCGACCAAGAGAATTTTGAAAGCGGATTGTCAAACATCTATACCCATTCTCCATGTTGTTTAGTTTTGTTATTTTGGCTTTATAATGCGTATGTTGCATGCAATCACTGCAAAGAAAAAACCATGACTGTTTAGGAGGCTATGTGATCGCAAAATTTGAACCCGGCATTTCTTCGATGGAGGCGGGCGACTTGGGCGTACTTCACTTGCGGCGCTATTGGGCCAAGCGAATGCTGGAGGTCGAGGGGCGGCTCGATCAGGAAAGCGTGCGAAATGAATATGGGTTGGATTTTACCCTGATGCAAGGTTTGGGACTGGGGATCGTCGAACCGCCGGAATACCTGTTCCAACAGCGCCCGGACTATGCCGCTTTCGAACGATGGATCATGCAAAAGCTCGGCGGCGTCCCGGATCGCACTCTGGTAGAGCGGCTCAATAAAATGGTCAGGTGCTATTTGGAACAGCCGCATCGTAGTTATCCCATTGAGGGGGAAGAGATACAGGAACCGGTTTTGTCGGCAGCAGACATGGAGTTTTGGCAGGAAAACGGCTATGTGGTGCTGCGCAATGCGGTTTCGGCAGAGGATTGCCGGGAAGCCGAATTGGCGATTTGGGACTTCCTCGGCATGGATAGGCAAAACCCCGATAGTTGGTACGATGGGTCTCATTTGTTTTGGGTGTCGCTTTTTCGGCATCAAGCTTTGGACAAGAACCGCGCCGCATCGCGTATCCGCAAGGCATTCGAGCAGGTCTGGGGAACCGACGATTTATGGGCCACCGTAGACCGTGCCAGTTTGAACCGGCCGGAGCGGGGCGGCGTCAATATGTCTGGCCCCAGTCGATTGCACTGGGATGTCAGTCTTGCCTTGCCGATGCCTTTCGGTGTTCAGGGGCTGCTGTATTTGAGCGATACCAGTGCAGAACAGGGTGCGTTTCGTTGTGTGCCGGGTTTTCATCGGCGCATAGAGCAATGGCTCGGGGAGCTCGCGCCGGAGCAAAATCCGCGGGAACAGGATTTGGAAAGTTTGGGGCCGGTGCCAGTCACAGGCCCCGCCGGGGATTTTGTTCTCTGGCACCATGCGTTGCCGCACGGTAGCAGCCGCAATTTGGCGCATTATCCGCGGGTGGTGCAATACATTAAGCTGTTTCCCCATGATCGCGGCATTCATCCCGTCTGGAAATAACCGACTGCATTAACTCAACTGTTTGGCAAACCGTAACAGAAAATCCGCTAAATAAGCTTCGCTGTCTTGGCTGTATACGTTGTGGGATTCATAGATCGTCAACAGCCTTGCTGTGCACACAGCTGCGGTGCGGCTGAACGTCAGCGCGGATACTTTGGCTTCATTATGCGCGAAGCCCCGAAAATCGGTTTGCCGGATCAAGTAAAATCCTGCCGCTAAGGCTTGGGCGGAAAACTTGGCGACGGCATGGGCGGGAATCAACAGATAAAACAAACCTTGAAGGGATAATAATTGTTCGGCAATGTCCATCAAATCGGCAAAGGGCAGTTGGTCGGTGTGCCGGGCAGTGTTTCTAAGGGCATCGACGGTCTTGAGGTGGTTTTCAAAAAACGGCGGGTTGCTGATGATCAGGTCGTATTGTTGGCGGTCGGCTAAGGCAAAGCTTTGAATATCCTGGTGCACGGCTTCAAGGCGCTTTGCCCATGGGCTGTTGTTGAAGTTGATGTCGGCTTCTTTAAAAGCCTCTTCGGTCAACTCCACGGCGGTGATTTTCGCCGCGCCGAGCTGAGCCGCCATTAATGCAAGCACGCCGGTGCCGGTGCCGATGTCCAGCACGTGATCGCCCTGCTTGACCGGGGCCATCGCGCCGAATAACACGGCATCGGTGCATATTTTCATGCCGGAGTGTTGTTGTAATACGGAAAACTGCTGGAAGTGGAAGGTTGACATGGCGGTATTATTTGATATTTACGAGTTACCGTAGGGGCGACCGGCTGGCTGGTCGCCCCTACAATGTTCTAACCATGTGGGTGACGACCTACAGTTTGCAATGTTTTTGAAAATTTTCGTGCTCTTCGTGGTTACTTATTTATCTTTAGGCTCATCAGCTATCCACTTATCTTCCCGCTCAACGGCTACCGCTTTCTCTTTGGCTACGGCTTTATGCCAAAGCCCGTTACTGGAAAAACACGCCCAGCCCCATTTCAGCCAGTTGAGCAATGACACGGCCAGCCAGAGCGACCAGAGCAGCATCAGCACTCGGTAGACTATCAGCGGCACCGAGATCAGCGTCGCAGTGGGCAAAGTCGCCGGACTTCTGTCCTGGTACCAGTTCAAATTGAACGCCGAAGACTGGTTGCCGATGATCTGCATATCGGGCGAACCCAGTAAACCGTGCTCGACCGCTAAAAACAACAGGCCCAGCGATACCACGGTTAAGCCTCCGATGATAACTTGCAGTGCGTTAAAATAGCGTAGGCCGGAAGCCTGTTGCGTTTTGCGCCAGCCCAGCAGCATTAACCACGCAATAACAATGCCGGCCGATTGCAGAGGTATCTGGCTAAGCCCGACCAACAATAAAAACCATTGCCGGGTTTTTAAGGGTGTCAGCGGGATTTTGCCGAGGCCCGGCGAAAGTATCAAAATAACAATCAACACGCCCCAAAATAAAACCGCAGGCCCGAGTTTCGGCCCCAGTGCAAATAACACCCAGCGGTCAGACCCTAAGCCGATATTCAGGTTAGCGTTGACGCTCGGCGTTCCCAAGTCTACCTGCGGTGAAGTCAGGATACTGGTGATGCCGGTCGCCTCCCGCCAGCCGATTGCGACCTCCTGCTTGCCGGGATTGACCGGCACGGTGAGCTTCCGGCCGTCCTGTCTGAGGGGTTGGGTCTGTCCGTTGATGGCGACGCTTTGCAGTACGGCGTGTTCCGGCAGGATCAGCGTGTGCTGCGATCCTTGCGAGCTTCTCAGGCTGATGTTTAATTCGGCTTCCTGACTGCGCTGCCCCGGCTTGATACTTAATCGGCTGTTGTCGATAGTTAAGGTTTGCCCTTCCACCGCTTCGGGCCGGGTTATTTGCAGGGTGATTTTTTCGCCCGGCCAGGGATGCCATTCCGGCAGCCATTGTTCGTCGTTATTAAGATGGATCATCGCGATGCCGGAGGTTTCAATATGCCAGATGGGGCTGACATCGGCTTTTAACACTTCTATCCATTGGTCTGTTTCAGTCGCGGCATAATCGATTGCTTCCGACTTTTCCAGTGTGGATTCCCATTGCAGCTCGTCTTGTTGGGCCGGGATACTGACCTCGACCTTACTGTCTTTAACGCGGATACCTGGGGTGGTTACCGACTCGCCCGACAGCAAGGGCACGGACAATACCACGGCGGAATCGGCCGGTGAAACGCGGATGATCCGGGTGACAACCCGCCAGTCCAGACCCAGTTGCAGGGTGCGCTCAATCCTGACAAACGGCGGCAATGCGGTCGGTTCCAGCGCTGCTTCTTTTTGCTGCTGAGTCTGATTGATGCGGCTAAATTGCAGTTGATCGTCAACCTCGCTGTTTTCTTGTAGGCCTATGACCTGCCAGCCGGTATTTTGAATGTTGACCCAATTCGGCTTTAGCGGCAAAGGCAGGGTGAATTTGCTTAGCAACGGCACCGCTCCGTCCAGCACTACCTGATGTTCGCCTTCGTTCAGATTGATCCACAAGCCGTCGTTATCACGGTAAAGTCCTGGCGCTGTTTTGCCGTCAACCAGCACCCGGTTGGGGAACCATTGTTCATATTCGGCGGGCAAAGGAACAGCTACGGATTGTTGGGAGTGAATTTGCAATGCAATCGTCAGTTCCTTATCGGTAATCGTTATTTTCATTTGCTGAATTTGCGCGCAGTTAGGCAAGCAGTCCGGCGGCGCCGGTTTTTCCAGCAGCTTGTTTCTCAGTTCTTCCAGTACGGCTTTGTCGGGGATTTCGGCATAGGCTTCGGGCGATGGCATGGACAGCATCGGCAACAGCAAGAACCACAGCAGCAGCGGTGTCGAAGCTCGAAATCCTTTAAACTTGAACTTTTCCGCGACCCCGAACATCAGTAAGGCCAGCGCCAAAACTAAAACCACGCGGACGAAATTGAGCAGCATGGTCAGCGTCGGCGTTAAATACCATAAATGCAGCTGCTGCCCGGCATCAACCGAGCCGTTCCATGACAGCAGCACCTTGTTCCATTGCCATTGCGGTAAGCCGGGGCCGGTCTGCACTTTGGCTTTAGGGTCGGTGCGGTCAAAATCGATCGTCTTTTCTGCATAACCATAAGACGATGAGGCGTCGGACGGCATCGATTTTCTTAACACCTTTGCTTTCATCTCGCTGATCGCTTCGGAGACGGGAGCCGGGGCGTTCATTTCGACGGCTGTTCCAACCATACCGCGATCTTGGAAGATGGGCATAGGGACCGCTTGCCAGGTTTTTTCCAGTTGCGGATAAAGCCCTGTGCGCACCTGCGTCACCATAAAAGGCAAAGCGATTATGATCAACGCCAGCCAGAATGCATTGCGATACCAGCTCATGAATTTTAAAAATCGGCCTTGCGGCAAGACCTTGATCAAGGCGGTTGCGGCCAGAATGTTTAGCCAGACGAATTGAGGAGATTCGGGCTCATGCCAGATCAATACCAGGGTCACCAAGGCGAGGCCTCCCCAATAGGGATTCCACAGCCTGCCGGTTGCCAGCGCGGCGATTAACACCAGGAACAAGTCCAGCAAGGTCCAACGGGAAATCCAGCTGTCGGGCACATTGTCCACGCCGCTGACCGCCAGCAAACGCCAGCCCGGCGGCAGGTTCAGTTCGGCGCGGACCGTGTGAAAATCCTGCTCCCAGCCCACAGCGCTGGTTGAGCCGACGCAACAGGCAATACGGCTGTCGGCATCCAGCGTTATCGAGCCGGTTCTGACTTCCACGCCTTGCTTGCCGGATTTATCCTGGGTAACAAGCTGGTTGCTGCCGTTCAGGGTGACTCTTCCCAATTGAGTTTGCGGCAGGGTGTTCAGCCGCCAGCCGCGGGTCATGGTGCCGGTGATCGTATCATTGACGATATAGCCTTTGCCGTCGAAATCCAGCCACAGTTTTCTGGATAAGTTGAGCTGATTGGGTTCAGGCTCCGGGTCGCCCCTGTGTATGGTTTTAAAGCCCATAGTCTGCCCCTGATTGATTTTATAAGCCGGGAGATTTTTCCATTCGTCCGGTAAATTGGTCAGGCTGGGATCGATGGCGCTGAGCTGTTCGATTTCAACGACGCGCAGTTGGGGGCGTGCGTCAAATGACCAGATTTCCGACTCCGGCCAGCGGATGTCTTGCCCTGTAGGGGCGACCGGTTGGTCGCCCTTGAGCGGAAGTGCAGAGAGGTCCTTGCTGTTCCGCGCCAGTATGTCGATCTGCCATTGTCCAGGACGAAGCTGGATCAATAGCTGACCGTCCGGTTCCAGGCGGGCGGGTAATGGGCTTTGCAAGCTCAGCGGGATAAAACCGTCCAGCATAGGCCGGGGTAATTTAACCTCGCGCTGCTCGCCGGAGACTTCCAGCACCAGCCGGGTCAAAACCTGTGCAGGCACTTCATCAACGATTTTTCGAAAGACTTGAATATCCAAGTTGTTTTGGATATTTTCCGGTTTTTTTAAACCGGTCTCGCTTTCCTTTAACCACAGCTGCCCGTCTTTAATGGTCGGTGTTGGGATGGTCTGCCCGTTGATGCGCAGATCGATCAGCCCGGTATCATCGGGAATCTTTAAATTATCCGGGATGGCTGTCCACAAAAAAACGCCCTTGATCTGGTACTGCAAGCCCGCTTTCAGCTTAATCGAAGGGCTGCCGTCTTTATCCATGACCAGCGCGGCCTTGTTGTTAGCCGTCACATTAAGCGGCCAGTGCGTTTTATCGCCCGGCAAGCTGACCCAACTGTCTTGATATACCGTCCAGCTCATCGAAAAAATGCCTTTTTCGTTGGTTAAATCCAGCTGGGTTTGGGTTGGCCAGCTACAGCGTTTTTGCTCATAGCTGTTATAGATGAAAGGGCAGGGAGGTTCGGGGCTGTCTTGCAATACCCAGGCTATCCAGGGCTTGAGCGGGTCAGGCACCTGCTCCGGGGTTAACGGTTTTGCCTGCGTGGCTGATGCGAACAATACTGCGCTTAAGAATAGCCAGACGATACGACTCATGATGCACTCCTGATTGATGTCGGACGTAGGCCGGAATAAGACCATCCAAGCGCGTAGCGCGAGGTGGCGTTTCCGGCGGATCTTGGTGCTGCGCCGGAAACATCAGTTTTCGCTATCGCTCAAACTGACTTATTCCGGCCTACGGTTATTCCTGCGCTGGCCGGGGTATGTTGTCCCGGCCTCATCGTCTAAATTTGATGGCATACGAAATGGTACGAATGGCGTTGGAAACCCCGTCCAGCTTAGTTGTGATGTTCGCGCGTGGCAACAATCACCGCTCCAAAAAATTCCTCAACATATCATGCCCATGCTCGGTCAAAATTGACTCGGGATGAAATTGCACGCCTTCAATATCCAGCTGTTTGTGCCTTACGCCCATGATTTCATCGAGTTTGCCCGCTTCGTCTTGCGTCCAGGCGGTTATCTCCAGGCAATCGGGTATGGTTGCCTGTTCGATGACCAGGGAGTGATAGCGGGTGGCGGTAAACGGGTTGTTAAGTCCTTTGAACACGCCTTGATCCTTATGAAAAATAAGCGAGGTTTTGCCGTGCATGATGCTTTTGGCGTGTACTATATTGCCGCCGAACGCGTAGCCGATGCTTTGATGGCCCAGACAAACGCCCAGGATAGGAGTTTTTCCGGCAAACTTTAAAATGGCTTCCACGGAGATGCCCGCTTCCTTCGGCGTGCAGGGGCCGGGGGAAATCACCAGTTTATCGGGCGCAAGCTTTTCGATGTCGGCTACGGTCACCTGATCGTTACGCACCACGGTTACATCGGCGCCTAACTCGCCAAAATATTGCACCAGGTTGTAGGTGAACGAATCATAGTTATCGACCATGACCACTTTAACTGCGCTCATGATTGCTCTCCTTCCAAACCTGCTTCGGCCATACTCACAGCGCGGAAAATTGCGCGGCCTTTATTCATGGTTTCATCCCATTCGTTTCTGGGCACGGAATCGTAAACGATACCGGCACCGGCTTGTATATGTAACATGTTGTTTTTGATCACGGCGGTTCTGATCGCAATGGCGGTATCGAGGTTGCCCGACCAGGCTATGTAGCCGACTGCGCCTGCATAAACGCCGCGCTTGACCGGTTCGAGTTCGTCGATAATTTCCATCGCGCGAATTTTCGGCGCGCCGCTGACGGTACCGGCCGGAAAAGTCGCGGCCAGCACGTCAAAAGCGTTGTCGCCTTGCTGCAACTGTCCGGTGACGTTGGAGACGATGTGCATGACGTGCGAATAGCGTTCGACGATCATCTTATCGGTCAGCTGCACGCTGCCGATTTCAGCGACCCGGCCCACATCGTTGCGGCCCAGGTCGATCAGCATCAAATGTTCTGCCAGTTCCTTCGGATCGGCCAGCAAGTCTTTTTCCAGCTCAAGATCCTGCTCCGGCGTTTCGCCGCGACGGCGGGTGCCGGCAATCGGACGGACTGTGACCATGTTGTCTTCCAGCCGGACCAGAATTTCCGGCGACGAGCCGACGATATGGAAATCGTCCAGGTTCAGGTAAAACATGTACGGCGAAGGATTCAAGCAGCGCAAAGCCCGGTATAAGTTAAGCGGCGACGCGGTATAAGGGATGGACATGCGTTGCGACAGCACCACCTGCATGATGTCGCCGTCGGTGATATATTCTTTGGCTTTCAGTACCGCATCTTCATAGCCCTGTTGGGTAAAACCGGAGATGAAATCAGATTCTTCGACTTTGTTGTGCGTGTGGTTCTTTACCGGCTTGGCTTGCAGTTCGCGCAGTTTGACGGCCAGATCATCGACCCGTGCGACGGCACGGTTATAGGCATCGGCTTCTTCGGGATTGGCATGAGTCAGCAGCAGCATTTTGCCGGACAGGTTATCGAACACCAGCATTTCTTCGGACACCATCAGCAGGATGTCGGGATTGCCCAGCGGGTCGGGCTTTCCGGTGCTGCGCAGCTTCGGTTCGATATAGCCGATGGTTTCATAGCCGAAATAGCCGACCAGTCCGCCGTTAAAGCGGGGCAGGGTGTCAATGTCGGGAACGTTGTAGCGCTCCTTAAACTGCTCTATCCAAACCAGCGGATTGTCGTGCGTGATCGATTCCAGCAGCTCGCCGTTTTGTTCCAGGCGGATTTGGTTGCCGGTGATTTTGACGATGGTCTTACAGGGCAGGCCGATGATCGAATAGCGCCCCCATTGTTCGCCGCCGTGTACCGATTCGAATAAATAGGAGTAAGGGCCGTCGGCCAGTTTCAGATAGGCGCTCAAGGGCGTATCCAAATCGGCCAGCACTTCGCGGCAAACCGGGATGCGGTTATAGCCCTGCCGGGCATAGTGATTGAATTGTTCTGGGGTCATTTTTTGTTATTCAGCTGTATAGAGTTCGGCAATTAAAGCCGCTTTAAAATAAAGAGCTATCATCAGGATGCGGATCGCGCTTTCTAAGCGAATCAATTGCTTATCTGTATGAAATTTTAGCTCTGTTAACTTTATTTTTATTAATTAACTCTTGCCACGCCAATACAATAACTTTAGTTTTTGTTTTAATGTCAGTAAATTGCATGGCTTCTGGTGTAACTCTTCGGTTTGATAAAGCGTTGTTTTCATTTTTGTAGCTCTTTTTGTTAGCCATTTTTTATAACATTAAAAAACGAATGCGTAGGGTGGATTCACCGTTAGGCAATCCACCTCGACTACTACGCATTGTTAGGCTTTAACTTGCTTTAGCCAATTCAGCGCGCATGTCATCAATGACTTTTTTATAATCCGGCTGGCTGAAAATTGCGGAACCTGCGACGAAAGTATCGGCGCCGGCTTCTTTAATCGAACGGATGTTGTCGGTTTTAACGCCGCCGTCGATTTCCAGGCGGATATTCAAACCGCTGTCGTCGATTCTTTTTCTGACTTCACGCAGTTTACCCAGCGATGAAGGGATGAAAGACTGGCCGCCAAAACCGGGGTTAACTGACATCAACAAAATCATATCCAGTTTATCCATCACATAATCCAAATGGTGCAGCGGTGTGCCTGGGTTAAATACCAGTCCGGCCTTGCAGCCGCAATCTTTAATCAATTGCAGGGTGCGGTCGATATGCACGGAGGCTTCGGGATGGAAAGTGATGATGCTGGCACCGGCTTTGGCAAAGTCGGGAATAATGCGGTCAACTGGCTCAATCATCAAGTGCACATCAATCGGTGCGGTAACACCGTGTTTTCTCAACGCTTCGCAAACCAAAGGCCCGATAGTCAGGTTGGGCACGAAATGGTTGTCCATTACATCAAAATGCACAACATCGGCACCCGCTTTTAAAACATTATCAACATCTTCACCTAATTTCGCGAAATTGGCTGACAGGATGGAGGGTGCAATCCAGTTTTCGTTCATTTTTTGATCCTCTGTGTTAAAAAATAATTAATTATATCTTTTTTTTGCACAAACTCTTACGTTTACAATAGCGGCACTTGAAATTATACGGATAGGCTTAATTCATGAAACTGGTAACCTTTACTTATAATCACGAAACCCGCGTCGGCGCAGTCGTTGATGGCTTTGTCGTTGACGGCAAAAATAATACTAAAATCCCGGCAACCATGCTTGAATTTCTAAGCGCAGGTGCCGTGGCGCTGGAGGCGATGCAACAGCAAATCGACAGCGGCAACGGTCGTATCGCGCTGGATCAGGTCAAGCTGCATGCGCCGGTGCCAAGACCCGGTAAATATCTGGGTATCAGCCTGAACTATGCCGACCATATCGAAGAAACCGGCCTGGATAAGCCTGAATATCCGAGTTTTTTCACTAAACAGGGCACCTGTGTTATCGGACATGGCGATGCGATACACCGGCCTAAGGTCTCCGATAAACTGGATTATGAGGGAGAGCTGGCTTTTGTTATCGGTACCCGCTGCCGCCATGTACCTGTCGATAAGGCTCATCAAGTCATTGCCGGTTTTACTATTGCCAACGATGTTTCGGTACGCGACTGGCAGTTTCGTTCGCCGACTTTCACCTTGGGCAAATCATTCGATACCCATGGCCCATTGGGGCCGTGGATAGTGACCAGCGATGAAATCAGCGATCCGCATAATCTGGATCTTAAAACCTGGATAGACGATGAACTGCGGCAAAGTTCCAACACCCGGCAGATGATTTTCAACTGCTATGAAATGATCGCCTATTTGTCGCAAGCGATGACGTTGGAACCGGGCGATGTGATTGCCACAGGCACTCCAGCCGGGGTCGGCGTAAAAATGAAACCGCGCGGTTATATGTTGCCGGGGCAAACCGCCCGGATTGAGATTGAGGGGATTGGAATGCTGGTTAATCCGGTTATTGAGGAGCCGGATGATTTAGGCTGCACAAATGCTATTCAAAAGCTGTAGCATAGCGCTAGTCGTTAGTAAGCGACACGTCCGCAAGTTCTGCATAGCTTTTTTATAAATCTAAGCCGGCCGATTGGTATCGTATGCCAAACCGTAACTAAAGCAGCGTCGGTTAATATCGAAGCATATTCCCCGTTTGTAATAAATTCGAATGTAAGAAACTGTGATCAGATGCACTTTTTGCGGCGTACTTAACGCTTATTCTAAAAACCGTTAATAAATGGAGGTTAATCGTCGATGGACAACAAGCAAACAAAAAGCCAGGGATTTACCCTGATTGAGCTTATAGTTACGATTTCAATTGTGGGTATTCTTCTGAGTGTAGCCATACCAAGTTTTACCTCAACCATAAGAAGCACCCGGTTAACGACTTATGCCAATGAATTGGTTACCTCGTTAAATCTGGCTCGTAGCGAAGCCGTTAAACGCGGGGTGCAAATCAGCGTCAGAAGAAAAGGAAGTACAAATCAAAACTGGGATTCAGGCTGGGATATTTTTACCGATTTGGACGGGGATGGCGTGCTTGATGCTGTGGACACGTTGCTGAAAACCTACCCGGCTTTAACCAACGGTTTTACCTTAAGAACCGGAACTGCCGGCTACCAGACTTTTACCGCCTATTTGCCTAGCGGCTTAAGCTTAAACTCTAGCGGCGACATATTCAGATTATGCGCCAGTTCGGGCGACACCGTGAACTCCCGTGCAATCGCAATCAATGCATTGGGTCGGCCAAGCACCTCCGAAGGAACAACAGCATGCCCATAACCCAGCCAAAAACCTTTGCTTGGCGCCATGATGCCTTATGCCTTATAAATAAAGACAGCGGATTTACCTTAATTGAAGTTCTAATATCGACGCTAGTTTTGGCCGTCGGCTTATTGGGGTTGGCAGGACTTCAAGCTGCCAGCATCAAAAATAACCTGAGCGCCTATAATCGTAGCCAGGCTACGCAGCTGGCTTATGACATGGCCGACAGAATGCGGGCTAACAAAAATGAAAGTCTGGATCCGGCAACCGGCAACGTTATTGCGGCCGGCACATACCTTACCGTTACTATGGCTCCGGCAACCGCCGCAGCTCAGTCGGGCTGTACAACAACGACCGGCTGTACCGGTGCGCAAATGGCTCAAAATGACCTGTTCCAGTGGAACGCGGCCTTAACCGGCACTCTGCCCAGCGGTACGGGAACAATAACGGTTGTCGCCGCAACGCGGGTTTTTACCATTACCGTCAACTGGGATGATAACCGCGATGGAGCGGTCAATGCTTCCGACCCGAACTTCTCAGTGAGCTTTCAGTTATGAAACAGTCTAAAAGCTTGCAAACAGGTTTTACGCTGATAGAACTGATGATCGCCATGCTGCTGGGCGCGTTCTTAATAGGCGGCGTAATGCAGATTTTCATCGGCTCCAGACAGACCTATAGAATGCAGGAGAATTTGTCCAGACTTCAGGAAAATGGCCGGTTTGTCATGGATTTTATTACCAGGGATAATCGCATGATGGGATTTCAAGGCTGTGCATCCCGATCAACAATCCCCAACATCATCGTTGATCCTAAAAACCCCAATCCGAACCCCGCCGCTGCCACGCTTGCAGGGGGCCTTAGCACGCCGCTTATCGGCAGCAATAATGTTGTCAATAACTGGAGCGCCGGCGCATGCGGCGCTGCCAACGACTGTGTAGCCGGAACCGATGCGATCACCTACCATTTTGGCGCAAGTTGCGGCGGGTATTTGACCGGGAATATGGGGACCAATAATGCCAACATTCAAATATCGGCAGCTAATACCTGCAATATCAATATGTATGATGTGCTTATGCTTTCCGATTGCAGCGCAACGGACATCTTCATAGCAACGAGCGCTTCATCTGGTGGAATTCAAACTATTCCACATGCCAATAACCAAAACACCACCAACAACCTCAGCAAGCTTTACGGCTCCGATGCTGAAGTGCTGGCATTTCGGTCCTACAGTTTTTTTATTCGTAACAATGCCAGCGGTGAACCGGGATTATGGCGATTGGATAATGCCAAACCTGCAAGCGCAACCAATCCCATTGAGTTGGTTGAGGGCGTTGAGAATATGCAGATTTTATACGGTGCGGATACGGATACAACGCCGGACGGTACGGCCAATTACTACGTGCCTGCGGGCACAGCCGGACTCAATATGAGTCAAGTGGTCAGCATCCGTATCAGTGTTTTAGTAAGAAGCATGAATGACGGTTTAGCCGCCCAGCCGCTGGATTATATTTACAATGGCGCAACGGTCACGCCGACGGATCGACGGATCAGGCGGGTTTTTACTTCAACCATTGCCTTGCGCAATCGGCTGCCATGAAAGGAGGATGTTAATGATTAGCAAATATTCTTCATTTAAGCATCAATCCGGCGTGGTGCTGCCGATCAGTATGATTATGTTGCTGTTGCTTACCGTAATCAGCATCACCGCCAGTCAAGTAACCGGGCTTGAAGAGAAGATGGCCGGAAACAGCAGGGATTCTAACCTTGCTTTTCAAGCGGCGGAAGCGGCCTTGCGAGCCGGTGAGGCGGCCACTTCCGGAACTCCCACTTTGTATACAGGCACACAGCCGATTGATTGGACGAATGCTGCGGTGACAACCTACAGCGGCGGAACCCTGACGGGTATTAGTTCAGCCCCGCGATATACCATTGAATTACTTCCCAGCACCACAGGCACATCAACGGGTGCCGGTGGAAGCCTTGAAGCCGGAGCGCCGCCGGATTCAACGAGCATATCCTGGTATCGGATCACTGCCCGCGGCACGGGCGGTACCACTGATGCTGTGGTAATACTGCAATCCATTTACAAACGATAAGAATCCAAACCTTGTCTTCACAATAATCTACCGGTATCCAGGGGATCGGCATGGACATTAATAAAATCCGCAGAGCGACTATAGTCTTCTTTTTTGGGGGCATTTTGAGCGCTGTGGTGAAGGCTGCGGCGGCGATTACTCCGGCGCAGACGCCTTTGTATATAGGCGTTTCAGCGGCTAAACCGAATATCATGTTGATGGTGGACAATTCGATGTCGATGTCGGATTCGCTGACGATTGGTTCGGCCCCGCTGGCACCCGATGCCGTTACGGGCTCTTCCACGACCTGTAGCAGTACCCACTATTATTCAGCTCCTACCGGCGTTAATGGTGCGGCGACAGCGGCAGGCGCAACAACCGTTATTACCATGCAGGTTTTTTCAGGCAGCGCAAAATTCTGCCCGCTTACTGGAGGTTGCACCAGCAGTAATTCCACCACTTTTGGGAACGCAACTTCGAAAAAATGCTTTGATACCAGCAAATATTACAATATTTCCAGTCTAGGCACCTACAGAGGCGACCAGTTAAATCAGTTCTTTAACAAATACAATGGCTCTCTCAATGGATCATTAAGCAGCATAACAAGCTCTACAACAAGGCTCCAAATTGTCAAAGATGCGGCTACCAATTTTGTAAATGCACTGATACCTGCTACCGGCTCATTACCCACCGTTAGGTTAGGACTCGCCCGATATAACGGCGGTACCGGCGGTGAACTTTTAACAGCTATTGGCGAACTGGATGCAGCCAAGGCAACAACAGTTACCGCTCAAATAGCCGGGTTTACCGCCAATTCCAGCACCCCGCTGGCGGAAACTTTGTCCGATATAGGACGTTATTTTGCCACAGGCTATACCGGAAATCTCACTCTGCATCCCGCCACCAGTCCAGCAACCGCGACGGTGGATGCCGTGTTCAACAGTCACAGTATTTTGAATTCAACCGGATCAACGCCACTTGCCTCGCCCATTCTGGGTTCCTGCCAAAGTAGCTCGGTGATAATTTTGAGTGATGGTTTGCCCTCGTCAGATCAAACTATTAGTACTTATTTTCGAGATTATGATGGTGATTGCTCCGGTGCTTTGAGTAGCAATTGCACAACTTATGATATGAAAAAGGCTTATGCTTATCCTGGAGGTAACGGCGCTTCTCCTAATCTAAGCGTATCCAACGCGGGCAGCAATTCCAGCGATTATCTTGATGATGTTGCCCAGGCCTTATATGAGATGGATTTAAGACCGGATTTGACGAAAATCAATGGGGAAAAGAATAATCTTACCACTTATACCGTCGGTTTTGCCGATCCGGCGATTGATCCTTCGATAGCGGGTGTTAATCCTCTGTTACGCGATACGGCGACTCAAGGCGGCGGTCAGTTCATTTATGCGACGGACACCACAACACTGGCTGATGCGTTGGATAATATTACCTCTAGCATTATCAGCAAAGTCAGCTCGTCTTCTTCTGTGGTGGCTAATTCTGCACAATTGAATACTGGTGCAGCCATTTATCAGGGTAAGTATGACAGTGCCGATTGGACGGGGAGTTTATCAATGATTCCTCTCGGAGTTACGGGGGCTATTGGAACCGCGCTATGGAATGCTGCGGAGCATATTCCGGCTTTTGGCTCCCGGAATATCTATACCTATAATTCTTCCAATTCTCCAAAAGGGGTAACCTTTGTATGCGCCAATTTAACGGCCGGTCAGAAAACGGCGCTGGGTATATCTAGTTGTTCCAGTGCCACGGACCAAGGTGTGTGGCGGTTAAACTATATACGTGGCGATTGGGCTCATGAAGAAAAGAACCCTCAACGCACCGATGCTGACACGATAAGATCCGCGACTGCGGCAGATAGGGTTTTTCGTAATCGCACCCACCTTGATAAGACTACCCTTGCTATGGTTGCGCCCGATCCGTGGGTGTTAGGGGATATTGTCAACTCTAATCCTGTGTATGTCAGCTCTGAGGACTACCGTTATGACAAATTGTCAGGGGCGGAAGGTTCGTCTTACAAAGCCTTTGTCACCAGCAATGCCAGTCGACGCAAGATGGTTTATGTCGGCGCTAATGATGGAATGCTGCATGGTTTTGACGCCAGTTCATCGGGCACCGATTCGGGTAAGGAAATTCTCGCTTATGTGCCCAACGCCGTCTATAGCGGACTTAATGCGTTATCGTCGCCCAGTTATACCCATCAGTATCTGGTGGATGGTTCGCCGCGGGTCGCCGACGCGTATTTTAGCAGTGCTTGGCATACGATGCTGGTGAGCACGACCGGTGCAGGGGGCAAGGCCGTGTTTGGGTTGGATGTGACCGACCCGAGTAATTTTGGCGGCAGTAATGTGTTATGGGAGGTCAGCGATACCGACAGTCCCGTCGCTTCCGATCTCACCAGCGATACAACAGCAAAACGCGGCTTTGCCAACAATATGGGCTATACCTTGCCGCAGGCGTCGATTGTGAAGATGCAGGATGGTTCATGGGCGGCTATTGTGGCTAACGGCTATGGCAGCGTTAACAACCTGGCGGTGTTATACATTATTGACGTGCAAACAGGCCATATCATCGCCGCTATCGATACTAAAGCCGGAAGTTCGGCTGCGCCGAATGGTTTATCCTCTCCTATTGCCGTTGACACGAATGATGATCGAATCGTGGATTCTATTTATGCCGGCGATTTACTCGGCAATATGTGGAAATTCGATGTCAGCTCTGCGAATACGAATCAATGGAAAGTCGCCTATGGCACAACGGCTGCGCCAGCTCCTTTGTTTGTTGCTTGTGCGAATGCAAGTTCTTGCGATACCACGAGACAGCCGATTACCGCCAAGCCGCAATCGAGTAAAGTTGGATCAGCTCAATCTACTGGTGTGATGGTGTATTTTGGTACGGGCAAATATTTTGAAACAATTGACAATAATGTGACTGGTGCACAAACTCAGACTTTTTATGGCATTTGGGATAATAATGCTACCGTGACAAAAAGTGATTTACAGGCTCAGAGCATTTCGTCAGAAGTGACGGCAGGCGGATTTAATGTGCGGGTAACTACCAATAACACGGTGAATTACCCAACCCAAAAGGGTTGGTATATGGATTTACTTAAGCCGTCGGCGACAACCAGCGATGGAGAACGCTCCGTCAGCGCCCCTCTATTGCGTAATGGTCACATTATTTTCAATACGTTAACCCCTATTCCTCCAAGCGGGACAGATATTTGCGGGGCGGGATCTGACGGCACCAGTTGGCTAATGGAGCTGGATGCGTTAACCGGTAGCCGCTTGTCGGACACTGCGGGAGGTACCCCATTGGATATTTCCGGCGATGGAAAAATTGATGCCAGTGATCTGGTAACGATCGCTGGAGCCGTTACTTCGGTATCGGGTAAACAATCTACTGTGGGCAGTGTTGGTACGCCGGGCGTGGTTTCAGCTGGAAAACTGGAGTATAAATATACCAGTGGCTCTAAGGCGGGTCAGATTGAGGTGACTACTGAGCAAGGTTCAACCAGTTCTTCCGGTAGCAGACAATCTTGGCGTCAATTACAATAGATTCGTCAATAAAAATGTACGCCTTCTTTAATTATGTCGAGCAGTCAAGGCTTGGCCTGTAGGGGAAATAGGTAATGAAACAGCAACAAAAAAATGGCTTCACGCTGATAGAACTAATGGTCACTGTGGCAATCGTGGGCATTCTCGCCGGTATGGCTTATCCCAGCTATCAGGATAGTGTTATGAAATCGCGCCGAGCGGATGCGAAAGGGGCATTGTTGGGATTCGCCAATGCGATGGAGCGGCATTTTACAGAAACGAACAGTTATTTAGGGGCTGGAACGACCGCCGGCAATACCGGCGCCCCGACTATTTTTTCAACCACCAGCCCCATTGATGGCGGAACCCCGTATTACAATTTAACCATTAATGCGGCGACTGCCAGTACTTACACGCTCAATGCGGCACCAACCGGCGCCCAGACCAATGATAAATGCGGTACGCTGTCACTAACTCAAACCGGCGTTAGAGGAATTTCAACAGCTCTTTCGGTGACGGATTGCTGGTAAGTGACTGCGGGTGCTGCAACAGCGCCTCAAGCGCTTTTCTTGATGGTAAAAAAGCTCAATTTACCGACATTCTTTTTAACTACTGCCCTTAACGGCAAGGGAAATATCACCGTCACTTTCAGGCCGCCGAATTCGGACTCGTCCAAGACAAGCTCGGCGCCATGTATCGTTGCAATCCGTTGCACGATCGAAAAACCTAGGCCGGTGCCTTGCGCTTTGTTGGCGGTTTCAACGCAGCGATGAAAACGTTTTAGCGAGTTTTCGTATTGATCGGGCGCTATGCCCGGTCCCGAGTCCTCGACGCACAGGCTTAATTGATGTTCCGTCCCTGTCAGGCCAATCCGTACCATTCCGTGAGCCGGGGTATATTTGATCGCGTTGTCGATAATGTTCCTGATCAGGATATTAATCAGCAGGGTGTTGGCTACGATGGGGACCGCATTAACTTCATCGTATTCCATATGGATTCGTTTTTTATGCGCCTCCGGGTCGAGTTCCGCAATGATTCGCGGGACTTCACGGCTGAGTACCGTGGTTTCTTTGGCTAAATACTCCGTGCCGGATTCAATGCGCGAGAAGGTCAATAGCTGTTGCACCATGTAGGTCATGCGATTCACGGCTTGCTCAATCCGTTTGAGCGCCTGATGACGAACCGTTTCGTCACTGGTGCGCATGGCAACCTGGGCCTGGGTCAGCAGCCCCGCCAATGGTGTTCTTAATTCGTGCGAGGCATCGGCGGTAAAGCGGCGTTCATGTTCAAAGGCCTGCTCAAGCTGGGCAAACAGGTTGTTGATCTCATTGACCACCGGGATGATTTCCTTGGGCAGTTTTTTGCTGGACAGCGGTTTAAGGTAACTGGCTTCCCGCCTGGATAAGGCTATTTCAAGCCGGTTAAGCGGCTTTAAGGAATGCCCGACAATAATCCAGATAACGATGCCCAAAATAGGCAAGCCGACCAGAAACTGCGTTACCAATTGCGCCGATATTTCATCGGTCAATTCGGCGCGGATCTCTTCCTTTTGACCGACATGGATAACGTATTCGCCGTTTGAGCTGGAAATGCTGAACACATGCCATAAATGTCCGTCAATATCGGTTTCGCTGAAACCATGCGGCGCGGCGGAAAAGGCAAAGGTCGGCGCGCTTTCCGAGCGCAGCAATAAGCCGTCGGTTTTTGACCACAGTTGGAAAGCGACTTTTCTTTCGTATTTATGACCTAGAGCGCTGGCCTCCAAAAGCCCGTCAAATACTTCCCATAATTGATCGTCGATATTCTTTTTGCTTAAGCCGTGCGTTGTAGATTCAGGAGGGTTGCCTGAATGCAGTAACAAGTCATCCTCTTTAGCCCAGAGTTGAAAGGCACTTTGCCTTTTATTTTTGCGCCCGGTATAGGGATGTAACTGTTCATCGGTCTGCGTTTGCGCCCAATGCTTGGACAGCGAACCTTCCCGCACCAGACTTTCGACAAACACATGCAGCACTTTTGCCGACTGCGCCAATTCCGCATCGAACAGGCTGGCGACTTCGTCGCGGGTAACTTTATAACTCATATAGGCAGTCACTCCCCAGATCAACATGGATGCGGAAAGCAGGCTAAACAATAACAGCTGGCGTAGCGAATAATTCATTAATTCTCGGTGGTGACTACTGGATGGTTAGAAAAATGGAATAGGGATGATGCGGGTTAGGTTGGTAAGCACTCTGATAAAAGGCACAAGACGAAAGGCGAAAGACAAAGGCAAAAAGTGGTTTTTTCGTCTTTCGCCCTTTGCCTTTCGCCTTTTTTATTCGCGTTCCATTATTAAAGTTAATCCTAATCTTCATCGATAATATAACCCACACCTCGGACGGTGCGGATAATGGACGGGTCGAGTTTTTTTCTCAGATGGTGAATGTGAACCTCGACGGTATTGCTTTCCACGTCCGAATCCCAAGAATACAGGCTTTCTTCAAGCCGGGCTCGGGAAATAACCTTGCCGATATTGCCCATTAGAAAACTCAGTATCTCAAATTCTTTTTGCGACAGATCGACCTTTTCATCGTTCCAGGTCACTTGATGTGCAGCCGGATCCAGCACAATGCCCTTATACTCGATATTGGGGACACTGCGGCCTTCGTTTCTTCTAGCCAAGGCCCTTAACCGGGCGCAAACTTCGTCCAGTTCAAACGGCTTGATTACGAAGTCGTCGGCACCGCTATCCAAGCCCTCGACGCGGTCGGGAACGGTATCCTTGGCGGTCAAGACCATGACCGGAGTTTCGTCTTTGCGAGCTCTTAATGCCTTTAAAATATCCAGGCCTTCCATGTCCGGTAGATTCAGATCCAGTACGATCAGCTCATAGCTATTGAGTTTTAGCGCCTCGTCGGCCAGCTTGCCGTTGGTCAGCCAGTCAACCGCGTAGCCTTCCATTTTTAAACCTTCGACCAGTCCATCGCCCAGTATTTCGTCGTCCTCAACCAGTAACAGTCGCATACATTCTCGCTTTAGTAGTTAATCATCAACAAAAAACACCAGCGTAACCAAGCAAGGTTAAGTCTGACTTAAGTTTTGAGTAGGCTCGATGCAAGGTGTCTTATTCATCAAAGGCCCATGTGTTAAACTGACGGCTATTTTAAACCATATAGCAAAAAATCTCTTGCCGCCGCTTAGCCTTTATATCCACATCCCCTGGTGTATCCAAAAATGCCCTTATTGTGATTTTAATTCGCATGCGATTAAATCCGATACGCCTGAGTCGGCTTATATAAACGCATTGCTGAATGATCTGGCGTTCGACATACAGCGGTATAGCATTGCCCGGCCGGTCAGCAGTATTTTTATCGGCGGCGGCACGCCGAGCTTGTTTGCACCCGAATCAATCGATCGCTTATTGCGCGGCATAGAGCGGCAGCTGACGCTTAAAGAGGGATTGGAAATTACCCTTGAAGCCAATCCAGGCACTTTCGAGAGTCATAAATTTGCTGAATTCAGGGCGCTGGGCATCAACCGCCTATCGATCGGCATACAAAGCTTTAATGACGCAGTATTAAAAAAACTGGGCCGCGTTCATTCGGCGCAGGAAGCCATGCATGCGGTCGAAATTGCCCATCAATCAGGCTTTGACAATTTCAATCTGGATTTGATGTTCGGCTTACCGGGCGCAAGTCCCGATTGCAGCAAGATAGATGTAGAAACCGCTATAAGCCTCAGTCCTAAACATATTTCTTTTTACCAATTAACGCTGGAACCCAACACCTGGTTTCATAAGTTCCCGCCCAAACTGCCCGATGATGAAACCATTTTCAGTACACAAAAACAGTGTCAGGGCATATTGGCCGATCACGGTTATCAACAATATGAGGTCTCGGCCTACAGTAAACAAGGCCGGCAATGCCGGCATAATGTGAACTATTGGCAGTTTGGCGATTATTTGGGCATAGGCGCGGGCGCTCACGGCAAAATCAGTCAGGAATTACCGCAGCGCATTATTCGCAGTTTCAAGCCCAAAAGCCCTGAACAGTACTTGAATGACCCGCAGCAGAACGGCGGATCCGAGGCTATTGCGGTAGCGGAGCTGCCTTTGGAATTTATCATGAACCATTTGCGCCTGAAGCAGGGCTTTACGCTGGACGCCTATCAAGCAGCCACCGGCCTTGCACCAACAACGCTGGAACCGGCTTTATCCGCTTGCGTGAAACAAAACTTGCTTATCCAACAACATAATCACTATTATTGCTCTGAACAAGGCTGGAACTTTCTGGACAATATTTTAGAGAAATTCATTCATTAATCCCTTTTATCCATAACATCATGCTTGATTATCAAAAAGACTTTATTTCCTACGCGCTGGATTGCGGCGTACTAAAATTCGGCGAATTCCAGTTAAAATCCGGCCGTACCAGTCCTTATTTTTTCAATACCGGTCTATTCAATACCGGCGCTCAACTGGGGAGACTGGGCGAGTTTTACGCTCAGGCATTGATTCAATCCGGCCTTAACCCGGATATTCTTTACGGCCCTGCGTATAAAGGCATCCCGCTGGTCAGCGCCACATCGATTGCCTATGCACGATTAACCGGCGAAGACATTCCCTTTGCCTTCAACCGTAAAGAAGCGAAAGATCATGGCGAGGGCGGTTCTTTGGTGGGCGCGCCGCTTGTCGGCAAGGTGCTCATTTTGGATGATGTGATTACTGCCGGCACGTCGGTCAGGGAATCCGTAGACATCATAAAAAATGCCCATGCGGTACCGGCAGGCGTATTAATTGCGCTGGACAGGCAGGAAAAAGGCCAAAATGAGGTTTCCGCCATTTCGGAAGTTGAAGATCAGTTTGCGATGCCGGTGGTGGCGATCATTACGCTGGCAAATATCATTGAATATCTAACAGCCGACGCCGATGTAGAGGCATCTTTACTCGATGCGATAAAAGCCTATCAGCGTCTTTACGGCATTTAATAAATGCGCCAGCCCACTCAAAAAATAAACATCTTAAGCTAACAGTTCTTAAGATATAGACTACAATTACCCAAAAAATTACCGTCTTTAGACGTTTCGATTAACTTGCAAAACCATGTTAGTAACAAAAGGCGAGCCATGAGGAATATGGAATTTAAAGAGCAAATGCACGAATATTCGCAATGGCGTGCAAAACTGGTTCAAGCTATAGAAATGTATCACCAATGGCGCAGCCGCTATGGCATGAATGACCCGCACAGCACTGAAACCATTTTAAATATCCTTAACGGCCTGCAATCGGACAAGATCACATTGGCCTTTGTTGCCGAATTTTCCCGCGGTAAAACCGAGCTGATCAATTCCCTGTTTTTTGCCGAAACAGGCGTCAGATTGCTCCCGTCTTCGCCGGGGCGCACCACCATGTCGCCGACCGAGCTTTTTCATGATGAAAAAGGCGGCAATTATATCCGCTTGCTGAATATCGAAAGTCGTCTTGAAGACATTTCGCTGTCCGAATTTAAGAGAAATCCGGATCGCTGGACACAGATCGACCTTGACTGCACCTCGCCAACGCAAATGCAGGAGGCGTTTAAGGAGCTGGTCGCGACCAAGCTGGTCGAACGGGATATTGCCGACAAGTTGGGCTTATGGAACGAACGCGAAGCTGCGGAGCAGGGCATCATCAACCCGGAAAAAGTCGAAATTCCCTGCTGGCGCCATGCCCTGATCAGTTTTCCCCACCCGTTATTGAAAGAAGGTTTATCGATATTGGATACGCCCGGTTTAAATGCGCTGGGAACTGAGCCTGAACTGACCTTAAGTATGCTGCCCAGCGCTCAAGCCATTGTTTTCGTGCTCGCTGCTGATACCGGCGTGACCAAAAGCGACCTGGAAATGTGGCATAACCATGTGTGTCATAACCGTGGCGGCAGCAAGCAGGGCTTGGCCGTGGTGATGAATAAAATCGATGCGATGTGGGATGATCTGGCCGGCGAAAACGGTTACGACGAGTCCATACACTCACAAATAAAAACCTCGGCGGCGACTTTAAAAATAAACGAGGATGTCATTTTCCCGGTTTCAGCCAAGCAAGCCTTGCTTGCCAAGGTTAAAGGCGATGATGATTTGCTGGTAAAAAGCCGCCTTGCCGCATTGGAAAGCTATCTTGCCAATGATATTTTAAAGCAGCGCAAGAAAATCCTGCTGGGAACCATAACCCGCGACATCGGATTTTTGGTTAATGAGTCGTCCAACTTGACCAGTGCTTCATTAAAAAATGCTGTTGCCCAGCTTGAGGAATTCAAAAAAATCGATTTTCAGAATGAGGACATGACCAATAAGTTGATGGCCGAGACGCGGGATCGACAAAATCTTTACATGGCCAATGTCGAAAACTTTCAGGCCAGTCGCCGGGTTTTTGGCGTTCAAGCCCAGGCATTGATCGATTCATTCGGTAAAGAGAGAATCGATGACATCATTAAAACCACCAAGCATGACATGTCCAAGAGCTTGACAACTTACGGCATGAAGCAAAATATCCGTAAATTGTTCGATGAATTGCGCGACGTGTTGCAGGATGCCGTCGATATTACCAATGAAACTCGACGTCTGGTCAAAGCGATACACAAAAAATTCAAGGACGAGTACGGTTTTAAGGAGATCGAGCCGCAGCTGTTTTCGATAAAGCAATATCAGATTGAATTGGAACAGATTTTTGACGAGGGCGAGGCCTTTCGTTCCAGCGCCAAAACCACGATGTCGGAACAAAGCATTGTCATCAACAAGCTTTACAGCACGTTGATCGCCAAGGCGAGAAATATACTCAGGCAGGCGAATGCAGATGCCACCACATGGAGCAACGGCGTTTTAACGCCTTTGATGCATCAAATTAAGGATCATAAAAAACAAATTGAAGGCCGCCTGCAAATGTTGAGAAAAATTAACGAATCAAAAGGCAGCATTCATGAAAACATTGCCAGCCTTGAAGCGGAACTGGCACCGTTAAAACGACAACGCGACGAGTTGGCAACCATTATTAGCGCGATGCAATTGGATGTAGATAGATAAAAGGCGAAGGCTCAAGCTATTTTAGCCTTTAGCCTTTTCTTTCCTGAAGATCAAATCCCATACCCCATACCCCATGCCCTAAGCGCAAGCCGCGCTGCTCAAATCTTGTTAGCGGGCGGTATTCCGGGCGTTCACAGTAGTCACCGGCAGGGCTTGCATTGTTGATGCCGACTCCCGAGGACAATATTTCCAGCATGTGTTCGGCGTAATTTTGCCAATCGGTCGCGGCATGAAAATATCCGTCCGGCTTCAATTTCCGGGCTAATAACTCAACAAAACTGGGGCGGACGATGCGCCGTTTATGATGCTTTTTTTTCGGCCACGGATCGGGAAAGAACAAATGCACGCCTGCCAGACTATTGTCGGCAACCTTGTGCTCAATAACATCAATCGCATCGTGGCAATAGATTCTGATGTTGGTCAGGCCTTGCTGGTCCAGCAGCAGCATTAAATGTCCGACCCTCGGCCTATGCACTTCAATGCCGATGTAATCGTTTTCGGGATTAGCCGCCGCCATCTTCGCCAGGCTATCGCCGGTGCCGAAACCAATTTCAACAATTAACGGTGCGACACGGCCAAAAACTTGGCTGAAATCATAGTCGGCATCAGGGTCGAGGCAATACTTGTCCCAGTGATTATCCAGTAACGCTCACGTTAAAAAGCAAAACTCCCAAAAATGTTCCAAACCCATACAATAAAATGACATCCTTAAGTCATAGCCTTACAATCTAACGTCTCCCCTATCTCCAATAGGTTTTTTACGATGAACAAAGATACTAATAATCAAGGTAATTTCATCTACTGGAAAGAATACCAAGACCTGAAAGAGCAAATACAAAAGTTCAATAATTACAGCTATTGTTCAACCCAAGATAAAACCGACTATCTCAAAACTTATCACGACATACTGGACATGCGCAAAAAAGCCTTCCCCTTGCTGTTACGGGAGGGTGAAGCTCATCCTTTCGATACGCCGCCGGTTAATTGCTATTTATTGCCGCCTTTAGATGGGGTAGCTGAACGCTGGCTGCTGGTGTTTTTCGTTAACGAAACCAATCAATCGCAAGTGCAAATCATGACTTGGCACTGTAGCGATAAGCACCCGGCAAGCGTCAACCCCTTGGCAGGGCAAGATCCCGTGGACATCATCGACTGCAACAAACGCCTGGACAGCAAACCGCAGGAAATTGAGTGCGCCAAAGCGGGCAACTCCCACATGATCCATTTGGTTTTTCCCGACGGTGAGCTGGATTTAATCGCCAACAGTAAAACGGGGATTTTAAATATCGCTTGGCAAGAGTCCAAGAACAGCAACCTGACCTGGATTGAACGCTATTCGTTTGGCAAGATGAAACCGGCAGTAAAAATCAGTCGGACTGAAAAAGGCAAAAACTGGCAGGATGACAGTATCGTTGATCAACACGGTAAAGCATTGTTATCACCGGACAGATACCGACTAGGCCGCATTAATGGCGGCGACGGCTTTAAATATAACGAAGACTGGTTTTATCTGGCCTCCAGCCGTTTTCGCGTTTATCGCCTGGATAAAAGCGGGCAACGCCCCATAACACGCTCCCAACGTTTTACCGATAAGGTTTTGGATTTGTTGGCGGTCACCGACAGCATCAGTAAGAAACGTTTTTTACTGGTTGCTGTCCACAATGGCGCGGTGTATTTGTTGAAAGATACGCAAGACGCGGTTCAAACCAATGAAGAAGATGAGCACACCATTACCATTGAACATTGGCAGTATACAAGTTGCCCCATTTTTCGGCTGATTGGTCAGGGCAATGAGCATATTTTGTCGCTGGACGAAAGGGGCAGGCTCATCCCCTTACGCTTAACCGACCCGATAGTGTTAAATATGGCGCACGATGTGGCGACGGGTAAGCTTCATGATTTGTTTAAAGACAGGCTGGAAGATTTTTCACTAAGCCCGGAAACTGTTTTACCGCAAAATGATTTTTTATATCTGGGCGAACTGCTGTTGGAATGTTGCTTGCGGCATTGGCGATCTGATAAGGGCATTGTTCAATCGGACTCATGGCAAAATTTTAGCCCTTGGTGCGCTTGGTTGAATAATTACTACGGTACCGAGCCAACGCCTGCGCCGATGGTAGTGCAGTTACATGCCAATTTGTTGATTCGGCTGTTTCATTGGATGCAAAAGTTTTGTTTTCTCCCCCGAGATACGGAAAGAAAAAATAAGGAAAAAATCAAATCCCAATATCTTGAATTTAAATCCGCATTCCCGGTCATTAATCAATTGCTCTCGCCAAAACCGGAAGCTCCCGATGCTATCTGGACTTTTTTGCTGAGAAAATCGGATTGGGTGCGTTTTTGGGCAGAAACGCTGGATTTGTTAGGATTTGATGAATTCAAAACGGCTAATCGGCAATGGGAGCAACTGCTTTGGCAACAGCGGCTACATTTAGCCCCCGGCCTTTATCGCACCCGCCCGTTTCATACTTTAAGCAGTTACCGTTTTCGTAATCAACCCAGCTATATTGAAGTGCTGGATGCCGACCGGAAAATCATCGCCGTTTTAGAATCCAATAGTGTTCTGAGCATTTTACAGATTCTACCCAAAGGCGAAACTTGGTTGGAGCTGGCGCGTTTAGAGCGTGATGAAAAAGCCTGGCAGGGCCAGCCCATGTTCATAAGAAAACTGGTCTCAAACTCGCCGCAATTAATACGGCTGTTAATCGGCACCCAACGTGGCGACTTGGCGGTGTTCAATTGGGATCGCAGCAAACAACAAATAAATAGTATTACCAAGGAGCGCAGCCATCCTTATGATAATTTTGCCATTATGTGTTACGCCAAACCTAATCCGCATAGCGACCAGCATTTATTGGGCGGCAAAACCAGTGACAATCGCCCCTGCTTATACCTGCTGCCGACAGCCACGCAATTAAAAGCGGCGCAACAGCTGTGGACTGGGGATAAGCAAAGCAAAGGCTGTTTGCGCATATTGCAGATTAATGACCGAGATACCCGCTTGTGGGCCATTAGCCGTGAGGCGGGACAGTTGCTGTGCTGGGAGATACAACCCAGTTACGATAAACGCCTATTATTGAGCGCCCCTAAAATTTGGCTGGAAACAGTGCACCCCCTACATCGCTTAGGATACTCCGCTGAGCACAATTTATTAATCTGTGGCGGCCAGGGCGGTTTGGTTTATGCCCTAAATGCCGATACCGGGGCGTTGCGCTGGTTAGTCAATGTCGCCGGTAATTTACGCCATCTGGCCTATTTGCCCTGCGAAGTGAACAACGGCCTGTGGCAATTAAAAGGTGTGTGGCTGTTATGCAGCGACGACAAAAGCAGCCTAGTGGTCAACCAAGACGGGCAAGTCATCGGGACGCTGGAAAATACCGGCATCGTCAGCACCCTGGCAACATTCAAGCAATCGATAATGGTCGGCACTTTGGATGGGCGCTTAGTGGAAATGGATAGCAACCCACCAAAAGAACGCCCTGACCACGAAGTATCAACCGCGCTACGGGCAACCTCGCCCTTGCATTGCACAGAACCCAGCGTAGATCAATTAGTGCTATTTTTACAGCATAACTACAGCAAAGAAACCTTGGTTGCGACCATGGTGTTGCGCCATTGCCTGGATTATTTGCAGCAACCCGGAGCAACTATGCCGGACGAACTTTCTAACGCATTTTTTGCTTATTGGGACAAGCAAAGCTTGGAGCGGAAAATCGTTTTTCTGTATGGCTTACGGCAAGTTGTTTCTAAAACGACACTGCTCGAGCCAGTCCTTGCCTTTATTGTCAGCTTGGCGGAGCATTGCTGGCAATACGTGGCAACACTAAAAGAATCCAGTTTGTTATGCAAATTTATCTCCCCTCTGCTTGATATTCTCCATAAGCTTATTGACTCTCATCATTACTCTGAAGCTGAACTATTATTAATAAAGATTAAGAGCTGTATTTGGCTGCATAAGCCGGATGACCCTTGCGATGAAAACTGTGCTCAATGCGCTGTACTGCAAAAAGGCACGGCTTTGTTGGCGATCCGATTAAACCAAGCCTTAAAGTGCTGGCATGGCACTTCGGGAACAGCAGCGCAACAGGTGTTCGACTGGTGCAATGCAATCTATGTGGAATGCCTTGCTGCCGACAATCCGGCGCAGTTACAAGACAACCTACAGTATTTGCTTGCCAACAATCTTTATTTGTTGGCTAAAGATGACCCCTGGCAATTATGGCTAGTGTTTATTTTTGCGGACAATGAGGATAAAGCAGAACCACCGCCGCCGTTGTCTTGTCTGCAAGTTCCGCGTGATGGCCCTTTTGGCGAGGCCGACTTAAACAATTTGCAGGCGATATTTGCCGATAATTCCGCTTGGCGACAATGGTTGAGTAATTTGCAAACCTGCCTAGGCGCGGTGCAGTTTTCGCGTAGTGCCTCGCCCCATGAAGCTTGGCGCGAACGGGCCGCTTGGAGAGGCTTACGCGAACATATAGGCGCGCAAGGGCAAGAGACCTTTACCGCCGTCAAAAGGCAAACGTTATTGGCCTTGTGGTGGACGTCTCTGGAGAGCGAGTGGTTAGCCTATATAGATGAGCAATTGTTGAAGCTGGAGCAACAAGTACAAAATTATCCTGATCGTTATTTATTGGTGGATACCCTGGAACGCTGGCGTGATGCCAAAACCGTTGAAGTCACCTTAAAAATCAGCAATCGACACCCTTACCCGTTAAATTTGCTCAAACTGCTTTGGCAAGGGCAGGATACTCAGGCTCAACACCTACCCAAACAATTGTCCGCCGACGAACACCCTACCGAATTGGCCGTTGTTCTCGAAGCAGCTGATGATAATGTTTTAGATGGCGTGTTAATGCTGGAATGTGTACATACCGAATCCGGTAAAGCCGTTAACTTTCCTACCACGATAACTCGGCAACGGAATCTGTTGGAATTATCCGGCGATGCCCAATGGCTGCCGACTTGGGAGCGCTTGACCGCATTACTGGAAGCTTGTAAAGAACAAAACAGCTTTTACTGGCTTAATGGCGATACTTGGCTGGAAAAAGACCGTGAGCTGTTAAAGCAGGATATAGTCAAAAAATATCCTGTAAAGGTTGATGACCTGCCTAAATTGTCGCCGGATATTCATTACCAAGAAGCGGCGGCATCGGGAAAATCGCTAATTAGCATCAATAATCTGGTCAATCCGGTATTTAGCCCCGATATAGCCTTGGCGGCTGAACCCCATAAACAGTTGGAGCAATTCCATGCCGTACTGCACAACTGGGCAGGGCAGCATGGTTTTTATTGGGCCTTGGCGGTTTGGCATTGGGCGCGTGGCTTGGTTACGGCCAGTATTCGGCAAGCCTTTGCAGCAACATTGCCTGAGTCATATATGGTTGATAAGCTGTTGACATCATTATTTGTTTTCGCTGAACGCCTTGAGGCGGTAAAAAAGGTGTTGCGGAATTTGCCCGCAGTGGCGGTAGGGGCTTGGTGCAGTTCCGAACCGTTTTATGCGCTTAAAGACGGCGAAGCGGTATTGGCGAATGAATTGTATTTGCCTGCCGCCTGTTTGTTAAGTGAAGCGGTGTGGAAGCGCATTGATGATGCCCAAGTAGCTTTAATTGATGTGGCCGAGTTATTGGGTATTACCGAAGCCCAAGCCCTTCAAACGCAACAAGACCGCAAGCGTTTTTTTGCCGTGGCGGGGTTATTTGATAGCCAAGCCCAGCCTTTGTCGTCTAGGGAAATGGATATGTCCGCACAGTTATTGCTTGGCAAGCTAGGCGTGGGCAGCGTCCGCTACCTTGAACCGGCATGGCAACAGCAAACCGCTGTCACCCTAAATTGGGAGGACTTTGCTTGCCTGTATTTATTACCGAAAACACTGCCCTCTGAGCGTACCCAATTGCTTGGTTATCCGAAAGGTCTTTGGTTGGCATTGGGCGAAACAAGGCCTCTGGCGGAACTTAACGACACGCATCAAACTGATGAGCCTAAAAATGTCTGTTTAGCCATTACATCGCAACAGGCATTGGCCTTATTGCATACTCAATCCTCTAAACAAGCGCTGGTCTTGCTCAACCGTTTTGCCGCGCCGCAACACCGGATTAATGCCGAATCGGCATTCCGCACCGAAATCGGTTTAGGTTCTCTGGTAGAAAAGCATTTTCATGGGCGTGACGATGAGCGACTGAAACTTTGGAATTGCCTAAACGAGGCAGACCGCGAACTGGGCGCTGGCAGCGCTTTATTAATCGGCGGGCGGCGCATGGGTAAAACCAGTTTACGGCAACGGATGCAGTTTGAACTAAAACGCGACCAGCCCCGGCGTATTTGCCTGGAGTTTAATTTTGAAGGCAAGGATCATTTAAGCGGATTAACCGGTGCAGAATTGGAGCGGTGGTTTTTTGAAGAAATGGCCGAGCGTTTTAACAAGTGCGGGCAGTCCTTTCATGTCGCTTGGCCGAAAGGCGTTAAAGATAACATCGAAACCCGAACCGGCCATCGCGACCGCTTAAGTGAATATTTGCGCAACTTAAAAGTACAAACCAAGCATACCGTGTTGTTTACCTTTGATGAAACCGAACATTTAATTAAAGCCGATGCCAACGACAAAAAAGAGCCTTACAGTCTGTTCCGTTTTTTTCGCACCTTAATTGAGAACAGGTTATTGTGCTTGATTGCCACCTCTTACCCCTACGGGCAAGAAGTGCCCTGGGCGCTTAATATTGTCAGAAATGACAACAACGTCCCTATGTATAGCATGTTTAGCAGTCGTATCGAGTTACGCGCTTGGTCGCCTGACACGGCATGGGATTTTTTGGCCTCCCGTCTGGCGGGTTTCGGCGTCGTGTTGCCGCGTTATTATCGCCATGAAGTACTGGATATAAGCCGTGGCGCACCCTGGCTGGTCCATCAGTTGGGTAAAAGCATTTGCGATGAATTGGCGAAACAATACGAGGGCGATGTCAACAGCAACCGCGTGGTTACGGCGGGGATTTGGCAAAAAGCCAAGCAAGAGGCTTTGAAAAGGCTCCAGGAAGCCATGCAAATATCCATTGAAAAAACGGCCGAGCGCCAGGATACGGCGTTTCAACTGCCTTTCGCCACCCATCCCGAGACTGCTTTGAGCGGCGGTCATTTATGGCGGGCATTAACCACGATTGCCAAAAACAAGCCTTATCCTGAGTTACTGCCCGGAAACGACTGGCCCGAGCCTGCGGCTTTTAAAGTGCAGGAACTGCAACGGCTTTTGCCCAAGGTTAAAGAACCGGCCTTGCGGGCCGCCCTGGCTCTGCTGTCATCCTCAGCTGCTTTGGAAGGGGTAAGCACTAGCCGCGAGGATTATGTTTTTGCGGGTAATTTATTGCTGGTTTGGTTGCATCATCATTCAGGAGAAATGCTGTGAGCCGTTGTTTTCGTTGTTTAAATATATACACCACAAAAGTAGAACACTGTTACCCCATCAGGGTATTACTTGGCATAGACGCTCCCCCCAAAGAAGATATGGTTCCGACTGCTCTAAAAAAAGGCTTTCATGCGTTTTATTGTCATGGTTCGATTATTTCAGATTATCACAGTGAAGATTTTGATCCGCAGGCTGAACGATCAGCAAGTGTTCTAAAAGAATGCTTTCAGAAAGTTGGCGTTACTGCGCACGAGGTTCCTTCTCCCAAAACTGAGCCTGTGTTTGTAGGCAAGGACTTATTTTTATTAGCACATAAAGCCAAGCCTCCGGCAGAATTTGCAAAAGAAATTGTTTTGGCGTTTGGTGGAAAATTACGCTCAACATTAAGTTCAGATGCGCCTTATAAAAACACCCCCGGTTATGCGCTCTATCAAGCTAGTATTCTTAACTTACTGAGCGAGGCTTACGAGCAAAGCGCTATCTATGACACAGGCGGTATTTATCGGGAGTACCTGTTGTGGAACGACAATGGTTTATGGACGCAGGATGAATGGACGCAACGGGCTGGTAAGCTACAAAACACCTCGGCAATAGCGAAGCAAGCCGCCCTGTCTGCCGAATCTTCAATCCCTACTACCGGGGAAGCAAAACTATCACTTGATGATGCCAACCTACGTCTGGCATGGCTAGGCTCGGGTTGGCTGTCATCAAGACAGGAAGGCGCTTTGGAGCAAAACCCAAGCAACTACGCAACTGACCCTTGCCCCTATCCACCCGAAATAGAAGCCTGGGCAAAAGCGGCATTGGAGCGTTTAATGACGTACGATACGGTATTGCTGGCCTATTACCGCAAGGAGCAAAAAGCCGATCTGCCCGGCTGGCAGGACTGGCAAAATTACATCAGCACTTTATGCGAGTTTTTGCCTTACCATAAACCCCGTAGCAACCCGGATGCAAAAAGAGAGGACTATCTGCCCACCAACAGTTCGGGTAGCCGAGGCGGGCCGCGCTTATGGCAAGGTTATTTAGGCCCGCAGGTTAATATGCACATCCGGCATTTATTGCTCGACGGCTGGCTGACGCTATGGCCTGTGGACGGCAAGCTTTATTATCAACCCGGCTCTCTGGCCTTATTGTATTGGGCGGCAAAACATGCCGATAAGCCTTATACCAACTCGCCTAAGGACTTTATCGAAAATTATGACTGGTCTGCCGCGTGGTTTGGCGGCAATTGGCGAGGGCAGCAATATGGCGGACAATGAGTTCTTAAAAAACAAAAACCAAATCCGCCGTTTTTGTCATCGCGCCACTCATTCTGGCGGAGTGTTGTTGGTGGCGGGAATCCGTGGCGTGGGCAAAACCCATCTGGTAGATGCCGCTTTAAATGAGCGCAACGAACAGGGAACCAGCCGTCGGGTTCAGGTAATACGCGAGCCCAAAAAACTGCCGCGCTATTTAATCAAAGTGGATGTCGACCCGTTTTTTCCTACCGATGAAAAAACGACTAAATCCGATACTACTGTGGATGAAAATGCTCTGGCTTTTATCCTTATGCGTAACATTGTTTTCGGCCTGACCAGTGCTATTGACAGCCGCTATAGCTTGCGTCAACACGGCAAAACATTGCGTGAGCGTTTGGGATTTTGGCGATATTGGTTTGCTCCTAATGGGATAATTCCAGATTGTATTTATTTGATTAGCGCATTGTTTGCTTTTTCTTTGTTTATTTTCTTATGGGTGGGACGCCTTTTAGAACATTATTTAAATGGTCTTACTTTTTTATCAGGGCATGTCCTGGCATGTTTCACTCATCCTTTTGGATTCCTATCTATTTTGTTTGGTAGCGGCGTTGTTGCCGTGATGTTATTGATGTTTTGGCGATGGTTAGACTGGCGAGCTTTGGCTAATATGTCGGCGTATCTTTTCGCCCTTGTTAACGCCCATGAAACCAGTAAAACTGATGATAAAGAAACCAGCATCAAACAGGAGTTGACCAGCAAGCTGCCTGTTTTTTTATTACCGGTGCTGATAGTGCTCTTAATATACTGCACAGTAAAAGGTAGTTTTAAAGATATAACCGACCTGATAGAGATGCATAAAGAATTAACCGGATTGTTATTGGCAATTGTTGCCTACACAGCGGTAAAAATTAGTGAAACCAAAAACCATGACCATACTCACTACGATCAAACTAATTCCGCCTGGATGATTTCGTTGCTACGGCGCTATTTATTTTTATGTCATCGTTGCGGTCTGGAACCCGTTTTGGTCTTAGATGAGCTGGATAAACTTGAGGAACTGAATGACTTTTGGCAAGAGAGTCGGCAGAATCAAGCCAAGGAAAAATCGGCGACACCTAAAAAAACGAGTACGCCTAGATTCACTAAATCAACAGCGCAAATGGCTGCAACCTCTCCGCAAGACAACAAACTGGACATGTTTTTAGTTGCCTTGGCACGGTTAAAATCCAGCTTGGGAGCCGAGTTTTTATGGGTGCTCATCAGCGGCCCCAAACTGGGTGAGCGCTTGAAAAAACATCGGCACAAACGCATTGATGGCAATTTAGGCATTTTGGCTACCGTTATTACCCAAGAGGTTATAGTCGGCGCGATGGATGCAGGAACCGCTAAGCAGATTGCTGAGGATAAACTAACACAACAACAGAGTATCGAAGTGCAAACCGAGCCTGAAGATGAAACAACGCAGTTTAAAGAGAATGGAAGTTGGTTGAAAGAAGAGGGAGTCGCCGATGTTCTATGGTTACGCAGCTATGGCAATCCGGCGACGATGGTTCGCATGGTCGAGAGTAAAGAGTTTTTTACGTTAAAGCCTTCCGATAAGGTAAGCAGCCTTGCTGCAGCCGTTAAGGACTTATGGAGGACTGAACAACAAGTGCGCTACTTTGAGTTCAATTCGGAATTAGGCTATCAGGAGTTTCTTTTTGATAAATGGTCACAAGTTTGGATACATTCCGGCATGTTAAATCTGGCTAATCGTTTTATTAAAGAGGCCGTTCCTTATGACTATTTTAATGATGAGCGTTTGGATAAGGAGCTTAAAAAATTCTACGAAACGCTTAATGGAGTAGAGCCTTATGAATATTTTACCGATGAATATCTGGATAAGGCTTTTAAGGATTTTTTTAATTGGGATGTTAACAGGAGCCGTATAGATAGAGAAGTCCTCGCCCTGTTATCCGGTAATCCGACATTATTGCAGATGGTAGGGGAAAAAATGTTATTCAGGTGTTTGCTGAACAAGGGGGGAATTATAGCCGCTGGTGAGCAGGATGCCGGTATTTATGTTCGTTTTGTTTCCACGTCCCAATCCATTCCGTGAGAATTTCAAACCCTGTCCACTTTTAGATAAATCGTCAAGAAGCGGCATTTTTACTCCTGTTAAATCAATTTGTTTCGGCAATCTGATAATGAAAAAATTGTCTCAAACAGAGACTGTTTCTTGATAACGCCATGCCACTGAAGGGAGCTTACTTTGTTCAGGGTGAACGGTAGAACAGTAAAAACGG
>Ga0208789_1000380_pt1 | contig 44732 bp, 51 predicted proteins | sample Methanotroph_Enr_FD_187368 | JGI IMG/M metagenome (GOLD analysis project Ga0208789, IMG submission 187368) | Enriched soil microbial communities from Old Woman Creek wetland in Ohio, USA - Methanotroph_Enrichment_5 (SPAdes) (version 2) | ecosystem: Environmental > Terrestrial > Soil > Wetlands...
CGATGTTAACGATAGCGCCTGGAACTACAGGCATCTGGTACTAGGCGCAATCGGCATTTTTGTTTATGTCGGCGGCGAAGTGTCCATCGGCAGTTTTCTGATCAATTTTCTGGGCGAGCCTTCGATTGCCGGCTTGGAGGAACAAGATGCCGGAAAGTACGTGTCGTTTTATTGGGGCGGGGCTATGGTCGGGCGATTTATCGGCGCGGCAGTCATGCAAAAAATCCAGCCCGGCAAAGCACTTACTTTTAATGCCGTAACGGCGGCGGCGCTGGTTTTAATGACCATGCTCAATAGCGGTCACCTGGCGATGTGGACTATTCTTGCGGTCGGGTTGTTTAACTCGATCATGTTCCCCACCATCTTTTCGCTGGCGGTTAGCGGATTGGGCAAGCATACCGGCCAAGGGTCGGGGATATTATGCTCGGCCATAATCGGAGGCGCTATTCTTCCAGTCATTCAAGGCTCATTTGCTGATTTGATCGGCATTCAACAGGCGTTTTTTATCCCTGTTCTTTGTTATTGTTACATCGCTTATTACGGCTGGCGGGGGCACCGGTTTTCCGCATTAAACTGTCGTCCGGCGGTCAAGACGGTAACATAACGCCCAGAACCGGCGTATTGGTTTTAAACATCGCCCATACCGACATGCCGGGCACAAGCGCCAAACTCTGTGCGCTTTGCTGCGTAATCATGGCAACCAGCGTTTCGCCGCCAGGCAACAAAACAATCACCTCCGCATTCACCTCGTCTTGTTGGACGCGAATCACGCTGCCGGACAAGCAGTTGCGCGCAGAAAATCGAGCGGGGTCGAAATCGATTGCCAACGTGATGTCGGCGCTGTTGATCAACAATACCGCATCGGCACCGACCTGTAACCCAAGCTCGCTAAGCGATGTCTGGGTGATACTGGTAATAATCTGCTCGCCCCCTTTCAACTCTACAATAATCTCGGCATTTACCGCCCCGGCCTGAATCGCGGTAATGTTGCCGAAAATCTGGTTGCTGGCGCTGGTTTTAACCACCAGTCGTTGCAGCAGCAAGACCGTGTCGGGATCGTCAGCGAGACCACGGTTGAGCCGTTCAAGAAAGTGTTGATGCTGTTGCTCCAGACGGGTAAACAGCGCCAGCAAAGAACGCCCCGCCTCGGTCAAACAGGTGCCGCCGCCTTTGTTCCCGCCGGTGGCGGTGCTAACCAATGTTTTCGGCGCACCGTTATTGGCTCTTTCGATGATTTGCCAAGCGCCTTTGTAACTCAACCCCACCTGCTTGGCGGCCTGATTGAGCGAGCCGCTTTGATCTATCGCCCTTAACAAGCCGATCATGCGGCTATCCAAGCCGGCTAACCGCAATTCGCCATCGACCCAGGCTGTTGAAATATTGTTGTGGTTTAAGCTGTCAGCCATAAATGTTTGTGCTGCGATGCAAGAATAGAGTTAAACATTATTTCCAAATGATGTGAGGACAAATTGAATAACTGCTCTGTCATAAAGCTTACAGAACAGAACAAAATGCTTGAAACACGACATTGTTTGCTCTTTGACAAAAAACAATAATCAAGACAATTCAATGACGTAACCTCTATATTAATAATTGGCACATCACATGCTTGGGATATTGTCATTAGCTCGTTATGTACTATGATACATAGCGATGTTAAACTGGAATTGTGTCTTATTTTAATCTTCCCGAATGAGACTCTCTATGCATCGGCTAATCAACGCGGATGCGAACATTATAGTTATAGGTCATTGATGATGCGAAGAAAATATTTTACCGGCGTTACTGTTAATCATACCCTCAGCTTAATTGTCGCTAGCGGCTTTTACTTAACAAATGGCCTTGATGATGTCCAAGCCGCGGAAACCAATAGCTACACCAGACAGCCTTTTAGCGCTTATTCCAGTCAAACGGATGATGCTTTATTGGGCTCAGGCAAATACGAAAAGCCGGTTTGGAATTTGCACGATACATTAAAATTACCAAAATGGTTATCGCTTTCAGTGAATCAGCGCACCCGCTACGAATCACTCAGCGGTAGTTTTACGCCTCGCAGCACAGGTGGCGACCAACAAATTGCCTTACAAACAGATGTCTGGCTGGCAGCCAAGTTCGGTAAGTTTAGTGCCGCCACAGAGTTTTTAGATGCTCGCGCATTACTTGCAGACACGGGCTCAAAAACCCTGAGTAATTCGCATGTCGATACAGCCGATTTTATCCAAGGTTACGTCTCTTGGGCTGATCAAAACGTTTTGCACAGCGGTATCGGCGCTGAGGTCAAAGTCGGCCGACAAACATTAGATTATGGCGGCCGAAGACTGGTAGCAAGAAATACCTTCCGCAATACTATTAACAGCTTTACCGGGTTAAACATGCGATTCCTGAATTACGATAAATGGCAGTTTAACGCCTTTGTTACGATGCCCGTTATACGTTATCCGCAAGGCACCGACACACCGGAGTTAATCAATAATGATGGAAACATGGACAGAGAGGACGTCCATACCTTGTTTTCCGGTGGATTTTTAGAGTTACCTAATTTGGCTTGGGGCATCAACAGCGAAGCTTATCTGTATCATCTTGACGAGAGCGACAGCAATACCAATCCAACACGTAATCGCCGCTATATTACTCCCGGCGTGCGTTTTTATATCAAACCCGCCAAGGCGAAATTCGATTTTCAAGCAGAAGCAATGGGCCAGTTTGGTACGGTACGGGCAACAACTAACGCTACTGACAAGAGAAACATTCAACACGAGGCATGGTCTAACCATTTTGATATGGGTTATACCTTCGATGTGCCGTGGTCGCCACGCTTCGCCTTAGAATACGACTATGCGAGCGGCAATAATTCCAACAACCCAAATTTAGATCAACGCTTCGACCCTCTTTATGGCGTTCGCAGAGTCGATTTTGGCCCTACCGGCATTTATGGCGCTTTTTCCCGCAGCAACATCAATACTCCAGGTTACCGCATTAATGCCGCACCACGCTCTGATGTGCAACTCTCATTTGCCCATAAATTTCTTTGGCTGGCATCATCGACTGATTGCTGGGGCGGCGCTAACTGTAGCAGCACCTCAACCAGCACCACGCTATGGGACACAACCGGCCGCAGCGGCAGTTATGCCGGTCAACAACTTGATTTGTCCGCTCGCTGGGACGTCAACAGCAGCTTAAACTTAGAATCGGGTTGGGCACATCTATTCAAAGGTGAATTTGCCAAAAAGGCCCCATCGGCTCCTAACGGACAAGATATTGATTATTTTTATGTGCAAAGTCAGTTAAGATTTTAAAAACGGTTGAGGTAACTATTCAGCCACAGATTGACACAGATTATCCAAAGCTAGCTTTGGACTCCAGCAAACGTGAATATTGGAGTTCAAAGCTAGCTTTGAACAATAGAGTGATATTTAAAAAGTCTCCGGGGTAATTAAGGCCTGTCATGTGAATGTAGTCATTCCAAAGGCCCTAAATACCCCGGAAGCCCACTCCCTCGTGAGTAATTTTTTCCAAGTTTCGGAGTTCACATGTTAAAAAATATTTCTTTCCGTTCCATATTTTTATTAAGTTTGCTGCTGGTTAGCTCCATCAGTCCGGCCGCAACAACCTTGGTCGCAGTAGCGGCCAACTTCACCAAACCGATGACAGAAATTGCCACCGAATTCGAAAAGTCCACCGGTCACACCGCCAAGCTGTCGTTCGGCTCCTCCGGCAAATTCGTTTCGCAAATGCAAAACGGCGCGCCGTTTGAAGTGTTTTTGTCAGCCGATGAAAGCGGCCCGCTAAAACTGGAACAAAGCGGTTTTACCGTGCCGGACAGTCGTTTTATCTACGCACTGGGCAAATTGGTGCTTTGGTCCGCGACGCCTGGTTTGGTTGACGATCAAGGCAAGGTGCTCAACAGCGGTAGTTTTAAACATCTGGCCTTGGCTGATCCTAAGCTGGCGCCTTACGGCGTTGCCGCAATGGAGGTATTGAAAAATCTGGGCCTATCTGAAAAACTACAACCGCTAATAGTTCTGGGTGAAAACATTGCCCAAACCCAGCAGTTTGTCAGTACCGGCAACGCCGAATTGGGGTTTATCGCCTTATCGCAAGTGATCGATAACGGAAAAATCGGCAGCGGTTCCGGCTGGATCGTACCGGCCGACCGCTATGCCCCCATCAAGCAAAGCGCAGTATTATTGACTTTGGGTGCTGAAAACCCAGCCGCCAAAGCCTTGATCGATTATTTAAAATCTGCGCCCGCTTTGGCGATTATCGAAAAATACGGCTACGACTTGGCCAAGTAACCGGAGCTCACTGATGCTGACAACCGCCGATCTCGACACCCTGTTACTCACCTGCAAAATCGCCGGGATCGCAACTGCGTTAATGTTGTTGATCGGCACGCCGCTGGCATGGTGGCTAACCCGAACATCCTCTTCCTTGAAAGGCATCATCAATACCCTGGTCGCATTGCCGTTGGTACTACCGCCCTCGGTACTTGGCTTCTATTTACTGGTTATGATGGGGCCGGCAGGACCGGTTGGCAAGCTGACCGTTTGGCTGGGATTGGGTACGCTGCCGTTTACTTTCGCCGGTTTGGTCGTGGCTTCGGTGTTGTATTCGCTGCCGTTTGTGGTTCAACCCTTGCAAGCCTCATTTGCCGGCATCAGCGAGCAAGCCCTGGAGGCGGCGGCTACCTTGCGCGCCAGTCCTCTGGACACATTTTTCAGCGTCGTGATGCCGCTGGCGAAACCCGGCTTCCTGAGCGCTGCTATTTTAGGCTTTGCGCATACCGTCGGTGAATTCGGCGTGGTGCTGATGGTCGGCGGCAATATTCCCGACAAGACCCGTGTGGTGTCGGTGCAGATCTACAACCATGTCGAAGCACTGGAATACAGCGAAGCGCACTGGCTGGCCGGTTGTTTGCTGCTGTTCTCGTTTAGCGTATTGCTGGTGTTATATACCGTGCTGAAGACGCAACCCGTCGCCCATCCGCTTAAATGACAAACATGACCACAATCCAAGCCCGCTTCCAGCTCGATTACGGCGACTTTAAACTGGATGTCGATTTAAAGCTGCCCGGCACCGGCATTACGGTGTTGTTCGGCCATTCCGGTTCCGGCAAAACTACCCTGCTGCGCTGCATCGCCGGACTGCAACGCGCACCGCAGGGTCTTCTGGAAATTAACGGCCATGTTTGGCAGGACAGCGAACGCGGACTGTTTCTGCCCACTTATAAACGTCCCCTGGGCTATGTGTTTCAGGAAGCCAACCTGTTTCCGCATTTAACGGTACGGGATAATCTGCACTACGGTTTGAAACGGATTAAACAAAATCCGGGCACGGTCAAATTGGAGCAAGCTGTGAAATTACTGGGCATCGGCCACTTGATGGAGCGCATGCCGGAACGCTTGTCCGGCGGCGAACGGCAACGTGTCGCCATCGCCCGTGCCCTGGCGCTGAATCCGGAAATCCTGCTGATGGACGAGCCGCTGGCGTCGCTGGATTTCAAGCGCAAACAGGAAATCCTGCCGTTTTTAAGCCGCCTGCATCAGCAATTGGACATTCCGGTACTGTACGTCACCCACTCCCAGCAGGAAGTCGCGCAACTGGCCGACACGCTGGTGATTCTGGAGGACGGCCGGGCGCTGGCTTCGGGGCCGCTGTCGGACACGCAAAGCCGTCTCGACGTACCGCTGGCGCAAGATCGGGAAGCCGCCACGGTTTGGCAGGCAACTGTCGCCGAACACGAAGCCGACTATCATCTGACTCGCGTCGCCTTTGCCGGAGGCTCACTCAGCCTTCCGGCGGTCGATGCCGAGATCAGCACACCATTACGGGTACAGATTTACGCCCGCGATGTCAGCATCGCCCTTGAGGCACCGACCGCCACCAGCATTCTGAATGTGCTGCCTGCGACCATCACCGGCATCGCCGACGGTCGGGACGGCCAAGCTGTGGTACAAGCGCAGGTCGGCAATCAGGCGCTGCTGGCGCACATCACCCGCAAATCGGCGCTAATGCTGGGTTTGCAGATCGGCATGGCGGTTTATGTGCAGATCAAGGGTACCTCGATATTAAATTAATTCAGGAGATTCATCATGAAAGCAAGTGCTCGTAATCAGTTTACCGGTACCGTCAGCCAAGTAATTATCGGCGCAGTAAATGCCGAAGTTCATGTCGGCTTGAAGGGCGGAGAATCCATCGTCGCCTCTATTACCAAAGAGTCCGTCGAAACGCTGGGGATCAAGATCGGCCTGAAAGTGGTGGCTCTGGTCAAGGCCCCGCAAATCATCATCGTAACCGATTTCGGCGGCTACCGGCTTTCGGCGCGCAACCAGCTGCAAGGCACGGTAACCCAGGTTAAACCGGGAGCGGTCAACGCCGAGGTCGATATCGAGTTAAAGGGCGGCGAACAGATTGCCGCGACCGTGACCAATGACAGCGTCGAAGCTTTGGGCTTGAGCAAAGGCCAAGCTGCCACGGCGGTGTTCAAGGCGGGCGTAGTGATTCTGGCTGTTGCGGGTTGATTAACTCCGCTTTCTCGTTCCCACGCGGCGCGTGGGAACGAGGAAAACATCTCTTAATCAACGGGGGTAATCATGCTGCTGGAAATGAATGTAAAACTGCGCCGGGGACATTTCGATCTGACCACGCGATTGTCGATCAACGACACAAGCGTCGGCCTGTTCGGAAAATCCGGCGCGGGTAAAAGCACGGTGCTCGGCTTAATCGCCGGTACCATTCAACCGCAAAGCGGACATATCGTGCTGAACGGAAAAATTATGTTCGACAGCCGCAAAGGTATCATGATGCCGCGCGAGCAGCGTCCGGTGGGCGCGGTGCTGCAAGTCGACTGCGCCGATTCGACTGAAACCGTTCGCGACAACCTCACAGCCGCCTATAATCGCACCCTAAAACACCGCCGCATTTTCAAACTGGATTTTTTAATCGAGCTTTTAGAACTGGAGCCTATCCTCAATCATGTCATCGAACTGCTTTCCGCCGGGGAACGTCAGCGTGTAGCGCTGGCCCGCTCGCTGCTGAAATCGCCGCGGCTGTTGTTATTGGATGAAACTTTTGCCGCGATCGGCAACGGTTACCGGATACAGCTGCTGCCGATCCTGAAACGCTTGCAGGATGAACTGGGCTTGCCGGTACTATACGCCAGCCAGTCATTAGGAGAGATTCTGGAACTGACCGACCGGCTGATCGTGCTGGAACAAGGCAAAGTGCTGCACAACGGCTCATTGCTCGAAGTCGCCAAACAACAAGGCATGCTGCGTTATCTGGGTATCCGCCAGATCGACAATATCCTGCCGGTAACCATCAGTAGCCACGACTATGTGTCCGGTTGCAGCTTGGCTCACAGCTTCGGCCTGCCGCTGACCTTACCGCTACGGTCGCATTTGGCTGTCGGCAGTCAGGCGCAAGTGTCGATACGCGCCAACGATATAGCCCTATCACGCAGCTATATCGACGGCATATCGATACAAAATCAAATCAAGGGCCGAATCTGCGCGCTGATTCCCAGCGGAGAAAGCCTGATCGTGCAAGTCGATTGCGGCAGTACGCTGCTGGCCGAAATTACGCCGGGCGCTGGCAAGAGCATGGCCTTGCAGGAGGGGGAAATCATCTATTGCCTGATCAAAACCCACTCCATTGCTTACCTCACCGAGCTTGACGCCCTGCCCTATCAACGGATCATCAGCCATGGCGACGGGCACTATTACCTCGATACCGCCAACTTATAAAATTAGCCCAATATCGTGTTGCCCATTATCGTAAAAAATCAATGGTTATGTGCTTTTCAACCGCCATGCTAATATTCAAAAATGCACATTAATCCAGCAACTACTTCAGACATCCCGGCACTTTGTGAATTGCTGGATATTCTGTTTTCTCAAGAAGCTGAGTTCAAGCCGGATCACGAAGCGCAAAGCCGTGGCTTGGCTCGAATCATTAACAATCCGGAAATTGGGCTTATCGTTGTCGCCCGTCAAGACGGACAGGTTGTAGGCATGGTTAATCTTCTCTATACGGTATCGACTGCGCTCGGCGACCGCGTGGCGCTACTGGAAGATATGGTGGTCTCCCCCAATACTCGCGGTTCTGGCGTGGGTTCTCGGCTTCTGGAGCAAGCCATTCAATTTGCGCGTTTGGACGGATGCAAGCGTATTACCTTGCTGACAGATCGCGCTAATGAATCAGCGCAACGTTTTTATCAGAAGCACGGCTTCGATTTGTCGGCCATGATTCCTCTGCGCCTTTCGCTAAGCGAATAGGTTGCAAGTAATATCGTTGCGATAAAGGCGGTAATAGGTAGCAGCCGACAGCCAACAACTTTAAATTTTGTTTCCTGATCCGGCCTGCAATCACCATAAAAGGTTGGAATAAGCTAGAAATAAGACCGAAATGGCTTAAATATACGGCTTTAATTTTACGTCTAATAAATGGATTAGAATTCTTCCCAATCGTCACTCTCAGCAGGCTGTAACTGTGGTTTTTGGCTGAGCAGTGAAATTTTTCCGGCGCCTGTTTCGGCTGGCGCCGCTTCTTTTCGCGGCAGTGTTGCATTAAAAGAACTGCCCGAAGTACGTAAGTTGGCGTCCAATTTAAAGTGCGCCACCGTAAGCGCCAGGTTTTGCGTTTGATCTTCCAGCGATTCTGCGGCGGCTGCGGCTTGCTCCACCAGGGCGGCATTTTGCTGGGTCACATCGTCCATTTGGGTGATGGCCTGATTAACCTGTTCGATGCCGGACGTTTGCTCAACTGAAGCAGCGCTGATCTCGGACATGATAGTAGTCACTCTACGAATGGAACTGACGATTTCCTCCATGGTTTTTCCGGCCTGGGTAACCAGTTTACTGCCGTTCTCAACTCTTTCTACCGAATCGCCAATCAGGCCTTTAATCTCCCCTGCGGCGGCAGCGGCGCGTTGCGCCAGATTGCGCACTTCCACCGCCACAACGGCAAAGCCGCGGCCTTGTTCGCCGGCCCGAGCCGCTTCCACGGCGGCGTTGAGCGCGAGTATGTTGGTCTGGAAGGCGATGCCGTCTATTACCGAGATGATGTCCACTATCTTGCGCGAGGCCTCGTTAATGCCTTCCATTGTTGTCACAACTTCATTGACCACTTCAACTCCCTTGCCCGCGATATCCGACGCGCCGACGGCAAGCTCGTTGGCATGTTTGGCATTTTCGCTGTTTTGCTGCACAGTGGAGGTCAGCTGTTCCATGCTGGCGGCGGTTTGTTCCAGGCTGGCGGCCTGCTGCTCGGTGCGGTGCGACAGGTCATTGTTGCCTGAAGCTATTTCTTTTGCTGCGGTATTGATCGTTTCGGAAGCTTCCTTGATTTGATTGACAATATCTTTCAGTTTTTCCACGGTGAAATTGGAGTCATTTTTAAGTTGGCCGAAGATACCGGAATAGTCGCTGGTGATGGTTTCGGTCAGGTTGCCATGGGACAGGGCGCCGAGTATGCGCACCACTTCATTCAGACCGACAGAACTAATTTCCATGAGTTCATTAACGCCCTGCGCCAATTGCAGAAAGAAGCCCTCTTTAGTCCCCTCGTTAATGCGCTGGTTGAAATCGCCTGATACAGCGGCACTCACCACTTTGGCGACTTCCTGCTCGATGGCCACTTCAGCGGTTCGATCTTTCCATTCCACCACGATCCCGAGTCTCTCGCCGCTCTCGTTATTGATGGGGTTGGCAACCAGATAGAAAGTATGCCCGGCAATGGTAATCTCGCTTCGGAAGGTCGAACTCAAGTGCGTCAGTAATTCTTTCTGATGTGCCGGTTTTTTGTGAAAAGAGTCGATGCTAGAACCCATGAGTTTGCCGGAATCAAAATACGGAATGGACTTGCGAATGTCGGCTTCGGCCAGCCGCATCATATTATGCACTGCCGGGTTCATGTAGATGATGGTGTGCTCATTATCGGCTACCATCACGTTCGAACTGATGCTGTCCAAGGCAGTCTTGATGCGCAGGGCTTCGTCATGTTCTTTGCGATCCGCCGTTATGCGCTCAAGCAGTTGTTGCTGCATGTTTTTCATGGTTGCCAGCAAGCTGCCGCTGTCGCCCGGTTTAATCGCTATGACGTTATCCAGTTTGCCGGTCGCGATGTTTCTGGCTAAATCGGAAACGTCACCGGGCTCACCACCCAATTGGCGGATAATGCCGCGGCTGATTAGTGCGGACAGAACTACAGCCACCGCGACGCTGAAAGCGAAAATGCCGGCCAGGATGATGCTGTATCGGCGGATCGTGTTTCGGGCCTGCGTCTCATCTTTTGCATTGCGGGCAGTGGTAAGTTGCACCACTTCATCAATAGCGGCGCGATGCTTTTCATAAGCGAGGCGCATTTTCTGGAGGCTGGCCAGTGATCCATCCTGATCTACGGTCTGAATGGCCGGCAGAAAATTCTGTCCGGCCTCATTATAAAAGTCTTGCGCTGCCTGGTAAGAACCTTGCAGCAAGGGAGTGTGGAGTTCCTGTTCCAAAGACTGGCCTAACCAGTAGCTATGACGGGACTCGTATTCCGTTTTTAGCGCTTGGAAACGCGTCACCAGAGCGCTGGCTTCAGCAGGGTCAGTGGCTTGAGTCAGTTGTAGCGCCACCAGATAGGACTCAATGATATATTCAGGTGGCGGCAGGATATCGGCAATAATATCCTTGCCCTGAACAACACGTTGATAAATCGGGCCATTAACATTAAGTGTATTCATGGCCTTGAATGTTGCGAAACCGAACAGCGAAAAACCGATGACCAAGGTGCTCAAAATTATTGCAAAACGCATTTTGATGGTTAACTGCCCGGAGTTTTTTATATTATTTAGCATGGTGCGATTTCCTATTGTTATTATGATTGGATTGCTAAGTAGTAGACATTTCGATCAGATCCGTGTCCCGGCTGGACATGAGTTTTTCGCCGCCAGTTATTGCGATTGTTATGCGCTGACGCCGACCGCAACGATTTGATTAATAATAGAGTGTATCATCAGCGGCAAAATGTGCAGCGTGTTTGCCGTTTTATCTTTACTATTCCTCAGGGCCGTAACATTTGGCGTAGTCGATACACACTTCGCAAGAGGGTACGCGGCACAGGTACAAGCCTTCCGCCTCGCAAAGCTGTTTGTACAAGAATTTTTTCCACTTCATATCCTTGTCATTTTTTGCGGCCAATTCGGGGAAATTGTATTGCAGCATCGCGCTCAGTTGCGCGCGCGACCAGAGGCCTAAGTCCTGCCATAAATGATCGCTGCCCAGGCTTCCGGCTACGATAATGCCTATGACCCAGTCTATTTCGACAATGCCGGGCCTGCTGGAATTTTTTAGCAGACTAACCAGATCGTCTTTTTCCAGCATTCGGCTAAAGTCCAGCTTGCTGCCCGAAGGCGCTTGCTCAGAAAGGCTACAACCCGGAAAAAAATATTTCTTTAACGCAATGAACTGATCGGACTCCAACCCCAGACAATCGGGCAATACGCCCTGCCCTGCGCACCAGCTGGCTGCCATACAGGCCAACCATTCATGATTGGGGGACAGCCAGTTAGACGTAGTTAGCCGGGAATAGATTTGCTCCCGGTCATCATGGAGCTGAAGCGCGGCAGACATGGTTAATATTCGACCAGAATATCTTCATCCCTGACTATCATCTGGCAAGCCAAGCGCCAGGGCGAGGGTAAATCGTCAACAATCATTTGTTCCATTTCTTCTTTGCTGATTTTGCCGCTGGCTTGCAGTACCGATTTCTCTTTTTCGGTTAACGGACTACCCATGCGTTGTTGCTTTTTATCGATACTGCTGACTTTTATCAGGCAGGTGCCGCATTCGCCGTCCTCGCATTCGTAATTGATCGGAATTTTGTTTTCCCGTGCCAGTTTTAGTAATGTTTCCGTATGGCTGCCTGCCACGGCATAGACGGTTTTATCCCGGTACTCGGGATTCGAGAAAGTAACTAAAGCCATAATTTACTCCTTACAGTGTGTTGAGTTGCCGCATGGGAATCCATGCCGACGAGTGTTCTTGCATTTGCATTCCCACGCGGACGTGAGAATGCAAAACGCGTGTTTTAAACCGGCTTGACCTTGATCGTTCCGCCCAGTACCTGCGCCTGACAAGCCAGCCGGTTATGCTTACCGGCCATGTTTTCGCGCAGGACTTTATCTTCAAGCACAGACGGCTCGGTCAGATTGCTCCAGCCTTCCGTTACTTTCATAATGCAGGTACCGCAGTCGCCTTCGCGGCAGCCGTAAGTAATACCTGAACCGACCTTTTCGGAAATTTCGATCACACGGGTGCCCGCAGGCGCCGATACGGTGACATTAATATCTTCAAAGGTAATTGACGCTTTCGCCATTTTTACTCTCCTGGTGTGTTAAAAAAACTTAAGCAAGATCGGCCATATCGATCGTTTTGGGTTGCCTTAACCCCATTAGATCCTGTGCCATGTCATGCCCGAATTCGCGACAGATTTCGATTTCTTCTTCGGTCGGAATTAACTTAATGCGTATGCCCGGAATGGGCACGCGCAATTTGAGACCGCGCAAGCGATCCTCAACCATTTTCACGCCTTCACCGGTCCAGCCGTACGAACCGAAAACGCCGCCCAGCTTCGATTTGAGATTGATGACGGCCAGCGAGGACAATAAATCCCATACCGGTTTAACCGCATCGCCGTTGATGGTCGGCGTGCCGAACAGGATGCCGTCCGCGCTTTCGATCAAATCGACAAACGGCGCTATTTCGCTGCCTTCCAGGTCGTATAAAGACACGCGCACATGCTCCACGGTCATTGCGCCTTCATAAATCGCTTCGGCCATGCGCCGCGTGTTGCCGTAGGAGCTGATATAAAAGATCAACAGGGTTTTTTCGCCGGCGCTGATTTCGCTTTGCAACGCCGCTGTCGATAATTCGCGATAACGTTGGACATAGCGTTGCGGCTGGTCACGCAGCAACGGGCCGTGCGCAGGCAGGATTTTGTCCAGCGGCAGCAAAGGCTCAATCAGAGCCAGCGCCCGATTTACATACTCTTTAAACGGCCGCATGATATGCGCGTAGTAGTATTCAAACGAAAAGCGAAAATCGCCGACTTCATCGTTAAACAACCGCGCATCGCAAAAATGACAGCCGAACACATCGCCGGAAAACAGGGTTTTTTCTTCGATTAAATAAGTGCATTGGGTATCCGGCCAATGCAGATAAGGCGTATGGAAAAATTCCAAAGTGCGGTCGCCGAGCGATACCTTGTCGCCGGTAAAGACCGGCGTAAAATCGAACTTGTCCTGCTTCAGCAGCGCTTTAAGCATGGATTGCGCTTTCTGGGAAATATAAAGCTGGGCTTGCGGCGCGCGGCGCATTAGCTCAGGCAATGCGCCGGTATGGTCGGGTTCAAGGTGATTCAGGACAATGACTTTAATTTCGTCATAACGCGCTACCGATTCGAAGCGGGCAAAAAAATCATCGGCAAAGTTTTCTTTGACGGTATCGATAATCGCAACGCCTTCGCTGCCCCTGACTACATAAGCGTTGTAGCTGGTGCCATTGGCGGTTTTTAAAATGATGTCGAAGGTGCGTAGCGACGGATCGAGCGCACCTATCCAATGAACGCGTTCCGATAGCATAACGGCTTGCGCTACGCCGTCTAGAGTTAAATCCGGCGGCCTAGTCATGACCGCAACGGGTTGTTGCATCGCGGCGGGGACAGCTTTCAATATCCTGATTGGCCTCGGTTTCTGTTAAGCCGATCCAGTTATCTACCGCCTGTTGATCGAATCCCGCCATGACGCTATCGCCGACCTGCATTAACGGGCGGCGTATTAATAGCGGGTTCTCCAGCATCAGTGCCAAGGCCTGTTGCTCCGATAGCTCATCAGGATCGATCTCGCCATATTTGAGTGGCGGGGCGCTGTAATTGAACCAATCCCGCACCGCCAACTCACCGAAAAACCTACGCAAACGATCTTCTTGCCAGGGTTCTGTCAATATATTGAGCGCCACGACCTGATGCCCTGCTGCTTCCAACAATTTCTTCTGCCGGGTGTTGTTGGCACAGCCGGGCTTTTCATAGAAGTAGACAATAGCCATCGAATAAGCCCTAATTAGTGGGACTGTAACTCGGCCATCGCTTCGGCCATCTTTTCAGGCGGAATGCCCGTTAAAGAGCCGGGCGGGTTAATCGCCAAGCCTAACGAATCCAGGATTGCGCCTTCAATCGGGCAGATGCTGGCGCATTGGAAAACCGGAAAGTCGCCCTCGCATTCGGTGCATTTTTTACTATCGACCAAAAAATGCGGCTTAGCTTCGTAAATTGCGTTGCTTGGACAAACCGGTTCGCAAGCAAAGCAATTTACACAGGATTCAATAATTTTTACTGCCATGACAGGCTCCTGAAATATGGGTTCATTTTTTCATCGTTCCCACGCTCCAGCGTGGGAATGCAGTGTTAGACGCTCCAGCGTCTCGTAGCCTCGCAACGCTGGAGCGTTGCAGACTGAATTCCCACGCCGGAGCGTGGGAACTATTGAAAGAGTTACCGCTAACTCGGTTTAAGCACTGGCTCTAATTGAGTCCCCAGGGCGGGACGGGGTTTGCAACCCCGTCCCTAACGTTTCTACGATTTTCGAGCCATTTAACTAACCTCAAACGTTTCGGCCGGGGCAACATGCCCCGGCCAGCTTGGTGACGTTAACCTACGCACTGGCCCTAACTGAATCTTTAGCCTCATCCAACTTACCCGCGGCCGCCATCTCCTTGTAAACCGCCATTACAGCTTCTTCGATAGGCTCCATCGCATGTTCGCCGTTCGGTTGAATACCGGCCGCTTCCAGTTGCTCCCATGGTTCATAACCGACTTTCGAGCACAACACCGCCTCGCAGCCCGCCAAAGCACGGATAGTTACTTGCAGAGTGCTTTCGCCGTCGCCGCAAGTGGTATCGCCGCCACAATACTGGTCGGCTTTGCGATGACTGATAAAGCGCACACCGTCCGGCGATGCTTCATAAATCAGGAATTCCTTGGCATGACCGAAGTGCATGTTAATCACGCCTTGACCGCTGGTGGCCACGGCCATCAATACCGGACGCGTAGTCAACTTGGGCTCTTGTTTATGTTGCTGCGCCTTTTCGGCTTTTTCCAAGCGCTTGCTGTCCATTTCCGCCTGTATGGCTTGATGGATCACCTTGCGTTTTTCCATCGCCGCTTGGTAATCGATTTCCATATCTTCAATTTTGTCCAGCGTAAATTCGTCGCCGCGATCTTCGCCCAGCATGCCCACCGCATCGGCACGGCATTGGCGGCAATGGCGCATCATGTTCATATCGCCGGAACAGCTGTCTTGCAGGTCTTGCAGTTCATCGGGTGTCGGGCCGCGTTGCCCCATAACTCCATAAAAAGTGCCATGCTCAGCTTCGGCAATCAGCGGCATCACATTATGCAAAAACGCGCCTTTGGATTTAACAACCTTGCTGACTTCGGCCAAATGCTGATCGTTTACGCCGGGAATCATCACCGAATTGACCTTGACCAAAATACCTTTGGCAATCAGCATCTCCAGGCCTTTTTGCTGTTGTTCGATCAGGATTTTCGCGGCCTTTACGCCTTTGATGCGTTTGTTTTTCCAGTAAATCCACGGGTAGATTTTCGCGCCGATTTCAGGATCAACGCAGTTAATCGTGATCGTGACATGGTCGATATTGTGCTTGGACAATTCCTCTACCGCATCGGGCAAAGCCAAACCGTTCGTTGACACGCACAATTTAATATCCGGCGCTTCCTCGCTTAAACGGCGGAATGTTTCAAAGGTGCGTTCGGGATTAGCTAACGGATCGCCGGGACCGGCAATGCCCAGCACCGTCATTTGCGGAATATTAGCCGCCACCGCCATGGTTTTTTTAACCGCTTGATCCGGCGTAAGCAATTCGGAAACCACGCCGGGACGCGATTCATTGGCGCAGTCGTACTTGCGGTTACAGTAATGGCACTGGATGTTGCAAGCCGGAGCGACGGCAACATGCATTCTGGCGAAATAATGGTGGGCGTCTTCCGAATAGCACGGATGATTCTGCACCTTCTCCCGTATCGAATCGGGCAGTGAATCCATTTGATTATCGGTTGAGCCGCAGGAGCTGGCTGCACAGCCGCCTTTTGCTTTGGGAGCATCGTTTAATACTGGCAGTTGCATCGTATTGACCTCGTAAGTTGCATTTACCTAAAGCAAATGCACAGGCCATGCCAATAGCTGCGTATTATTTTATGCTATTGATTTACAAGATTATTGTATTTAATAACGGCCAGCATTGTTGCAAACGCAACAGTCATTTTTTTAGGTTTTGTTATGAATGGCACAATGGCCTTGGCGGTAAAATTTTATGACTCCGGTATCCGGCAAGTTTATGCTTTTAAACATGCTTTGATCGACGACGCGACAATATGTTGCGCGTCCGATGACCTAACTCGGCCAATAAACACAAACTAGAAGCGCTATTTGTGGAGCATTTTATGCGTTGGCAGAACAATCCAATCCATTTTAAAATGTCTTGTTTGTATATCCGAAGTATGCGTTTTTGCGGTTAATATGCGACAGAACCGGTTATAATTGTCACGGCTTTTGTTCACGGTAAAATATTAAAAATTAAGTTCTATGGCTAACGTACGTACCCATTACGACAACCTAAAGGTTACAAGAGACGCCCCCGTCAGCGTTATCAGAGCGGCCTATAAAGCTCTTTGTCAAACTTTTCACCCCGATAAATTCCAGGGTAGCACTGAGGAAGCCGAAAGGGTCATTAAGCTTGTGAATGCTTCCTATGCAGTCTTAATAGACCCCGTTAAGCGTGCAAGTCATAATGCCTGGATTCGAGAGCAAGAAGCTAAACAGCGGAGCGAAAGGGCGCCGTTCAACGATGCCGGCAAAGCAACCGAACAACCGCGTCATCATCAAACCCAAGACACGCAGCCGCCGCCATCAAGCGCTAATAGTGAAACTACGTTTCAGCGTGCCTATGACCTGAACGATCGGGGACGGCATGCAGAAGCCTTTTCACTTTACCAACACTTGGCAGAGCAAGGTCACGCAAAGGCTCAGTTCAATTTAGGCGTCATGTATGATCAGGGGCAATATGTAACGCAAAGCTATACCGAAGCGGTTTCTTGGTATCTCAAAGCAGCTGAACAAGGCAATACAAATGCGCAATACAATTTAGCGCTTAAATACCAGGCTGGGCAAGGCGTAATACAGGATCATACCAAAGCCGCTTATTGGTATCGTAAAGCGGCGGAAGAAGGTGCGGCAGAAGCGCAATAGTAATCCAAACCGATAATAAAACAGCGTTGCGATCGGCATGCTTCTTACACCCAATCACAACGCTTCAATATCGGGCAACGAAGGCTAAATCAGGTCATCCAGCTCCAAGTTAAGCGCTTCAGCTAATCCGTTGAATAAAGCAAGTGTGCCGACATACTTGCCGGATTCAAGCAGGGCAATCCTTGATTGAGATACGCCGACTTGTTTGGCTAAATCTGTTTGAGTTAAGCCGCGATATTCTCGCCAAACCTTGATCTTGCTTTGACCTGCAATAAGCCGTTGTAAGACCTCAAGCCACATCGTAATACCATTCCAAAAGCTCTTCCCCTCCCCAGTTTTCAGCATCGGCAGGGATGGTTTCAGTTGTTTTATATAACGTCATTTGGCCGGGTTTTGGCGAGGTCACCAACAGACTTTCGGCGTAATCGACTGAACAGCCTTGTTTTCCGGTTTCATCTTTTAACCATTGCGCGGCCATCGCGATGGCGTCTGTCCGGGTTTCGCCAAAGCCGAAGACGGCGTAATCGTGTTGCACGTATAAAATGGTCATTGTTGCTCCAAACTCCTTAAATCTGCTTCATCGTAATATCCAAAGTCAAAATCCGGTAAGCGATTTGCCGTGGCGTCATATTCAGCAGGCGGGCGGCTTTGGCTTGCACCCAGCCGCTTTGCTCCAATGCGGCAATGACCCGTTCCCGGTCGTCCATGTTTTCATCGTTAAAATCGATCGCTGGCGTTTTTTGCGGTTTAAGATTAATAGCGCTGCCGATTTCGTCTTCCAGGCCGGTGCTGACCATCACGTCGCGATCGATGATGCCGTTTGGGCTCATGATCGCGGCGCGTTCCAGCCGGTTTGCCAGTTCGCGGACATTGCCGGGCCAGTTGTGTTTCATCAAGATGCGTATAGCGCTTTCCTTGATTTCCAGCGGCCGGCCGCCCTGCTGCTCTGAAATTCTGCCGAGCAGAAATTCGGATAACTGCGGGATGTCCTCGGTCCTGTCGCGCAAGGCAGGCATGTGGACGGGCATGACATTAAGCCGGTAATACAAATCTTCCCTGAACTCGCCTTTGGTCACCTCTTCCTCAAGATCTCGGTTGGTTGCGGCGATGATGCGCACATTGACTTTGATGGTCTGGGTGCCGCCGACCCGCTCGAATTCGCCTTCCTGCAGTACCCGCAGCAGTTTGGCCTGGAACGAGGCGGAAATTTCGCCGATTTCATCGAGAAACAGGGTGCCGTTGTCGGCCAATTCAAAACGGCCTTTACGTTGGCTGACCGCGCCGCTAAACGCGCCTTTTTCGTGGCCGAACAATTCCGACTCCAATAAGGTGTCGGGCAAGGCTGCGCAATTGAGTTTCAAAAAAGGCCCGCCGGAACAGCCGGAATTAAAATGGATCGCATTGGCGACGACTTCTTTGCCGGTGCCGGATTCGCCGCGGATTAACACCGTGGTATTCCATTTTGCAACCTGACGGATTAAATCGAACACCTTTAGCATCGGCGGCGAATGGCCGATGATGTTTTCAAAGCTGTAGTTCTTGATCAACGCCTGTTTGAGCTGGTCCCGCTCACTCAGCAGATTACGCTGTCTGCGTTCGGTTGTCCGCAACAGTTTGACGCTTTGCGCGATCAGGTTGGCGATCATCTCCATAAACCGGGCGCGCTCGCCCAGAAACAGGCCATTGTCCGGCTGGGCGGCCAGTACGCCGATGGTGTCGCCCTCTTCTATATAGATCGGCGAGCCGATAAAAGGCAGTTCGGGATCGTACAAACCCAGACGGCCTAAAAAACGCGGTTCTTCGGACACTTTTTCAATGACGATGGTGCTGCCTTCGTCAAGGATGGCGCCCATCAGGCCTTCGCCGGGATTGTACCTGACCGGCTCGGTGAGCTTGTCTTCGCCATTGGTATGGACAACACTGACAATCATGCTGTCGCTCTCGATTTCCCGCAACGTTATCATGCCGGATCGCATGCCCGACCGTTTGTGCAGTATCTCCAAAACCGCCTGTAATTTTGCGTGCAAATCGTGGGTGCTGTTCAATACCTGGCTAATGATATACAAGGTATCAAGTTCGGCTTCGATTAGCTGAATACGTTCGGCCATCACTCTATCCTCTTAGGAGTTTGTCTGCACACGGGAAAGCTGATTTTGAATCGGCATCCCTGATCGCAATCAGGGTCTATTTCGATAAATCCCTGATGTTGGTTGACAATCTCTTTCGCCATAACCAGTCCCATACCGGCCTGGTTGCTGCCCATCGGACGTGTGGTATAAAAAGGTTCGAATACCTTGGCGCGTTTTTCAACCGGGATACCGGAACCGCTGTCTTCTATGCAAACATAAATTAACTCGGCATCGGTGTCGGTGGTGATCTTAAGCCGCTGTTCTTCACCATCCGACTCGCAGACAGCATCAATCGCATTGTCGATCAATTGCTTAAACAATATGCGCAGGCGGTTTTCAGATCCCAGCATGGCCGGCAATTTTGATAAGGGTTGCCAATGCACCTCTATATCATTGCTACAAATCCGTTGGTTATTGAGTAACAGCACTTCATGCAGAATCTGGTTCAGGTTGACCGGAATAACGGCTGTTTGCAGGATTTCGGGAATACATTTTTGCATAGTCGCAACAGCTTCTTCCCCGGACTGCTGAATCTGCTGCAATATTTGTAGCAGACCGGCATGTTGATCGTCCTGTCTGTGCCGTAGAATCTGTTCGGCCGCCCTAATTTGGTTCATCGGCATCTGAATTTGGTGCATCGCGCCCAGCAATGTTTCCCTGATACCGCGCACCCGCTCATCTTCGGCCATGATGGTTTTTAGCGTCTGAATATGCAGTTCCTCCATCTGCCTACGTTGCCTTGTAATATCGGTCAGCGTCAATATCAGGTACTGTTTGGAGGTCTGCTCAAAAAAGGCGTCGGCATTGACTTCATTTTCTATAAACCAGTTTCCGGCACAAGAAAACCAGCGGGTTTTCTGGCTTCCTTTGCTTTCGACTTTGAACTCACGGTGATTAAAGCCTTGTTCCTTGCTTTGTAACTGCGACCATAAATCGCCCATCTCATCGCGTAGCAGCTGTAAAAAATACGTTGCAGGCTCGCCCCTATCAAGATCGCTGACCAGTGCTTTATAGTTATGATTATCCAGGATAACCCTGTCCTGATCGTCAAGTACCACCATCGCAATCGGCGATGAATTAATGACCGATTCGATCAATAATTTTTGGTTGATGACCTTTTTTTCAGATTCATACGCCTGGGTAATATCCCTATGCATGCCGATGTAGTGCGTGATTGCCCCTGATTCATTCAACATCGGTGCAATGGTCAAGTCGGACAGATAACGCTCGCCGGATTTATGCCTATTACATAAGGTTCCTCGCCATATTTTCTTAGTGCTGATGGTGCGCCATAAATCGCGGTAGACCTCTCTGGGCGTGCGTTTGTCCGATAATATCGATTCGTTTTCGCCCAGAATATCTTCAGGCCGGTAACCGGTGACTCGGCAAAACTCTTCGTTAACGTAAAGAATTTTGGCTTTTTTATCGGTAATGGAAATGGCTATCGGCACCTGTTCAACCGTTTCAACAAACAGGTTATAAAATATCTCGTCGTCTTTATTTTCGTACCCTTTACCGAATAAATCAGGTGCAAGTTCGCCGATGACGCTCGTCATGTTGGTATGCGTCTGTAAAAATCGCAATGCAGTTTTTTTCATAAGTGTTGGCCGGGGTGAGAGGGCTTTAAAATTACTTAAGCAAATATAACGCCAACATTAATACTCATGTTTTGTGCTCAGCTTAAATGTAGGGCGTGCCGTGCGCGCCAAGGAGAGGGTGTAAGCGTTGAATTTAATCTCGACGAAAGGCGCGCACGGCACGCCCTACTGTTCTAAATCGCAAAGTTGGCGTCGTTGGATTCCATGCTGAAGTCCAAAGCTAGCTTTGTACTTCAGACCAGCATCAGCGGTTATCAGGATAAAAACATGACTCATTGTAGGATTTACGACACAACTATTTTGATCGATGTCGGTATGTATTACTTCTAACAGAGTTTATGCACCGCTTTGGGGTGTTTTTTCAGGGAATTCGACCGATAAATGTGCTGCGCCTGCAATTGGCATAATTGATGCTTAAATCTCATAAAAAGCCTTGCAAGCAGCCCTTAAAACAGCCTGGAAAAAACAGTGAGTGAATATCTTCTACTTTTATTAGGCACCGCTCTGGTCAACAACGTAGTTCTGGTTAAATTCCTCGGGCTGTGTCCGTTTATGGGCGTCTCGAAAAAACTGGATTCGGCATTGAGTATGGGATTGGCGACAACCTTCGTACTGACCCTGGCAGCGATGACCAGCTGGATGCTGGAACACTTTATCCTGGCGCCTTTTAATATTCAGTTTTTGCGCATACTCGCCTTTATCCTGGTAATTGCGGCCGTGGTGCAATTCACCGAAATGGTCGTGCATAAAACCAGCCCGGTGCTGTATCAGATACTGGGCATTTTCCTGCCGCTGATTACCACCAATTGCGCGGTGCTGGGCGTCGCGTTACTCAATGTGCAAGAACAATACGGCTTTATGCAAAGCATGATTTTCGGTTTCGGTTCAGCGCTCGGCTTTACCTTGGTGATGGTGCTGTTTGCAGGCTTGCGCGAGCGCCTGGCATTAATGGCGGTTCCTACATTATTTGCCGGCACGCCGATTGCGTTTATTACCGCCGGTATTTTATCGCTGGCATTTATGGGTTTTGCAGGGCTTTACAGCAAATAGTTACAGGAAAGAAACTATGTATGTTTTATCCGCCATTGTCAGTTTAACCTTGTTAGGGCTGTTTCTAGGCCTGCTGCTGGGCATCGCCGGTAAGTATTTAAAAGTTGAGAGCAGCCCGATTGTCGATGAGCTGGAAGCCTTGCTACCCGGCTCGCAATGCGGCCAATGCGGTTTTCCGGGTTGCAGGCCTGCCGCCGAAGCATTGGCCGAGGGCAATGCGCCGGCCACGATGTGTCCTCCCGGCGGCAGCGCCTTGGCAGAGCAAATCGCCGCTTTATTAGGCTTGGATCTGGATTTAAGCGACGTGAAAGAACCCGAATTACTGGTCGCCAGGGTCAGCGAGGAAACCTGCACCGGTTGTACCCGTTGTTTTAAAGTCTGCCCTACCGACGCCATTGTCGGTGCGCCGAAACAAATTCACGCGGTCGTTGCCGATGCCTGCATAGCCTGCAAAAAATGCGTCGACGTATGCCCGACCGAATGTCTGCAAATGCATCCTGTTGAAGTCACCTTGCGTAACTGGCGCTGGGCTAAACCTCTGAATGTTCCCGTACAACCGATCGGAACAGGGAGTAATGCCATATGTTAAATCTTTTTAAAACACCGCGTTTCCGCGGCGGCGTCCATGCCGAGGAACATAAAACCGCAACAGTTGCATTGCCTATAGCAACCGACTTTCCGCTGCCGAAAAAACTGTATATCCCGCTGCAACAACACGTTGGCAAACCCGCTGAACCGCTGATTATGGTCGGCGAAAAGGTGCTGAAGGGACAGTTGTTAGCCTACAGCCAGGGCCTGATTTCCGCGCCGGTACACGCACCAAGTTCGGGCATTATCGTTGACGTTAACGATTATCCCGCACCACATCCGTCCGCGTTGCCTATCCGCATGATCGTGCTGGAAACCGACGGCAAGGATGAATGGGTGAAAACACAAATTATTGACGACCCTTTCCAGCTAAATCCTGAAGAAATCAGTTTGCGCGTCGGCGCGGCGGGTATTGTCGGCTTGGGCGGTGCAACCTTCCCGACTGCGGTCAAACTGAATATGGGCCGCGAAAACCATGTCGATACGCTGATTATTAACGGCTCGGAATGCGAGCCCTATTTATGCTGCGATGACCGATTGATGCAGGAGCGCGCCGGGGAAATTATCGACGGTGTGCGCTTGATGCTGCACGGTATGGAAACCGAGCATGCAGTGGTGGCGATTGAAGACAACAAGCCGCAGGCTTTTCTTGCAATGCAAGCCGCAGCTGAGCCTTATGCGCAGATTGAAGTCATCCAAATCCCCACCCGCTACCCGATGGGCTGGGACAGGCAATTGATCCGTTATGTAACCGGCAAAGAAGTCCCGGTCGGCTGCCGCTCCTCGGAAATCGGCGTGACCATCCACAATGTCGGCACCGCCCATGCAGTCCACAAAGCGATTCGCTACGGGCAACCTTTGCTTAGCCGTGTAGTCACCGTAGCGGGCGGCGCAGTGAAACGCCCGATGAATGTAGAAGTGCTTTTCGGCACGTTAATCTCCGAGTTGTTCGAGTTTTGCGAAGTGGATAAGGGCGAAACCGCGCGCATCATTATGGGCGGCCCGATGATGGGGGATTCCTTACCGCATACCGCTTTGCCTACGGTCAAGGCCACCAGCGGCATTCTGGCATTGACCCAAAGCGAACTTAAAAGCACCGATGAACAACCCTGTATCCGTTGCGCCGGTTGCGTCAGCGTTTGCCCGGCGGGACTTAGGCCTTTGGATATGGCAAACAACATCCGCATTAACCAGCTGGATGCGGCGGTGGATTTAGGCTTGAAAGACTGCATCAGTTGCGGCTGCTGCTCTTATATCTGCCCGTCCAACATTCCGCTGGTACAGTATTTCAAATATGCTTCGGGCGAAGTCATAGCAAGGCAACAGGCGCAGCATAAATCCGAACAAACCAAACGTTTGATCGATGCGCGTAATGCCCGTATGGAACGCATCGCCCAGCAACAACGCGAAGACGAGCTGGCCTGGAAAGCGGCTAAGGCTGAGCGCGAACGGCTGAAAGCCGAACAAGAGGCATTGGTATGATTCCGTATATGAAGCCGAGCAGCGGCGCACATGTGGGGGCCAACAACAGCGTCAGCCATATCATGGGCCAAGTCATGCTGGCACTATCGCCTGCGACGGCATTCGGGCTGTTGTGTTTCGGTTGGCCCGCGTTGAACCTGTTTGTTATCACCGTGCTGTCTGCGGTTGCTTTTGAAGCCTTATGTATTCGCCTCAAAGGCCGGATCGCCAAACCGGTCATCATGGACGGTTCCGCCGTGCTGACCGGCTGGCTGCTTGCCATGACGCTGCCGCCTTGGGCTCCATGGTGGATAGGCGTGGTCGGTTCCGGACTGGCGATTATTTTAGGCAAGCAGGTTTACGGCGGCTTGGGACAAAACCTGTTCAATCCTGCCATGTTGGCCCGGGTTGCGCTGCTAATTTCCTTTCCTATCGAAATGACTACTTGGGCGAATGTGTCTCCGTTGTTTTTTTCGCATTCGCCGGGTCTGGCCGAAAGTTGGCACATCACTTTTTCAGGTTTGGACAATATCGACGCCAGCACCGGCGCGACCACGCTGGGCTTTATCAAAACCGAATTTTCCCAGAACCGGTTGCTGACCGACATCCTCAAGGATTATTCCGGTTTTCTTAGCTTTATCGGAGGAACGCGCGGCAGTTTAGGCGAAACGTCGACGCTGTTGCTGGGCTTGGGCGGCGTGTGGTTAATCCGCCAAAACGTCATTCAATGGCAGATTCCTGTGTCTTTATTGCTGACGGTTATGTTGTTGGCCGGTATTTTTCATGGCATGGATAGTGAGCATTATGTCAGTCCGTTGCTGCATTTGAATTCAGGAGCCCTGATGTGCGTGGCCTTTTTTATCGCTACCGATTATGTCACTTCGCCGAATACGCCGACTGGACAGCTGGTGTTCGGCGCGGGTTGCGGGTTGCTGATTTTCGTTATCCGCACTTGGGGCGCGTATCCCGAAGGCGCGGGTTTTGCGGTGCTGCTGATGAATTCGGCGACGCCGTTGATCGATCATTATATTAAACCCCGGATCTACGGACGCGACCGCAAAGGCAAGCCGCTTGAAATACCGAAATCGTAGATTTTATAGGTTTTTATAGTTCCCACGCTCCGGCGTGGGAATTCATCCAGCAACGCTCCGGCGTTGCGTGACGCTGGAGCGTCACAGACGGCATTCCCACGCCGGAGCGTGGGAACGATCAAAATGAACCAGAGCGTAAGCCATGAAACTTGACCCAGCAACCATCGAACGCCTGAAACAAAAAATCGCCGTTTACCGGGAATTCCTGAAAAACTGGCTGGAGCCGTCAAACCTGGCTCAGCTCAGACCCAAACTGGAATTCCAAACCGGCGTCTTAGCGGGATTCGCTTTGATTGCCAGCGTACTGCTGGGTGTGACTAATTGCAGCACCGAAGGCACTATTCAACGCCGACTCGATGAAGATTTAAAAAAGTCGCTGGAAGAAGTCGTGCCCGCCGCTCTTTACGATAACGACATGCTGCAAGACACGCTGAGCATTCCGTCCGCCGAATACAATATCGGCGCGAACGAAACCACGGTCTACATCGCCAAGAAGTCCGGCAACGTCAGCGCCGTGTGTTTCAAATTCACCGCGCCAGACGGTTACTCTGGCGCGATCAATATGATCATGGGCATAGACCGCGACGGCAATATTCTGGGCGTGCGCGTACTCAGCCACAAAGAAACTCCCGGCCTGGGCGATAAAATCGAAGTCGCAAAGTCGGATTGGATATTGAACTTTGTCGGCCGCTCGCTGGGCAACTTAGCGCCTGCAAAATGGGCGGTTAAAAAAGACGGCGGCGAATTCGACCAGTTTGCCGGTGCGACCATTACCCCGCGTAAATCGGTGCAGGCCATTTACCGCGGCTTGCAGTTATTCAAAGCGCATCAAGAACAACTGATCAATCCTTGAGGGCATCGCCATGTTTTTATCGGAAACTTATCGCAAAATCGCCGCCGACGGCATTTGGAACAACAACATCGTGTTCGGGCAAAACCTGGCGCTTTGCCCATTACTGGCGGTGACCGGAACAGCAACCAACGGCTTAGGCATGGGCCTCGCCACGCTGGTGGTTATCGTTGCGTCCAACGGCCTCATTTCAGTGGCGCGGCATTTAATTCCCGGCGAAATCCGCATCCCGATTTTCGTGCTGCTGATCGCCGCGCTAGTGACGTTGGTCGATATTCTAATGAATGCCTGGGCGCATGAACTCTACAAAGTGCTGGGCTTGTTCATCGCATTAATCGTCACCAACTGCGCCTTGTTAGGCCGTGCCGAAGCCTTTGCCTCCAAGCAACCGGTAAAACATGCGCTGTGGGACGGCTTGATGATGGGCTTGGGTTTTCTCATCGTATTGGTTGCGCTCGGTGCGGCAAGAGAAATCAGCGCATCGGGCACCTTGTTCGCCAATGCGTCAGTGCTGCTCGGCGAATCGTTCAGGTTCCTGGAAGTCACCGTCATTCCCAATTACAAAGGCTTTTTATTGATGGCGCTGCCGCCCGGCGGATTCATCATGCTGGCTTTTTTGATAGTCGGCAAACGCCTGATAGACCAAAAACTGGCAACGAGAAAAGTACCGGTAACCGTATTAACCCCAGTTATTGCTGAGGAGGAATCATGAACGTTGGAGTTTGTTACGCACAAGTCGATAGACAATTATGGATGCGCCTGGAAGTGCCGGACAGCAGTACCATAGAAGAAACCATTAACCTGTCCGGTGTGTTAAAACTGTATCCCGAGATAAACTTGTCCAGCCAAAAAGTGGGCATATTCGGCAAAATCGCCCCGCTGGATACCGCGGTAAAGGATGGGGACAGGGTGGAAATTTATCGCCAGATCACGGCCGATCCGCAAATGGTGCAACGGCGGAGACGTTGATTAGTCTTGTAGGGTTGGTAGCAAGCCGTCATTTGACGCACAACATCTAAAATATTCGACCATAAAACCGCTTGAAAAAGTCAGGGTGATTGTTAGATTTGATCATCCCGATTATGGCGGATTGCTAGCGCGAATACGCTTTCCAGCGTTCGATCTTTGCCTTGTTGAACATGACTAGATTGTTATCTGGCATAACTGCGTCTATTGGTGCACGAACGGATGTATAGACGATCCCGTCGAAGCCAGCGTCAGCGGCGGCTTGTGCCACGAGCTGTGTATTTCTCTTTGCATCGAAATTGCGAGTCCTAATCACGTCCCAGATACGTTTCGCGGTATCTGAGTCCACGAAACGGAAGAACAATGAATCAACTGATGACAGGTCAAGTATTACAACGCTCGATAATAGATGGAAATTGAGAGGGTAACCAAACCAGCCAGGAGTAGGATTGCCATCCCCGTATTGTAGTAGGTCTTCGAGCGAAAGATCTGGGTTCTCAGAGAACTGCTCAATAGTTTCACAGCAATTGACTGCGAAATCATTTGAGAAATACGCTACCCCTGCCTCGGAGCCCAAGGAGAAACGTGAGTGCTGGCTCGGGTAGAAAAGTTCCCTATGGTAAGGAACCTCTGGATTGCCCTTTCGTGGTGCCTGCACCATCCATCGTTAGGCGCGTTGATTCGGTAGTACTTGTTATGCCACCACATCAATTCGTGCCAGCGAGTGTCTGCTGCTGCCGAAAGGAAAAGACTCACCCAGTCTTCTCGACTTAGTCGGTTCAATGCCGTTACTACTACTGCTTCGCTGGTTCCAATCATTTCCATAATGCTGCCGCTCAACGTGATATATACAATATCAATTATCCTACAACAAACTTAAGTGGTCGTATATTTTTCATGGTCTAACTTACTGTTTATATTTAGTTAATTTTTAATTAATTGGGCGTAATGCACAAACAAAATCGACAATCGGTTTCTTCAAAAATATCGTACTCCCGGCTTATTTGTGATGTCTGTTCAAACCTACATTACATCGCTTAAATGCCCATAAGCCGGTAAAGTTTCCAGTCGTTTATCTTCCAGTGGTTTACCCACGGTAAAATGATAAAGACTTTGAAACTTATCGTCCTTAATCCCCAAAATCTCATGCACGCTGTCATCAAAATAACAGCCGATGCCAGCGCGGTAGGATGGGTAGAGGCATAGCCGAAACCCATCATAATCAAGCGCCGATGCGATGGGTTTCGCGTTGCTCTACCCATCCTACCTAACTAAATGCTCATAAGCCGGTAACGTTTCCAGTCGTTTATCTTCCAGCGGCTTACCCACCGTAAAATGATAAAGACTTTGAAACTTATCGACCTTGATCCCTAAAAGCTCATGTACGCTGTCATCAAAGTAACAGCCGATACCGGTGCCGCGAACGCCAGCCGCTTCGGCTTCCAGATACAGCGTCTGGCCTATCAGGCCGCATTCCCAGAACAAGCGGCGGTAAAGCCACGGTGCTGCTTCGATGGTTTCGCCAAATTCCGCAACCATTCCCAGGCTGAAGGCGCTGTCGCTGGCGATAGGTTGATGGCAGGACAGCGTTTTGGCAATCTGCCTGCAATCGCCTGAATACAAATGATAAAGCGGTAATGCTTCGGATACTTTCTGCCAATCGAAATCAGTCAAAGTTGCGGCCTGCATTTGTTCAAGGGCATCGTTATGTCTCGGCAGTGCATAAATGCCGGGGGCTAAACCTTCAACGCGATGGACGAAAATAAACAGGTGGATTTTCGGCGGCCAGCGCCACAATTCAAATGCGGCTGTTGTCGGTAAAACGGCGGCCAGCATCCGGTAAAAATCAGTCTGCGGCAACGGCGACATTTTACCGTCAAACTGTTGCGCGCTACGGCGTTGGCGGATGATTTCCGTTGCTGTTTTGGTGCAGGATGATTTTATAATTGGCTGCAGGACTGCTTGTTGCTCAGGCTCTTCTGTTCGTGGTTTGCTTGCAGCAGTTGAGACTTCATCAATGATTGGCCATTTATACATATGATAGGCGCGAAGGCTGTCGGCTTTGCCGAACCATGTTCCTGATTGTGCGGCTTCCACTAGTGTCTTGATGTCTAATGGCTTGCTGTCGGCATGCGTATTAATCCGGCAAATGATATCGGGGGATTCATGTTCCTGTTTTTTAAAATCATCCCGATCAAGCCCCAATAGTTTGGCGATGTTGTCATCCGACCATTCGGCCAGCAATTCAATCGACCAACCCAGTGTCGTAGCCGCGTATCGCAACGCTCCTAAGGCATGGCCTATGTCATGCTGGCAATAACGGAAAGCCCTCTCGCCGTATTTCCAGGCTTCCCGCCAATGGATGGAAGATAAGCCGATCAGTATGCCGGAATCGGGAAAATTGTCGGAAAACCGACAACGCTGTTCCAGGCTATGATCGTGGCTGACATAGTGGTAAACGCCTGATTTAATAAAGCCATCGCCGGTGCTGACCAGATAAACCTCGGTCGGGTGCAGGTTGCCGCTGGACGGATTGCAGCGTAATGCCCAGCGGCTTGGGCCGTATTGTTTCCAGGCCGACAGGCCGAAGGCTAATTCCAGCAATAAACCGGAATTAACCATGTTTAACGGTTTTGCGGGTATTGTTTCCGGCTTATCCAGATCGGCGAATGACGGTTCAAGTTCGGCTCCGGGTTTGGGGAGTGTGATAATCTCGCAACCGGAAAAACGTCGGAATTGGTCGGGTTGGTCTTCCCAGTCGATAGATTCCGGACCTTTGGCGTAGCGCTCCAGGCTGTGTTTGGTGCGGTTGTGGTAGGTTAGGACGGTTTCGGTTTGATTAGTCATATATTGTTCCAATAAAAAGAAGCGTCCACGAAAAACACAAAAGACACGAAAAGCTTTATGCTTTTCGTCTGGTTACCTCTTGTGTAATGCTCTGTTTAAACGGCAGAGCGAATCACAATCGGAGACGCGACTTTAGTCGCGCATGGTCAAAGTTCTCTAACTGCATCATCTCCGGCCTGTGTGTATTGTATCGTGCGCGACTGAAGTCGCGTCTCCGTTATTTTCGCTAAACCAAGCAATGAAGGAGGCGGATTTTTGTGGACAAATGATTTCTCTAATGTCAATTAATCTGCTTAGGCTCCATAGCCAAATCCTCAACCCAGCAGCCGATCGGGTTGCCCAGATTCATGTCCTTATCTTCAAAGCGTACCAGAAATACGCTGCGATTAGGTTCTTCTTCAACATGCCCAATCATGGTAATAACACCGCGAGTTCCGGCTTCGGCCAATATTTCGCCTTCGTTGCCGCCGGGTATCGAGCCGTCATCAGTAATGGTATTGGCGGCATAGACTACATCACCCAAATCTAAATCTTCTACATTCATTTCGTATCTCCTTTTGTTTTGTAGCAAACCTTACATTGTTAGCTGGTTGTGCGATTAAAACCCGTTTGATAATACATTGTTTATTGTATGGCTAATGGTCTTAACACTCTGTTAAACAAGCCATAAATAAATAAATAATGAAATGGCATACAGGTTGCTTTAGTTATTAACAAGAACGATGCCACAACCTCAGGAGCGCATGAAAATGATTACATTAACAGAGAAAGCCATTAGCGCCGTCGGCCGCTTTATTGCCGGATCGGAAACACCTACAGCGGGGCTTCGTATAGAAGTCACCGATGGCGGTTGCTCAGGATATCAATACGGCTTAAAGCTCGAAGGCAGCCATACGCCGGAAGATACCATCATTGATTGCGGCGAGGTGAAGGTGTTTATCGATCCAACCAGTTTGCCGATGCTGGACGGCATGTCCGTCGACTTTCTCGACACCATTGAAGGCTCGGGATTCAAGTTTACCAACCCTAATGCGGCTAAAAGTTGCGCTTGCGGTACTTCGTTTAATACCAGTGCTGAAGGCTCCGGAACTAAAACCTGTTCTTAACCAATTAATCCGTAGGATGGGTAGAGGCATAGCCGAAACCCATCATAATCAAAGACCGGCGCGATGGGTTTCGCGTTGCTCTACCCATCCTACAACCTATTTCCGAGGAAAAAGCCATGTGGGACTATTCAGATAAAGTTAAAGAACATTTTTTTAACCCTAAAAATGCGGGCGCGGTCGTTGATGCCAATGCGACCGGCGAAGTGGGTTCTATCAGTTGCGGCGATGCGTTGCGGTTAACGCTAAAGGTTGATGACGACAGTGAAATCATCCTCGAAGCGGGCTTTCAAACTTTCGGTTGCGGTTCAGCTATTGCTTCGTCATCGGTGCTGACCGAGATCATTAAAGGCATGACGCTGGATGAAGCGTTAAAAGTCACCAACCAGGACATTGCTGACCAGCTCGAAGGCTTGCCGCCGGAAAAAATGCACTGTTCGGTCATGGGACGCGAAGCGCTGCAAGCGGCGATAGCCAATTACCGCGGCGAAGAATGGAAAGACGATCACGAAGAAGGCGCGTTGATCTGCAAATGTTTTGCAATCGATGCGGTGATGATCGAAGAAATGGTTTGGGCCAATAAATTGCGTACCGTTGAAGACGTGACCAACTTCACCAAAGCGGGCGGCGGCTGCGCGGCTTGCCATGAAGACATTGAAGCGATTCTGGAAAAAGTGTTGGCCGAAAAAGGCGAGAAATTCGACCCCAGCGCGGAATCGGTCAGCAAACCTGCGGAAAAAATCGCCGCTGTTAAAGCGCCGCTAACCAATTTGCAACGCATCAAAAAAATCGAGATGGTATTGGAGTCGTTAAGACCGGCACTGATGGCGGACGGCGGCGACGTAGAACTGGTCGAAGTCATCGGCAACACCGCTTACGTCAACATGACCGGCGCCTGTAACGGTTGCCAAATGGCCGCGATGACGATTGCAGGAATTCAACAGCGCTTAATGGAAGTGATGGGCGAATTCATTAAAGTCGTGCCGGCGTCGGAAATGGCGAAACTGGTCAATATCGAGGTGGCGTGATGGCTGATATTTATCTTGATAACAATGCGACTACCAAGGTCGATCCTGCTGTGGTCGATGTAATGATTCCGTACTTTCTCGAGCAATACGGCAATCCGTCATCGATTCATAAATTCGCCGACGGTGTGGCGCGCGGACTTAAACAGGCCCGGCAACAGGTGCAGGCTTTGATCGGCGCCGAACACGATTCCGAAATCATTTTTACCTCGTGCGGCACCGAATCCAATTCCACTGCTATTCTTTCCGCAATCAAGGCTCAGCCGGACAAGAAAGAAATCATTACTACTACAGTAGAACATCCGGCGATTTTAAGCTTATGCGATTATCTTGAAAAAGATGGCTACACGATCCATAGAATGCCGGTCGATAAAGCCGGACGTTTAAAACTGGACGCTTATCAACGCTTGTTATCCGATCAGGTGGCGATAGTCTCGGTGATGTGGGCCAACAATGAAACAGGCACGATTTTCCCGGTCGCAGAAATGGCCGAAATGGCCAATGCCGCAGGCGTGATGTTCCATACCGATGCGGTGCAGGCGGTCGGCAAGATTCCGATGATGTTGCAGGACACCAAAATCGATATGTTGTCATTGTCGGGGCATAAGCTGCATGCGCCCAAAGGCATCGGTGTTTTATACCTGCGTCGCGGCACCCGTTACCGTCCTTTGCTGCGCGGCGGCCATCAGGAGCGCGGCAGAAGAGCGGGGACAGAAAATACCGCGTCCATTGTCGGCCTCGGCAAAGCATGCGAGTTGGCGCTGGAGTATATCGAATATGAAAACACCAAAGTCAAAGCCATGCGTGACCGTTTGGAACAAGGTATTACCGAACAGATTGGGCATTGTTTCGTGACCGGCGATATGTACAACCGCTTGCCGAACACGACTGACATAGCTTTTGAATATATCGAAGGCGAGTCGATTTTGATGTTGTTGAATAAAGCCGGTATCGCGGCGTCCAGCGGTTCGGCGTGTACTTCAGGATCTTTGGAACCTTCGCATGTGATGCGGGCCATGGATATTCCTTACACCGCCGCGCATGGCACGATCCGTTTTTCGTTCTCGCGCTATAACACGATGGCGGAAGTGGATAAAGTTCTGGAAGTGATGCCTGGCATTGTTGCGACGTTGCGCAAGTTGTCGCCGTACTGGTCTGGGGATGGGCCGGTGGCAAATCCTGAGCAGGCTTTTGCTCCGACGTATTCTTGATGAGATTGCTCGTTCCCAAGCTCCAGCTTGGGAATGCAGTGAGGGAAGCTCTTGCTTCCCGAAACACGGAAAGCAAGAGCTTTCCGGACTGGGGTTCCCAAGCCGGAGCTTGGGAACCAGCGCAAAACTTCGTGTCTTCGTGGTGAAAAGCTTTTCTATCAACGGTGAATTATGAAAACTCAACCCCGCCATATCATCATCGACGACACCACGCTCAGGGATGGCGAGCAATCGGCCGGAGTCGCTTTTTCGCTGGATGAAAAGCTGGCGATTGCAACGCAGTTGGCGGGCTTGGGCGTACCGGAACTGGAAATCGGCATTCCGGCAATGGGGGCGGTGGAACGGGAAGAAATCAAAGCGATTGCGGCTTTAGGCTTATCCTCGAAACTGCTGGTCTGGTCGAGAATGCGCCGCGATGATCTGCATGCCTGTTTGGGCTTGAATGTAGATAAGGTCGATTTATCGATATCGGCTTCGGATCAGCATATTCAGCACAAGCTTAAACAAAACCGGCAGTGGGTTTTAAACACCATTACCAGTTGTGTCCAGGAAGCGCGAAGCCTGAATATGGAAGTGTGCGTCGGTATGGAGGATGCCTCGCGGGCGGACGTGGATTTCTTGATACGCATGGCCGAAACCGCGCAACGGGCGGGGGCAAGCCGGATTCGTTTCGCCGATACGGTCGGCATTATGGAGCCGTTCGGCGTATTCGAGACGATCAAAAAGCTGAGAGCCGCAACCGATCTGGAAATCGAGATGCACGCCCATGACGATTTAGGGCTTGCTACTGCGAATACGCTGGCAGCGGCATTGGCAGGCGCGACTCATGTCAATACCACGGTTAACGGCTTGGGCGAACGTGCCGGCAATGCGGCATTGGAAGAAGTGGTGGTTGGCTTAAAACAGTTATACGGCATTGAAACCGGGGTTAATTTGCAGCACTTCCCTGCCCTGTCCGAACAGGTTGCAAAGGCGTCGGGCGATGCCATCGGCAGCCGGAAAAGCCTGATCGGCAAAAGCGTGTTCAGCCATGAAGCGGGCATTCATGTCGATGGTTTGTTAAAAGACCTGAACAATTATCAAGGCGTCGATCCAGCCATTGTCGGGCGCAGTCATCAATTGGTTCTCGGCAAACACTCGGGTACTCAAGGCGTGATTCATGCCTATAAACAAATAGGCATCGCGGTGAGCCGGATACAGGCGCAAGCCTTACTAACCCAGGTTAGGCGCTTTGTCAGTGATACCAAAAGATCACCGAAAGCCGAAGAGCTTAATCTTTTTCATCAAAATCTTTAGAGGGCGATCATCATGAACGAACATAAAGAACTGCCGTCAAGCGAACCGGAAGTTAAAGAGACTTTGGAAATGCAGGATCAGGACGATCGCAACCCCGGTTCTTTTTTCAGGATACCTGCTCCGCCGATGCTGGGTAAAACGGTTGGGAGTTTAAATTAACATGATCTCGTTCCCAACGCGCTGTGCTCGTCGTTATACACAAGTCTATGGGAAGAACGTCATCCCCGCAGGGATTGCCGGGATCCAGAAGCCATGGATGGCGATACTGAAACAGGCAGTAAGTATCACCACAGAGGATTACTCAATAAAATCACGCGTTCACATCCCTGTGCTCTGGATTCCGGCAATCCCTGCCGGAATGACGCACTTGAAAACATCGGTGTATAAAAATGAGCGGAACGCTAGTGGGAACCTGAATCTTCGCCCTTCACAGGAGCTTAAAAATGGTTATGGCCATATCAGATAACATTATAAGTAAAGCGCAAAAACCGCAAGGATTCCTGGCCCAATGGCATGAAGATGTCCACTGTGTTTTTGGCCGCGACCCCGCAGCGCATAGCGTCTGGGAAATACTGCTGACCTATTCGGGCGTCCATGCAGTGTTGGCACACCGGATCAGCCACCGTTTATGGCAAGCCAACTGGAAATTGGCCGCCAGAATCCTGGCCGCATTCAGCAAAATGATTACCAGTGTCGACATTCACCCTGCGGCAACTATCGGTCGACGCTTGTTTATCGATCACGCGCTGGGGGTGGTGATAGGCGAAACGGCTGAGATCGGCAATGATGTCACGCTCTATCACGGCGTCACTCTGGGCGGCACGACCTGGAACAAGGAAAAGCGTCATCCCACCTTGGGCAATAACGTGATGGTGGGTTCCGGGGCCAAGATTCTCGGAGCGATTACCCTGGGTAACAATGTCCGTGTCGGCGCCAACTCAGTCGTGATCAAAGATGTGCCGCCCTGCTGCACGGTGGTGGGCATTCCCGGCCGCATTATCCAAAGTAAAGGCACGCAAATACAAAACCGGCACGGTATCGATCTGGATCATCATTTGATTCCCGATCCTGTCGGTAAGGCTATCGCCTGTTTGATCGAACGGATAGATGAACTGGAAGCCGGGCAAAAGCAGGCGCATAAAGTATTGGTTGAAGACAGTTGCGATGTGTGCGACGCGGAAAGCATTTGCGTTCCGAAGAAAGATAGCCCGGTAAAACTGGCGGCGAGGCCGTAAATGGACCTGCTGGATTTTGAAGCGCAAGGTTTGTATTTCGAGCAACCGGATATTGCAGGCGTTAAAGAATTAATAGCAACGGCGGCGGAAAATTATGCCAGTGGCGATGCCGAGCTGTCTTTGCTGAAAGCTTATTTTCTGGCTCCCGAATCGTTGAATGTACTGGTCGCGTTAAACCGTTTTTATTATTACCAACATCGGTTGGAAGAAGCTTTAAGCGCTACGACTAAAGCGCTGGTCACCATCAGGCCGACGACAGGTTTTCCCGAAGACTGGCGTGAACTGCAACCCAACTATATTAGCGATGCACCGGCTGAATCATTAACCCAGATCAGGTTGTATTTGTTTACCTTGAAGGCCGTCGGTTTTCTAAATATGCGCTTGGAAAATCTGGATTTGAGCCAGGCTATTTTCGAAAAATTGGTCGAGCTGGACAGCAAAGACAGAATCGGCGCGCAAGGCTTATTGGACTTGGTGATTAAACGCAAAACAGATGTAGGTTGGGTCGGCGCAGCATAACCCAATATTTTTGAACCACGATTGCTTGAGTTGCGCTGCGCTAACTCAAGGACTAACTGGAGCAAGATCATGTTGAAAAAAGAGATAACCGATTCATTGATGACCATCATGCCGTTAGTGATGTTTGTTATTCTGGCGCTTTACCTGTTACTTCAGGATGCCTCTTCCGTCGGCCCGCTTTAATTACCGGAGAAAACCCATGAGTTTTGAAGAAGAAATGGAAGAGCTGGAATCGGCAGAAGACTTCCTGCAATATTTTCAACTGGAATATGAGCCGAGCGTGGTGCATGTTAACCGCTTGCATATTTTGCAGCGTTTTCATGATTATCTGCAAAAGGCCGCTGACGATATGCCGGAAGACGAAGCACCGAAAAGAGCGGTTTACAGCAAACTGTTGCAACGCGCCTACCAGGATTTTGTCGAATCCAACGCGCAAACCGAAAAAGTGTTTAAAGTGTTTGCCATGGGCGAGTTGTCGCAAACGGCGTTTGTTTCCTTAAGCGATATAAAAACATGAAACCCGAGCGCTTCGACGAAGGCCGGTTCGAGTTCGGCGAATCGGTCCGGGTTACCCGGAACATCCGCAATGACGGCACTTACCCCGGCATGGAGGTCGGCACTTTGTTGATTCGGCGCGGCAGTGTCGGCAATGTCATTGAGGTAGGCACTTTTCTTCAGGATCAGATTATTTTTACCGTGCATTTTCTGGATCAGGGACGAATGGTCGGCTGCCGCCTGGAAGAATTGATAGGCATTGACGAACCCTGGAATCCCAGCCGCTTTGAGTTTAGGGACAAGGTTATTTGTACGGTTAATTTAAGTCTCCAGGGTGAAATTGCGTTTCCTATAGGCACGGAAGGTCAGGTTTTTAAAGTGCTTAGGGACAGTGAACAGATTCAATACCATGTCGCTTTCGAGGGCCGGGTTCTGCAAGTGCCTGAGCCAGCGCTTGCCCCGGCGCACCCTGACTCATTCAAAGAACCGGAGCTTTGATATGGCTGTGATTGAGCAACTTGTCCAGTTGGAAACTTATAATTTATTGCGGGCGGCATTAAGCTTGTTCAAAAAGCCGCCCAACGAATTAGCGGAAGCTGAGTTAAGCCAAGCAAGAACTCAAGCCTTGAATGAATTCAAGATTGAGAGCCGAGTGCTGAACACGCCTGAAGCCGCGGCGGTGATTATTACCGAACAAGAGCTGCAACAGGCCTATCAGGAAATTCGCGATCGTTATGATGAAGAGGACGCTTTTCTCAGCGACCTGGAAAAAAACCAACTCGACATAACCAGCCTGCAGGCGGCTTTGCATCGTCAGTGCAAGGTCAATACCGTGCTGGATCTGGTTGCCAGCCGTGCGCCTACTATCAGCGATATCGACATCGGCATCTACTACCACCTCCATGCCGAGCAATTTCATCTCCCTGAAAAGCGCGAAGCCTGCCATATCTTCATCAGCATTAATCCGGAATATCCAGAGAATACCCATGAAGCAGCTTTATTGCGCGCCCAGGAAATCGCCGATAAACTGCATAAAAAACCGCACAAATTTGCCGACCTGGCGCTAAAGCATTCCGAATGCCCGACCGCTTTGCAAGGCGGCGTTCTGGGTACGGTGCCGCGCGGTACGCTTTATCCTGAATTGGATGCCGTGCTATTCTCCTTAAAGCAGGGTGAAGTCAGCGATGTCGTCAAATCGGAAATCGGCTTCCATGTGCTGTTATGCAAGGGCATACAAAGGTCTGAAACCTTGTCCCTGGCAAAAGCAACGCCGAAAATACGTCAGCTAATGCAAGAACGCGCCCGGCGCACTTGTCAGCGCGCCTGGATAGCCGGATTGCCTTCTTTGAAACAGGAGGAAACAGATAATGAGCGATAAAGAAATCAAACACTGTTCTTTTTGCGGCATAGAGCAATCCGCCTCGGTGCCGTTGATTGCCGGTAGCGAAGGCACTATTTGCGGGGCTTGTGTGCAATTAGCCAACCAGGTCGTCAGCAATTGGAGCCGCAAAAAAGAACTTTCCGAAATGCAGGGAACATTGCCTATCCCGGCAAAAATAAAAGAACATCTCGACCGATACATTATCGGCCAGCATCTTGCCAAGGAAATTTTGGCGGTCGCTGTTTACAACCATTACAAACGCCTGAAGCACGAAAGCGGCGATGCGGGCTTGGGCGAGTTTGACAAGGATGTGGAAATCGGCAAATCCAACATCCTGTTAATCGGCCCGTCCGGCACCGGGAAGACGCTGCTAGCCAGCACCCTGGCAAAAATTGTCGGCGTGCCGTTTGTTATCGCCGATGCGACAACGCTGACCCAGGCGGGTTACGTCGGCGACGATGTGGAAAATATCCTGGTCAGATTGCTGGATGTCGCGGAAGGCAATATGACCAATGCCGAATGGGGCATCGTTTACCTGGATGAAATCGACAAAATCGCCCGAAGCCCGGAGCAGCAGACCGGAACCCGAGACGTGTCCGGCGAAGGCGTGCAACAGGCATTGTTAAGATTAGTCGAAGGTTCTCACGTTAAGATTCCGGCCAAAGGACGCAACAAGGATGGCGAAACCACGATGGATACCCGCAATATCCTGTTTATTGCCGGCGGCTCGTTTCCCGGCCTGGAAAAACATGTCGAAAAACGCTTGGCGCCGAGCAATTCGGCGATCGGTTTTCATGCGGAAGTGAATAATCCTGATAAAAAACCAGCATTGGAAGACATGCTGAACGCGACGCAGCCCAGCGATTTGCGCAAGTTCGGTTTGATCCCCGAATTTATCGGACGCTTTCCGGTGCTTGCACCTTTGGAACCTCTGGATGTAGATGCATTGATCCAGGTTTTGACCGAACCTAAAAACGCGCTGGTTCGGCAGTATCAACAACTGTTTGCTTACGAAGGCGTGGAGTTGAAATTCGAACAGGATGCCTTGATTGAAATCGCCAAGAAAGCCATTGAACGCGAAACCGGGGCACGGGGTTTACGCAGCATCATGGAGCAGATCTTGCGCAAAACCATGTTCGATATTCCGTCCGTCGATGACGTCGAGCAATGTGTAGTCGATGCCGATGCGGTTAAAGGAGAGGGCGAGATCAAGCTGATAAAAAAGGCTGAAACCAAACTCAGACAACAGGCTGGGTAGCGGATGGGCATTCACGAACAAATAGAACACGGATGCCAAAAGTAGGCGCCTCTAGGCGACGCGGATTAAGCGGATTTACGCAGATTTTTAAAAAGCACTGTACTCTGTGCATACCGTTGAATGCTTAAAGGTACGCACAACGAAACTTTCGTGGACTAATCGCTTGATCCGCGACTATCAGCCTAATCCGCGTCGCCTAGAGGCGCCTATTTGTACGCTGGTTCCCAATCTCCAGATTGGGAACCCAGGAGGCGAAGCTCCAGCTTCGCGACTCGGGAAGCTGGAGCTTCCAAGACTGGATTCCCAAGCAGGAGCTTGGGAATCAGCACAAACAACAGTTATTACATCGACTAACAAAAACGAGAACCTTATGAAAACCGAAGACAAAATCCGCGCCCAACTGGCGGCCCAACCGATCATCATTTACATGAAAGGCGTACCGGCCAATCCGCAATGCGGGTTTTCGGCCAAAGCCGTCGGCATACTCAATGCGACCAACATCCCTTACGCCTATGTGAATGTGCTGGAAGCCCCGTTTATTCGCGAAAAGCTGCCTAGCATTTCCCACTGGCCGACTTATCCCCAACTGTTTGTTAACGCCGAACTGGTCGGCGGCTGCGACATCATTGAAGAAATGTCCAACAACGGCAGTTTATTACCTTTGTTAAAAAGCGCAGCGCCGAAAAAAGCGGAAACAGCAAACGACGCGTTAAGTTCCGCTGAAGTTACGCAACTGGTACAGCAAGGAATTGACGACGCCAAAGTAATCGTCGATGGCGAAGGCTGCGATTTAACGATCACTGTGGTCAGTTCGCAATTTAACGATTTACCGATAGTAAAAAAACAGCAGCTGGTTCTGGCAACGCTAAAAGAACCGTTGGCATCCGGCAAACTTCACGCGGTCAGCGTTAAAGCCTTTACGCCGGATGAATGGCAGGAGAAACAACAGGCCAGCGGACTGCTGCAAATACAGCATTGAAACGGGATTTACATTAGGCGTAGATGTATAAGTAACGCGTCATCCCGGCAGGGATTGCCGGGATGACGGTGTAGTGGAATTTGAGGATACTAGGGAGCATGTATAGCTAATGAGAGCGTATGTAGGTTATTAACGCGTTCTTATCTATAGGCAGTAACACAAAGCGAGGACATCATGGCTAAAGTAGGCGTTTTTTTCGGCACGGATACCGGCAATACCCGGCGGATTGCAAAAGACATAACAACGGCATTGGGTTCGGAGGTTGCCGCCAAACCGGTCAATGTGCGTAATGCCACCGTGGAAGATATGCTGGCGTATGATACTTTGATTTTAGGCACGCCCACTTATGGCGATGGACAGCTACCCGGTTTATCAACCGGCAATGCGACTGAAAGTTGGGAAGAGTTTTTGCCGAAGTTGGCAGGATACGATTTTAGCGGTAAAAAAGTCGCGATTTATGGGCTGGGGAATCAGAAAAGCTATCCGGTAGAATTTGTCGATGCGATGTTCTATGTGTACGAGCAGTTCAAGCAATGTGGTGCAATTCTAATTGGCGCATGGGATACCGAAGGTTATAACTTTAAGAATTCTAAAGCCGTCGTCGATAACCGATTTGTCGGCTTGGTATTAGACCAGGAAAACCAAAAAGACCTTACCCCCGCAAGACTGGAAACTTGGTTAAAAATGCTGGCAGATGCTTGGGATTAATGCTTTAAGTCACTAACAATTCGTAGCGGGTCAGACATGATAGAAGAATTAGCGGTAGTGGTAAAAATAGAAAACCATCAAGTCTGGGTCGAAAGCGGACAAAACAGCGCGTGCGGCGGTTGCTTGCAAAAAGCGTCGTGTACGACCAATGCGATCGGCAGCGTTCTCAAAAAAAAGTCGGTACCGGTGGATTGCGACATCCAACTAAAAACCGGCGATCACGTCATGGTCGCTATCGATGAAAACCTGTTGCTGCGCGCTTCCCTGCTATTGTATCTGGTGCCGTTAATCGCCCTGTTTACCGGTGCGGGCATTGCCGACTGGCTGCTGCCGGCTCATGCCCGATACGCAGATTTATGGACTGCCGGCAGCGCCGTACTGAGCTTTTTAGTTTCGCTATGGATCATCAACAAAGCGCAAAGTCTGTTGATACTGAGTTACGCCCGGCCTATCGTAGTCAGGAAGGTTTAGCCCTTTTGTCGATATGAATGTTTGGGCCATTGACAAAGACATTCCGTTGAAGCTCCTGCTATTGGAACTGGTGCATCGTTACGGCGAAAATACGCTGGCGTTGAATAATCAGGTGCAGCACTTCCAGGCTATCGATCTCTGCACGGTTAACGAACCGAACATTTCCGCCTATATCTATACTTTTGGCCAGAATGCAAAGCGTTACGGCATAGACCTGAAATATCCGATTTCCGCGCATAATATTGTCGGGGAAAATGAAAACCTGAGCTTGGATCAAATCATAGAGATCATCTCTACCCATCTATTTTCTTAACATCTACCCACCATGAATCAAGAACGACAAACCGGATTCCGCTATTTTGTCAGTTACAGCGGCATCAAACTCCCGTTAAATCTGGTCAATGAAATAACCGAAGACAGCTTAAACAACCGGAACACCTATTACCGCAGCTGTTTTGATGACCAGGGCAAAATGCAGCTGTGCCAGAAAATTGTTTATGGCGAAGTTGAATCGGAACATCGGTATCAATATTACGATAACGGTGTTTTAAAGTCGGCGCAGATAACTGAAGACGATGAAGTCAGGGAGATTCATTTTAGCGAGTCGGGGGAGATGGTGTAATTCGGTCAGCATTACTTGGTCTGAGCTTGTTGCAGAGACAACAACCTTCGTGTTAAATACTTAACGAGCGAAGGCAATTTGTAACAACACATTTCGGGCATTGTTGCTCCAGGTGAGCTCATGGATGTCGAACTCGTTTGCGCTCTGCCTGTCGTCTTCATCTAATTTGATGCCCAGTTTGCTGAGCTTGAAATGGATTTTATCAATGCTCAACAGCTTGGCCGGGACTTCGAGATAGCCGACCAGAGTGTTCAGATAAACATCCGGGTTGGACAAACTCTTAACTTTCGACTCGTAAGAAACATCGCCGGGCTTGAACGCTTGATGGATCATATGCGCGGTCATCTCCTGCTTGATGAGCATCACTACGCGACTAAACAGATATTCTTTTAGCGCTGTGCTTAACTCCGCACTGCTGGCGCAAGGGGCATGGATTTTGTGCGCAGAGAAATTGACCGCTTGTTGCGGCACTTCGCGAATGAGCATATCGCCTTGCATAGCTATGCCCAACATCCCCTTTTCACTCTTGCCGGCGGTTAACAGTGCATACATGACCGGGACTTGATATTGGCTATGAGCGCGCAAAAAGACATTCACATCGGGATCGGTGTTAAACAGCTTGTCGATGTCGCTATTGTTGACAAACAGGGCGCTGACCAGCGGATCAGTGCCAAAGGCATCCAGGTTCAAGTCGACGGGAGGTGGAATCTGATCGGCGACCTGGAGCACATGGTTGTGCAGCGCCCGTACATGTTTCCTTAACTTATGGGCATAGCCATGGACAGCGCGCATTTTGCTGTTTGAGGCATCGACGAAACTTTCGACGATCTGCCGGTCTTCCTTCGCCTGTTGCTCCTGCTCGTGAAGTTGGCTACTCAGTCTGCTGACAAGGTTCTGCAGGTGATCTAATTGTTCGTCGAAAAATGCTCTAAGACTTGAGGTTTGGTGTGATCGTCTATCGTCGTTCATGGCCGGTTTTTCCGTACGGGGGTGAGGTAGAGAGGTTTAGCTGGATACTAAAAAGGCCATTTTTTATAAATCCAAGCACGTGCGCTATTCATGTCCGCATAACAATAAGTGGGTTATAAATCGACGAAGCCTTAAAGATCGGGCAACGATAAAGCTGTTGTCCGACAAGGCATTTAAGAAGCTATTAATAAAACACTTTTAAGATTGAATCCACTCGTTTGAAGCTGTCGCCAATGAATGGCTAATAAAAGCTCAACTCGAAACAATTCAATACATCATGTTGCAGGATCAATATTATGAATCATAAGCACATTTTTAACAAAGCGTTAAAACTGGCTCATCAAGAAGTATATAGGAAAGTTGCTATTCATGAAGCTGGGCACGCAGCGGCTATTTATCTGGGTAACAAACGAAAAGGACTACCACCGGTTTTTTTTCAGATTTTCATAACGCAGGTGAATGGCGACTTTCACTCATCCCCGTTTTTAACTACTGACACCAAATATATTGCGAACTTAGACGGTGGCCGCTTAATTCATACGCTGCCCTCCTCAATTGAAGAGGCAACACACGATTTTTCTTCAGCGCAGATAATTGGTTATCAGCGTGCTTTTGAAGCGGATATGATCAACATGCTGGTAGGCTCTTTGGCAGAAGCCAAATATATTGCAGAACGAAACGGAGAACTGATTAACCCTCGTCTGATCTATTTAAATGCCGTGTATTACTTTGATGCTACTTCCGAATTAGAGGCTGTCAACGAGTATCTTGACTGCTTTATTGCAAATTCAGAGCTTAGGAAACAAAAAATCACAGAGTTATTTTTAGCGGCATTCAGCTTCGTTAATGAAAGATCAAATTGGCAGGCAATTACTGCCTTGGCGGACTATATTGTCAATGAAGATAAAAGCGTCGTAGGGTGTAATGAAATTATCGACGTTCTGGAAACCGTTAATCATGGGGCGATACTTTAGATTTTGGTCTAACCTGCAAGACCCCAGGCGAAGATGGAACCTTGGAACCTTCGATTTCCTCAAGGAATTGGGCGACCCAGCGTTCGACGCGCGGCATACAGCCATTCAGCGAGGCCTGCTTTTCCGGGATGGCGAAAAAATCGGGTTCATGGAGATAGGGATTTGTGATCCTGCCGACATCGATGGCATCGTGACTGAGATCGACGATTCGCCCCCCGATAAGATTATATTGATGTTCATAGTGGCCGCAAATTGAACCGCCGAAGACCTGATTCATGAACAGGCTGCCATACTTGCACGACCCGGAAAGATCGGTTGGAGCGAGTGCGCCTCGCTCGGCGGCCTGCTCGCACCATTTACGGAATACGAAAACCTTGGCTTGTGCGAAACGTTCGTAGGTATAGGCGAGTTGTGCCTTCCGGTCTACAGTCCAATCTGTCATTTTAAGGGCCTAAGCGAATTACATATCGGCCCTCTCGATGGATTGGAGGGAAGGGATAAAGCTGGCGGGCAGGCTTTTTGCCTCCCTATTCATATCAGTGCGCCTTAACAAACCTCATCATGAGTAAACCTGACCCGTTCCTCCGCTGAGCGCCCCAAG
>Ga0208789_1000382_pt1 | contig 44462 bp, 45 predicted proteins | sample Methanotroph_Enr_FD_187368 | JGI IMG/M metagenome (GOLD analysis project Ga0208789, IMG submission 187368) | Enriched soil microbial communities from Old Woman Creek wetland in Ohio, USA - Methanotroph_Enrichment_5 (SPAdes) (version 2) | ecosystem: Environmental > Terrestrial > Soil > Wetlands...
TGTTAAAATGCGCATCCTCCCAGTCCAGTTTGCCCTCGGCTATTGACAGCTTTACGATGTTTACCGGAAAAATTTTACCGCTATCCTGTTTAGCCTCGTTGTTATCTTTGAACAGGTCTTTAAAATTGAATGTCCTGTCCTTATTTTTGGCGATACGTATTGCTGGCTTGTTCAGTAGTACCTTGTCCACAGCCAGTCCAGCCTGAGCGATGGAGTGCAGCGCATTGATGTCGATAAAAAAATCATCAAAGCGGGCAAACGGCTGGCCGCCCGGCTCTTGGAGCTCAAATCCCTGCATGCTTAACTGTAGTGAAAAGGGATTAAACCGAACCGTAGAAATAGACGTCTTCCTGCCGGTTTTCTGTTGGATGATTGTCGGCAGTTTCGACTTGATTAGCGCCGGCAACACATAAAAACCCAGCGCGGCATAGATGCCGAGAAGGCCGCCCACTATAAGAACAGCTGTTTTAATTTTTGATGGTATGTGTGGAATTTTCATAAAATCCGGCGATCCGATCAGCTTTAACTGAAAACCATTATATACTCAACACCGGCACGATTAGCCAACAAGGGTTAGCAATGTGTTTTCGTTATATATTGCGTCCCTGATTTTCCTTGACCTGGACTTGCCAATGCCCGCCTTTTGCCGATCCAATACGCTTTAACACGCTGTGCTGTTGCAGCTTTTGCAGATGACGCTCAATGGTACGGGAACTTACAGCTAACTGAGCAGCCAGCGTGGGAATGGTCAATTCGGGACTTTTCTGCAAGGCTTGGATAATTGCCAACGGAGTTTTTCCCGACAGTTTTACCGACATTATTCCCGACACTGTTGACGGCGCTGCCTCGATCCCTGTCCTTAATGCCTGTGCCAAGGCGTCCAGCATAAATTCGATAAACACAGTGCTGTCACTGGCCTGATCAGCCGTCCCCAGCACGTGGTAATACCCGCTTTGCTGTTCACGAATAATGCTTTCAACCGGCAAATACGCCATTTCTGCGCGCCACTGACTCAAGATCAATGTTTGCCACAAACGCCCCAGACGACCATTGCCGTCACTGAACGGGTGTATGAATTCAAATTCATAATGAAACACGCAACTGGCAATCAGCGGGTGGAGCCATATGCACCAACGCCTGTTCCCGGAAGATACCCACGCCGCCACTACGCCATTGCCCTGCATCGTCAATCAACCCGCGCATCAGACGCTCATGCGCGGCCAGCAAATGAGCGCAGTTGGTAGCTTGCCAATGGGGTAATTGTTCATACGCGGCGAAGGCATTGCGCACTTCCTGGATTTCCCGTGGCAAGCCGAGCACCTGTTTGCCTTCCAGAATGGCGGTGACTTGTTCCAGCGACAAGCTGTTGTGTTCAATGGCAAGGGTTGCCTGAATGGTACGGATACGGTTTTCGCGCCGCAGTTGCGGTGATAACGTGCCCTCCTGATGACCGGCTGACCAACGCCCCAGCAGTTCGCTGATTTCGGCAACGGCATTGAGGATTTTGGCCGTGATGCTGTAGGACGGTTGGTAGCCTTGGCTCATACGCTGATTGCTCTGTTCATTAAATGGGCGTAAAAAATCTAAGATACCAATATTACCACGGCGGGTTAGTTCAGCCATTTTTCTATAAAAATAGCTGAAATCATTAAAACATTCTCTCCTGATTTCGCAAACAAGCCTAAGTGTCGTCCGCCGTACAGACTGTGCGAGTTATACTTTTTCCTTCACAACAACGCCTTAATCTCCGGGACACAGGAGCCGCAGTTGGTTCCGGCTTTCAGGCAGCGGCCGACTTCCTGATGGGTTTTCAGTCCTTTTTCCCTGATCGCGGCCAGTATGGTTTTTTCTCCGACATTAAAACAGGCGCAAACAATGGTGCCGACATCGGCGACGCCTACTGGTGGGCGGCCTGTCAATAACGCCATGCGTTCCGCTTTTTCCAATTCCGGTTTTGAAAACAGGCCGGTCAGCCAGTTACGCTCCGGTAGTGCGGATTCTTTGGCGATAAAAACCACGCTTTCCAGCTGATTGTTTACAAACCGCGCGGCTCTGTAATTGCCTCTACCGAAGTCTTGGTATTCCTGCCATTGTGGCGTTGCGCCATCGTTGTCGCAGAGGATGTTTTTCGTCCAATCCTGCCAGTTTTCAGGCAACGTAAGCCCGGCCAGTTCGTAGCGGTAAAATTGTTCGCCTTTGCTTTTTACCCAGTAGTCCGGTGCGCTGATGCTCAGCTCGCGGCGGGACAGGATAAAACCCTGCCAGGCGGATTGGTAAGCCTTGATGCGTGCCGGTGTGTGCTTGCTTTCCGGTTGCTTGGAAATCGGGTCGACCACGGCATTGACTAACGCACCCATGCGTCCGCTGCTGGCGAATTGTTCGGTCCAGTGCATGGGGACAAAAATGCTGCCCGGAACTTGGCTGTCGGTAATCTGTACCCGCGCGATCATTGATCCCCAAAAGCTTTCAATGCTTGCCAGACTATTTGCAACCAAGCCATAGCGCTCGGCATCGACAGGATGCATTTCGACAAATGGCTCAGGCTTATGCTGATTCAACTTCGCCGCAATCGCGGTGCGGGTCATGGTGTGCCACTGGTCGCGCAAGCGCCCGGTATTTAAAATCATCGGGTAATCGTTATCAGGCAGATTGACAGGTGCGCGCGGCGTTATCGCAATAAATTGGGCTTTACCCGATTCGATAAAAAACTGCCCGTCGTCAAACAGCCTAGCCCTGCCTTGAGGGTAGGCCTGATTAACCGGCCATTGGGTCGGCTGCAATTGGTCGTAATTCTGCGGGGACATATCCGCAAACGCCGATATATCAAAATCGCGCGTCCCGTTATTTTCAAAGCCGGAAAGCCGGGCGTGTTCGCGGAAAATCTCCACCGGGCTTTGATAATGAAATGCCTGTTCAAAACCCATGCGCCGAGCCACTTGGGTGATAATCCACCAGTCGGGTTTGGCGCTGCCCGCCGGTTTGAATAACGCCCGTTGCCGTGAAATCCTTCGCTCGGAATTGGTGACCGTGCCGTCTTTTTCGCTCCAGCCTTGTGCAGGTAACAGCACATGCGCCAGGGCGGTGGTATCGGTACCTTCGATGCAATCGGACACCACCACAAACTCACAGCTCTGCAAGGCCCGTTTTACTTTGTCGGCATCGGGCAGACTGACCACGGGATTGGTGCCCATAATCCACACGGCTTTGACTTTGCCGTCGTAGATGGCGTCGAACAGTTCAACGGCGGGATAACCGGGCTTTTTAGCGATGTTTTGGGTGTTCCAAAACCGTGCGACCCGATCAATGTCATCGGCGCTGGAAAAATCCATATGCGCGGCCAGCTGATGCGACAAGCCGCCGACTTCGCGCCCGCCCATCGCATTGGGCTGTCCGGTCAGCGAGAACGGCCCGCAGCCAGGTTTGCCTATGCTGCCGGTCGCCAAATGGCAGTTGATAATCGCGTTGACCTTGTCGGTGCCGGATGACGATTGATTGATGCCCTGGCTGTACAGGCTGACGACTTTTTTATGCCCGGCAAACCAGCCGTAAAAACGGTGCAGGTCATCTTTATTCAGTTGGCAAAGGGCTGCAACCTGTTCAATATCGATATTGGCGGCAGTCAGGGCTTCGTCAAAGCCTTCGGTATGGGCTTTGATATAAGCCGAATCCAGCGCGTTTTGTTCGCTCAAAAAATGCAGCAGGCCGTTAAACAAGACGGCGTCACTGCCGCTCGCCAACGGCAGATGCAAATCGGCAATGTCGCAACTGACGGTACGGCGCGGGTCGATCACGACGATCCTTAACGCCGGATTGGCTTCCTTCGCCGCGCGTATCCGCTGAAAACTGACCGGATGGCACCATGCGGCATTGGAGCCGATCAGCACGATCATTTCGGCCTGTTCGAAATCCTCATAGCAGCCCGGCACGGTATCGGAGCCGAATGCGCGCTTGTGCCCGGCGACTGACGATGACATGCACAGGCGGCTGTTGGTATCCATATTGCCGCTGCCGATAAAGCCTTTCATCAGCTTGTTGGCGACATAATAATCTTCGGTCAACAATTGCCCTGAACCGTAAATCGCCACCGCGTCCGCGCCGTATTTTTTGATGGCGCTGAGAAAGGAATCGGCGACCAAATCCAGCGCCTCCGTCCAGCTGGTTTCACGCCCGAAGACTTTCGGCCGTAACAGTCTGCCTTTAAGCTCAATTGTTTCGCCGAGCGCCGAACCTTTGGAGCAAAGCCGCCCGAAATTAGCCGGATGTGTGGCGTCGCCGCTGATTTTAAGTCGATGATGGGTTTCATCGACTTTAGCGCTGATACCGCAGCCTACGCCGCAATAGGGACAAGTGGTTTGTATGAGGTTAGTCATTGGGAATCAGTGGCGCGCTGGTTCCCAAGCTCCAGCTTGGGAACCCAGAGGGCGAAGCTCTAACTTCGCGACACAGGAAGCTGGAGCTTCCATAACCGAATTCATGCCGGGCTGTCCTGCCCGGCACCCTGCGGGCGTGTGCAAATCCGCTCCCGGCGGATTTGTCCCAAGCTGGAGCTTGGGAACAAGCGAATCTCGTGCATAAGTTTCACCGAAAATCAGCGCATCCCTTATATCGGAAATATTTTCTCCTTGCTCCAGCAATTTCTGATACCAACCGCCATCGGCCGTGTCGCCATACAGTACTGCACCGATCAGCTTGCCAGCTTTAACGACCAGTTTTTTATAAATGCCCAGAGCCGGATCGGTAAAACAGATGCTTTCACTGTGTTCATCGCCTTGAAAATCGCCGACCGAAAACAGGTTGATGCCGGTTACCTTAAGCTTGGTCGCGGTCGGCAAGGTAATATATTCAGCCGCACCATGCCCGCTGAGATGATTAGCGCAGACTTTGGCCTGCTCGAACAGCGGGGCGACCAAGCCAAAAGTAGAGCCGCGATGCTGGATGCATTCGCCTACCGCGTAAATACTGGGATCGTAGCTTTGCAGGGTATCGTTGACCACGATGCCGCGCTGGCAATAAATCCCCGCTTCCAGAGCGAGCTTCATATTGGGGCGCACGCCGATTGCGGTAATAAACAGGTCGCATTCGAGTTGGCTGCCGTCGTCCAAACTTACCGCCGTGATATGCCCATTTTCATCGCCCAATAACTGCTTGAGCTTGGCGGCCATCTTAAATTTCAAGCCGCGTTGTTCCAGTTCCGTTTGCAGCAGTTTTGCTGAAGGCCTGTCCATTTGCCGGTTCAGCAAGATTTCATGGTTATGAATAACGGTGACATCCATGCCTCTTGAAACCAAGCCGTTTGCGGCCTCCAGCCCCAGCAAACCGCCACCCAATACCACCGCTTTTTTATGGCTGCGGCTGTAGCTGAGCATTTTATTCACATCGAAAATGTCCCGAAAGCTGATCACGCCCTCCAGGTCGCTGCCCGGAACCGACGGCATTACGGCTTTGGAACCGGTAGCGATCAGCAGCCGATCATATCCGGCCACTGTGCCGTCTTGCGCATAAACATCCCTTTTTATCCGGTCTATGTACACGACGGTTTTGCCTTCGCCCGCATGCAGCGTTATGCCGTTGTCGATGTACCACTGGCGGTTATTGATCACAATATCCTCAATGGTTTTCTCGCCGCACAGCACCGAGGACAGCATGATGCGGTTGTAGTTGCCGTAAGGCTCGGCGCCGAATACGGTAATGTCGTATTTATCCGGTGCGGCGGATAGCAGTTCTTCTACGGTACGCATACCTGCCATGCCGTTGCCGATCACGACCAAGCGTTGTTTCATTGTGTGTTCCTTATGATTGAAAGCCAGCAAATCAGGCTGTTTGCAATTCAACAGCAAACAACATGCCGACTTTAATCCAGCAGGCGGGAATAAGCCTGTTCGAGCTTTAGCAAGGACTGGCGTTTCCGGCAACGCACTGTCCGGTAAGCAGGAAACCGCTCTCGACAAGGCGCTCCTGAACGAAGCCGAAGGGCTCAGGACAGGCCGCTTCGACAAACTCAGGACAGGCTTGGGCGGTCTTGTTTAAAACTATCATGCTCTAAAATGGTGCGATAGCTCAGATATAAGGTCTTGAATTGTGCGCGCTCAAGTTTTGTTTTAGATGAACACACAATTGAAAAACCTACCTCCCTCCTCAGGTTTACATTGACAAGTGTTCTGATAAAGTTCACATTGAACAGGTAACTAATTAAATATGCTTAATATCTAAGCAGTTGCAAGCCTAATAAAAATAACTACAACAAGGATTCCATTATATGAAATTATTAAAAAGCGCTGTCGTAGCGACTACATTGGCACTTTCTTTAGGATCTTTTCCGGCTACTGCTGAAGTCTGTTTGGGTATGGCATGTATGTATAACAGAATGACTCCGGCTGAAGGAATTGATGCGACTGTAGGCCAAGTTACCAAGGCATTGATAGCTCTCAATGACAATGCTGGTATCGATGTCGTTATAGACGATATCAAAGAGGCATTAAAGTTGAGTAAAGAAATCAATGCCAATGATAAACTTGATCGCAATCGTAACCGAGCTAATGATTATTTGAAAAAAGCTCGAACAGCTGTACAAGATGGCGATTCGGTTAAAGCAGCAGAACTCCTAAAAGAAGCGGAGAACCGTTTTTCAGATCTTAAAGGCATGATCGAATTAACTCAAGCCGATAGAAAATCACAACAGACCAACTTGCTAAACCGTATGACGGGCACGATCGATACCGAAGCCGGCGCCCGATCTAGCGTCCGATAGATATACAGGTGTAGATCTACTTGTAAAATGTAGAGCAATATCTTGCATACACTTTTACTGGGGGCAGGGCGAACTTGAATATAAGTTTACTCTGCCCCTAGTTATTCTCTGACGCCAGTTATTTTAGCACCGACTCCAGGAGTAAGTTCGAAACCAGTGGAGTGTCCAAGAAAGCATAACACTAGAAGGAAGTATCAAACGTTGGCAATACTATATCGAGGCTAGCCAATCCTACGCGCTGTAAGGTACGATCCATCAAAGATAGAATTAATTCCCATGATCAAAAAAATCAGTATCCAGCAGCTCAAACCTGGCATGTTCATTCACGATATAAATTGTGCCTGGATGGAACATCCTTTTCTGGTGGGTGCACTCAAAATTAAGAACGATAAAACAATCGAAAAAATCACTGACCTCGGTGTTCGTGAAGTGTATATCGACACGCTTAAAGGGCTGGATGTGCTTGATGCGCCCACCGAAACTGAAGTCAATGCCGAGATTGAGCATAAAATGCTGGAAATGGTCCAACAAACTAAGCCGATTACAACATCCTCCACGTTGAGTGAAGAGCTTAAGAAGTCCAGAAAAGTATACAGTGAAGCCAATAAAATCATAGCTAATATCATGCACGATGTGCGTATCGGTAGGCAGATTGAACTGGAGCGGATCGACCCCGTGGTCGAGCAAATGGCCAATTCGATACTGCGCAACAAGGACGCCATGCTTAGCTTGTGCAGGATCAAAAGCAAGGACGACTACACTTTCCTCCACTCTGTCAGTGTTGGCGCCTTGCTGATCTCTTTCGCCCATGCACTGGATTTCAATCGTGAGGTAATAAAACAGCTCGGCGTTGGCGGTATGTTGCACGACATCGGTAAAACCAAGGTGCCGGATGAAATATTGAATAAATCTGGCAAGTTGACCGAAGAAGAATTCGTTATTATGAAGTCACACGTAGTGCATGGCTGTAGCATCCTGAGAAAGACGCCCGGCATCGCCCAGGTGTCTTTCGATGTTGCCGCCCAGCACCATGAGCGCTTTGATGGCAGCGGCTACCCGCTAAAGCTGAAGAACTTGGAAATGTCGGTCTACGGACAAATGGCATCCATCGTCGATGTTTACGATGCGATTACTGCTGATCGTTGTTATCACAGGGGCATGACGCCTACAGTTGCAATCAGGAAAATGTTTGAATGGAGCAAATTTCACTTTAACCCCAAACTGCTCCGCACTTTTATTCGCACCGTCGGTATCTATCCGGTCGGCACTCTGGTGATGCTGGAAAGCGGCAAGATCGGTATCGTCATCGAACAGTGCGAAACGGATATGACCAGACCCCTGGTGCGTACCATTTTTGATACCAAGAAAAATTACTTCATCACCCCGAATGACATCGACTTGGCAAAGCCGCTAGGCCAGGGTGGGGGCGACAAGATTGTCAACTACGAGTCTCCTGATAAATGGAACATAGAACCCAGTAAGTTCATGTAGTTGATTGACGGATTGCTAACGCGAATTTGCCCTACGATACTACGATGCTAATACACAATGAAAGACCTACAGGATCAATCATTCCGAAACAACCGGTAAATCATCTATATCGCCGCACCAATCAGATGACAAGATACCAGCGGCAACATAGTGATGAAAAGTTGAATGCGGCCAATCGCAAACCCGTTTCACATAGCCATGTTTGAGTGGGTTAACATGAATGTAGTCAATATGCTGGGTATAATCACATTCAGTAACAATGGTATGCTCCCAATAGCGGCGTTGCCATATTCCCCGTTCGGCGCGCCGTTGCCGTGTCGCTGAGAGGCGCTCGGTGCGTGGTAAGCCTTTGGAGAAAAGCAATTTAATCAGGCGCCAACGTATCGGAAAATCATCCGTATCAGGCGGCAGTGTCCAGATGCAATGCATGTGATCGGGCAACACCACCCAGGCATCGATATGGAATGGATGCAAGCGCTGCACCCGGCGTACCGAATCGCGCAGTAAATCAATATGATCGGTTAGCAAGGTCCGTTGCCGTTCCAACAGGTTAACGGTGAAAAAATAACAACCGCCCGCGACAAAGTTGCGTCGATAATTGGGCATACCGGCTCCGTATCAGTAAATAAATGTTAGTATAGGCGTAGGGCGGTTTCGCGCCAGCAAACCGCCAATCAACGCACAACGCCGATGACAACCAGCCGAAGTTGCGGCGGATTGCCTAACGGCGAATCCACCCTACGATGATCCGTTTTACAGCGTTGTTGTGGTAGTGCCTAATCGCTAACCCTGGATCTGGATGCGGCAGAAAACCGCCAATTACCAAAAGTAAGCGTTTTTTAGGCGACGCATAATCTCTAATACAATCGGGCATAAAAAATCCCCGCTTGGAAAAGTCCAAGCGGGGATTATATTGGATCATCCCGATCATGACGTATTGCTCGGCAACTGCTTCTGAACCCATTAAGTCGTAGCGCGAATCAGCCTTACAGCGTTACAGCGTTACAGCGTTACAGCGTCAGTGCGTTCCGCCTTACGGGTTGTGCTCAACATACGAATTCCAAGCTTCATAGGCAGCATTTACTAATGGCAACAGTGGTTTTGATGAACCAGTTGAAAGTGTTACATAAATTTCTACAGCTTCAAGGAAACCGCCTTCTCCGAAAGGTGCATTAAAAAGGCCCGGAGTTCCGGATATATTGTTCAGTTCAGAAACTGATCTTTGGTTTTTAGAAAACGACAGTTTTGCATGCTTTGCAACATCAGCTATATCTTTGATTATTTCGGCTTCAGGGCACGCTCCACGGATTTTGTCATTTACAGCTTTAACTCGATTATTCATAGTGCTTCTATCTGCTATAGGCTGGCCTTCTTGAGCAACATGGTCAGCCATATGATTTAAAACTAATGCGGCAAGAAGGCCTCTACGGAGGCTGCATGGTTCACTTATAAATTCATGGACTGTTGGCTGAACCATAAGATAAAAAAAATCTTTTGCACTAGATGTCATGCTTAACTCTTTTGGCCTAACGTAAAGTAGACACCTAAACAGGTGTATATTAATTTTTAATCACAGGTATATAACGCAACTCCTGTAATCCGTTAGGCAAGATACTATAGATATTCAATTCTTGATAGCAACCTTTTTAAGCAAACAAGAAATACACCTCTAAAGCTTTTTAAGCCAGTCCCCAACCGTATTCGTTTAATCGAGTTACCCTAATCAGGAATATTCATAACCCCCTCAGCCACCATAACCGCCGCGCCACCGACTCGGATGGTCAAAGTGTCGCTACCTTTATTATCCATTTCCAGATTCAGCACACTGCGGCGATTGCGTTCATCGCCGCGATCTACGGCAAAGGTGTAGGTGCCTTTTTGAATGAATTCAAAGGAGCACAAATACGAAGCAAACGCGGGCATCGCGCTGCCGACCGGAGGGTCTTCGTGGATGCCGATACGCGGGCCGAGCAGACGGGCATTAAAATCCGCATCCGCAAACGGTGTTTTCGGGGCGAACAGCAGGATTTCCTGTGCGGCGGTTTGCGGGGCGGTCGATTGGCTCCAGGCCGCGTAATTGAATTTTGCGGCTCTTACGCTTTCGTAACGCCAAACCGGGACGATCAGATACGGAACGCCGCAAGACACCAAGCGCGTGGCGTATTTTTTATGGTCGAGTTCCGACTGCTGGATGGATAGGAAACTCGCCAACTCCTCATCGCTGGGGGTAAAGCGGTCGATGATGGAACTCACTTTGCGGATAAACTGCACAAAGCTGGGCTGGCCGTTTTCAGCGGTAATATTAACGTTGACCGGGCCGGTGTTTTGCTCGAAAACCATCGGCGTAATCGCATCGGTCAGTTGAATATCTCCGCAATGCGCCAACACAAAGGCGGTGGCGATTATCGGGTGTCCGGCAAAATCGATTTCGCTTAGCGGCGAAAAAATCCGCATTACGCGGCTGGTGGTTTGTTTGTCGGGATGAAATACAAACACCGTTTCCGATAGGTTCAACTCCCTGGCTACCAGCTGCATTTGCTGTTGGCTTAAGCCTTCGGCATTCGGGAACACGGCTATTTGCGCGCCGCTGAAAATCTGTTTGGTAAATACATCGGCGATGTAATAGTTGTATTTCATAACGCTTGTGCTCCATCCTGCGGCAATGAGGAAAGATCGACCTGAACCCTGAGATTTTCAATACGAATCGTATAAACGGGTATTTTCACGGTTTCATCTTCCAGGGCCGTAGGGTGCGGTGAGGGACGAACCGCACCGTTCGCGTAGTTCCTCGATTGATGCGGTTCACTGCGTTCACCACATCCTACTGTATTGTCATATAATGTTTTAACGAGAAAATTTGTAGGATGCGGTGAGGTACGAACCGCATAATTCGCGTAAATAATTCCTCGCCTTTGAAGATAAACAATGACTAATTACCGTCGCATTTATATGCCAGGAGCTACATGGTTTTTCACCGTAAACTTGGCTGAACGAAAAGGAAATCGACTTCTGGTGGAGAATATTGATTGTTTGCATAACGCTTTTGAGACGGTTAAAACCCGACATCCGTTTAGAATTGATGCGGTGGTGATTCTGCCGGACCATTTACATTGTATTTGGACTTTGCCGCCAAACGATGCCGACTTTTCTGTACGATGGGGCCTCATTAAAGCAACCTTCTCTCGCTCTATCGAAAAGGGTGAACGAATTTCAAAAAGCCGACAAAAACGAGGGGAGCGCGGGTTATGGCAACGCCGCTTTTGGGAACACCAGATTCGAGACGAAGCCGATTTTCATCGTCATATCGATTATATCCATTGGAATCCGGTGAAACATGGTTGGGTTCAGCAAGTAGTGGATTGGCCTCACTCCAGCTTCCATGCTTATCTTGAACGTGGAATTTATGCCAAACATTGGTGCGGAAACATTGATCTATCGAATGTTTCGGTTGGTGAATAACGCGAGTGATGCGGTTCGTACCTCGGCAATTGCTCCCTGCATTGCTCTGCCTCCTGCATCCCACGGAACTGTGTTAAGCTCGCGTTAAGTTATCGAGATGCAAAATGTAGTTAAATAACTCATGTTAAATATAGAGTTATTTGATGTATGAAACTTTTATAGTAATCATCTTGAGTAAGGAAAAATAATATGAAAAAAGTAATGAAATTATCAATGGTTGTTCTGGCTTTGAGTCTGGTTACGGCTTGCGCAACTAATTCTGATGTTGAAAATTTACAGTCGCAAGTTAATGGCTTGGATAGTTCCGTTAAACAAGCATCCGCTACAGCTGCTGATGCGGCTGCAAAGGCAGGAGCCGCAGAAGCTGAAGCTAATCGGGCAGCTCAATTATCTCAAGATGCCAATGACAAATTGGATAAAAGATTCAAAAGATCAATGAGGAAATAAAGCATTTCTGCTTTAGAGCGGAAAAGAGCCAAGGTCGGGCATGCTGTTTATGCCCGATATTTTCAAGGTCAAAATGACAACGTGTTTGGGGGGCTACTCCGCTCTTTATTGAATACCTAATGCCAGGCAACTAAAAGCAATTGGCCGGCCTACACAAGGCTGAAACCAGTTTTTCTATTCCGGTTTAAGTGACTTATATAGCTCCAGCGTCTTATCCAACTCGTCTGTAGCACCTTTTATATCAAACTGGTTTACTTTGATTTGCGCCTGAATGATGCATGCGTTGGCCTTTTTGACGATGTCCGGATTTCCCGTTACCTTCTCGGAAGCCTTACGCGCCGCTTTTAAATGCTCGCTGGGCGGCATGAAATCTCTATGGAGGATTTCGACTTTAGCTTTTTCAATATGCATAATGGTTTCGTTTGGGCTGTCTGCATAAGCGACAACGCAGGTTGAGCTTAAAAAGAAAGCCAGTAATAAAGTTAGCGCTGTGTTTTTGGTAATATTCATAAAATATCCTTTGTTGTGATTATCGGATGGTATTGGTAAAAAATGATTAAAAAATCTTTTCTATCTACTCGGTAACGGGGCAATCATTAATGGATTGAGTTTAAGATTTATACGACTTTTAGTTAATCTATCAGGTCGTAAACTAAACCCACAATACGTATAAACACCTGATATGCACTAATCCTGTAGAATTGGCATGTTGTATAAAACAAAAGGTTACTGGTCTTGCATTGTGCATTTCTTCAAAATAAACTTGATTATGCAGGAGGAGAGACCTGACACTTTTGTTCTCCGGACACCGAATGCTCTTCGACGTTTTCCCTATTTACACCGCTATTCCTGTATCAAGATTATGAAACGAATTTTATCTATGCTCATTTTCTGCCTCGGTCTTGCTCATTATCCGGTAGCGGCCGATACTGGCGCGCCACCTCAGATAACTGCTGCTGAGCTTGAACGCCAAATTCATCAACAGATAAACTGGGTGCGACAAAAGCACGGATTGTCACAATTGGATAGGGATGAGCTACTCGCCGCCATCGCTCGCAGGCATAGCAGCGAGATGGCCAGCTATCATTTTTTTAGCCACACGAATTTGCAGGGGGAAGGTCCCGTCGAGCGAGCTAAACATCTGGGCTGGAACAAGAAAAAGCAACGCGACGCTAATACCTGGGTAGCCGGTCCGGGTGAAAATATATTCATGAATAATCTTTACGACAAGGTCATTACGACAAAAGAAAACGGTGTCGCTGTAAAAAAAGAATACGTCTGGAAAACTCGGGAAGAAATTGTGCAATCGACCGTGCAGGGGTGGATGGACAGTCCGCCGCATCGAAAAAACATCCTGTCGCCGAACTACGATCAACAAGGCATTGGGGTCTCTATTTTGGGACACGAAATTTATGTCACGGAGGATATGTTTTAACTTTATCGCTGGGCGCCTTAGAAAATGCAAACCGTCGTCTGTCTGAAATAAGACACCTCGATCTGAATTGAGGAAAAAACAAAAGTCTCCCGTTATTTTTTAGTCACTCCGGTATCCGGCGTGCTACTCTTTAACCCCCCGAGTTCAAAAGTAACTTCGGGGTATCCCCGCAAGTGCCATTTTCGGCCTGTATACCTCTTCTCACGAAGTGTTGTGCCCGTTCGATCAGAACATTTTCCTGATGTACAACCCGCTCCCGATGAGAAGAAATCCCTATGCCCGATTACCATGTCAAGTTCGAGACCGTCACTGTTGGCGGTACGGACTATCTGATCCGTTCTTTGTTAGATCTCCAGCAATATTCCGATCCATTAGGCGAAGCGGAGCTTGCCGGTATCTCACCAGCCAGTTGGTCGTTATTCGGTCATTTATGGCCGTCAGCGCAGGTACTGGCTTTGGCTATGCATACTATTGACCTGGAGGGGAAACGCATTCTGGAAATCGGCGCCGGTCTAGCCCTGGCAAGCTTAGTCATCCATCGCCGGGCAGGAGATATGACCGTCAGCGATTGGCATCCTTTGAGTCAGGCTTTTTTGAAGGAGAATCTGCTGCTGAACAAATTGGGGCCGCTGAAATATCATGCAGGAAACTGGGAGATAAATAATCCTGAGCTGGGTCTGTTCGACTTGATCATCGGCAGTGATGTCCTTTATGAACGACAACAGCCTGGCCAGCTTGCCGGTTTCATTGACCGTCATGCTGAGCCGTCTGCACAGATCATTATCGTCGATCCGGATCGCGGCAACCGTGTCGGATTTTGTCGGGAAATGGCTGAACTCGGTTATGGCTTTACGACTCGACGTGCCGATCATTTCATGGAAAACGGCGATCCGTTCAAGGGCCGTTTTCTGACCTTTACTCAAGCACTGGCGCTGGAGCCGTCATGACCGGCCGTGATAACGTTCTTTGGTTGCAGTTCTGGCGTGACCGGCGAACCGATTTTCACCAGCAAACAGTAAACCTACTTTTGACCCGATTTTGGCCCAGTCTTGATTTGGCAAAAGGCAGTCGGGTGTTTGTGCCGCTCTGCGGCAAGAGTTTGGACATGATCTGGCTCGCCAAGCAGGGACATGAAGTCATCGGTGTTGAGTTGAGTCCTATTGCGGTGCGGGCTTTTTTCCGGGAGAACCGTCTGAAGCCTGTTCGGCGGCAGGTTGGTCAATTCACGTTATGGGAGCACGGGAGACTTAGCATTTTATGCGGCGATTACTTTTCATTGACCGGGAGCGATCTGGGGCCGGTTGATATAGTTTATGACCGGGCAGCGCTTACTGCTCTGCCGGAAGACATCCGTCAACGCTATATTGCCCATTTGAGATTGATTGTTGCGGAAACCGCCAAGGTTTTTCTGCTGACCACGGAGGATACGGAAGAAAAAGACAGCGCACGCCAAGCCTTTTGTGTTGCCGAAGAGATCAAAACATTGTATTCGGAAGCTTACGAGATCGATTTGGCCCATGTTGAGAGCGTGTTCGAGATTAACCCGGAATTGCCGGACAAGCTCCCGGAACGTATCGAGTACAAGGTCTATCGATTCTCCAGCAGAGCCGCAGGGTGACATCACAGCCCTTTGTCGAGATTCTGGCTGTTAGTTCAAACGGCGGGATTTTGCAGCGGAGGATTTGCCGTGAGTCCTACTGGCTGGCAGCTATGAACGGTGGCGAAGGAAAAATCCATCGCCACTTTAAATTCGTTAAGACACTACTTTTTTACAAAGTAATAATAGCCGCCGAATTTTCCTTTTAGAGTCATGCTCTTGTCGTCTTTTTCCACTAAAGAAAATACGTCAAACCTGTTATTGCCCACCAGAGCAACTTTTAATTTACCGTCTTCAATTTCGTAATTTACCGGCGGTTGATCATAGAATTTCCCTTCGCGCGGAATATGTAAGATCGTTACTTTGCCGTCTTTAAATATCCAAGTATCTTCCCTCGGAATGGATTCTTTATCGGTTAAAGAGTTTTTGGTGTGTTGCAGCTTCCAGGTACCCTCTACTTCTTCTTTGGATTGCAGGGTAATATCGGCATAAACAGCGCTGGTAAATGCGGATAAAATCAACAATATTGCCGCTAGATTTATTCTTTTCATGTTCACTTTCCTATTTTAATTTAAATAACCCTAAAAAATCGGTTGGTGTTGTACGAGTATCTATAAGATAGGAAGTTCAATTTCTTAGATCAATAAGCGCTATTACCTATATCAGGGGAATCCGCTATTGACCTGAATGCCTTTACATACCAAAGCTCCAAGTATTTTTTAATGCCAATGATTTTTGAGGATAAGGGACTGGCTCACGCGCTGTGGAGAACTATATCGCGTATCAAACGATCCAATCACTACGGGGGACGCGCCAAACTTGAAAGCGCTGGTCGATACTTTCGTATCGCAGTCAAGTATGCGCCGGAAATGCTTGAACCAACAGCAGTTTGTTATATATTGCTGGAAAAGGCTGTTTTTAATGGTCGTTATTCAGCCAATCCATGCCGGTATGGCAATGTCTATTCTGATTGTTTATTAATCAGGACTTGATCCAGTGCTTTGACAATAAACCACCACTGAAAACCTATGCCCAAAAGTACGGCGATATGCAGAATTTCATGGGGGCCGATTATGCCGGGAAGTATGGTCAATTTTTGGTGGTACTCAATAACTGCTCCTACCGTGTAAAAAATGCCGCCGAGCACCAATGGCCGGATAAAAGCAAAGCCATATCTTCGCCAAAGATGAAACCCCATCAACAGCCCCATCCATCCAAGACCCAGATAGAAAGACAAACCTAACCATTCCGGTATTGATGTGAAAAAGATTGTTTTTACGATAAGACCGCTGATAGCCAGAACCCAAACGATGGCTAGAAATCCCCATCTTAAAAATCCGGTAAAAAGGATGCAGTGTATTGGCGTAAAGGTGCCTGCGATGACTAGAAAAATAGCCGCATGGTCGAGCCGTTGAAAGACCATATGAGCCGTTCCGGTTGTCGTCAGCAAATGATAGATGCCACTGACCAGTAATAAGAAAATACAGGAACCGGCAAATACAGCCAGTGAGATGATACGCATGCTCGATCCCTTTCCCCGTCGAAGCATGAAGTTGGCTTGGTAAGTAAAGAATATTGCGCCTACAAGGTGAGTTATAGAACTCAAGGGATGGGTAAAATCTAGAAAGGGATAAATAGCCAACATAGTGAGAAGACCTCCAACTTTATCTTGTATAACTCAAGAAATAATATTCTCAAACATGATGGTTTTTCAAGATCATGAATTACCTAGCGCATTTCTTCAAAGTAAACTTGATTATGCACAAGGCGCGCCGTGAGTCGTGGTTATAATGCACCGCGCACAACCTTTCAGGAGGTAGCGCGTGGGAACGAGTATTTTTGAACACCTCCAAGCGGGTCGGGGTTTGCAGCTCCGGCCCTTGCGATTTACGAGTGTTTCTAGTCAAAGCAACGACACCTAGGCCATGACTAGATATTTTTAATTTGCTATATTAAAAAGAACGAAGGCGTAACTGTTTAAGGAATAAATTATGTTAATAGCAATTATGGTGATTATAGTTTTTATGTTTGTTATTTATTTGCAGTTTTTTTCCCCAACAAAGAGGCAAAAACTTGAGGATGAAGCATTTATAAAAGATCTTGAAAACAAAATTAAAAACCAAACTAACGATCTTGGAAATGATAAATGAAATGACCGGTTTGTGCTGAAAATGGTTTACTGGTCAAAGGTTAAATATCTGTTATTTTTGTTTGGCCTACAAAGCTACCAAGGCTTACCTTCCATTCCGGCTAAATCCCGGCTGCCATGAATACGGCGATAATAGTGATGTGTTCTGGCTGGGTCAGATAGATAATGCGGTAGCCTTGAAAAATCAATTCCCGAATATCGGTTCTTTCTTCGGCTTCCGGCACTCGACGGCCTATCTCGGGAAAAGATTGCAGTTTTGTTGCGGCATCAAAAATACGCTCAATAAATTGGCGGGCATAAAAGCTGGAGTCTTTGGCGATGTAAGCTTGAATCGCTTCTAAATCCTCTAATGCCGGTTCTGTCCAATTAACCCTCATTGCCCAAGAGCCGTTTTTTAGCATCCTCACTGGATATTACGCGGCCTTCTTCAATAGCGCTCAGTCCTTTCTCAATTTTCTGTTTGACATACAGCTCATACATGATGTCATCCCACGTTGCCTGGTCAGAAACATGATCAATAATCTGTTTTGCGGCTTGTTTAGCGGTTTGCATGTTTTTCTCCTTTAAGGATGTCTGTCGCAGTTGCGGTGGATTGCCTAGGGGCGAATCCACTACAAATAATCCGATTTACAGCTTTGATCATAATAGACCAAACCGGTTAGTCAAATGATTTATAGACGGATCTGAATTCCTCACGCAGCTTAACAGCAAGGTCTTCACGCTCGGCAACTGAGGCAATATCAACACCTGCAAGCAACGAAAGCGTTGCCGATGAAGTAAGTACACTGGCGACATGATCAGGTTTGTAGCTCGGGATAACTTCTCCTTGAGAATTTCGGGCTTTGACTTGGATTGCGCCTCCATGCGTGAAGTCGTTCCAGTTTTGCAAATGTTGCTGCATCAAGCGTGATAACACGCCATTGTTGAAGGCTTCTTTCTTTTCAAGCTGCCGGATCATCTCCCTCACTCCCACTCTCAGAGGCTCAGCATCCTGAATAAATTCATCTATTACCTGTTCCTCTGCACAGTGGTGAAACCAAGCACCTCGAATGTATGCCTCGAACTGAGGTCGGAAAAGGGCAAGAGCAGAACCGATAACCCCGTTATCAGTGAGCGTGTGGATTCCGGTATGGTGCTCAATGCACAGATTGTGGAGCGTAATAGCCACACGTGCACGGTTCGTCGAAGAAAAACTGACACCGTCGACCAAAGTGGCGCACTGGATCATCCAACGCTCCGAGTTTTCAAGGGCGGCTTGAAGCGGCATAGCGTCATATATACGACTTTGTCGCAAATTTATCATAAGTCATCCCCAGAAAGATTTGATACCCCATGAGCTGTAGCAATAAACGGTAGTTATTGGCTGTTTACAGCCTATCACTGATAAGTCAATGCTTGGTGTTAAACCCTCGCATATTTTTGTTTATCCCGGCCTAACCAATAATCACTTGCCAACTGCTGCGCCTGTTCCTGCGTATCAGCCTTGCCCAACAACTTAAGCGCAATCGCCGCCGTGCCGATGATGGAAGCTTGCGCAAAATCGTCCTCCATTTTTCCCTGCCAGATTAACGCCAGTTGCTCCGGCTCAAGCAGCTCGGGTTTGACGTGGCGGTGGGTAAATAAAGCGGGCCAGTTTTCGTCGGATAACTCACCGTTGTGTACGCTTTGAACCAGGCATTCCATATCGGGATTGCGCTCGGTCTCGCCGCCTTCGCCTTTTAATACCGACATGTGCGGCTGATTTAACAAGGCTGCGGCTTGCTGATGCACCGGCCGGTAACCGGGATGGAAGATGCCCTGAATGCTGTATTCTGCGTTAAACGGATTCAACAAGCGCACGAGGGTGTGAACGGGTGAGCGCAAGCCCAGTATCGGGCGCAGTTCGATAATCTCATGCAGTTTGGGGCAAAAATGCTCCAGCGATAAATAACTGAAATGCTGATGCTCAAGTTGCAGTTTGGCTTCATCAATAGAATTTGCGCATTTTAGGCCTAAATACCCCAGCATGTTTTCGGTGTACAGCCTGCCTGCGGTATGACCGCTGGCGCCATGCATAAAAACGGTAATGCCGTTTTCAGCCAGCAGTAAAGCCGACAGCAAAAACCACGGCAAATGCCGGCGTTTGCCGGCATAAGACGACCAGTCCAGGTCGACTTTTACGGTGTTGTCGGCAATATTAAACGACTCCCGTGCCGCCTGGGCGAAACCTGCCAACTCTTCCGGGGTTTCTTCCTTGACGCGCATCAGCATCAGGAACGCGCCCAGCTGAATGGGTTGTACCTGATCGGTCAGGATCATGTTCATCGCGTGATAGGCTTCATCCTGGGTTAAGGGGCGCGAGCCTTTTTTGCCCTTGCCCAAGATGCGGATGAATTCAGCGAACGGATGTTCCGGGTGCGGCGTTTGTTCGTGATGAGTGAATGTCATAAGGTAAATTTAAAATAATGGTCGATTAACAACGCGATAAACAGAACGGTCAGATACATCAGCGAATAAAAGAAAGTTCGCATCGCTGTTTTGTCATCTTTCCGGCGCATCATCAAAATGGCGAAATAAATAAAGCCGAGACCTAAGGGTACTACGGCAGACAAATAAATCAGACCGCTCATGCCGGTCAGATAGGGCAGCAGCGTCACGATGAACAGTAGCAGTGAATACAGCAAAATATGCAGGCGGGTGTATTCCACGCCGTGCGTTACCGGCAACATCGGTATGCCGACTTTGGCGAATTCCTTGCGCTTGGCGATAGATAGCGGCCAGAAATGCGGCGGCGTCCAGGCGAAAATAATCAAAAACAACAGCAGTGAGTAAGGATGCAGTTCGCCGGTCATCGCGCACCAACCCAGCATAGGCGGCGTGGCTCCGAAAGCGCCGGCAATCACGATATTTTGCGGGGTCATTCTTTTGAGGTAGACGGTATAGATAATCGCGTAACCCAATGCCGACAAGAAAGTCAGCAATGCGGTCAAGGCGTTGACCAAGCCGATCAGCAATGTCATCGAGATAACGCCCAGCACCGCTGCAAAAACGATGACGTTGGCGGAACTTAATTCGCCTTTGGGCAACGGGCGGTGTTTGTTGCGGTCCATCAGTGCATCGGCTTCGCGATCGATATAATGGTTAATCGCGGCGGCGGAAGCCGCGGCCAGCCCGATGCCTAAGCTGCTGTAGATAAACAGGCCGATAGGGGGCATTCCGGGCACGGCTAATAACATCCCCGCAATAGCCGTAAAAACGATCAGGGCAACCACTTTGGGCTTGCATAGCTCAAGATAACTTTTCCAGGAAGCTCGGGGTGATTCGCTAGTCATTATTTAATAGATTCCTACTTTTAGTTTAGGTGCGGCTCTTATGGAAACCGCGGGAATGGTGTTTTGATGCTCCATTCAGCGGTGCATGGGAACGGTGATCAGTTGGGCTATAGAATACAGTGAACGATTGATTATTGAAATAGTTTGCCGCGCCAATGCCAGGGCAGCCGCGCGTAAATAAGCTTAGCTTTTATAATATCACTGACTGCTTACTTGGTTATAAATGGGGTGTTTCAACGTTTGTAATTTAATGGTGTCTGCTTTAAATTTTAGAAAATTTGGAGTCGCGACTTTAGTCGCGCTGATGGTTGTTATCGTCACTGTCTGTGTATGATGTCTCATGCGCGACTAAAGTCGCGCCTCCATTTATAGTTTTTCCTGCATTTTTCGGTGTGTCGCCCAGTCTACCCGGCTGCCGACTTTAGGTTGTTAATTCAGCAAAAAACACTTTTTTGATTTTGGCGGGCAATGCGCCAGTGGTGGTGACAACATGAAATGCCTTAAACTCGCCCCCCTCCAGCTCTTGAGCGGTAATGAGCGGCTTTTTCCCGCTCATAAGAGGATGTTTTACATAACCTAGTCGATTGGACAGGTCTTTTGCCGCTTGTCCCTTGGCATTGGAAAATGTCTTGATTTTGCACATGTCCATGATGGTGTTGGTCGCCTTTCCATACCGATTATGCAGAGCGGTCGTTGATGAAACGACCAGCCAAAAGCGTAGCCCATAATCCCGGTCGGCCGATAGCGCCTGTTCTAGCGTACCAAGCGGCGGGAGCTGTAGAAAATCATCAAAGACGAATAATAGCGGGCTTTCAGGCTTTTCTGCGGGTAACTCTGCCAAAAGGGCGAGTATGTGCGCCCCGAAGAATACCCGCATAATCGCGCCCTCTGTAGCCATTTTGTCGGCAGTAGACACAAAAAAAACAGAGGCCGATCCGTTCAACAACTCGACAGGCGTCCAATCAGTGCGACTTGTATTGGCTAGTAAGCGGGGATCGTTCCAGCCTTTGAGGGCGGCTTTTAGCGATTCAGGTACCGAAGGGAAGTGTCCTTTTGTATTGATAACGTTCAACACGCTTTTAGCATGCTTGTCTAACGACCAAATTTCCTCTGATTGAATGCAAGACCTCAAGATTCGTTGCAGCTTTGCGATATCTAAGTTTATAACGTCAAGCAAGTCTTTCGGCGTAGCTTCCCGTTCATGTTTATCGGCATCCAAAATACAATGACAGATAAGAACTGTCAGCAACTCTTCGACTGCGTCGCTCCAAAAAACGCGACTGCCGTCGCCGGTAGGCGCGAATACAGCGGCCAATTTTTTAGCGTCCTCCCACATATCTATAGGAGAGCGGCGAATAACAGAGAGCGGATTAAAGGCTACGGTATCATCATCTCCGAAAGGATCGAAACGCCAGACTTTTTGTCCCATCGCTTCCCTATAGCTTGCGGTTTGGGCGTGACGCTCTCCGGTAACATCTAAACACATCACCCCGCCGGTATAGGTGGCAAGGTTCGGTAAAATAAGGCTTTTAGTTTTTCCGGAACCGGTAGGGGCGACCGTTAAAATAGACATGTCTCCTGAGTATTTCAATTCTTCCCCGCTTTCCAGAGTGCCGAAGCGAATACAGGATCCCCACGGTTGTTCGAATGCAGCTTGCCCTTGGGGACTGCTCATCCAACCTCTTTGATACATCGAGCCTTCGAAAATAGGTAAAAGATGCATCCAACCCAGTGAAACGACTCTGGCCTTAATTTGCTGCATTAATTCCGCGCATTTTTTTTGTTTTTGTTTGGCGGATGATGAGTTTTCGTCTGTTGGATCACTCGGTTCGCTATGCTTATATTCCTTAAGCTCCCACTCTGTTTGTATTTTTAACAGCGTCTTTTCACATTCAACCAACCAGTCCTCTGGAAAGGGTTTTGTTAAATAGAGTTTGTAATACATCGAAAAGCTAAATCTGACCGACGGGTCAAGGGCAATTTTATTCGTCTCTTTTTCGAAGTAAAAAGTGTGGTCGACTTCTTCCCACTCTCCTAAATCCGACAATTTATACCCTGTTCTTTTGTCAACGGTAACGCTTGCGGTAACATCAAACAAAGCTCCGCCGAACATATCATCGGCAAAGAATCTTCCCCAAAAAATTGGGTCGTTATCGTGTAATACACAAGGATTATTAAGTTTTTCTGGTTCTTGCGAAGGTGCGGGTGCTGCTGTTTCTGGAGCGGGTTCGGCAGGTTCAAGGGCAATAGGATCAAAAGCTGCAGGTTCAGCAGCTTTAGGAGTCTCGGTCTCTAGATTTTTTACATAGGCTGGCGAGCGGGAAGGGGGAGCGGACAGCCAATTCCAAGGGCGCAAATACAACAACACAAGACCGATAAAGAGCTGGTAGGGATAGTTAAGTATCCATTTGAAGGCATTAAAAAGTGACTCTAGAACATCTATAAACCAAACGGACAAAGCTTACCCCCGAAAACAAAAAAAGCCCTTTAGGGCTTTTTTTTCATAGCTAGTTATAAATTGCAGCTGTTTATTATATACCTATAAGACCTTGTGAAATCAACTAAAATAGAGCGTTAGTCTGTCTAGGTGACCTTTTTTGGCGCTTGATATTTTAGAGCTTGCGATGAAACGGTTAATGGGTACAGCCGAAATTTATCGTCATAATTGATACGCGGGAATGTCGGGCATAAACAGCATGCCCAACCCGCAGCGCTTTTCGCTCGCCGTCTTAACGCCTTCCGGCAAATCAACACTATCCGAAGCCCTGTCTGTATGTGATAATAATCCATTTGATTTTGGCGATATTTTTTTCTAACCGACATAGCCGCAGGGCGTAAAGGGCACTACATAATGGATGAGAACAAAAAGAAAGCGCTAGGCGCGGCGCTGATGCAGATCGAAAAGCAATTCGGCAAAGGCTCTGTGATGCGCATGGGCGATGTGGCGGCTTCGCGAGACATTGATGTGGTTTCTACAGGTTCTTTAGGCTTGGATATTGCGCTGGGCTGCGGCGGTTTGCCTCGCGGTCGTGTTATTGAAATTTATGGACCTGAATCATCCGGTAAAACCACGTTGACGCTGCAAGTGATCGCCGAAATGCAAAAGCTCGGCGGCACGGCGGCGTTTGTCGATGCCGAGCACGCTTTAGATCCGAGTTATGCCGAAAAAATCGGTGTTAATGTCGATGACTTGCTGGTTTCTCAGCCGGATACCGGCGAGCAAGCGCTGGAAATTACCGACATGCTGGTGCGTTCCGGCGCAGTTGATGTAGTCGTGGTCGATTCGGTTGCGGCGCTGACGCCCAAAGCCGAGATTGAAGGCGATATGGGCGATTCCCACATGGGCTTGCAAGCGCGTTTGATGTCCCAGGCTTTACGGAAATTGACCGGCAATATCAAGCGTTCCAATACCCTGGTTATTTTTATCAACCAGATCAGGATGAAAATCGGCGTGATGTTCGGCAGCCCAGAAACCACCACCGGCGGTAATGCGCTTAAGTTTTACGCTTCGGTGCGATTGGATATTCGGCGTATCGGCTCCATTAAAAAGGGCGAAGAAGTTATCGGTAATGAAACCAGGGTAAAAGTCGTCAAAAACAAAGTTGCACCGCCGTTTAAACAGGCCGAGTTTGAGATTTTATACGGGGAAGGTATTTCCTTCCTGGGCGAACTGGTTGATCTGGGCGTAAGTTACGGTTTTATTCAGAAATCGGGCTCCTGGTACAGTTACGGCGATGAAAAAATCGGTCAGGGCAAGGATAACGTAAAGGCGTTCTTAAAAGAGCATCCTGAAAAAGCCAAAGAAATTGAAGCGAAAATAAGAGCAGAGGCTTTTGGCAAGAAAGTCGCTCCTTTGATTGATGTACCTTCGGTTGTTGATGAGGACGAGTAGTCTGTTTTGATTGAAGAGCCTCACGTTGCCAAGGAAATTCAGGAAGTTTGCCTGCGTCTTTTGGCGCGAAGAGAGCACAGTCAGCAGGAATTACTGGCTAAACTGGCGTTAAGAGGCTTTGGCAGGGATGATGCGCAGCCTGTCATCGACGGGCTGGCCGAACAAGGCTGGCAGGACGATTTAAGGTACGCCGAAAGCTATGCCCGGTTCCGTATCCAGAAAGGCTATGGGCCTATACGTGTGAGGCATGAGCTCAAACAAAACGGCATAGCGGCGTTCGATCTTGAAAGCATCGTGCAGGAAGAGGCCGGTAGCTGGATGGCGCTGCTGGAACAGGTTTACAGTAAAAAATACACCGATGACACTGCGCTGGATCGCAATGAGTGGGCAAAGCGCAGCCGTTTTTTATTGCATCGCGGGTTTTCCGGCGCAATGATCAGTGCGTTATTTGATGAGTTGAATATAAGATTTCTCTAAGTAGTGGGTCAGCCTTGCGTAACCCGATTTTTTTAAAAGCATTTATTTATTATGAAAAAGATGACTAGCGCCGAATTGCGCACTGCCTTTCTGGAATTCTTTCGCGAGCGAGGGCACTCCGTGCAGCCTTCAAGTTCGCTGATTCCGGGCAACGATCCGACCTTATTGTTCACCAATGCCGGCATGGTGCAGTTCAAGGATGTGTTTTTGGGCCGGGATCACCGCGACTATAACAGGGCCGCGACCAGCCAGCGTTGCGTGCGGGCGGGCGGCAAGCATAATGACCTTGAAAATGTCGGCTATACCGCAAGGCATCATACCTTTTTTGAAATGCTGGGTAATTTCAGTTTCGGCGATTACTTTAAAAAAGAAGCGATCCATTTCGCCTGGGACTTTTTAACCAAGGAACTGGGAATTCCGGCGGAAAAATTATGGGTCACTGTTTTCGATGAGGATTCGGAAGCGGAAAAAATTTGGCTGGACGACGTCGGTATAGACAAGAACCGGTTTTCAAGAATCGGCGCCAAAGATAATTTCTGGTCGATGGGTGATGTAGGACCTTGCGGGCCGTGCACCGAAATATTCTATGATCACGGTGCGGATATTGCCGGTGGCCCTCCAGGATCACCGGATGAAGACGGCGACCGCTATATCGAAATCTGGAATCTGGTATTCATGCAATACGACCGTTCCGCTGACGGCTCGCTAACGCCGCTGCCGAAACCCTCGGTCGATACCGGCATGGGGCTTGAGCGCATTGCTGCGGTGTTGCAGGGTGTGCATAGCAATTACGAGATCGATCTATTCCAAAAACTGTTGAAAGCGGCGGCCGAGCTTGCCGGTATCAGCGATTTGACGCAAAGCTCGTTGCGGGTGATCGCCGATCACATTCGTTCTTGTGCATTCCTGGTGGCGGATGGCGTGATGCCGTCCAACGAAGGGCGCGGTTATGTGGTGCGCCGCATTATCCGTAGAGCCATTCGGCATGGTTATCGTTTGGGTATCCGTGATGTGTTCTTTTATAAATTGGTCGCGCCATTGGCCGAGGAAATGGGCGAGGCTTACCCCGAGCTTAAAGCCGCTCAGGCCCAGGTTGAACGCGTCCTGAAAAAAGAAGAAGAGCGCTTTGCCGAAACTCTGGAGCAAGGCATGAAGATTCTGGAAGCCTGCGTCGCCAAGATGGAAAGCTCGGTGATTCCTGGCGATACCGTATTCCAGCTTTACGATACCTATGGCTTTCCCGTTGACTTGACCGCTGATTTTGCCCGTGAACATCAGCTGACTGTCGATCATGCCGGATTTGAAACAGCGATGTCGGCCCAACGTGACAGGGCGCGCTCTGCGAGCAGTTTTGGTGCCGACTACGATCAGGATATCAAGCTCGAAGCGCAGACTGAATTTACCGGTTATGAACATCTAGCCGACCAAGTACACATTATCGGACTATTCAAGAAAGGCCAGCCGGTAGACAGCTTGCAGGATGGCGAAGAGGGCGTTGTTATTTTGGACAAGACGCCGTTCTATGCCGAGTCCGGCGGCCAGATCGGCGACTGCGGCAAAATCGAAGCCGATGGCGCTGTATTTGAAGTTACCGATACCCAAAAGCAGGGCGGCAACCTGTTCCTGCATAAAGGCAAATTGCTTACCGGAACCCTGACCAACGGCCAGTTGTGCGATGCCCGTGTCAGCGAGGCAGATCGGAAGGCAACCGAGCTTAATCATTCGGCGACCCACTTGCTGCATGCCGCATTAAGGCAGGTTTTGGGCGATCATGTCGCGCAGAAAGGTTCGCTGGTTAATCCTGAGCGGCTGCGTTTCGACTTTTCCCACTTTGAGCCGGTCACGCCTTTTGAAATCAGCACCGTTGAGCGGATTGTTAACGAGCAGATTCGGGCTAATAATCCCGTTATCTCCCAGGTCATGGCAAAAGATGAAGCAGTTAAAGCCGGTGCGATGGCGTTGTTCGGCGAAAAATACGGCGATGAAGTCAGGGTTTTGAAAATCGGCGAATTTTCAACCGAGCTTTGCGGCGGTACCCATGTCGAACGGGCAGGGGACATCGGTTGCTTCAAAATTATTAACGAAACCGGCGTGGCCGCAGGAGTGCGGCGTATCGAAGCGGTAACCGGAGGTGGTTGTTTCGATTGGATAGCCGGTCGCGACCATGCACTTGCCAGTATCGCCGGATTGGTAAAAAGCGCGCCGGAAAAAGCGCCGGAAAAAGTCGAGCAGCTGATAGAGAAAAACCGGCTGTTGGAAAAACAACTGGAACGGTTGAATGCAAAACTCGCCAGTTCTGCGGGTAACGAACTGGGAGCTCAGGCTGTCGATGTGGGAGACATAAAAGTATTGGCGGTCAAGCTGGAGGGGGTCGATCCCAAATCCCTGAAAGACATGGTCGATCAGTTGAAAAACAAACTAGGCAGCGCCGCGATTGTGTTGGCAGTCGTCGACGGTGACAAGGTCAGCTTGATTGCCGGTGTGACTAAAGATCGGATGGGGCAAATAAAAGCCGGTGATCTGGTGAATTTTGTCGCCACTCAAGTCGGCGGAAAAGGCGGCGGCAGGCCTGATATGGCACAGGCTGGCGGCAATGATCCGTCCGGTTTGGCTGATGCATTGGCTCAGGTTCCGGCCTGGGTGAAAGCGCAACTTGGCGCGTAGAAGGTTTTATTAAATGGCATTATACGTATACAAATTTGGCGGCACCTCGGTAGGTACTGTCGAGCGCATTAAAGCGGTCGCCGAAAAGGTTAAACAGGCCCACGATCTGGGCGATCAAATTGTCGTTGTGGTTTCCGCGATGAGCGGTGAAACCAACCGTCTGGTTGCCTTGGCAAAAGACATGCAGCAAAACCCCAACGAGCGGGAAATGGACGTGTTGCTGTCAACCGGCGAGCAGGTTACCGTTTCGCTGTTAAGCATGGCTTTGCATGAGCTGGGCTGCGATGCCTGTTCCTATACCGGCAGTCAGGTGAAAATACTGACCGACAGCAGCCACACCAAGGCGCGGATCCGCAAGATAGACGATGCTCGCATTCGGGCTCATCTTAACGAAGGCAAAGTCGTTGTGGTTGCCGGTTTTCAAGGCGTGGACGAGCACGGCAATATCACTACCTTGGGGCGTGGCGGGTCTGATACTACCGCTGTGGCGCTGGCGGCGGCGTTAAAAGCCGACGAATGTCATATTTATACCGATGTCGACGGCGTTTACACCACGGATCCCAGGGTCGAACCGAAAGCCCGCAGGCTCGATAAAATCACTTTTGAGGAAATGCTGGAAATGGCAAGCCTTGGCTCGAAAGTATTGCAGATCAGGTCGGTGGAATTTGCCGGAAAATATAACGTTGCGTTACGCGTATTATCATCATTTAAAGAAGGTAAGGGTACGCTCATTACCTACGAGGAATCACAAGTGGAAAGTGCTTTAATTTCAGGAATCGCGTTCAATCGGGATGAGGCTAAGTTAACCATCACCGGCGTGCCTGATTTGCCGGGCGTTGCGTTTAAAATTCTGGGGCCGATTGCCGATGCCAATATCGAAATCGATATGATCATCCAGAATATCGCCGACGATGCGACCACCGATTTTACCTTTACCGTGCATCGCAATGATTATCCGCGGGCGAAAATCTTGCTGGATAAAACCTGTGCTGAGTTGGGAGCCAGAAACGTTACCGGCGACGACAGTATCGTTAAAGTGTCTATAGTCGGTGTAGGCATGCGATCCCATGCAGGCATTGCCAGTACTATGTTTAAGGCATTGGCTGATGAAGGCATCAACATCCGCATGATTTCGACATCCGAGATTAAAATATCGGTTGTCGTTGATGAAAAATATCTAGAGTTGGCGGTCAGGGCGTTGCATGCTGCATTTAATTTAGATCAGGAAGTGGAATCTTAGACTTTATTTGTAAGAAAAAGCTGCTATAATTGCCCGTCTTGGTTGGATGCTGTTTAAGAACAGTTCGTTTTTAACATATATAGGGAGTAGCCATGCTTATCTTGACTCGTCGGGTAGGGGAGACTTTGATGATCGGTGATGAAGTGACTGTCACTGTTCTCGGAGTCAAAGGAAATCAGGTTCGCATAGGTGTTAACGCACCCAAAGAAGTCTCTGTACATAGGGAAGAGATTTACGAAAGGATCAAAAAAGAGCAGGGCGGGTCGGCAGGCTTGACTGGATCTGAAGAGTAAAATAATCGTAGCAGCGATTTTTACGAGTGTCTTGGGCGCTCGGCAGCTAACAGATGTGAGCTTGCTTTTAAGTAGGGTGGAAAGTAATTTAACGATTACACCTTAACATCGTTAGGCAAAAGGATTTATGTTAGTTTTTTGGGAGGTCCCCTCTCAGAATTATCTCTAGGCACAAGGCAGTAGTCTAAAGAGGTAGACCATCTATTTGGAGAGTTGGCCGAGAGGCTGAAGGCGCTCCCCTGCTAAGGGAGTATGGGTTTTATCGCCCATCGAGGGTTCGAATCCCTCACTCTCCGCCATTTATCTTTGTTTTTTAACAAAGTAATTTGTCAGAAATTCCTGTCGTTTTTTCTACCCTGCTCGTCTCTTGAGATTAGTTGAGCGTTAACCGGGTATTGACTGTATTTGCTCTAGGTCTTGTTAATTTCCAAAACCGTTATACGAGCCCAGATCAAAAAAATTGACTTATCAACTTGGATTTCCTACTGTTTGCCAAAGGGTTGTCATCTACAGGCGAGCGCTATGAAACCGGAATACACGGCTGAGTTTCGTTTTTATGAGGAACTGAACGATTTTCTTCCGCCTGAACAGCGCAAGCGGACTATCCTCTATCGTTTTAGCGGTCATCCGGGAATCAAAGATCCTATCGAAGCTTTCGGCGTACCTCACCCTGAGGTAGAGCTGATTGTTGTCAATGGCCAGTCGGTCGGCTTCGACTATCAACTGCAAGCCGGCGACCGTGTCGCGGTTTACCCGATTTTTGAAAGCCTGGACATCAGCCCCTTGATCAAGCTGCGCGAAAAACCGTTGCGCAATCCTCGCTTTGTCCTGGACGTGAACCTGGGAAAACTTGCCAAACGCATGCGTATGCTGGGGTTCGACAGCCTTTATCGCAACGACTATCGGGATGCGGAACTGGTGAATATCGCAGTGGACGAACAGCGCATCGTGCTGACCCGCGACCGCCGCCTGTTGCATGCCAAACAGATCAGCCACGGCTACTGGGTGCGAGCGGTTGATGTTGAAAGCCAAGTCGATGAAGTGCTGCGCCGCTTCGATCTGTATGGCTCGGTTCAGCTCTTTGCCCGGTGCCTGGTTTGCAACGGTGTGTTGGCGCCGGTTGCCAAGACGGATATTCTGGACCGCCTCGAACCTAATACCTTGCTTTATTACGAAGTTTTCCAGCAATGCGCCGATTGTCGGCGAATCTATTGGGAGGGCTCGCATATAGAGAACATGCGGCGACGCTATGCTAAGCGAAACTGATTTGCGTCAGCCAAAAAATAAAACAATCAAACTGTTTGACGTATAATTTGACAAACTGCTGGTAAGGGCATTAGTGCTTGCCTCTTCCTTAAAAAAACCTTATAGCGCATTTATATTTTGGGGCGGTATGATCGTTTTGGAACGGATGAAAAATCGTTAAGACGGCTTATTTATTTAGTTAAATCGTGGCGATAGACATTTTAGGGGTTGTCGGTTATGGATAAAATCAACGTGATGAAAACGGAAGAGCGGAGAGGTTTTTTTCGAATTGATGATGAAGTTAATCTGTTTTATAAAAAAATAGATGAAAAACTGGTGACCGAACCGCATCATGTTTCCGACAATATTTTGAATAGCTGTTCATTGTCTACCGCGCTTGAAATGGTATCGCAAGAATCGTCATTGCTGCTGCACAGAATAGAAAAAAACCTGCCGGATGTGGCGGATTACTTAAGGTTAATCGACTCTAAAATCGACCTTATCGCCCAGGCTGTGATGATGCAGGGCTTTCAATTCAAGGAAAGCGATACCCGCAACGTTAACATCAGCGCAACCGGCATGGCTTTTAATTGCGAAGAGGCGCTTAGACAAGGCGACTATCTGGAAATCAAAATGCTGCTGGTGTCCAGCATGGCGGTCATCGTGACTTACGGAAAAGTTGTTTACAGCAAAAACAGCCAATCAAACGATAGTCAGTACCCTTATTTCGTTGGCGTTGATTTTATCGATATGAAGGATGAGGATAGGGAATTGCTGATCAAGTATGTGGTCAAAAAGCAATTGCAACAGATCAGGGATAAAAAGCAGATTAACAATAAATCTTAAGCGGTTTGTGAATATTTCAGATAAGCAAAAAAAAATCCTTACCCTGTTGGCTGACGGAGAATTTCATTCCGGCACCGAACTGGCCGATACTCTGGGTATCAGCCGTTCGGCCGTCTGGAAACAGCTGAGCGGCTTGGCCGAATTGGGTTTGCAGCACTCAGCCGTCAGCGGTAAAGGCTACCGGTTGGACAGCCCGCTGGAGTTGTTGGCAGCGTTAAAAATCAACGAAGCGGTTAACGACCAAACAGCGGCATTAATCTCATCGCTGGAAATTCACGATCAAATCGATTCCACCAACCGTTACTTGGTGGAACGTTCGCAAAATAATGCGGCGTCAGGCGCGGTCTGTTTTGCCGAGTACCAAACAGCCGGTAAAGGCAGGCGAGGGCGGCAATGGGTTTCGCCTTACGGCTGCAATATTTACCTGTCGATACTCTGGCGTTTCCAACAGGGGCCGGCCGCCATTTCAGGCTTAAGCCTAGCTGTCGGCGTGGCGGTGATCAGGGCTTTAAAGCAGCATCAAATAGATGATGTCGGCCTTAAATGGCCTAACGACATATACAGTCAGGGTAAAAAACTGGGCGGCATTCTGGTGGAAGTCTCGGGCGAGACCGATGGCCCGTGCGCTGCCGTTATCGGCCTGGGATTGAATTTATTTTTGCCTGAATCCCAAGCCCAAGGCATCACCCAGGCCTGGACTGATTTAAGCAAGATCACCGGACAAAACCGGCTGTCCAGAAACGAATTGGCCGGCACCTTGTTAAACCATCTGCTGCCGGTTATTGCCGATTATGAAAGTGTCGGCATTACAGCGTATCGCGATGAATGGCGGAGCTATGATTGTCTGACTGGCAAATCCGCGACCTTGTTTATCGGCCAGCAGCAATTTGAAGGCATCGTCCGGGGCATTGACGACAATGGCATGTTGTTGATTGAACGTCCGGACGGCAGCGTGCAGACTTTTGCCTCCGGCGAAGTCAGTTTTAGCGGTTTATCGCCGCAATGAATCTGCTGATCGATATAGGTAATACCCGGCTAAAGTGGGCGATTACGACCGCCGGTCAAATCATGGCCGGATCATCGTTGATTAATAGCCGGATTGATCGGGATGAACTTCTTCAACTCTGGAAAGGCATCTATCGCCCCAGGCGTATTGCCGTTTCCTGTGTCAGTGCAAACCGGCTGCTAGAACTGGTCCAGTCGGTTGCACATGAACTCTGGTTTGATGTGGATATTATCCCGGTTAAACCACAGGCCCAGGCGTTTGGCGTGATTAACGCTTACCGGCAGCCGGAAAGGCTGGGCGTCGACCGCTGGCTGTCTTTGGTTGCCGTTTGGCAGCAATATCACAGTCCGGCCTGTATCGTCGATTGCGGAACGGCGATCACCGTGGATTTAATCGATGCCGATGGCAGGCATCAAGGCGGCCTGATCACCCCCGGCCTAACGCTGATGAAAAAATCCCTCGGTCAGGGAACCGAGGCGCTGCCATTTAGCGGAACAGAGTATGCAGTCGGACTGGCTGATTTCACCGAGGCCGCAATCTATAGCGGTACCTTAATGGCGGCTATCGGCTTGATTGAGCATGTGCTGGCAAAACAGCCCGCCAATTTGCGATTGATTTTAACCGGCGGAGATGCCGAGCTTATCGCCGGGCAACTTGGCATTCCCTGCACGGTTGATCCGGAGTTGGTACTGCGGGGATTGTTGTGTGTCCTGGAAGGGCATACATGAAGATTTTAGTTTTCCTGACAGCATTGGCTAACGTCGTGCTGTTTATGTGGGAGTACAGGCACGGCGCGTTCGAACAGGCTGCCAAAACCTCGCAACAACCGGCTCGGGAGTCCATTTTATTAGTCCGCGAATTGAAAAAAGAAGTTGTGGATGTTGATTTCATATCGCTATACCCGCCGGGTTTGGATCCCCTGTCCGATAATTTTTTGACTGAACCCTTCGTTCTTGAAGACTTTACCGGCGAGCTTTTGCTTTCCGCTGAACCTCAAAACGAGGCGGTTGCTCCGACTAAGCCCTAGAATAGCCTGACAACTCTTAACTTTTTCATCTATCGTGCTAAACATTATCTGGATAAGCTTTTTCCTCGCCGCCTTTTGCACCGCGCTATTCAAGCTGGTTTTCCTGGGCGATCAACAGGTTTTTGCGCAAATCATGGAAGCCATGTTTGCATTATCGAAATCCGCTTTTGAAATAGCCTTAGGCCTGACCGGCGTGCTGACCTTATGGCTGGGTATCATGCGCATCGGCGAAAAGAGCGGTTTCATTCATTTATTGACTCAAGGTCTTACGCCGTTATTCAGCCGGTTAATGCCCGATGTGCCCAAAGGCCATCCTGCTTTGGGCGCCATCGTCATGAACATTTCCGCCAATGCGTTAGGGCTGGACAATGCCGCAACGCCATTGGGCATCAAGGCCATGCAGGAACTGCAAACACTCAACCCCAACCCTGAAACTGCCAGCAATGCGCAAATCCTGTTCCTGGTCATCAACACCGCAGGCGTTACGCTGTTTCCGGTGACGATTTTTACCTACCGCGCCCAGCTGGGTGCTGCCAATCCGACCGACGTATTCATTCCGATCCTGATAGCCACGTATATGGGCACGATGGCAGGATTGTTAGCTGTCGCGTTCGTGCAAAAGATCAACCTGTTGGATAAGGTGATCATGGCTTATCTGGGCGGCTTTACGCTGGTAGTCGGCGGCATACTGGCGTATTTTTCTAGCCTGCCGCAGCAGCAGATGCTTGAACAATCCGCGATTATCAGCAACTTCATCCTGTTCTCATTGGTCATCACCTTTATTCTCGGCGCTATCAACAAGGAGATTAACGCCTACGAAGCGTTCATTGAAGGCGCCAAGGAAGGCTTTCATACCGCGACTACGATCATTCCTTATCTGGTTGCGATGCTGGTTGCGATCGGCGTGTTCAGAGCCAGCGGCGCGTTGGATTTGCTGGCCGATCTGGTGCGGGCTGCCGTGCATTATTTCATGCTCGACGACCGTTTTGTCGATGCGTTGCCCACCGCGCTGATCAAGCCGTTCAGCGGCAGCGGAGCCAGGGCGATGATGATCGATACCATGAAGACGATGGGCGCGGATTCGTTTGCCGGACGTTTGTCGTCGATTGTGCAGGGCAGCAGCGAAACAACTTTTTATGTATTGGCGATTTACTTCGGTTCGGTCGGCATCAAACATATTCGCCATGCAGCCGCCTGTGGGATAATAGCTGATTTGGCGGGCATTGTTGCTTCCATATTTGTTGCCTATTGGTTCTTTGGATAATTCTGATATTACTGGAATTTTCACCACGAAGGCACGAAGGACACGAAGAAAACAATATATAACTTCGTGTCCTTCATGCCTTCGTGGTGTTCTTTTTTATCCGTATTCTATTTTTTCTAACCGCTTTAATCCTTAATGAAAGTTCATCTTAAAACACTCGGTTGCCGCCTTAACGAAGCCGAACTGGAAACCTGGGCTCAGGCTTTTCAAAAATCCGGTCATCAAATCACCAAGCAGGCCGAATCAGCTCACCTAATCGTGATTAATTCCTGTGCTGTAACCCAGGATGCTGCCAGAAAATCGCGCCAACTGATACGGCGAATACACCGGGATAACCCGCAAGCCAAACTTGTCGTCAGCGGCTGTTACGCGACCTTGAATGAAGATGAAGCCGCGTCTTTACTGGGCGTTGACCTGATAGTCAGCAATAAGGATAAGGATCAACTGGTCGAAAAAACCCTGGCCGAACTTAACATGGACAGCATGCCTGTCCTGTCTACCGAACCGGGGGAAATATCGCTGTTCACCCGCGGCAGGCAGCGCGCGTTCGTGAAGGTTCAGGACGGTTGTCGTTACCGCTGCACATTTTGCATCGTTACCGTGGCGCGCGGCGAAGAAAATAGCCGTCCCGTGCAGGCAGTTATCGACGAAATCAATGCGCTGCACCAGCAAGGCATCACCGAAGTCATTTTGACCGGTGTGCATTTGGGCGGTTACGGCAGCGATCTGGGTAACAACCTGTCCGATTTGATCAAAGCGATTTTGGCGGAAACCGACATCCCGAGATTGAGATTAGGCTCGTTGGAACCTTGGGAATTGTCGGACGATTTTTTTGAATTGTTCCACAATCAGCGTTTGATGCCGCATTTGCATCTGCCCTTGCAAAGCGGTTCGGACACCGTACTGCGCCGTATGGCAAGGCGCTGCAAAACCGAAGAATTCGCCGCTATCGTCAGCCAGTTGCGGGCGCAAATTCCGCACTTTAATATCACCACCGATATTATCGTCGGCTTTCCCGGCGAGACCGAACAGGAATGGCAGGAGAGCTTTAACTTCATCAAACAGATCGGTTTCGGCCATATTCATATTTTTACCTACTCCAGCCGCGAAGGCACCAAAGCCGCAAGCCTGCCGGATCAGCTGAGTAATGAAATCAAAAAACAGCGCAGCAGGCAATTGCATGACTTGGCCGAGGAAATGAAACTGAAGTTTTTTGCCGGTAATGTGGGTCGTGAATTTCCGGTGTTGTGGGAAGGTTACAGCGAAGCTCTGGCAGATAACAAGCAACGAGTGTTTGGATACACGCCGAATTATCTTCGGGTTGGATGTGTGATCGGCAACGATGTGTCGGTGGAAAACCGAACGATTAGCTGTATGGTAACAGCGGTTGAGGAAGGTTATGTCGTTGGGGAGCTTGTGATGTGATTAGAAGTTCTAACTTAGATTCAACTCATACCGTTCTTTGAGTGCATAGACATCTTTATAACGCGTCATCCCGGCAGGGATTGCCGGGATCCAGGGGCCATGGATGGTAATATTAAATCAGACCACAAGTCTCCAACGAGAAATTGCATAGCTCAATCAACCGTTTTTTAGCTGCACGAGACCGCTTTTTAAGTTATTTTCCATACGGGCACTCTATCACATCCCTGTGTTCTGGATCCCGGCAATCCCTGCCGGGATGACGATGATACAATTTGTGTAATCTCTTCAGTGAGCGTTTATCTTGAGATTAGACCTGCCACTTGAAAGCTTGAGGAGTAATTCAAATTACATGGCTATCCTAAAAACAGCAAAACGCACCCTGCAATTTTTCCGCATCGGGCTGGCGGCCAAGAAACTTCAACGTACTCAGAACGAAACCGAGCGTCTGCTCGCCAAACAGGCGCTCGCAGGATTATTTGCCGATGCGCGCGGCATCACCATGAAAGTCGGCCAATTATTTGCAGGTAACGACGGCACGACGCCTTTTCAGGAGCTTGTCGAAGGCATAGAGCCTTTGCCGTTAAAAGCCATGATCCCGCAGCTTGAAGCGGAACTCGGGCAAAAATACAGAAAAGTATTCCGTTCCATCGAGCCGGCCATCGCGGCGGCGTCCCTTGGGCAAGTCCATTTTGCCGAACTTAAAAACGGAGACAAGGTTGCGGTAAAAATCCGCTATCCGGATATCAGCGATGCGGTCGATGCCGAATTGCGCCTGGTCGGCCTGATGCCCGGCGTGGGGCCGGTCAACCGCTGGGGATTTGATCTTAACGCTTATAAAAAAAGCCTGCGCGATAACATGCAGCGCGAACTTGATTACCGCTCGGAAGCTCAAAGGCAGGATTACTTCGGCCGCACCGTGCAAGTTCCGGGATTGAAAGTTCCAAAAGTATATGGCGATTTATGCAGCGAGCGGGTGCTGGTGCAAAGCAGGGCAGAGGGCGTGTTGATCGACAAGGCCGGTAGCTGGTCAGAGCAGGACCGTCTGGCGATCGGCCGGACGCTGGTGCTGACGCTGTTTAAAAGCCTGTTTGTCGCAGGCGAAGTGCACGGCGACCCGCATCCCGGCAATGCCTTTTACGGTCATGACGAGTACGGTCAGCCGCAAGTCACATTGCTCGACTACGGCTGCACTATTTTCATTGCCGAACCGCGCAGAATGGCGCTGCTCAAGTTGATCGTCGGCTGTCGTGAACGGAACTCTATCAGGCCTTTGGATTGCTTTGCGGCACTGGGGTTTGACAGCAAAAAACTGAGCCCCATCAGCGGTTCGTTGCCTGCTTTATGCCAGATATTATTCAAGCCTTTTTTAGTCAACCATGCGTTTAATCCCGATCAATGGCGGCTGGGCCAGTCGTTTAACGACCTGCTCGGCGATTACCGCTGGTGGTTCCGCTCAGCCGGGCCTTCCGACCTGTTTTTACTGATGCGCGCCTTTCAAGGGCTGATCCAGCAGTTGCAGCAGCTGGAGGTTAACCTGCCCTGGTGGACGCTGCTGCAACAAGCGGTTGGCCGGGAGCTGATTCAGCAGGCTATGATGTATGAACTCCTGGTAATTGATTATGAGCCGACTGCCAAGGCACTGAGCTTCGACCAGCAGGCAACTGTGCTTGGTGTGCGTGTCAGCGAAGACGGCGAGCAGCGTGTTGCGGTTAAAATGCCCGCCGAGGCGGTGCTGGATTTGGAGCACCTTATCCCGGAAGACGTGCTGGAGCGCATCATGGTTTCCGGGAAAATCGACCTCAAACAGATGGGCGATTCACTCCGCGCCAACGGCATCGTCCCCCAGCAATTGTTTGTTTTTGAAGACGGCAAAAAAACGTATAAGGTGTGGCTGGAGTAACTTGGTATGGCTCAGCTAAAATCCGCACTCACGGTATGAGCGTTTTTTAACAACTCCGGGTTCCAATGTTCAATCGCCCACCCAAGCAATTCAGCTGTCGGGGCTTGTTGCAGTTCGATCGGCGGGTTTTGCTTTAACAAAATTAGTAGCTCAAAAATGACGCGCTGCGGTGATTTTAAATCAACCGCCGTTGCCTGGGTTTGTTTGCTGAGCTTATAGCCCTGCTCGTCAACAATAATCGGAACATGCATATAGCGGGGTGTCGAAAGCCCTAGCAACTGCTGCAGGTAAATCTGTTTGGGCGTTGCGTCCAGCAAGTCAAAGCCCCTGACGATATGGTCGACACGTTGCAGGTCATCATCGATGACTACAGCAAATTGGTAGGCAATAATGTTGTCTTTGCGTTTGACGATAAAATCGCCATCCTGCTCGGCGAGGTTATGGGAAATCAGGCCTTGCAGTTCATCCTGAAAGGTAATGGTGCGGTTATCAGTTTTAACCCGTAATGCATGCGGCTCATCAGACGAGTCTCGCCGGTCTCGGCAAATGCCGGGGTAAATATCGGCGCTACCTTCAATAGTCAGCGTTTTTCTGCTACAGGTGCAAGGATAAATGAGTCCGTTTCTTTGCAGGTCGCTGATAGCATCGTTATAAATGTCGATATGCCGGCTTTGGTAATAAACCTCACCGTCCCAATGCAGGCCAAAGGCCTCAAGGGTTTTTAAGATTGTGTCGGCGGAACCTTTTACGTTTCTGGGAGTGTCCAGGTCATCAATGCGCAGCAGCCATAGACCTTGTTGTGAGCTGGCTTGAAGAAAACCGGCAAGAGCCGTGTACAGGGAACCGAGGTGTAAGGGGCCGGTGGGCGAGGGTGCAAACCGGCCAATGGTGTGTGGGTTGTCCAGACTTAACCCATTTGTTTTTCACGAATTTCATCGAGCGTTTTGCAGTCGATGCACAGTGTGGCGGTCGGTCTGGCTTCCAAACGGCGTATGCCGATTTCAATGCCGCAAGACTCGCAAAAGCCGTAGTCCCCTGATTCAATCTCCCTAAGTGCCTCATCAATTTTCTTGATTAGCCGCCGCTCACGATCGCGGGTTCTTAGTTCCAGGCTGAATTCTGACTCCTGGGAGGCCCGGTCATTAGGATCAGGAAAATTAGAGGCATCGTCCTGCATATGGTGCACAGTGCGATCCACTTCGTGCATGAGTTCACTTTTCCAGTTTTTTAGAATAGCCTCAAAATGCTCTAATTGAGCGGTATTCATGTATTCTTCGCCCTTCTTTTCTTGGTAAGGCTTAAAACTGAAAGGTGATGCGCCAGTTTTAGAACTTTCGGTCATCCATTAACTCCTAAGACAAGATTAAATAAAACCGCGCATTTTTAGCAGAATAGCAACCGGATAGCAAGGTTTATTGATATGATCTAACGCTTTTGTGAGATGGGTATCTGCGTTATGAGTGTGCGACGGGCAAATAGGACTCAGGGAATTTCTCCCTTTTATGTGATGGAACTGCTGCGCCGCGCAAAACAATTGGAGGCGCAGGGCAGGGATGTTATCCATATGGAAATCGGCGAGCCTGATTTTGCTACGCCGCAGACCATTGTTGAGGCTGGCGTCAGTCACCTTAAAACCGGAGAGGTAAAATACACCCCGGCCGCAGGATTGCCCGAGCTGCGTGAAAAAATTGCCGGGTTTTATCGGCAACGCTATTCAGTGACTGTAGACAAGACGCGTATTTTTGTAACGCCAGGGGCATCTGGCGCGTTTTTATTGGCATTGGGAACTACGCTCAATCCGGAAGAAGAACTCTTGATGGCCGACCCCTGCTATCCCTGTAACAGCAATTTTGTTAAGTTGTTTGACGGCATAGCGAGAACCATCCCGGTCGATGCCGAAAGCCGTTATCAGCTGACCGCCGCGCAGATCAAACAGTATTGGACTAAAACCACCAAAGGCGTGTTGGTTGCATCGCCGTCCAATCCTACCGGCACTCTCATTGCTCCAGATCAATTGGAACAGGCCGTGCACACCGTTAACGAGTTGGGCGGCTGCTTTTACTCCGATGAGATTTATCATGGACTGGTTTACGGTAAACAGGCGTCGACGGCACTGGAATTCAGTGACAACGTGTTTGTGATCAACAGTTTTTCCAAGTATTTCGGCATGACCGGCTGGCGCGTCGGTTGGTTGATAGTGCCGGAAGAATTTATCGATGTGACCGAGAAGCTGGCGCAAAATATTTTTATCGCCACCGCAACCCATTCGCAATATGCCGCATTAGCCGCGTTTGACGAGCAAACGCTGACCGAGCTTGAGCGCAGGCGCGCCGAATTTGAAGCTCGCCGCGATTTTCTTTATGACGCTTTGTTGCGCTTGGGCTTTGAAATACCGATTAAACCGGACGGCGCATTTTATATTTACGCCGACTGCTCCAGATTTACCGACGACAGTTATCAATTTGCGCTGGACTTGTTGGAGGCTGAAGGCGTTGCCGTAACGCCGGGAAAAGATTTCGGCCTTAATGAGGCCAATCACTATATCCGCTTTGCTTATACGACTTCTATCGATAGAATGGCAGTCGCCATGCAACGCTTGGAAAGATTTATTAACAAAGGATAATCATGACCTTAAGACAGCTATCAGCAACAGAATTAAAAGCCAGAATTCAAAATGAACCGCATCTGTTTTTACTGGATGTTAGGGAGCCTAATGAATTCCAATTCGCCAGCATAGAAAACAGCGTGTTAATTCCGCTTAACCAAATCCCGCAAAGGCTCGGCGAGTTGAATCCGCAGCAAGAAATCGTAGTGATTTGCCATCATGGCGTGCGCAGCTCGCAAGCCTGCCTATACCTTAATAATTCAGGATTTGAGCATGTGGCAAATTTAACCGGCGGAATCGATGCCTGGTCCTGCGAGTGCGATAGCTCGGTACCACGCTATTAAAAAACAGTAAAACTCCGGGCTTGATCTGACAGTTTTTAAACATAGTTTTCTTAGCTTTCAAGAGTGTCAAAAGTGGTGTCTCTTAATGAATTAGGTTGCCGTAACTTATCCAATCTTGAGGGAGGAACAAAGGCTTGGAGAAAGGCTGGTCTTGATTTCGAATAAGTAGGCGCGTTTTACTGGCTCGAACCATCTAGGAATGACGCCCCTCCACCCGATATTGATCGGCAGCGGAGGATCATTTCCCTTTTAGCCTGCAAGTTCCGCATAATGTTCGCTGCATTCTTTTTCGCGGCCACGGACTATCCGCCGGCCGGTTGCGGGACCTCGCGTTTCGGTAACGACGGTATGCTGACCCTCGTGGTGACTATCATCATAAAAATAAATGACTACCCAGTCTTTCACGCGATCCAGTTGGTGGGCGCGGGCGGTATTTGAATATAACGCGGTAAAATGCCAGCCCTGTTTGGTCACATGCATGATGGGCAGCCAGGATTCTCCGCTGGGGTTGAATCGCTTCGGCGCGATAGTGGGCAGATCGCCGCCTTCCGCTTTTTTCCGATACTGTTTGTCAATTTGCAGCAACAAGCTGACCGGCGGCTCGGCAATTTTTTGTTGCGGTTCGAAACGCGGCCGGCGAAAACCCAATACATGGGCAATCCAGGTTTGCACCAGCGCGATTTTTTTCGTACTGAAGCCGGGGACTGTTTTTAAGCGGCCGTTATGCGCCGCCAGCTCCAACGCTTCCAGGGTATCGATATGCAGCATTTCAATGATCCTATGCGCCGATGTGGGGCCAATGCCGGGAATCTGTTCGAATAATGCGATCGGATCATGACCCGACTGTAAGCTTTCCAAGCGGCTCATGCGCCCGGTCACGACAAATTCGTTGATGGATCTGGCAATGCCTTCGCCGATTCCGGGCAGTTCCAGCAACGCCGAAAAACCTTCGCGCCCCAGTAAATCCTCGACCGCTTCGGCCATGGTTTCGATGGTCTTGGCGGCATTCAGATAGGCGCTGACTCGAAAAGGATTGGCTCTTTGCTCATCCAGTAAGGTGGCGATTTGGCGCAGTTTCGCGGCGATTTCTTTATTGGTTGCCATGATGCACAAGACCTCATGCTAAAAAAGCAGTTAACCAAAACATTATAAATTGAACCGTATGAATTACTTACGTTAAACCATGGTATTGCCAGGTAAAATTATTCACTCAAATGGTGCGGACATTGTAGGGCGACCGGCCGGTCGCCCCTACGGTAGCTCACAACTATCAAATCTAATTGATTTTTTAGGCTCATAGTTATTGAGCCGGTGCTGCGTCTTTGGCTATTGCTTTAGCAACATCAGCGCATCTTCCATCTGTCTGCCGGTTACATCAATGCCATGCCGCAGCTTGATTTCCTGTTGCAGCAAAGTCACATCTGAATTATCAAGCTGCATTTTCGCAATCATGCTCGACAAATCTTCGTTAACCGCCCAGGGATAGATCAGCCATCGGTATTCACTGACCGTTTCGGCATAAAAGTCGGGAATATAGGTGGAAACGGTTTTGAGGTGCATGGCGGCTGTGCGCATTTCGTTTACCTTGCCGCAGTGCCGAATATGCTCGATTCCAACGGTGAAAGTATCGCCGCTATCGCAGACATCGTCCAACAGCAGGACGTTTCGCCCGTTGATGTCGGCATTTAACGGGTACTTTACATAGGCTTCATGCTGTTTATAAGCGCCTTGATAATGCTCGATTTTGAAGCTGGTCAGGTCATGGATGCCGAGCATATCCGACAAAAGCCGTCCCGGTATATAACCGCCTCGCGCTATGGCGACGATGGCATCGATCCGGAAATTTTCCTTACGCAATCGTTGAGCCAACTGTCGGCATAAACTATAAACGACTTCCCACGTGATCAAAGTACAGGGTAATTCTTCATCCATATCGAAACCTCGGGCTTATCAGCAATGGTCAATGGGACGATTCCGGGCTTTATTGCATTGCGTTAGCCAACCGGCATAACATCAAAAACAGCCCGTTAGTCATTTCTGCAAACGGCTCATAATCGAGCTTGTCCGGCGTATCCTGAGCCGTATGATAAAAGGGGTAACGATAGAACGCGGTATCGGTAATCATCAAAGCCTTGTAACCGTGCCGCCAAAACGCCAGTTGATCGCTCAAGGACACTCCCGGCACAATGGCTGGGGCAGCGATGGATTGCAGCGGAAAATCCGTCTCCGAGGAAAATGCCTGTACACAGTCCCGCATGACGTGCCGGGAGCGCAAGTTAGAAACAAAAGCAATGAAATTACCGGTATCGGGATAAAAATACTTCAGTAAGGGCGGATAAGTTTGGCTGCCGTGCTGATTTCTATAATAGCCGATGGTCTCCAGCGAGATCATAAAGCGTATCGGATCACCGCGTTGTTTGGCGGCTTTGGCATACACCATGCTGCCCATGCTGGGCCAGAAGAAAAAAGGCGGTTCTTCGTTCACAAAAGCGACGAAACGCAGGCTGGTTTCAGGTGTAACATCCTGGAACAGGCGGGAAAGTTCCAGCAAAGCCGCAACGCCGCTGCAGTTATCGTTAGCGCCCGGACTGCCAAAGACCGAATCATAATGAGCGCCGACCAGGATGACATCGTTGTTACGGCCGTTACCGGCACGGTTAACTTCAAGATTGGCGCATTCAAAGCCTTGCGCGGTATAAGTCTGTTTGCGGACATCATACCCTTGCTGTTGCCATTCTCCCGTAATATAAGCCTCCGCCGCATGGAGCGCTGCCGGATGAAAAATATTATGCTCGCCGATATTGCCGGCAAGTTCATAGACATGTGTTCGTAAGCGCTGTATTGAAATTTCGTTCATGTTTCTGTGCCGGCAAAGTTAAGAATACGTTGCAAATGAGAGTTGGCAAAAACAAAAGAACAACCGCTATCGGCCTAATCATGTAGGCCGTAATCCATGTTTCAAGGCAAAAATTCCGGACTTAATCTGACGACATCAAGCGGCCATCGGCCATCATAACGTCGGCTGATTGCCGTGAGCAAAGGTGCGGTCATGAGCTTCCTGACAAACGATGCAACGCCGGGCAGTGGGATAGGCCGTCAAGCGCTCAATAGCGATGGGCTCCGGGCAGTCGCAGCATTTGCCGTAGTTGCCTTCGGCTATGCGCATCAGGGCGGCATCGATGTCGCGTATTTCCTGGACATGGCGGTCGATGGCGGCCAGTTTGATGTCCACCAGCAGGTCGGCCAGTGCTACCTCGCCCGTGTCGTGCACTCGCCCGGCCAGATCGGCATATTGTTCCTCGTCGGAGCTCAGTAATTCAGCGCTGATTTCCCGCCGCAATGCCATGAAACGATCGCTCAGCTTCGTCTTGAATACATTGATCTGGTGGGTGGTCAATTGGACGGTCATCGCGTTTTCCTCCGGTTGAAAGAGTTGGTTTCAGAATGATGCGCCAGGGGTGAAATGCTGTCAATTAATGAAACTGATCTTGCCTGGATTTCATGGATACTCCGCTATGCGACTTTATACTTCCCGCTTTGGGTAATACCATCTGATTGCCGGTTATTGGCCGGATTTCTGTAGCTACTAAACAACCA
>Ga0208789_1000383_pt1 | contig 44317 bp, 37 predicted proteins | sample Methanotroph_Enr_FD_187368 | JGI IMG/M metagenome (GOLD analysis project Ga0208789, IMG submission 187368) | Enriched soil microbial communities from Old Woman Creek wetland in Ohio, USA - Methanotroph_Enrichment_5 (SPAdes) (version 2) | ecosystem: Environmental > Terrestrial > Soil > Wetlands...
CCTGTTTTTACGGATAATATGAGGATATTTTGAGAAATAATATTCAAAATACCTGGATGTATTATTGCTTCCGGTTGCAATAATAGCATCGAAATCCTGAATGGTATTGTCGGTGAATCGGACCATTTCTTTAAATGAAGGTTCAATTCTGCATAGTACATCTGCGAGCGCCGGAAGTAAAATTTTATCATCCGTCGAAAGCTTCCCTATAAAGTAATGACCGGACATTAACGTGCAGATGAAATCATGAAACCCTACTATCGGGATATTTCCTGCCATAATCACTGCAACCTTCCTTGGTTCATTCTTTAGGATGCCGAAATCGTAGCCCGTGATCCAGGCTGTGATTGCTTCTTCATTCAAAGCTTCTTTCCAGGCATTTAAAGCAAAGGCTATTGTTGCCGGAGTAAACCACGGATTATACTGGCTGGCAGCCTGCAGGGAATAATATAATTCCGGATACTGATCTTTAAATTCAGTAGCTGATGCAGCATAACTTTCTGCTGCCTGGCCCATAACTTTACCAAGTTCAGTAAAAGCACGAATGCGTGAATGTAGTGCCGGAGATTGTGTCATACTTTTTATGGAAATCAAACGTTTTTAATTATTGGCGAAATTACCGGTAAAAATCATACTTTCACCTTTTCTCATAAATTATTGACTAAATTAGAAATGAAAATTATTGTCCTGACTTTTATCCTGGCCCTGTTTTTATATACAGATAGTGCATTCGCTCAACCGGTTAATAATAAATCCGGGATACAGGATTCGTTGAGTAATTTAAGTGCTATCATTTGGAAACAAAAGACTGATTCAAGCCGGTTAAAGGCCAACGACTACTTTTTCAAGATGTTTCAGGCTGTTCTTGAGTCTAAATCATCATTAAACATTCCACTCGATTCGATTAAAGGAATAACCAGGGTAGCATCAGATGATGGGAAAATACGCATATTTACATGGAATGTACCCCTTGCTGAAGGCACAAGCAAATATTTCGGTTTTATACAACTCAATTTCGATAGTGTGGAACTGTTTCCATTACGATCGGCTGAAAGTGATCCGGCTGATTTCGAAACCAGGCAGTTAACACCTCAGCAGTGGTATGGAGCACTGTATTACAAACTTATAGAAGTTGAAACTGGCAGGCAAAAAGTATATACTTTGCTGGGATGGGATGGCTATACTTTAAATTCAAACCGCAAACTGATCGATATTATCACTGTAGACAGGAAGGGTAATCTGCTGTTTGGAATGCCAGTCTTTAAAACAGATCAGGGTATTAAATGCCGGATTGTAAAGGAATATGCCAAAAAAGCGAATATGGTGTTACGTTATGATTACCAGGCAATCCTGATTAAAAAGGGGAAAAAGATAAAAAAAGAAAATACATGGCTTATTGCAATGGACCGGCTTGTTCCGATGGATCCATCAATGAAAGGCATGCCAAAATATTATGTTGCATCAGGTGAAATATATGATGGGTATATTTTCAGGAACGGGTATTGGGTTCTGGTTGAAGATATTGAAGTTGTAAACCGGGATATTTTAACAAAATAGTTTCAGTTAACTGATGAATTATCAACCTTCAGCTATTGTAAAATAGATCATTTGAATATGTGCTAATGACACAGGTTCCAAATCATTTTGTTGAAAAATCATCTATCATATAAACCTTTGAACCAAGGTTATAATCAACAGTTTTCATTTCACCTTTTTGTTTCTCTATAAATTTCGTGATAATTATAGTGAATTTGACAAAAATAAATAGTTATATTATTGCATATAAGATAAAATTCATTCAGGAAAACCACAAATATATTCATATTTTTTTTTGCCTGACCCGTTATAATTTTATAGCTTTGTATCAATTTAATATCATTCTTCAGGTAATCTGAGTGAGGATGATTATTAGGTGTAAATTGCAGCAAACCAATATATTAATATAATACCTCAATAAAATGAAAAAACACAACTTTAATGCAGGTCCATCAATTCTTCCACGAATTGCTATCGAAAATACAGCAAAAGCTATTCTTGATTTGAACGGCATCGGGATGTCGCTTCTCGAAATTTCACACCGCAGCAAAGAATTCCAGGCAATAATGGATGAAGCAGTGGCATTATTTAAGGAAGTTCTCAATATTCCCGAAGGATATCATGTCTTATTCCTGGGAGGAGGAGCCAGTTTACAATTTTGCATGATTCCATTTAATTTACTGAATAAAAAAGCTGCTTATCTCGAAACCGGAGTTTGGGCTAAGAAAGCGATCAAAGAGGCTAAATTATTTGGAGAAGTTGCTGTAATCGGATCTTCAGCTGATAAAAACTTCAACTATATCCCGAAAAACTGGGAAATTCCTTCTGATGCCGATTATTTCCACATTACAACCAACAATACCATTTATGGCACCGAAATAAGGGAGGATTTTAATAGCCCGGTTCCTTTAATTGCGGATATGTCGAGTGATATACTGAGCCGTCCTGTCGACGTGTCGAAATATGCCATGATTTATGGCGGAGCACAAAAAAATGCCGGTCCTGCAGGTGTAACATTCGTTATTATACGAGAAGATATTCTTGGTAAAGTGGAACGCGCAATCCCTTCGATGCTCGACTATAGAATACATATTAAAGAAGGATCAATGTTTAATACTCCTCCTTGCGTCAGTATCTTTACGCTAAAGGAAACTCTGAAATGGGTAAAAGAAATGGGCGGCGTTAAAAAAATGCAGGAAATGGATGTTGCAAAAGCCAATCTTCTTTATGATGCTATTGATAAAAGCAAAATATTTGAAGGTACAGCAGAAAGGGATGCCCGTTCATTTATGAACATATGTTTTGTGATGAAAGACTTATATAAGGATAAAGAAGATGCTTTTATGGAATTTGCCAAATCAAAGGGTATGATTGGCATCAAAGGACACCGTTCGGTTGGTGGTTTCAGGGCTTCCACTTACAACGCATTGCCTGTTGAAAGTGTTCAGGCACTTATCGACTGTATGAATGAGTTTGAAAAGGCAAACAGCTAAACAGGAGTTTTCATCAGTTGAATAAATATGTTTTAATCTATGGAATAGCCATGAGAAAATTTTCAACCTAACCGAAAATTGCATTGTGGTGAATTCCGTACCAATAAACCGGGAAAAGTAAATGACCCGTTTAAAATAAATAACAACACATGAAATAGACATGATGGTATAAATCACCAATTGAAATGAACTCATTCTGAATTATGTCGTATTCCATCTGATCCCAAAAAAAAATAACACATGAAAAAAATATTGGTTGCTACAGAAAAACCATTTGCAAAAGCTGCAGTGGAAGGCATAAAAAAAATAATCGAAGAAGCAGGCTTTACAATGGCATTGCTTGAAAATTATTCGCAAAAATCGGAACTCTTGCTGGCTGCAGCCGATGCTGATGCAATTATTATCAGAAGCGATATTATTGACGGTGATGTGATAGAAGCTGCTAAAAAGCTGAAAATTGTTGTCCGGGCAGGAGCAGGGTACGATAATATTGATCTTGCAGTTGCCAAAGCCAAAAATGTGGTTGCGATGAATACTCCTGGACAGAATTCGAATGCAGTAGCTGAGCTGGCGGTTGGTATGATGGTATATGCTGCCAGGAATAACTTCAATGGGTCATCTGGAACTGAGCTTAAGGGCAAAAAACTCGGGTTGCATGCCTTTGGTTATGTAGGAAAAGCAGTAGCTGCAATTGCCCACGGTTTCGGAATGGAATTATATGCATTCGATCCGTTTGTAGACAAGAAAACTATCGAAGCGGAGGGAATTCATTACCTGGATAATGCCAATGAACTGTATAAAACTTGTCAGTATGTTTCGTTGCATATGCCTGCAACGGCACAAACCAAAAAGTCAATAAACTTCGAACTTCTTTCGTTGATGCCTAAAGGGGCTACCCTGGTTAATACCGCCCGCAAAGAGGTAATTGATGAAGAGGGATTGTTGCAGATGTTTGCCGAAAGAGCAGATTTTAAATATGTATCGGATGTTGAACCGGATTGTAAAGGCTTGATCGCCGAGAAATTTTCAGGCAGGTTTTACTTTACTCCCAAAAAAATGGGGGCGCAGACATCTGAGGCTAATAACAATGCCGGATTAGCTGCGGCAAAGCAAATTGTGCGTTTTTTCACTAATAATGATACAACATATCAGGTAAATAAATAGAACACTAAGCGAATAAAAAATTTATAACTTACTATTCAGGAGGGTTGTTTGAAAGTGGATTGTTTTTTTACTTCAATTTTGTCGGTAAATGTATGTGCAAATTGAAAAAAGACTAACCAACACAAACAACTTTCTTGTTTTTACGTTTCTATCGTTGTATATTAGCTGAAAATTTCAGAAGTTGTAAGCTTTTTTTTACACTTGTCATTTTTTCAAAACCAAAAACCACATACTAATGGAAACTGAACTCGACAAAACTGCTACATTTTTTCGTTTCGAGGATTTACGAATATACCTCAAAGCTCTTGACTATATTGATTGGGTATATAATAAAGTAACCAAGTTCCCCGAATCTGGCACAATCTCATTAGCTTCCCATTTCTATAATTCAGCTCAAGCCATTGCCTTGCATATTGCTGAAGGTTCAGCGCGCAACAAGGCCCAGTTTATTCATTACCTGAAAATGGCCAAAAGTTCTGTTCGTGAATGTGTTGTACATAGTGCAATGGCATCAAAGCAGAAATTTTTTACAAATGATGAACTGGACGAATCGCGTAACCAGCTAATGGAAATGACTAAAATGCTTGGAGCTTTGATAGGGTCACTGCAACGCTCTGCCGGAATTGTTGATAGTGACGATGATTGATAATTAATATCTTTTCTTTATTTATTTTTGCACAATGAATTGCCTGTTCATTGTAATTTTTTTTATTTTTCTGTTGTATCATTCAATTCTATTGCATTATTTTGTGCCCACCTAAACTCCTGAATTTATTGGGATTTAAATCATAACCAATGGCCATTCTTAAAGCATTTAAAGGTTTACGCCCACCTGTCGGAATCGTAAAACTATTAGCATCAAAGCCCTATGACGTATTGAACTCGGAAGAAGCCCGCATCGAAGCAAAAGATAATCCTTATTCGTTACTCAGGGTTACCAAGGCTGAAATCGATCTGCCCGAAGGCATTGATGTGCACGGGCAAGAAGTATACGATAAAGTGGTTGAAAATTTCGCCACCTTTTTAAACAATAAATGGCTGGTACAGGATAGTGATGAAAAATTATACATCTATGCCCAAACTATGGATGGCCGAACTCAATATGGTATTGTAGGCTGCACCAGCATTGAAGATTATTTTAATAACAACATTAAAAAGCATGAATTAACCCGGAAAGATAAGGAGGAGGACCGTATGATTCATGTTCGCATAACGAATGCAAATGTTGAACCGGTTTTTTTCTCTTATCCTGCTAATAAAGCCATTGACGGAATTGTCACAGATATCGTATCGCATACGCAACCTGTTTACGATTTTGTAGCTGATGACGGATTTGGCCATCATTTCTGGACAATCGATGACAGGGCAACAATTGACAGAATTATTGAGATATTTAATAAAGAAATTCCCAGCCTTTATGTTGCCGACGGTCATCACCGTACAGCTGCAGCTGCATTGGTAGGCCTGGAGAAACGCAAAAATAACCCGGAGCATAATGGAACTGAAGAATACAATTTCTTTATGTCGGTTCTTTTCCCCGATAACCAGTTAAGAATTATTGATTATAATCGCCTGGTAAAAGATTTAAATAACCTCAGCAGCCAGGAATTACTGCAAAAACTCAGCGACGTATTTCTTGTTGAGAATAAAGGCAGAGAGATATATGCTCCATCGTTTTTGCATAATTTTACTATGTATCTGAATGGGGACTGGTATTCATTAACAGCCAAAGAAGGTACTTATAACGATAATGATCCAATAGGAGTACTTGATGTAACCATTCTCTCTTCCCTTGTTCTTGATCATATCCTGGATATAAAAGACCTTCGTACTTCAACACGTGTAGATTTTGTTGGCGGCATCCGTGGCCTTGGTGAGCTTAAAAAACGGGTTGACAGCGGTGAAATGAAGGCTGCTTTTGCGCTTTACCCGGTATCAATGAAACAACTTATTGATATAGCCGATACGGGTAATATAATGCCTCCTAAAACTACCTGGTTTGAACCAAAACTGAGAAGCGGCCTTGTTGTACATATGCTCAGTTAAATTCTGAAACTTTCACTCTATTTACTAGCCCTGATTCTGAAGATACTTGTTAAGTAAAGGAATCAGGGTTTCTGTCTTTAGAGGTTTAGGTATATAATCGGCAAACCCTGCAGAAAGACTTTTTTCCCGCTCATGTGGCAATGCAAAAGCTGTATAACTCATTACAGGCAAATCGGGCCTTATCTCTAATATTTCTTTTAATGCTTCATACCCTGTTTTTATTGGCAACTGAATATCCATTAGAATCAGGTCAATATCAGGTTCTGTTCTGACCAAATCAATAGCTATTTGTCCATTTGGTGCATGCAGCAACCTGACTTCACTTCGCCTCAATAAAGCTTCCATGAGCAGGTAGTTCTGCATCATATCCTCAGCAATCAGAATAGTTTTCCCTTTCCAGTTTATGTGTTGCAGATCAGCAGCTTGCCCATTTCTAACTGGCTGGTATTTAGCAGGTTTGTAAGGGATTGTGAAATAAAATAAAGAACCTTTCCCCGGATTTGACTCCATTCCAATAGTTCCGCCTAACAAGTCGACTAAGTTCTTCGATATAGCTAATCCTAAGCCCGTGCCGCCGTATTTTCGGGTTGTACTGGGATCCAATTGACTGAATCGCTGGAATAAGAGTTTCTGTTTGCTTCGAAGGATTCCAATTCCGCTGTCTTTTACGTAAAATGAAAGATTATCTTCCTGTTGTGTATATCCAAACTCAATATTTCCGAATTCAGTAAATTTCAATGCATTGCTGAGCAAATTCGTTAGAATCTGCTGTAATCGCATTGGATCTGTTATAGCTATCAATTTATCTGAATTGTCTGGCAAAACCAGATCCAAACTTATTCCTTTCTTCCCGGCAACGTTCTTCAACTCTTCAAAAGTACCATGTAAATCAGTTAACACCTGGTTGATATTACACGCTGATTCGGATACTTTGAGTTGACCTGCCTCTATTTTGGCAATATCAATAATATCGTTTATCAACGCCATTAAAGCCCGGCCTGAATTTTTTATTTTCGAAATGAAATCGACTTTATCTTCCTGGGAGAGATCGTCTTCTGAGAGTAAATCGGAGAATCCAATTATTGCATTCATTGGAGTTCTGATTTCATGGCTCATATTTGCCAGAAACGCAGTCTTTAACCGATCTGATTCCTCTGCCTTTTCCTTTGCTAGTATTAGTCTCTGTCGGGTTTCTTCCATTTCAGTAATATCCCTGCTGATTCCAATTATTCCTAATAAATTATTGTCCGAATCGAAATATGGCGTTTTTAACGTATAAAAAAGATATCTCTGTCCATCAGCATACTCTATCCAGTTGGTGCTTCTTTCCGGTTCCAGAGTCTGAATAATTGATTTGTCAGTTTTAAGATATCCCGAAGCTTCTGTTTTACGAAAAAGATCATATTCTGACAACCCGATAATATCTTCTGATTTCCTGTTTATGTATTTTTCAAAAGCCTTGTTGCACCCCAGAAACTTACTATCCACATCTTTAAAAAAAATAAGATCAGGAATTGCATCAATCATATACCTGAGCCGGGATTTTTCTGCAGATAGTATAGTCTTTATTCGCTCTCTTTCATATATCATCTGGTTTGCCGCTTGAGCCAACATATCAAATTCACTGAAAGCAAGTTTATCAGAATCAATGATTTGCATCCCCTGGGCTGCTCTTTTGAAAAAATGAAGAAAAAGTAAGATGTTTGATTTTGCTTTTAATGCAAAATAGCGCATCGTCAGATAGGCAATAAGACTAAGTATTATCAGAAACACAAAGAAACGGATCAGATTGATGATAATATCTTTCCATAACTCTGCCGTTAATTGGTGAATTATCGGATCTATATCATTGGTAAAAAAACCTGTTCCAATGATCCATTCCCAGTCATTAATGCCGGAAAAGTAGGATGTTTTTTCACTTCTTTCGACTCCCGGTTGGTTTCGCCAGAAATAAGTGTAATAACCACCTTCCCAGGCTTTTGCAAACTCAAGTTCTTTTGAAAATATCATCTTCCAATTGGTCTCGGTAGTATTATTTATATTTATCGGAGGTACTTGCCTTTTACCCCTCGAAAGCAATGCAAGACTATTGAAAGTATTAATAATTATATATTCATTGTTACTATATTTTACTTTACTCAGACTATCAAGGACAACTTCCTGAAGAATACTTCTATTTTGGTCGTTCTGAAATGTGATCCCGATTTTAAAATCTTTATTTGCTGATTGTTTTATCAGAAGGTATGATTTTGAAGGTATTTCATTGTGTATGGATTTTCGTATAAGTACATCAGCTGCATTAAAATCATCAAGCTTATATTTTTCACGCAATAATCTTGAAGTTCTGTCTCCTTTTTCATACTTGAAAAGGAATTCCGGATATAAGATCTCTTGATTATTATTTAAAATTACAATTTTGTTAACGGATATTTTATTTAATTGATCGAGCGAATCAATGAGCGCAGAAGGAAATGAGTTATTGTTAAAGTGATTTGTATCATAATATTTGCTTAGTAAGCTTTCGGTTATATTTAGCCTTGCATTGAGATGCTGCATTATATATACTTCCGGATGAGATCTGACCCAGAAAATAAAATCCTTAACTAATAAAACTTTGGATTTTAATTCATTACGTTGTTTCTCAGGGAATTCTGTTTTTAATTTTTCAACCTGATTATTATATTTGTATACTTGTAACCATGTGTAATAGGCCGTTATCGTACTTAGTCCAACCAGGAAGAAAACTATTGGATAAATATATAATATCCTGATCAGACTGCGTTTTTTCTGCATGTGACCTTTTTCTTTTGAAACAACTTTGAAATTTTTCATCCGGTGTTTTCTGCTACCCCCAAGGAGATATAAGCTTTTTAAACTAATTAGTAATCAAAAGATCCTGATCAGTTGATAAATAGTTTGTTCTAATTTGCGGTCTGATTCTGCTTTATCTTCTTGTTTTTCTTACCACCTAATGCTTACAATACTATTCACATATTAATCCAGTATTTAGCAAATAGTAATACAAATTCTTCTCTGAAAATGCGGCTTTTTTCTCACATAATTTTTTGCAACAAGTAAAACGTTCTATTGCAAATGATTAAGATTTATTTCTAAATTATGAGCGGATATTAAAATCACCTTTTCTGCAAAGTTACCATTCATAACTCACTTTTTCTTTTAAATTCTTTTATAAATAGATGAATATTAAGAATTTTAATAGTTAATCATTTTGCAAATTTTCCTTAATTCATGTAGGTTTGTAGTTCTATAAAGATAAAACAATGAATTCCACCGATCGATTAAATCTCATCAGATCCATAGTTCCTTCAAATGTTAAAATTGTAGCTGTTTCGAAAACTAAGCCTGCGGCGATGATTGAAGATCTGTATGCGAAATCTGGACATAGAATCTTTGGAGAAAACAGGGTTCAGGAACTTGAGGCAAAACATACTGTTCTACCAGTCGATATTGACTGGCATCTTATAGGGCACCTGCAAACGAATAAAATCAGGTTTATTTCTTCATATGTTGGGCTGATTCAAAGTGTTGATAGTTTCAGGTTACTGCACGAAATAAACAAAGAAGCTATAAAATGCAAACGCATTATACCTTGCCTGCTCCAGTTTCATATTGCACGTGAAGAAACTAAATCTGGTTTCTCAATTGAAGAAGCATCCCGTATGTTGGATGATAACTTGTTCCGGGAATTATCAAATATTATGATTAACGGTGTTATGGGAATAGCTACGTATACAACTGATAATAAGCAAATAGAAACTGAATTCAAAACATTATATAAGTATTATAATACACTCAAATCGAGATATTTTGAGCAAATACCTGGTTTTTGTGAAGTATCGATGGGAATGACAAACGATTATCAGATAGCTTTAGGAGAAGGGAGTACAATTGTACGCATCGGCTCCGGTATATTTGGGGAACGATAAATCAGCAATAAGATCCCTGCTGTTATAGTAATAGCTTGTTTTAACATATATAAAGTTCAAATTCCAGCATATCTATATAAAGCAATAATAAATCATTGGTGCCATCTCTTTAGAGACGGTGATAATCAGAATCCATGCTAAATCAGAGCCATTGTTACTAAAGGCGGTAACTCCTTTGTAAATACGGAACTCAAAATAGTCCATTATAATATAATAAGATAAGGACTAAGAATTTTCCGATCCCAGATGGTTGCTAATCGAAAATATGTTTTTATCGAAAATTTAATAATATTTTCATTTTTATTTTTAAACACCTGTTTTTATTTTTGAATTAAATAAAATTGAAAATAAATTTTTGTTGAAATTATACCTTGAATGAAAAATTGTATCTTTAATGAAAAATGCGGCCAATTTTGGAACAACCAGTGCTTTCTTGGGAATTATTTCTCACTTGTTCCAAAAACAGGACAGTTGTACCAAAATTAAAAAGACAATTTGTTTAATCGATCTTATCATAATGCTGTCGTACATGCATTTACAATTTATGGTACATTAGTTGTTATTTGTGACATTGATCATGGTTGATAAGTTGTAACATTATGATGCGATTTGTTTCCAATTTGAACTGGATAGACAATTTAATTAAAAAGTTAGGTGAAGTTTATTGAAACTGTACTAAACTTATTTTACAGTAATGAGTTTATATAGTTGCTCATAAAATTATGCAACCAAATAAAAAATTTCAAACAACCCAATAATTTATAATTTGAAATACTTTGAATGTCCAAAACAATGGCGTTTTTAAAATTAAAAAATTTTCTTGATTCCGGAATATGCTTATCTCTATATGTGCAGAAGTATGAGATGGGTTTATTAATTTAATATTTCAAATAGCAGGAAAAATGTTAACAAATTAGTGTAAAAAATGTCGTTTTGATCTAAAATTATTCTTTTGATATATAGGAACCTTTTTTATTATAAAGCAATTAGAATATCATTCAATTTTACAGATCTAAAATTATCAGCACTGATTCCAGATGTGACTGAAGGGGCGAAGCTGTAAAAAAACATTTTTGGAAAATGGTATAAAGATATTATCAGAATAATCTGTTATATTTTTCAAACAAGTATCTATCAAAATAAAATATAATGCAATAAGATAAATTATCAAATAATTAAAACTAAATTGACATCAATAAAAAGTTCAAGCAATAACATTAAAAGTAACTCAACATTAAATGTTTTTGCCTGGTTAACTGAGTAAAGAAAGAAAAATGAGTTTTAAAAACATAATCCAAAAAAATCAAGTCATGTTATTTCTCAAAAAAAACTTAAGATTTTTCATCATAGGAATAATCATTTTAAGTCAGTTGACAAGCTGTGTCACACAGCACGAAGTAGAGTATATGCGAAAAACCGATAATGCCCTAAAAGCATTTAAAGAAGCAGATGTGGCTGATTACCGGTTGAAACCCAATGATGAATTATATATAAAAATTAACAGCCTTGACGATCCTGCAGCAAATATCTTTTCAACTGCAACAAATGCGCAGTCATCAAACGTTGAAAATATCTCGCCCTATGGAGCCTCACTTTTATCCTATATTATAAATAAGGAGGGCTTCCTTCAGTTACCGATTATCGGTGATATTAATGTGAAAGATAAGACACTTTCAGAAGTCAGACTGATTCTCACAGATTCACTGAGTCATATTCTGAGTCAGCCGATAGTAACTGTAAAGTTGGTAAACCGTTATGTTTCCGTATTGGGTTTTGTGAAAAATCCAGGGCACTATCCATTTTCTCAGGAGAAGCTCTCAATCTATGATGCAATTGGATTGGCGGGTGATATGACTATTTTTGGTAGTCGCAAAGATGTTGTGCTTGCCAGGAATGAAGATGGGAAAAACCTTCTTATTAATTTGGACCTTACTAATCCCAGCATCCTTGGTTCACAATATTACTACATGAGACCTAACGATATGGTTTATGTAAAACCCCTCAAGAAGAGAATATGGGGCATAAGCGAATTCCCATTTGGGATTTTGCTGTCATCTTTGTCCTTCTCCATTCTGGTTTATTCTATAATTAAAAAATAATTCTTAAAAATCAATTCAATGTCACAAATTAATAATTTCAATTTACAGGAAGATAATGATCTTAAAAAAGCTGTTGAACTAATTTTAAGGCATTATAAACTTTTCATATTTAGTTTAATAATAGCTTTCGGTTTGGCTTTTCTGATAAATCATTATGCCAAACCTATTTACAAGATATCTTCAGCTGTTTTAATTAAAGAAGATAAGAATACAAGCAGCCAGGTAATGCAAGATTTTATTAATAGCAATTTGTTTGGAAAGAATCAAAATTTCCAAAATGAATTATGGATAATAAAATCCTTACCTGTTATTGAACAAACAGTAAAAAATATTAATTTGTCAGTGAGCTACTTTCGAAAAGATGGTTTCAGATATTTGGATGCGTATCATGAAGCGCCTTTTCGGATATTGTTTTCTCCAAATCATGTTCAGCCACTGAATGTAAGGTTTGAAATTGAATTTGGTCAGGGAAATAATTATTCAATTAAAGCTGAGGCGGATGAAGTCGATTTTTACAAATATAGCACCGAAGAGCATGCATTTCAAAAGAAGAACTGGAGCTTTCAAAAAAGCGGTACAATCGGTAAATTATTGGAGACTCCCGAACTGGCTTTTATTGTTGAGTTAGACAGTACAAAATTTATTTCAAAAGAAGAGGCATCATTGTATAGCTTTGAATTTGAAAATGAAAATTCAATAGCACGCAGTTTTCAAAATGACCTAGATTTTAAAGTAACAGATAAAAAAGCGACGGTCATAGAAATAAGCTTTAAGTCTGAATCATTAAATAAAGGAATTGATGTTGTGAATGGCTTAATGGACGTTTATACCAAGCAAAGCCTTGAACAGAAAAATCACCTTGCAAGCATTACGATTGAATATATCGAAAAACAATTAGGCGAAATCTCTGACTCATTAAGTATGACTGAAGATAACTTGCAACGATTTCGCTCTGCAAACCAGTTACTGAATGTAGCGCAGCAATCAACCGGGATTTCTGCACAATATGTAGAACTACAAAACCAAAGAGCTGAGTTGATTACAAGGAAGAGATACTATGATTATGTTGCAGATTACCTGAAAGCAAATGAAGATTATTCGAATATGATTGTGCCGGCCTCAATGGGAATTCCTGATCAGATATTAACTAACCTGATAACAGAACTTATTGCATCCCAGGCACAGCGATCAAATCTGATAGATAACAAACAAGAAAAGAATCCTTTAGTAAATAAACTGAATATCAAAATTGAAAATATAAGAAAGACTATTGTCGAAAATATTTCAGCTGTGCGACAAACAACAGATATTTCCATAGATGAGATGAATAAAAGGATTGCCAAAACTGAAGGCCAAATTAATCAGATGCCCAAAACCGAACAGCAATTAGGGGGGATTGAACGTAAATACAAGCTTAACGATGCTATTTATAATTACCTGCTTGAAAAACGGGCAGAAGCAAAGATAACCAAAGCTTCAAATCAACCTGACGCCATAATAATTGAACCGGCTAAACGGGACGGCAATGGTCCGGTCTCTCCCAATCCCATAATGAATTTTATTATTGCATTTATCATGGGGATGGGATTGCCTTTTGGCTATCTTGTTTTTCGGAAAGCACTAAATAATAAAATTGAATCCCAGGATAGTATCGAGCGAATAACAGATGTTCCTGTTGTTGGTAAAATAATACATAATCATAAAAGAACAAATAATGTAGTTTTTGAGTTTCCCAAATCTCCAATTGCTGAATCATATAGAGTGTTACGGACGAATCTCGAGTTTTCAATGCGGGGAAGAAGTCACAAAGTAATTATGGTAACTTCTTGCATTACAGGCGAAGGCAAATCATTTAATGCTCTTAATATTGCCATGAGTTACGCTCAATTAGGCCGTAAAACAATTTTAGTTGATTTCGATTTGCGAAAACCAACAACCTATTTTGAAAATCAACGCGAAGAATCTTCAATTGGTGTCAGCACTTACCTCATCAACAAGGTTGATTTAAATGACATCATTCTGAAATCACCTTACGAAAAACTCGACTTTATCAATTCTGGTTCCATACCTCCTGATCCGGCAGAATTACTAGCACTTGATGCGACGAAAAAACTGATTTTGACTCTTAAAGAGCAATATGATTATATCATTCTAGACACACCGCCTCTGGCACAGGTAACTGATGGCTTCTTACTTATGGAGTCAGCGGATATTAAAATAATTATTGTCAGGTATAATTTTTCCAAGAAAAAAGTTGTTTCAATGGTCTTAAAGGATTTAAAACATAAAAACATTGAAGATACCTGTATCTTATTGAATGATAACCGTATCAAGAGCGATCAGTATGGATATGGATATGGCTACAACAAAAAAGGGAAATAAACTGGAAGAATGCTATTTCTATTTAATCGTAGTCTTAAAAGTTCATTGATCCTGCATTAACTTTTGAATTGCATAAAAATTCGAAGTAAAAAAATAACGGATGTAATTTTCAACCCGTTTTTTGAAAAGATATTTTTTTTAACTTTGGAATATGGAAATTAAGCTTATCGATCTGCCTAAAATACTTGATTCAAGGGGTAACTTATCATTTATTGAGGAAGATAGCCATATCCCCTTTAAAATTGCACGTGCATATTGGATTTATGATGTGCCAGGCGGAGAGTTTCGGGGGAGCCATGCTTTCAGGGAAACCGAGGAATTTATAGTGGCACTGTCAGGTAGTTTCGATGTTGTGTTGCATAATGGGAATGAAGAAAAAAAATATTCGCTGAACCGTTCCTATTATGGCCTTTATATTCCTAAGCTCACATGGCGCAAACTCGAAAATTTTTCGACCAACTCTCTTGCTCTGATTTTATCTTCAACCATTTATCACGAAAAAGATTACATCAGAGACTTTGATCAATTCATATCAATTGCAAAATGATTACAGAATCAACCATTTATAATTGTTGTGTAATAGAACTGAATAAAATTCATAACCGGTCAGGAAATATTACCGCTGTTGAAGGGAATTCCAATTTTCCATTTAAAATTGAGAGGGTATATTATTTATATGATGTTCCCAGTGGGGTTGAAAGAGGTGGACATGCACATAAAGAATTGAGCCAACTCATCATTGCTGCCAGCGGATGCTTTGACGTAGTGCTGGATGATGGCAGAAATAAAAAAGTAATAGAACTAAACCGCCCTAATTATGGTTTGCTTGTTGTTCCGGGGATTTGGCGGGAACTCATCAATTTTTCATCAGGAGCAATATGTTTGGTTCTTGCTTCACATAAATACCAGGAAACAGATTATATAAGAGAACATGATGATTTTCTAAATTTTAAAAAAATATGATCCATCCATTAGCTGATGTTAAGTCTAAATTAATCGGAGAAGGTACAGAGATTTGGCAGTATGTAATTATACTGCCCGATGCTCAAATTGGTAAAAACTGTAATATTAATGCCTATTGTTTCATTGAAAACGATGTGATTATCGGCGATAATGTTACGATTAAATGCGGCGTTTATTTATGGGATGGATTACGCCTTGGGAATAATGTATTTGTAGGTCCTAACGCTACCTTTATCAATGATAATTATCCACATTCGAAAGCATACCCTGATGAGTTCCTAAAAACAATTATTGAGGACGGAGCCTCTATCGGTGCCGGCTCAATTATTTTGGGAGGACTGAAAATTGGTAAAAATTCAATGATTGGAGCTGGAAGCGTTTTAACAAAGAATGTTCCTGAGAATGAGCTTTGGGTGGGTAATCCTGCACGCTTTATAAAAAAAATAGAAATTGACTTTAAGAAAATATGAAATAGATCATGTATAAACAGGAAGTTCAAATATGTGAATAGACCGGAAATATTGAGTTCCAATTCTTAAAATATAATATTATAAGGGAAACTGCTATTAAAGATTGAATTAAAATATAAATAATGGAGTTAATAATTTTATTATGAAAGCATCAAAAATTATTCTGTTAAGTTCTGCTGGGACAGGTACTGCATTCGCTTCGGTTCTTGCATTGAGAAGGAATTGGGGAACATCAGTAATGATAATTTTAGCTGACAGCAATCCCAGGAACTTAGTAACGTCTTCTCTTTTTTCTGATAAATATTTTCAGGTACCTTTAAATAATGACATTAAATTTAAAAAAGGACTCGAAAGAATCATTATAGAGGAAAATGTCGATACCTATATTCCACATATTGATCATGAGATTTATATAGGAGCCTTGCTTTATGAGGAGAAAAACATTAATAAAGAGTTGAAAATGCAGGTTAAGAATTCGGTAATTGCTGACATTTGCGACGATAAGTTCAAAACATTTCTTTTTTTATCCGAAAATAATATTTTAACCCCGCATTGCTACCTTCCATCTGAAGTGATCCATCAAAATGAAAGTTTAATCAGTAAACCACGGAAAGGTTTCGGAAGCAAGATTGTGAATTTGAGCAAAACCAAGAATACGATTTCAGATTACAATTCAGATTGCTTCATAATTCAACAAGAGTGTAAAAAGCCTGAAATAACCGTGGATGTGTGTTATGACCGGAAGAGAGACTTCTTTACATATGTTTGTCGTGAACGGATCGAAACAAAAAGCGGGGTTTGCAGTAAAGCACGGCTTTTTTATGACGAAAAAATAGAAAATATTGCATTTAAAATTGCAGACAAGTTAGATCTCAGTTCATTTTGTTTTCAACTTATGAAATTAAAGGAAGAATGGGCGGTGACAGATATTAATGCACGTTTAGGCGCTGGCACGGCAATGAGTGTAGCTGCAGGAAATGATTTCTTCAGTGGCATGTATGCTATTATATGGGAGGAAGATCCGACAGTTTATTTCCAGCCTTTACAGAAAGAAACATTCGTTACCAGACAATATTCTGAATTTATAATGAATCTGTAGATGAACTCGGGTATAGTATTTGATTTAGACGGAACATTGATCACTTGTGAGAACAAACAGAAGTTCGTACTCTACTCAATTCTGAATAGTTATACGACAATTGCTCCTGAGGTATTGAATAATTGGTGGGAACTAAAAAGAAGTGGATTCAACACTGAGCAGGCATTAACATTAATAGGTATTTCGGAAGCGAAGTTTATCACTGACAAGTGGGTGAAACTGGTTGAAAACTTCACATTTTGCTCCTTAGATATACCTTTTCAGGATTCACTATCTTCACTTGAATATTTAAAGACGAATCAAATAAGTCCCGTTGCAATTTTAACTGCCAGATTCAATGCACCCCAGGTTTATCAGGCGGTGAGCCGTTTTGGATTCGATAAATACATTGATGATGTAATTGTTGTCAAGCCAAATGAGGCAATTGAGAGAAAAGAGAATTATTTAAAGAAGATCAAACCTATACTCTACATAGGAGATTCAGAACTTGACCAACTGGCTGCACAAAAATCCGATACAAAGTTTGTTGCATTGTCCAGGGGCCAACGGTCCGAGATGTTTTTGAGAAAAAATGGCATAATCCAAATTGAAAAGGATTTAAAATTCTTAAAAAACGATAGTTTTTTTTTACAACTCCAAACCAGTAATAGTAATTTTAGTAATTGATGCCAATTAAATGGTTAAATCAATAAATTGAAATTCCAAACCGGATGTTTTATCGGAATGGAAACTTCTCAAACATACTATTGCCCATCTTCTCATTTTTACACAGCGTATTATCTTTTAAATTTTAATGGAAAGGTAAAAGTTCTTTAGAAGTAATCATTTTATAACGAAATAGATGATAAGTGATAAATCAGTTGTGCAGACGGACCAAATCGGGGAAAATGTATCTATTTCCGAATTTTGTGTCATTAGACCTAATGTTAAAATAGGCAATAATGTAATTATCCATCCGCATGTTACCATCTGTGAAGGAGTTGAAATTGATGCCAATGTGGAGATATTTTCGGGGGTAGTGCTAGGAAAAGAACCCAAGTCGCCGGATTTACTAGCCAGGAGAATTGACTTTGTCAAAAGCGTTTTTATTGGAGAAAATTCATCAATTGGTCCAAACGCAATTATTTATTATGATGTTGTAATAGGCAATAACTGTTTGATCGGTGATGCTGTTGCCATAAGAGAAAAATGCATTATTGGAAACCGATGTGTTTTGGGAAGACATGTTTCATTGAATTATAATGTAGTAATTGGGGAAGGTTCAATTATTATGGCAAACTCTCATTTGACCGGGAATACAAATATTGGTAAGAAAGTTTTCATTGGTGTTGGTGTTCAATCTGCAAACGATAATTACTTTGGTGCAAATGGATATGATGTGGCTTTTACCAAAGGGCCTACTATAGGAGATAATGCAAAAATCGGGGTTGGTGCTATTATATTACCAAACATCCAAATAGGGGAAAATGCTTTGATTGCTGCCGGATCAGTCGTAACAAAAAATGTTGATCGGAATTCAATGGTTATGGGGGTACCGGCAAAACACATTAAATACCTGGATTCATTAGATTAAACTAACTCCCTCTTAATTTTCCCTCCAATTTAACATAGTATGATACCATTTTTAGATCTGAAAAAGATCAATGATAGTTTTGAACCTGAACTATCAGGTTCAGTTAAAAGGGTACTGGATTCCGGGTGGTATCTCTTAGGAAATGAGGTCAGAGCTTTTGAACAGGAATATGCAGCCTATATCGGGACCAAGCATTGTATAGGCGTTGCAAATGGTTTGGATGCCTTGCGTCTTATTCTGAAAGCATACATAGAACTAGGAATAATGGAAGAAGGGGATGAAATTATTGTTCCTGCCAATACTTATATTGCTTCCATTTTGGCAATTACTGACAACAGGCTGATTCCTGTAATGGTTGAGCCGGATATAAAGATATATAATATTGATCCTCAAAAAATTGAAGAAAAAATTACATCGCGTACCAAAGGCATTATGATTGTCCACTTATATGGTCAGAATTCAATGCACCCGGAAATAAATCGTTTGGTTACAAAATATAACATTAAACTTATCGAAGACAATGCGCAGGCCCAAGGCTGTTTTTATGGAGAAAAAAGAACCGGATCTATAGGAGATGCTGCAGGGCATAGTTTTTATCCTGGCAAAAATTTGGGCGCACTTGGCGATGCAGGTGCAGTTACCACAAATGATGATGAATTAGCCCTGACAATCCGTGCAATTGCAAATTACGGTTCAAGGCAAAAATATATAAATGATTACCAGGGACTGAACTCCCGTTTGGACGAAATACAAGCTGCGGTACTAAGAGTGAAACTGGTTAAACTGGATTCCGACAACCAGCGCCGAAGGCAAATTGCACAATATTATTGCGAAAATATTATACATCCGGACGTAATACTTCCATCTTCTGGTCGAATTCTGATCACAACTCTTAACTCGCATGTCTGGCACCTCTTTATAATAAGAAGTCCATTCCGGGATATGTTACAACAATATTTAAGTGAAAATGGTGTGCAAACGCTGATTCATTATCCCATCCCTCCATTTAAACAAAAAGCTTATTCAGACTGGAATCATATCAACCTGCCCATTACTGAGAAAATACATAACGAAGTGTTGAGTTTGCCAATTAGTCCGGTGATGAATAATAAAGAAGCGGAGAAAGTAGTAAAAGCTATTAATAGTTATTAATAGTTATAAATAGTATAAATAAATTGCTCACGTAAAACAAGTTTCGATCCCTTTAGGTTCAGTTTCAAATATATTCATGACAGAAGAGCAATCCTCATACCGCCAAATAATGAAAGCTACTTCTCTTTTTGGAGGAGTTCAGGTATTTCAGATCATTATCCAGGTAATCCGGTCTAAATTTATTGCAGTGCTTCTTGGCCCGACAGGGCTTGGGATTATGGGATTGTTAACCTCTACCATTGAATTAATCAGTAGATTCACAAATTTTGGGTTAGGAACCAGTGCGGTTAAAGATATTGCAGCTGCAGATAGTACAGGAAATCAAACCCAGATAGCCACAACTGTTACAGTAATCAGACGTTTGGTATGGATAACAGGCATACTAGGAACCCTGATCACATTGGTACTGGCACCCTGGCTTAGTCAGATAGCTTTTGGAAATCATGATTATACCATTGCTTTTATTTGGATTTCTATCACACTGTTATTCGCCCAGTTAAGTAAAGGTCAGTTGGTATTGTTACAGGGATTGCGCAAATTGCAATATCTTGCTAAAGCAAATTTGTTTGGGAGTATACTAGGCTTGTTAACTTCAGTTCCACTTTATTATGTGTGGGGTATTAAAGGAATTGTACCGGGGATAATAGTAACAGCGATCACAACTTTACTCTTATCTTGGTATTTTTCGAGAAAAGTTAAAATTGAAATTGTCAAAGTATCAAACGCACAAACCAAAATTGAGGGGAAAAACATTCTCTTCATGGGATTCATGATAAGTTTAAGTGGATTAATTTCCATTGGTGTAGCATATTTAGTCCGCATCTTTATCAGAAATAGTGGAGGCATAGAGCAGGTTGGACTGTATAATGCTGGATTTGTCATAATCAATTCCTATGTTGGATTGATATTTAATGCCATGACAACAGATTATTATCCGCGATTATCAGCTGTAGCTCACAATAATATGTTATGCAAAGATACAATTAACCAACAGGCTGATATTGCAATACTTATTCTGGCACCTATACTCATCGTTTTTATAGTTTTTATTAACTGGGTTATCATCCTGTTATACTCCACTAAATTTATTGCAGTAAATGAGATGATCATATGGGCAGCATTGGGAATGTTTTTTAAGGCCAGTAGCTGGTCAATTTCATATATTCTGTTAGCTAAGGGAAAAGGAAAGATTTTTTTCTGGAATGAATTAATCGGAAATAGTTACATGTTAGGGCTAAATATTCTTGGCTATCACTATATGGGATTAAAGGGACTAGGGATTTCATTCGTGGTTTTCTACTTTCTCTATTTGATTCAGGTTTTTTGGGTAAGCAAAATCAAGTTTGAGTTTTCCTTCAATACTTCGTTTGTCCGAATCTTTTCCATTCAATTTTTACTAGCCTTAGGAAGTCTTATAGCCGTAAAGTTGCTAAGTAATCCTTATCCCTATTTTATTGGAGTGATTCTTATTGCCATTTCCACCTGGTATTCTTTTAAAGAACTCGATAAACGCTTAAATTTAAAATCACTTTTACATTCTTACTTTAAAAATAAAAGTGAAACGCTTTAATTACCAACATATTTACTAGAATGAATGAAGTTGTAAAGCCTTTGGTATCAGTAATGATACCTGCTTATAATCATGAAAGGTATGTGGAGGATGCAATCCTAAGCGTAATAAATCAAACCTATGGATATGAAAACATCCAATTGATTGTTACAGACGATTGTTCACGTGATAATACCGTATCAATTCTTCGTGAGCTTGAATCTAAGTATAAGTTTAAACTGATATTGCACTCAAAAAATAGTGGAATTACTACTGCTCTTAATGAGATGATTTCATTGTCAAAGGGTACTTATATTACCGGTTTTGCTTCTGATGATATAATGGTCCTGGATAGAATTGAAAAACAGGTTAATCTTCTTCAAGAAAATCCGGATATTGATATATTAACAGGGGATTCAATTCTTATTGATGTACATGGCAATATTCTTTTTGAACACAAACAAGAACCTTCATATTCGCAAATAATATATAGTTTTGAGGATCTGTTCTTATCCTTAAAGCCACGATTTGCTGCTGGTTCTGCCATGTATAAAAGTGAAATATTTGAAAGAATCGGCACCTATGACCCCAATTACAAAATTGAAGATTATTATTATTGGTTAAAAGCTGCTTATAACAATGCAAAGATTGTAAAATGTAATTTGCCATTTTTATACTACAGGGTGCTTAATAATTCGCTTAGTTCGAATGAGGAACTTATGGCTCAGGAAGGAAATAAAATACTCTCTATCTATAAGTTGCATCCGAAATACAATAAAGCTATTCAAAATCGGGAGATTTTTACGTTGTCGAAATGGATATTCATAAATAAATTTCAAGTACTAAAGCGGATACTAAGAAATCCGGTTTTGTTACTCAATCGGAAAATAATTAAAGTATTGATTATGCTTGTATTACCCAAATATATACTGAAGAAGAGATTCCCGGAAAACTATTTTCGACATGAAGCTATTTGAAAAATCAGCAGATTTATCAATTGACCCATCACTTGATAAATTACTGTTTATATTGTCAACGCTGATATTTTTATCAATATCGCCATATTTTATTTGGGAAAATCAGTTGTTAATTTTGCGAATCGCGCATTTGGTTGGGAATACAATTATATTATATATTATTATCAGGTATTATAACTTCAATGTTAATAATAAGGAATTAGCTCTGTTCTTTTTCATAATTTCTCTTTACACCATGGTTGCAGGGACCGAGATCCATAAATTTACATATATCCCATTATTAACAATACTATTTATATCATTGAGGCCCAGCGAGCAATTGCGAATATTTAATTATATTGTTACTTTTTTAGCCGTCGTTTATGCTTTCGGATTGGTATCCTATCTTCTAAGTATTTTTGGGCTAAACAGACAAATTGGCGAAGCCATAGCTCCCAATATTGATAAAGAACCTTATAAAGTGTTTTTTGGTCATGTTGAAGAGTCTTTTTTACCGGTATATCGTTTTTCGAGTATTTTTGATGAAGCAGGTGTAGTTGGAACACTGAATGGTTTAATCCTTTCTGTCATTGGTATTTCAAGGCGAAATATAAAGTCAATAATATTGTTAATGGCAGGTCTAGTCTCCTTTTCACTAGCTTTTTATATTATATTACTGATAAACTTACTTTTCTATTTTAATTTTAAAAAAGTCTTATTTGCTATTTTATTGTTGGTAGGAGTGGCCTTTTTTTCAGGAGATAAGTTTAATGAACTAATTGCTGACAGGTTGATAATTGAAAACGGAACTATTGCAGGTGATAATAGAACTCATGATGATTTTGATGAGTATTTCAAGGCATTTAAGGCTAAAGGTGGGAATGATCTGATTTTTGGCAGAGGATATGTAACCGCTGACACAGATGACGATTTAACCTATGTTTCAAATTATAAAGTAATAATTGTCAGATATGGCATAATTGGTGCCGGATTAATTCTCTTGTTTTATGCATCATTTGTCTTTCTAACGTATAATTCCAAACGAGGATGGTTTTTATTCCTCGTCTTTACTATTTCTGCTTACCAGAGACCAGATATGCTAGTATTGTTCAATATTGCATTATTTGTAGGAGGACTCGAGTACCTGAAACAAGATGATGAAAATAAAATAAAGGCATTAAAGTTATAAAATATCGTGATACTTGCCGGAAAGTATTGTCGGAATAAAGAGTTTAATCGAAAATGAAAAGAAAATTATTATTTGTAAATCAACAACAGTTTGGCTATCACATAAGCTATGTGCAATACTGTAAATACCTTAAACCCGATTTTGATATCACATATTTATGCTGGGATTATAACAGGAAAAAATCAACAGAGGATGGAATAGATATAATATATGTATCTCGCCAGGGAAATATATTCAAAAGAAATTTACGGTTTATCAAAGCCGTTATTGAACATATCAGAATTAACAGGTATTATATGGTATTTATTAATTATTTCAGAGGTTGCTCTATCATTCCAATATTATATAACCATAAGTACCGGATCCATTTACATATTGTTACAGGAAGCGTTTCATTCAGACCCATTGACCGAATTGTGTACAATTTTATTTTAAAAAATGAAAGCAGTTTTTTCAAAAGTAAAAGTATAATTTCAAAAGGATTACGTGATCGATTTAATTTTCAAAGAAATACTTTTATTTTACCTTTAGGTGCCAGCCCGGTTTATGTCAATCGTAAGCCCACAGATAAAATATTTTTACTATATATCGGGACTTTTGCTGATCGTCGCATGGAAGATACAATTGAAGGATTGGGCCTTTTTATTAAACAACATCCTGAAGCGGATGTCCATTATACGATTATTGGCAACGGTTGGAGAAATGAAGTTGATCAAATAAATGAAAAAATTGCAGAATTGGGTTTGGAAAACCTTGTCGAGTTAAAAGGATATATTCCTTTCTCAGAATTAATGCATTACTATGAAAAGGCTAATGTTGGTGTCTCCTATGTGCCAATTACCCCTTTTTATGAATATCAACCGGTTACTAAAACATTTGAATACTTAATGTCAGGGTTGCCCGTAATTGCAACAGATACCTTTGAAAACAGGCAGATTATTAATAGTCAAAACGGTATTTTGATAAGAGACAATCCTGAATCTTTTGCAATGAGTTTAAGTCAGATCTATAATGAGCGAAAAATATATGATGAACAATCTGTCAGAAATTCAGTCGCAGCTTATGAATGGGAAAAAATAGTTACTGATATGAAAAACACTATTTTAGCTTGAGTTATTTGATTTGTAATAATTCTTAATCTGCTCAGAAATCAATAATTATTCGTTAAAATAAAGCTTTTAGATATTAACTTAGCTTCACTAATTATGCAATTTTACATTAATTACCGGATTTATACAGGGATTTTAAACGGTTTATTACAAAAAGTGAATTTCATTAAAACGATCGTCCAGCATAAAAGATGAGAGAAGTTTTAGCATATATACTGATACAAATTCACTATCTTATCAGGCCTAAATCCAATGGGATATTATCAATTTATTTCCACAATCCATCAAAATCTCTTTTTGAAAAGATATTGAAATGGCTGGTTGCAAAAGGGTATAAGTTTATTTCGATCAAAGAACTTGAATATTACATTCATCAGGAAGTAGATAGCAGAAAACTGGCTTTTATTAGTTTTGATGATGGATGGAAAGGGAATCTTGAGCTAATTGAATCCATTGAAAACTTCAAAGTTCCAATTACGATATTTATACCAACGGATGCTGTGCTGCTTGGTAATTATTGGTGGGAATATGCGACCATAATCGGGCAAACAAAATATTCAGACATTAAAAAACCGTCAGACTTTAAAAAACTTCAGGAAAATGATTTTACGGAAAAAATAGCAATACTGAGAAATGCCTATAAACTTGAAAGAAGTTGCATTTCGTTGGAAGAATTAACTAAAATCAGCGAACATGAATTGATTACTATTGGTTCGCACACCATAACACATCCAATTTTAAAAATGTGTTCTATTGAGACTCAAACGCGTGAGTTATCAGAATCGAAACGAACGCTGAGCAAGTGGCTAAATACAGATATAGAATATCTGGCCTATCCTAATGGCGACTATGATGAAAATACAATTGAGATTGCTCAAAAATGTGGTTATAAATTATGTTTCACAACAGTTCCAGGCAGAGTGAATACTTTAAATGTTAATCCCTTATTAATTCCAAGGTATTCAATATATGACCGGGGCGGATACTTCGAGAATATCTCCAAGATCCTTGGAATATGGCAGAAGATTTTTAAGACCAAATAAGTATAATGGATCAATGAATTTATTTTACCTAAATTCAAAATTAAGCAGAATTAAAAATAGCATTTTAAGAAGGTTTTCAAAATCATGGTTGTTTTAACGCAGATACTTAACTGATAAACCATATATTAAAATGGATTCAAATATTTTACCTGATTTATCTGTGTGGCATTTTTGTATAAAATATTGTACCAGGGATAATGTGATTTTTACTGAAAAGATCCATGCAAATTCTTAAAATTCTACTTGTAGGTCCTTTCCCTGCACCCGTTGGTGGAGTGAGCATTCACCTTGATCGGCTTTCAAAGATATTAAGTGAAAATCTCAAGATTGATAAAATTGACGAATCAAGTAGTATTAAAAATGAAATTTACAACGTCAGAAGTCTTAATCCTATTACCTATTTTCAGAAAATTAACAGCGCGGACGTAGTTCATATTCACAGTGGGAATCGTTTATTGAAATATTTCCATCTGATAATCTCTAAAATATTAGGCAAAAAAATAGTTTTAACAATACATTCTTATAGAAAAGGCAAGTTTGGGGGGATTTATTTGCTTTTTGATAGGTTAATGTATAGCCTGCCTAACATTACAATTGTTGTAAACAAAAACATTTCGGACTATCTGCAGTTAAAAAATAAAACAATTGTAATGAATGCATTTCTTCCCCCCGTTATGTCTGAAGAAATGGAATTACCTGTTGAGTTGCAATCTTGGATCAAAAAGAAGAAGGAAGATGGATTTCATATTACAATTGCAAATGCATCCCGGCTGGAAATCTTTTGCAATGAGGACTTATATGGTCTTGACTTATGTATAGACGCCGCTTTATATTTTAAAAAAAAAAATACTAAGATTTGTTTCGTTTTTATAGTAAGTGCTGAAAATGGCGGAATTGATATCGGGTATTACCGGAATATAATAGAATCGAATAATTTAACTGATTGCTTTTATTTATTGCCAGGAAGTATATCTTTTGTCAATCTGATGTTAGCAACTGACAGTGTTTTAAGGCCGACTAATACAGATGGAGATTCACTTACAGTAAGAGAAGCATTATTATTCGGAAAGAATGTCATCGCTTCCGATGTAGTTGCCAGGCCGAAAGGTACAATTCTTTTTAAAAACAGAGAAGTCGAGTCATTAATTGGAAAACTTGAACTGATTATGGAAAATCCTGCTTCAAAAATAAACAAATTCAATGAGACAGGCATTTTAGAAGAAAATATTAAGTTTTATAATAAGTTCTATTACGAGCTATACAATAAAATGACTTGATGAATAATGAAATAAGTCAGATAATAGATAAGTTGAAAGCTTATTGCGAAAGTGAAGATTTCAAAGGGTATGATCCTTATGATGGATTAAACAGTAGAGTATTTCAAGCTATTCCATTCATTTCGAAAAGCCGTTTGATGCGATTGGTATGGATACAAGCATTTAAACGATCACCTTTAAATATCCGTTCTCTTGCCGGTGTAAGAAAAGATTTTAATGCAAAAGCGCTTGGGTTGTTCCTTTCTGGGTATTGCAATCTGTTCAATGAAAATCCGATGCCGGAATATAAGGCTAAGATTATTTTTTTGTCCCAAAAATTAATGGAACTTTCTAATAACGAATGGAGTGGGGCATGTTGGGGCTATAATTTTGACTGGCAATCAAAAGCCTTTTTTCTGCCAAAAAATACGCCTACAGTTGTGGTAACTGCTTTTATTGGCAATGCATTGCTTAATGCATTTGAAATTACAAGCGATGAAAAGTTACTAAAAACGGCAAGAAGTGCATGTGATTTTGTGCTGAAGGATTTAAACCGAAATTATGATAACAAAGGGAATTTTGCTTTCTCATATTCCCCGTTCGATAAGAGCACTGTTTTCAACGCTTCTCTCTGGGGAAGTCAGCTACTTGCCAGGGTTTATCATTATACAAAGGAAGTTGAGTTGATTGAAGTAGCTGAAAAATCAGTCGCATTTTGTTGTGAGCGCCAAAAGGCAAATGGTTCATGGGGATATGGCACTTATAATTTTCACCAATGGGTTGATAATTTTCATACCGGTTATAATCTGGAATGTATTTCTGATTATATAAAGTATACCGGAGATAAAACATACGAAATAAATGTAATCAATGGATTTGAATATTATATTCAGAATTTTTTTACAGATGAAGGGATTCCACGGTATTACGACAATTCAACGTACCCTATTGATATTCATGCTCCGGCCCAATTAGTCCTGACCTTGTCAAAACTAGGCAAGCTTAATGAGCATAAAGAATTAATTGATAGAGTATTGGAGTGGACTTTCAGTCATATGTTATCAAAAGAAGGTTACTTTTATTACCAGATCAATAAATATTTTTCATCCAAAATATCTTATATGCGTTGGGCACAATCCTGGATGTTTTACGCTTTAACCGAATACTTGTCACAAACAAAAAAATGAAAGAAATAACATCCATTTCATAGTTTACGAAATATTGTTGTTTTGAGAATTAATTAAACGCATAAAAAAGTGATGCATAAGGATTTGAAAATAATGTCTGTTGTTGGTGCCCGGCCAAATTTTATGAAAATTGCTCCTTTTATTCGTGCAATTGACGAATATAACCTCAAGGGAAATGGAACCATTCAACATATTTTGGTTCATACTGGACAACATTATGATGTCAGGATGTCAGAAGCATTCTTTGAAGCTCTGGGTATACCTGATCCGAATATTAATCTTGAGATAGGTTCCGGCTCTCATGCTGAGCAGTTGGGTTATACCATGATAGCATTTGAAAAGGTCCTGATTGATTATAAGCCAGATTGGGTTGTAGTAGTTGGTGATGTGAATGCAACATTATCCTGTTCGATAGTTGCCAAACGACTCAACATTAAAGTATGTCATATAGAAGCAGGTCTGCGTTCAGGTGATATGAGCATGCCGGAAGAAATAAACAGGTTGGTTACAGATAGACTTTCAGATCTTTTGCTAACGCCTGATCCTATTTCTTCTGAGAATCTTAGGGTTGAAGGGACTCCAGAAGCAAAAATACACTTCGTAGGCAATATTATGATTGATACGCTTGAGGCTAATCGAGCAAAAGCTGAAAAGCTGACTATAAAAGAAATTATCAGAAAAAATCTGGCAATTGACACCATTTTTCCTCAAATCATACCCAATGATGGAGAATATGCACTGATGACAATTCATCGCCCCTCAAATGTTGACTCTGAAATCGTCTTCTCCAATCTGATCAATTTCTTATTGACAGAGGTCGCCGAAAAGCAGATGTTAATCTGGCCAATACACCCCAGGGCAAAAAAACAATTAAAAAAACTTGGGTTATGGGAAAGGGTTGTTCGTAATCCTTCTCTTATTTTACTCGAACCGATAGGATATCATGAAATGGTACGATTGAATATAGGTGCTAAAATTATGCTGACTGATTCAGGTGGTCTTCAGGAGGAATGCTGCATTCTAGGTACACCATGTCTGACATTACGATGGAATACAGAGAGACCAATTACTTTACGCGAAAATGGAGGAGCGAGTGTATTAGTTGGAAATAACATTGAACGAATAAAAAAAGAATATATAAATACGATTTCCCTTGATCGGAAGCCATCCCGTCCTGAACTTTGGGACGGGCATACCGCTGAACGAATTGTGAGAATCCTGGCAAAATCCATCTGATCTTTCATTATTAGAGACTTAACTCATTATCCATATATGAAAATTTGGATTGACTTCATCAATACTCCCCAGGTTTCCTTTTTTATTCCCTTTATAAAGGACTTCAAAGAGAATAATAATGAAGTGTTATTAACATGTCGTGATTCAGGTAATACCATAGAATTACTGAAGCTAAATGGTCTTCAATATAAAGTGATTGGTGAAAAAGCTAGAAAAGGAATCTTTTATAAATTAATATTCTTTCCTTTCCGGATAATTAAACTATATTCGTTTGTAAGAAAACATAAGCCTGACATTGCCGTAAGCCAAAGTAGTTTTTATCAACCGGTTGTTGCAAGAATTAGCGGTATTCCTAGCCTGTACACCAACGACAACGAACATGCTAAGGGTAACCTCATAGCTTTTCTCTTCGCAACAAAGGTTATATTACCTGCAATGTTAAGCAAATTGAAATTTACTGAGAAATGGCCATTGAAGAACAAACTCTCATATTATCCCAGTGTAAAGGAAGCAATATACCTTTCTCAGCAACCCGAACTCCAAACGCTTTTGTCGGGAAAGAAAAAAAATATTTATTTCAGGCCTGAACCCTGGTCGGCACAATATTATAACGGTCCTCTTAATTTTTTCGATGATACCATGATACAGTTAAGCGAAAATTATCAGGTCGTTATTTTGCCTCGGGATGACAATCAACGGAAGCATTACAGCCAATCAAAGTTTAAAGCATTAACTGTTGTCAGCAATAGCCTCAGCCTGCAAACTATTATTTCGGATTGTCTTTTATTTATTGGAGCTGGTGGTTCGATGACGAGGGAACTTGCCGTATTAGGCATACCGGTAATCTCAATTTACCAGGCGGATTTACTTGAGGTAGACAAATACCTGATGGACATTGGTTTAATGACGGTTAACCCCAATGTATCTGCCGCTGAAATTAACGATTTTATATTGTTGAAAACAAAAAAACGAAGTGAAAATACAGCATTGAATAAAGGAAATGAATCTTATAATTTAATTAAGGGCATAATATCTGTTTTAAAAAATGACAAAACTTAAAGGAGCAATAATAGGACTCGGCAAAATGGGCCTTTCACATACTGCAATTGTCGGAGCTCATCCGAAGGTTGACCTGATAGCAGTTTGTGATACATCATCATTGGTGCTTGATGCATTTAAGAAATTCACCCCAATAAAAACCTATACTGACTATCAAAAAATGATAGATACAGAAGCACCGGACTTTGTTTTTGTAGCAACTCCTACAAAGTATCATTATGCGATGGTGAAATATGCTTTGGAGAGTGGATTAAATGTTTTCTGTGAAAAACCCTTCACGTTACATTCCTGGCAAGGTAAGGAACTAGTCGAAATTGCAGTTCGTAAAAATCTGGTAAACCAGGTAGGATTTCACAACCATTTTCTGGGTACTTTCAGAGAGTTGAAACGGTTATTGGAGTTAAACTTAATTGGTGATTTGGTGCATTTTTCAGGAGAAGCATACGGACCTGTTGTTACTAAAGAAAAAGGCAGTACCTGGCGTTCAAATCCTGAAGAAGGTGGTGGGTGCTTATACGACTATGCATCACATGTTATCAATCTTATTCAGGAGATAATTGGCCAACCGGAGAAGATACTCGGTTCAATATTAAAAAATATTTATTCTAATGGAGTAGAGGATGCAGTTTATGCACTGATCAAACTGAAAAGTGGTTTAACCGGAACGCTTCTGGTAAACTGGAGCGACGAAACATATCGTAAAATGTCAACATCATTAACTCTGCAAGGAAAGAAAGGCAAGATAATTTGTGATGCAACTGAAATAAAGATATATTTGAAAGAGCCCTCGGTCAGTCAAAACCTGGATAAAGGCTGGACTATTAAATACATTACGGATTTTGCTATTCCTGTCGATTTTTACCTGCGGGGTGAAGAATACAGCGCCCAAATAGATTATTTTATTGATTGTATTGAAAATAAGAAAAATGGTCAGTATAATACATTCGAACAGGCGCTGCGCACCGATCTTACAATAGAAATGATCATTGAAAATTCAAAAAAGAACTGAAATGGAAAAAGCTATATTAGGGGATAATCAGTTTTTCGCAGTAAGCCATCTCTCTGATGAAAAATCACGTATGCAGTCAATTCGATTTAAAGATGACGCATCCATAATTCGTGTAATTGATCAGTCAATTGAACTGGGAATAAATACATTTATGTGTACTACACATGACAGGATTGCCAATATTTGTGATCATATCCGAAAAAACCCTGCTAAATATGAGGGATTTAAAATATATCCCTGTATGCCCTATGCACATAAATATGCCAATGCTGTAACTGAATTGGGTATAGTGGGAACTATTAAACAATATGTTCCTGGAAATATATTCGGTACATTTGCTAAAGGCGGTATGGCTGTTTTGAACAAAGATTTCATAAAGTTGATGGAGATATTCATTGATGCAGAAATGAAAATGTTCAAGAATATTGAAACGCCTGTAATTTTTATCCAGAATGTATTGGTTGATATGATTTTAGGGCTGAAAATGTATGATATTTTAGCTGAATATGACGCCTATATCAGGAAAAAATATAAAGCGGAGCCAGGTTATATCACTATGAATTTGCCTTTGTTGTATAATACCCTTGACAATTTGGGCATAACAAATCCTATTATTTGTGCTTCAATAAATAAGATGGGTTTCCGTATGTCAGGAGGTAAAGAGATCTATGAAAAATACCTCAGAGAAAAAGAGTTCAGGCCAATGGCGATGCAGGTATTAGCTTCCGGAGCTTTACAACCCAAAGAAGCGATAGAATACCTTGGGCAATTTCCAAAGATAGAATCGGTTTTGTTTGGTGCCTCTTCGAAATCCCATATTCAGGAAACGAAAGGATTAATTGAAACCAATCTAAGTGTTGAGAAATAATTATTTCACTTTCATCTTTTAATATAATTCATCGTATATGTGTGGTTTTGTAGGAATAATCAATAAAAACGGGCAAAAAGCTGATAGCAGCATCCTCCGTAAAATGGCTGCAACCATTCACCATCGTGGCCCCGATGAAGAAGGAATCATGGTTGAAGGAACCATCGGGTTCTTTCATAAGCGATTGTCAATTATTGACCTTTCGACTGGTCAACAGCCGATGTCTTTTCTTGGTTATACTATTGTTTATAATGGAGAGATATATAATTATGTGGAGTTGCGCAATGAATTAATTTCTAAAGGTCATAAGTTTGTAACAACATCTGATACAGAGGTGATTTTGCATCTTTACAGTGAATATGGTGAAGGTTTTGTGAATGATTTAAACGGAATGTTCGCGTTTATTATTTATGATCAGAGAAAGAACAGCCTGTTTATTGCCAGAGACCATTTTGGGATCAAGCCTCTATATTGGTATCATGATGACCGAAAAATTTTGTTCGGAAGTGAGATTAAAGCCTTACTGGTGCATCCGGATGTCAATTCCGCATGTGATGTTGACAATCTTTATGAATACCTCACCTTCCAGTTTGTTATGGGTGAAGGAACCATGTTCAGGGATATCTATAAAGTAAAGCCCGGGCACCATATGACAATTGACCTCAATTCATGGGAAATCAAAGAAAAGAAGTACTGGGAGCCAGACTTCAAACTTGATAAGTTTCACACCCTTGATTATTTTATTGCTGAACTGCAGAAAATTCTGGATCAAACGATTTCACAACAATTACGGAGTGATGTGCCATTAGGTACATATCTGAGCGGAGGACTTGATTCTTCCCTGGTAACCATATTAGCCAGTAAGTTTCTGGATCAACCAATTAAATCATTCAGCGGAGGTTTTAGGGAAGGTCCCGAATTCAATGAACTTGAATATGCACGTATTGCTGCCCATGCAGCTAAAGCTGAATTATTTGAAGTTTATCCCACTGAACAGGAATTTATTGACCTATTGCCTAAACTTATTTATTACCTGGATGAGCCAGTTGCCGGTCCGGGTTTGTTCCCGCAATACATTGTTTCAAAATTTGCTTCTCAGCATGTGAAGGTAATTCTGGGCGGACAAGGAGGCGATGAGATCTTCGGTGGATATGCCAGGTATCTGGTGGCATATCTGGAACAGGCTATAAAAGGGGCGATGTTTGAATCAAATGAAGAAGGGGAGCATATTGTATCATTGAAATCGATACTGCCCAATCTTCCTTCATTAAGGCAATATATACCCATGATGAAGTCATTCTGGAATGACGGGGCCTTTGAACCAATGGACCGACGTTATTATAATCTAATTAACAGGATGGGATCTACAACAGGATATTTTCATCCTGAATTTATCAGCCAAAGGAATGACGAGTCTATTTTCAATAAGTTTTCCGGCTATTTCAACCACTCCGATACTTCAAGCTACTTCAATAAGATGACACACTTCGACATGTTTGGAAGCCTTCCGGGCTTGTTACAGGTTGAAGACCGTGTTAGTATGGCTGTTTCGATTGAATCAAGGGTTCCTTTGCTCGACAGACGGATAGTTGACCTAATCTCCCACATGCCTGCAGGTATGAAGTTCAAAGGCGGAGAAATGAAATACCTATTAAAACGGAGCATCAAAAATTTTATGCCTGAACCTATCATGAACCGAAAGGATAAGATGGGATTTCCTGTTCCGCTGCATATGTGGTCAAAGAATAAGGCAAAGGATTTTATACTTGATACTTTATTATCGCAAAATGCTAAAGAAAGAAATATAATTAATACCAAATACATCGAGAAATTGATTAGTTCCGAGCAACCTTTTGGCAGGGGATTGTGGGGTATACTTTCATTAGAATTATGGTTTAACCAATTTATTGATAAATAATTACATATGGAAAATCGAATTATGCCGATCAAGGCTGAAACATGGAAAATTGAAAAAATAGGCGTTATTGGCCCCGGCATTGTTGGAATGCCTATGGCAAGCATGCTTGCAAATGCCAGAATCAGAATCGGATCAGATTCACCAGCACGGGTGATCGTGGTTCAAAGAGATTCGAGGAACTCTGGATGGAAAGTGGATTCTATAAATAGTGGAAAATCCGTTATAGGGGGTATTGAGCCCGAACTGGATGATATCACGCGTGAGGCGGTGAATGCAGGAATACTTTCAGCCTCTTCCGATTTTTCGGACCTTTCAGATGCAGATGTTATACTTGTATCAGTGCAAACGGATAAAAAAGGATTTGAACCGGACTATGGACCCCTGTTTGGTGCACTTGACAAACTGGGAGAAGCTCTTATGAAAAAACCTTCAGGGAAGATTCCCTTGGTTATATTTGAATCAACCCTGGCTCCAACTACAATGGATACCTTGATCAGGTCTCATTTCCAGAAATATGGACTGGAGGAGGGCAAGGATATTCTGCTTGGAAATAGCCCAAACAGGGTTATGCCCGGCCGCCTGGTAGAACGTATCCGTAAATCCGATAAACTGGCAGGAGGATTACATCCTGAAACGCCTAAACTTATCGCGAAACTATACAAGCATATCGTAACCGAAGCTGAAGTTTTCCAGACAAACAGCTTGACTGCCGAAATAGTTAAGACATTGGAAAATGCATACCGTGATGTTAGGATTGCCTTCTCAACCGAGATAGTCAGATATTGTGATGAAAATAATATCGATTTTTACAAGGTCCGCGATAATGTGAATGCCATGCTTTCGCAGACTGACACTGCCACTGCTAATCCAAACGCTGTTCCCAGTGGAGGCATCCTGATTCCGATGCTTGGTGTAGGTGGCCATTGCCTGCCCAAGGATGGCATCTTGCTTTGGTGGAGAAATATTGAAACCGGCATCGACACTTCCAACAGTCTGATCCTGAATTCAAGGCTTATTAATGATGATTCGCCGGCTTTCACTTTCAAACAAGCAGAGAAGCATTTCGGAAACATGAAGGATAAAAGAATTGCCCTGCTTGGAGTTGCTTACCGTTTCAATTCGGAAGACACCAGGAATTCTCCCACCTTAACACTGGCCAATTACCTGAGAGATAATGGAGTATCCTATATCATGCATGATCCTTATGTTAAGGAAGATGATCAGAACCTTGAAAAATACAACCAACAAACTCATTACACACGTAGCCTTGAGGAAGCACTTAAAGATGCTGACTACATCATTATGTGTAATTCCCACAAAGAATACATTGATAGAATGGATATGATTTCATCCACCAGCAAATCACTCAAAGGAGTTGTTGATGCCTGTAATATATATAATTCGTCGTATTTCCAATCAAAAGAAATTCCTTACATAGGGATCGGTCGTGGTAAAGATGAGCCCGGCAAAGAATTTACTGACTTTGTTCTGAAAAGCTTTCAGGCAATGGAAAAGGGACTGGCACTTGAATTATCAAACCTGATTGACTTCTATAATGCCAATTATGCTTTTGATGATTTTAACAAAGTAAAATTCAGCGAGGTTCAACGGCTTGCCCGCACCTGTTCAACTGGCTGTGAGATTGCAGATGCGTTGACTGTGAATGATATTCCTTCCTACAAAGGATTCTCCGCAAGGCTTGCCAGGTTAGCCGTAAGAATTAAATAGTCAATTTCCTCATCACCTGGAACCTTATTAACGAATACATTTTATGATATTTCTATAATTCATAATTTATGACAGAGCAACGATCCTGGGGAATCATTGGCGGAGGAATACTCGGAATGACTCTCGCCTTACGTCTTAAAACCGCCGGGTATAATGTCACCATATTTGAATCTGCCTCAAAAGCCGGTGGACTAACCAGTTCCTGGAATATGGACGGTGTAATATGGGACCGGTTTTATCATGTGATACTGATGTCGGACCTTAATACAAGGAAAATCCTTAAGGAAATAGGATTGGAAGATGATATCAATTGGGTGGAAACCAAAACCGGTTTCTATTCAGGAGGCAAATTATATTCAATGTCCAACATCCTTGAATTCTTTAAATTTCCGCCAATAAACCTGGTGGATAAATTCCGGCTTGGACTGACAATTTTCGTTGCTTCAAAGATTAACAACTGGAAGAAACTTGAGAAAGTTTATGTTGCTGATTGGCTGACACGTTGGTCAGGTAAACAAGTATTTGAAAAAATCTGGCTCCCACTTTTAAAAGCCAAACTGGGAGAAAATTACAAGAATACCTCTGCTGCCTTCATTTGGTCGACAATACAACGCATGTACGCAGCAAGAAAAAGCGGGCTTAAAAAGGAAATGTTTGGATACATCAGCGGTGGATATAATGTTATCAATAATAAATTTGCCCGGCACCTTATCCAAATGGGAGTGGCATTCAAACTGAATTCCGATGTTAGTCTGGTCAAACCACTGGAAAATGGTAAGGTTGGTATAAACATAGGTGATGTTGAGTATGAATTTGATCATGTTATTTCGACGCTTTCCCCCTCGCAGTCAGTAAAAATAGCCGAGAGTCTGCCTGAAATTGAAAAAGAAAATCACCGTAATGTAAAATACCTTGGGGTTATATGTCCTTCAGTGTTACTTAAAAAAGCAATTTCCCCTTACTATGTTACAAATATAACAGATGAAGGCACTCCGTTTACAGGTATCATTGAAATGACTGCGCTCATCGATAAGGAAAAGGAACTAAAAGGCAGGAACCTTGTTTATTTGCCAAAGTATGTTAACCCTGACGATGCGCTTTTCGAAAGTAGTGATGCAGAGATCCGAAAGATATTTCTCGGGGCGTTGTTGAATATGTATCCACAATTATCAGAAACAGATGTCCTTTATTTTAGCGTTGCAAAGGCCAGAATCGTGTTTGCACTTCCTACAATAGGATATTCAGGGAAATTGCCGGGAATACAAACTTCAATGAATAATTTTTTTATTGTCAACTCAGCCCAGATTATTAATGGAACTCTTAATGTGAATGAAACCATCCAGGTTGCAGAGATCAAACTAAAGTTAATATTAGCCGAACATGTATAAAAAAAAGCCTAAAGCCAGTATTTCGCTGGATCTTGACAACCAGTGGTCATACATGAAAATTCATGGCGATGAGGGATGGGACAATTACCCGTCCTATTTTAACATATTTGTACCGCATATTCTCGATGTCCTTGATGAACTTGATTTAAAAATCACATTTTTTATTGTAGGCAAGGATGCTGAAATGGTTGAAAACAGGAAATATTTGAGAATGATCACAGAGCGTGGACATGAAGTTGGAAATCATAGTTATTACCATGAATCATGGTTGCAATCTTATTCCTATGAGAAGATTGAAAATGAAATTGTTATGGCAGAAGAAGCTATATATTTAGCTACCGGGCAAAGACCAAGAGGATTCAGGGGGCCCGGTTTTAGCTGGAGTAATGACTTGCTTGAAGTATTAAAAAAAAGAGAATACATTTTCGATGCTTCCACTTTACCAACCTGGCTTGGACCTCTGGCAAGGGCCTATTATTTCTGGAAATCTGACCTTCCTGTAGAAGAGAAAAAAGCCAGGAAAGAACTTTTTGGAAAATTCAGCGACGGACTTCGTCCCAATAAGCCTTATTTTCATAGTTTATCCGGAGGCCAACAACTGCTGGAGATTCCTGTATCAACCATCCCGATCTTCAGAATTCCATTTCATTTAAGCTATCTGGTTTACCTGAGCGGAATTTCCCCACTTTTAATGAAAGTTTACTTATCTTTAGCTATCTTAATGTGCAGAATAACTAATACCAGTCCCAGTTACCTCCTTCATCCCCTTGATCTTATTGGTGGTGACAAAGTAACAGCACTGGCATTTTTTCCTGGAATGAATATCACTACCCAAAAAAAAGTTGAAGTATTTAAGTATGTATTGAGGAAATTTAAAAATAAATTTGAAGTTCAAACCATGCTTGGATTTGCTAATCAATACTAGTTGTGAATTCCATAAATAACGTAAATTATCTTTAATACATCAATACATTTTTTATCGAAGCATGTTAAATCAATTATAGAAAGGATTATTACAGGGATGTAAGAGGATTATCACCTCAAAGCTCAGATTTATGAATAACCCATTGTTTATGTGTTTTTTAATCCCCTTTATCCATGAAAATAGAATATCCTGATAAGAATTTACTCAGCAAAACCGGAAACGTAGATTATTTTTACTGGAACTATAAATTTCCTATTAAATATATTCAACATTACCGTTTCAGGCGTATTGTAAGTTTACTTGGGCCCGTTAAGTATTCAAATCTGCTGGAAGCAGGCACAGGAAGCGGCATTTTTCTTCCGGAATTGTCACTGCATTGTGAGAATCTGTATGCCTGCGATATTCATAATCATTTTGATAGTATTGATAATCTGCTTAAGCATTACAATATCTGCAATTATGAATTAAAATCACAAAGTATTGAAATAACAGACTATCCGGATAATTTTTTTGATGCAATTGTTGCAGTGAGTGTGCTGGAATTTGTTGATAATCTGCAGGCTGCAATTACCGAAATAAAAAGAATTCTTAAAAAAGACGGCGTCTTTATTACAATATGTCCCATGGACAGTAAATTTTTAGATGCTGTGCTCTCCCTTTATTCAGATAAGAAGCCGGATGAAGAATTCGGTGAAACCAGAGATCATATAGGTGAAGCACTAGAGCAGAACTTTACAGTCATTATAAAAGGGTATATGATGCCATTCATTGGCAAATTATTTCCTGTTTATACTCATTATAAATTGAAATATTAGATATACATATGGAAGAAGTTAATAAAACCTTTATAAGTGTTCTGCTTCCCTGCTATAATGAAGAAATCATTATAGAGAAGAACCTTAATGTTGTGATTGCTTATCTAAAAAGCATAAGTAGTAAATACCGGTGGGAAATTGTGATTGTGAATGATGGCAGTAAAGATAAGACCGGAGAAATTGCTGATAATTTTGAGAAGATGGAAAATAATATCCGGGTAATCCATCATCCAACCAATCTTAATCTGGGTAATGCCTTACAAACCGGATTTCACAATTCAAAAGGAGAAATCATTGTTGTTCTTGATATTGATCTTAGTTATTCTGTTGATCATATCGAGAAACTGGTAGATAAAATGGTAGAGACTTCGAGTGACATTGTCATCGCTTCCCCCTATATGAAAGGTGGAAAAGTCTCGGAAGTGCCATTTATAAGGAAAATAATGAGCAAGTGGGTTAATACGTTTATGCGTTTTGCAGCCCAGGATAAATATTATACTTTCACCGGTATGGTAAGAGCATACCGCAAGGAGTTTATCAGGTATGTGAATCTTAAAACAAAAGACTATGAAATAAATCCGGAGATCATGTACAAGGCAATGATTCTCCGGGCCAAGATCACGGAAATTCCAGCTCATCTCGACTGGACAGAACAGAATAAATTTGCAGGGAAAAGGACGTCAAGTATCCGGCTGATTCGTGGAACCTTTTCTGGATTAATGTCTTCGTTTATCTTTCGGCCTTACATGTTTTTTCTGGTTATTGGGTTCATTCTGATGCTATTATCGTTATATGAACTCGTTTGGTTATTAGTTGACACTTTATCGGATCTGACAATAATCCATCAACAGTCTGCCAATATTGATATTACATTTTCATATAGTCTTAAACAACAATTCAGCAAGAACCCGCAATCTTTCATTGTCGGGGGTATAACTTTCCTGGCTTCTATTCAATTCCTTGGGCTGGGATTTTTATCTCTTCAAAATAAAAGATACTTTGAAGAGCTTTTCCATCTTGGATCTGCATTAAAAAAACATATTGAAAGGGAGGATAAATCTTTTCAATAAGTTGGTTTTCAATACAAGAATAAAAATAGTACTAATTATACCTAAATCCTTCTACCTGATTTCTATAATCGATTTAATAAACATCAATCTTATGAATTATTTTAAAAATCTTCTAAAGTTAGAACGTAAAGAAATTTTCTTCTTTACGTTTATTGTTGTTTACTTAGTTTTTGGTCTTTATTTATGCAATATAATTAATATATGGGAAGATGAAGCCTATTCGCTAAATACATCTTCGCTTGATCTGCCAGGTGTGATACGTCAATCTTATCACTTTGAGGGCCAGCCACCTGTTTATTTTATAGTGCTGGCACTTTGGCGACTGATCAGTCCCGGAATTTTCTTTGCACGGCTATTATCTTTGTTCTTTGTTGGATTTGCAGCATTATTTTTCCTTCGGATTGTCTGTATAGCTTCAGGTAATGAAAGCTACAAGTGGTTAGTAATTATTTTCCTGCTTAACCCTTTTACCGTCTGGGCTGCCTTAGAAATACGTCCATACGCATTGTTAATATTTCTTTCAACAATTTCTATTTACTATTTTCTTTTATATGTAATTGAAAATAAAAAGAAATATTTATACTATTTCCTTCTGATAAGTTTTATAGGAATATATACGCAGTACTTTTTTGTATTCCTGATTGCAACTCTGGCATTTTCATTGTTTATTTATAGGGGGTGGCGTGCATTTTACTCCTTTTGCCTTTACCTGATTCCTTTAGTTATACTATTTATTCCTAATCTTTTATTTATATCGGAGCACCTGGCAATGGCTCATTCCGATAATCCCAATTATTCAATAATAGAAAGATTCACTCTAGGTTTTAAAACTGTTCAAAATATCTTGTTAGCAATTAATTTATTTCCTACTGAGAAATTATTTAGATGGAGTATCCGTATAATTTTCTTTTTTCTGTTTGTATTTACATATATCAAACAATACAATAAACGCCATACTACAAGTAACTTCAATTTTAAGAAGATTAATGCAATAATTATAATGAATGCTATAATTGTGATTTTATTTACTATTTATCTGATCATCACAGGAATCAAATTTAATGACAGGTATATGGCAATTGAAGTCCCACTTCTAATAATGCTATTTATGATATTTAAAGAATATACGCCTTTGATCAGGAATATAATCTTTGGCACTATATCTTTATATTTTGTCTCTTTATTAATTTATAAGTATAGCAATCCGATTAAAACCTATGATTATCAATCTTTTGCAATCTATGTCAGTAGTATAGCACATATTGACGAACCAATTGTGTTAAACAGTAATACAATCTCAGCTCCATTTGAATATTATTATACAGGGTCCAGTCCTTTAATACCACTGCCGGATACCTTCAAACTGACTGAAAACGGCTTTCAATTATTGATAAAAGATACGATTGAACTAAAGCAATTACTCGGAAGTATAAGATCGGATTCAAAATCAATTCTTTTTATCAATGACAACCTTGTGGGTTACAGTTGCGATCTCAAGCTTACTACCGAGATGATGGACAAATGTTTGAATGCTCAGTACAAAATTACTTTAGATACTACATATTATGGTAAAAGTAGACGTAACTATTTCAGAATAAGAAGGTTGGAATATAAATCACGTCAGTGATATTAGATTTCGGAATCTTTCAGGTTTGATTATAATGCCTGGAATTATAATATTATATTGTATTGAAATTTACATAAAAACCCTTTCTACGGTCCATCTTTTCAACTGACATTCCTTTGGAAGACTTCTTTATACAAAGCGAAATTTTCTTTTTCTGAGAACCAAAAATTTCATGATTCTGATGCCTGGTTTGTCAGCGGCCATTTAGGAAAAGAATAATCTGGTATTTTTGATAATACTGATAAGCATAATTACCTGTAATAAATTGCATTAAACTGATGGTTGTCTTTTCAATGGTTGCTTTCAAGAGGTAAATTAAAAACCAGAAGTTCGTTATTATTTAGAAAATATCATATTCCTCGGTGATAAATCCTATTTTTTGTAACAATTCACTTGATTTGCTGAATTTAATTACATGTACTCAATGAAATCAGACGAACATTTTAAATGGTTAATGCAAAGTTTAGAAAATAAATTCAACTTTTTAGAAGATAAACCTGAAGAGACACTCGACTCAACATTAAAAGCTTTATGGTTTGCTGCATATGGAGATCCCAAGTCAGCAGAAGAAGCAGCCGAACTTAATCTGCCTGAACTGACAAACAAGCAATCAGAATTATTAGATAAGCTTATAAAAAGAAGACTTCAAAATATACCATTAGCCCATATCACAGGAAGACAAAGATTTTTGGGTATTGATTTTATTTGCGATCGACGGGCATTAATACCCCGGAAAGAAACTGAAATTCTTGGCAGGAAAGCGTTGGATCTATCATTCGAAATCAGCAAAATAAAACAAAATGTTACTATTATTGACGTATGCTGTGGCACAGGAAATTTGGGAATTGCCATAGCATCGCTTAATTCAAAAGCAAATGTTTATGCGACAGATATTTCACACGAGGCAATTGCACTCACCCGAGAAAATATTGCATTTCTGGGTCTTAATCAACGCGTCATTGCTGGTCCCGGAGATTTATTCGAAACCGTAGATAATGATACATACATTGATAAAACGGATATAATAGTTTGTAATCCACCCTATATCTCAATTGGAAAGGTTAAAAATATGAATCCTGAAATTTCCGAAAATGAACCCGTTCAGGCTTTTGATGGCGGGATGTTTGGTACCAAAATCATACAGCGGCTAATAACTGAATCACCAAAATTTCTGATTAAGTCTGGGTGGTTGATTTTTGAAGTAGGAGTGGGGCAAGGCGAGTTTATGATGCAGTTATGCCAAAGGTCGAAACGATACGATCTGGTTGAGTCAACCTTGGATCAATCAGGTAATATCAGGGTGATTGCAGCCAGGAAATAATTCACTAAGATCTAAACTTTAGCCATATATTTGAATTGAACCATTCAAGCTGATAGCCAGATTTCATTAAAGGATTTATACAAAATAGGGATTTGTCAGGCATCGAATTCTAAATATCTTAAGTGTTTTAAATCTGAGGATGATACTTTTTAAAATATAATTTTGTGTAAAATGAGTTCTGGTCAGAAGCTCTGAAAAAGATAAAATAAATCAACCAAGCATATTTATAAAAAAGGGTGTAATCGATTTGCACCCTTTTTTTTATATCGAATATCCTTCTAGCTTTACTCACTTTTTTTATTCATCCAATTCTCATAACCTATATTTTCCCAAGGCATTCCCCTTGAAAATCTGTACATCCAGGGATATAACCGACCTTTTCCAAGCATGACATATTTCCTGATATCCATTATCAATTTTGCAGGATTGCCCATAACAAAAGAATAATCATCAATGTGATGATTTACAACGCTGTTAGCCCCAATGAGGCAATTGCTGCCTACTTTAACACCGGGTAGAATTGTAGAATGAGCGGCAACTTGTGTATAATCACTAATGGTGCACCCCTTCAGATCTTCAGATGGAGGATAAGGATCATTAGTTAAAACTACAAAAGCGAAAATGAAAACATAGTCTCCTATTTTAGAAAAAGGAGCCATGGCAACACTGCTATATATCCGGCAATAATTGCCGATAATAACATTACCCTGTATATCTGTACCTGTTCCAATAACAGTATGATCTCCAATAGTATTATTTTCCCTCAATGTAATACGATGGCCGGTGCTCACATGCTTACCAAATATATTGCCGGCATATAGTATTGCATGACTTCTTATAAGAGAATTGGCACCAATAATAGTAACGGGATTTTCATAGTCCGGGTCTGAATAGTATTCATTCAAAGGCTCTCCAATAATACAATTGTGTGCAATAGTAACATTGTCTTCAATAACTACATTATCAAAAATCACTGTATTGTCACCTATGCGCACGTTTTTGCCGATCGTAGCCTTTTGACTTATTCTAACATTTTGATTATTGAACATCATGATTATAACTTCTTTTACACTTTATTACAGAAATTTAAAAAAAATCATTTATTAAATTGCATTTTCGGATGTTTATTCATGTATTTCA
>Ga0208789_1000384_pt1 | contig 44234 bp, 35 predicted proteins | sample Methanotroph_Enr_FD_187368 | JGI IMG/M metagenome (GOLD analysis project Ga0208789, IMG submission 187368) | Enriched soil microbial communities from Old Woman Creek wetland in Ohio, USA - Methanotroph_Enrichment_5 (SPAdes) (version 2) | ecosystem: Environmental > Terrestrial > Soil > Wetlands...
CCAGCGTGAAGAACCGTCAGATTCCAGATTAAGAAACGAACCCTTGCCGTACATCACCAGTGGTACATCGCCATTGCCTGGTTTATCGACACTCTGCCAGCGTTCAAGGATTTCCTTGCTGTTGTTCTGAAAGCTCATGGTCAACATGTCGCGGCGTGTTACATTGGCAATCTTATTCCCTCCCGAGAAACGAAGGAAGATATTCATATCGAAGTTCTTATACTTAAAATTGTTATCCAAACCTCCAAACCACTTAGGAATGGTGTTCCCAAGCACTTTTTTATCGGCAGCCACTAAACTGCTTAAAGCGCCCAATGTTCCTGGATTAGTTGAGTCGAACACATAATAGTTGCTGTTAGTTGGATTTCCCTGAACGATAGTGCCATCAGCCTTTTTGTACATAGGGAATCCGTTGGCCTTGTTTACGCCAACATAGTCGAAGCCGTAAAGCGCCCGCATTGATTCTCCTTCTCTGATAATCGTATGCTGGTACATCATATCACTAAGCAACTTGGTAACTTTATTGTATTGGGTCGAAAAATTCAGCGAGGCTGAATATTCAAAATTATCTGTCTTTACAACTTTACCTCCTACTTCGAACTCAAGCCCATGGTTTAATACAGTACCCACATTTTGGCTAATAACATTCCACGGAATGCCTAATGAAGGAGGCGTTGGTGATTGTAAAACGATATCGGTATTTTTCTTATTCCAGTAAGCCGCAGTGATGTTGATACGGTTAAATAACGACATGTCAAATCCAAGATCAAAGATATTTTGCTTTTCCCATTTCAAGTTTGGGTTTCCGGTTTGATAATACGAAATACCTGCCTGAGATCCATAAAGCTGTGCCCTAAACGTATCGAGATAGGTGAAACTACCAATATCTTCGTTACCCACCTGTGCATAACTTGCCCTGATTCTGAAATCGTTCACAACATCTTTAATTCCTTTCCAAAGGCCAAGTTCTGACACACGCATGGCGAACGAACCACCATAGAATAAACCCCAACGATTATCTTTAGGAAGTTTTGAAAGGCCGTCTCTACGAATCGAACCTCCGAGGTAATAGGTGCTCTTATAATTGTAATTGGCACGGAAAATATACGACGAGATTCCATTGTAATAATAATCTCCGCCTGAAGATTGGGTATTATACGTGCTGCTAATAATATAAGGCATAAAGAAAGCACTTGACATGTCGCGTGCACCGGCTGTAACCGAGCGGTATTCGTATTTCGAATACTCGGCGGCAGCAGTTAGGTCAATGTTGTGGTCCTTGATTTTTTTTACATATGATGCTATATTCTGGAAAGTCCATCTCTTACGGGTATAGTTTGTTTCATTAATCAATCCGTTGTAACCATTCCCGTCACCAGTTTCAGGAAGCCATGCGTAAATGTTGTCCATTAACGAAACATCGGCTCCAACAGTAGTTTTTAACGTTAATCCAGCTAGAGGCTTAATTTCGAGGTAAGCATTAGGCATTAATCGGTAGGATTCGTTTTCCTGTACATTGTTTTTTAAAACCCAAACAATGTTCGGAACGGTAAGGTCGATTGGTTGCGTATTTGCCCCACGGCCTAAACTCTTACGGCTGGTTGCATCAATGTTATAACCAGACGGGTCGGTACTGCTGTATACTTTAACGTTTGGAAGCATACGTGTTGCAGCATACATGTTGTCCGATATACTATTGGTTCCTTTTACCGGGCCTTCGTTTTTTTGATACGATCCGTTAAACGAAAATCCAGCTTTAGCCCACTTTAGCAGCTTATGATCAACGCTCGAATTCATAGTATACCTTTTCAAACTATTATTAATCACAATCCCGTCCTGCTTACTATATCCAGCCGATAAATAATACTGAGTGGCTTCTGTTCCTCCGGATACAGATAATGAATGACTGGTTTGGAACCCGTTACGAAACACATAATCAAACCAATTGGTATCGGTATTTTCTGAATCCATAACGGCTGGGCGCAATGATGATCCGATATTCGCATATTTCTCTCCTGTAATAGTCACGAATTCTTGAGCGTTTAGAAGATCATATAGTTTCGATGCTTTGGAGAAAGCGCTCCATACGTCGTACGATACTTTGGTTTTTTGTTCTTTACCCTTTTTTGTGGTCACCAAAATTACACCGTTCGAAGCCCTAGACCCATAAATAGCAGTCGCAGCGCCGTCTTTCAAAATTTCGACAGATTCGATATCGTTTGGGTTAATATCAGCCAAAGGGTTGTTGTTGGTATAAGTACCTCCAATATTGCCCGATGTAGCTGGGATACCGTTAATGACAACCAGTGGTTGCGAACCTGATGAAATGGTGTTTACGCCACGAATCCTTATATCTGGTGGTGTTCCCAAATCGGCCGACGATTGAACAATTTGCACACCAGAAGCTCGTCCGGCAATTTGCTGAACAAAACTAGGTGATGCCTTTCCTGAAATGTCAGCACTTTTCACTTGCGAAATGGAGCTGGTAACATCCTTTTTATTTTGGACCCCATAACCTACAACAACCACTTCGTCAACCGAAAAATTTTCCGATTTGAGCTTGATGTTGATGATTGTTTGATTTCCAATAGTTATTTCCTGGGTAGCCATTCCTACAAATGAGAAAACAAGTGTTTTCGCATCGGCGGGCGCTTTTAGGTTAAACTTACCATCCATGTCAGAAATAGTTCCCATTGTGGTTCCTTTGACCGAAACAGAAACGCCCGGGATTGGAGACCCGTCTTCCGAAGAGCTTACTGTTCCGGTAAGTACCCTTGATTGAGCCATCCCACTAAAGATGCTTAACACAAGAATAAATACAAGTAAAAATCCTGTTTTCATAGAAAAAAATTTAGAGTTAAGTAAAATAGCGCATCCGATTCTCCTGATGATTACCGATGCGATTAATTTCGTTTTATTCTAGTGAAAAGGGGAGTTAATGGTCAATGACTTGAAAAGACCTGCGTAACAAACGATTATTGATATGTGATTTTCCCCCTTTGACCCTTGGTTAATAAAAACGAACTTCTGTTCATTCGCCAAAACCAACCATACCAAACGTATTTAATTAAAGCAAACCGATGGTTTTTTATCAATATTGGGAATATTCTGAAGGGTGAATGATTGAAAAACAAGATAAAATATACATTTACTTAGGAACACGCCGTTGATAGTTGATTTCGTGCAGTTCAGCATGAAAAGCTCGACATTGAAAGTCAAATACACTTGAAATGATGAAAACACATGAATTACGCCTGATTATTTTACCTATTGCAGCAACTGATTTTCTGATCAATTTTTTCCTTTGCTAACCAAAAACATTACATCAAAAACATTCGGTTAAAGCTTTATTCAGCTATCTTGCAGAAAATTTGTTCAGTAGCAATTCAATAAACTGATTACGAATGGCAAGCGGTTTTTTTAATCAAATAGCTCACGAATTTGAAAGACCCTTCCAGAATCCGGTTCTGGTATTTGCTGTCATCCTGTTCATTATCTTGCTTTCACCAATATTGCTACGGAGGCTAAAAATTCCGGGAATTATTGGATTGATCATTTCAGGAGTAATTATCGGGCCACACGGTATAAATGTGCTTGAACAAAATTCTGCCGTCAAACTTTTCTCTACCATTGGCTTGCTCTATATCATGTTTATTGCGGGTCTGGAGCTCGATTTAAAGGAATTTCAGCGCAACCGGAACAAGAGTCTGGTCTTCGGATTCCTGACCTTTACCATTCCTTTGGTTTTCGGATTTCCAGTGTGTTATTACCTGCTGAAATACGATTTTACTGCCAGTTTGCTTATTTCCAGTATGTTTTCGACCCACACCATGGTTTCCTATCCAATTGTCAGCAAATTTGGGATATCGAAAAACGAGGCAGTCGCCATCACGGTTGGAGGTACAATCCTCACCGACACAGCCGTTCTGATTCTTTTGGCCATTATCCTAAACTCAAACCAAGGCGGATTGAGCTTATCATTCTGGATACAATTGGTCGGTTCCCTGGCTGTATTTTCGGGCATCATGTTCTGGGTCATTCCAAAGGTTACCGCATGGTTTTTCCAGAAGTTGGAAAGTGAAAAAACATCACATTTCATTTTCGTGCTTTCGGTTGTTTTCTTTGCTGCTTTCCTGGCCGAACTGGCAGGTGTCGAACCCATTATCGGCGCTTTTGTTGCCGGGCTTGCACTCAACAAGCTTATTCCCTACTCTTCGACCCTGATGAACCGGATCGAATTTGTCGGACAATCCATTTTCATCCCTATTTTCCTGATTAGTGTGGGTATGTTGGTCGACGTAAAAGTATTGATGAATGGACCAACAGCAGTAATCATTGCCGTGACTTTATCGGTAGTAGCACTGATCGGGAAATGGCTTGCCGCTGCTTCGACAAGTAAAATATTCAGGTATTCGTCCGATCAGCGAAAACTTATATTCGGGTTAAGCAGCTCGCATGCAGCGGCTACCCTAGCTGTTATCCTGGTTGGATTCCAAACTGGTATCATCGACGAAAATGCACTGAACGGCACTATCTTGCTTATTTTAGTTACTTGTTTGACAGCGACTTTGGTGACCGAAAATGCATCGCGCCGGATACTGACTTCGGAAAAAGATGAACCAGCTATCGAATATCCGGTGCATAACAGCGAGCATATCATGATTCCGATTGCTAATCTGAACAGCATGGAAACACTGCTTGAATTTGCCGTTTTCGTGAAGAACAAAAAATCAGTAAATCCGATTACCATATTGTCGGTTGTTCCGAATGACGAAGAAGCCGAAAAGAACCTGGTGAGGGCAAAAAAGAACTTGCAATCGCTGGTAAAAGTGGCATTAGCCAACGAAACCAAAGTAAAAATTACGGCTACCATCGATCACAACATTGCCGGAGGAATCATCCGGGCTTCGCGCGAAGAAATGACTGATACCATAATGATAGGCTGGCCACACAGAACTGGATTAATCGAGCGCTTTATCGAAACGAAAACAGCTTTAATTATTTCGCGGACAAGCAAGGCCATTTACATCTGTCATTTTGAGCATCCACTGGTTGGACACAATAAAATTGTATTGGTCTGTCCGCCACTCGGAGAACTTGAACCGGGATTTGAGATCTGGCTGCCAAAAATCAATGCACTGTCGAAAGAACTAAGCCTGAACGTACTCTGTTACTGCAATTCAACTTCAAAAGCAGCCATAATCGAATATTTCCATCATCGAAAACAAAAAAGCGGGTTTACCTTCTCTGAGGACTTTGATCTGCCTGATCTTCAGGTTTTACAGAACCAGGTGAACGCCGAAGATATGCTTATATACGTAGCAGCCCGAAGAACATCGGTTTCGTACGAAAATTGCATGGAAAACATTCAGGAAAAACTGGATAGAAACTTTCCGGCCAACAGTAAAATCATTATTTACCCACGCACACACCACATTGACAGTAAATTCAGCGAGTACGGCGACATCAATCCAGAATCGCTAAATCAGGGCTTTGAGCGGGTGCAGAAAATCGGCAAAGACTTGGGTAATTTGCTGAAACGAGATTCTCGCAAAGCGTGATCACCAATCTGTATTCGCTTCCAGTTTATACTCCTGTTATTGTTCCAACAAAATTCAGGGCATTGAGTACAGCATTCTTGAAACTGCGGCCTATTGGTAATTCCTTTCCATGAATTTCGATTGTATTTGCTGTAAAAGCTTCAATCTTACTGATCGAAACAATGAATGATTTGTGAATTCGAAGAAAATTCTTAATCGACAATTTTTCTTCCATCTGCGACATGCTTGTTTTGGTAATTATTTTACGCTTATCAGTAAATATCTGAACATATTCACTTAAACCCTCAATATACTTTATTTCAGACAAATAAACCTTAACCACTTTTTTATTTTCCTTAACGTAGATAAAAGAAGCCTCCGTCATTTTTTCGGCAGATTCACCAGAAATGACATGAACATCCTCCTGATTCGTTTGGTAATATTTATTTACCGACTTTAAGAAACGTTCAAAGGTGATGGGCTTAATTAAGTAATCAACCACATCAAGATCAAATCCCTCAAGGGCATATTCGCGATAAGCCGTTGTAATAATTACCTTGGGGGCATGCTTTAGTGTCTTCAAAAATTCAATACCTGTAATCTGGGGCATCTGGATATCCATAAATATCAGATCCACCTGCTTTTCACGCAGAACATTTAAGGCTTTCATTGCATCACCGCATTCTGCTACAATTTCAAAATTTTCGAGTTTCTCTACATGTCCGCGAATAAGTTCCCTGGCCAGGGGCTCATCATCTACAATTAAGCATTTGGTTTTCATGTTTAGGAGTTTTCAGTGTTTCTGTTCTAATATATGACTTATTTATTTCGAAATTGTTACGCCGTTAGGTACGATTTATAGAAAATATCTGAAAATCGATTCCGAATCACTTTCTGCTTCCCCTATCGCCACCAACCAGTTCCTCTACGAAATAAGTTGAATTTAAAGGTTCTCCGGTCGCTTTCTCAACAAGTTTCTCCCAAGGATACAAATCGCCGTATCTGAACAAATTGTCGATAAGGTACTTCCCAACAGCTTTGTTATCCTGAATACACAAGGTGTTTTTGTTCAGGATTTTTTCATCAACGGTATGCTTTAATTGGGCCGCAAAAACTTCGGCCACAATGTAATTCTGGATATTACACGACAAACTTGTAAAATACTTATTTGCGGCCCAAAAACAGGTTCCGTTTTCTTTGGGATAGCTAATCCCCAGGTATTTCAGGTTAAGGTCGTTCCAGAGTAAATCCAGATCCTGATCGGGCGAGGCGTAAATTTCACGTTCAAACTCGGCAAATACCATTTGTTTCCTAATTCTGAACAGTTGATCAATCTGGCGAAAATACCGACATATCAAAGCTATCTGACTCTTCGTTTTTTCGCCACAAGGAATTTCCTGGCTCAGCCACAAGCTATCATTAGCCATTTTCGAGAAATAACTGGCAATCCCTTCAGCAATAAATAAACTGGGGCCTTTTAATAAATATGGGACATCATCGGAAATGTTTTTATAATGAGTGGCATGTCCTCCCTCATGCAAAATTTTAGTTAATCCATCGAAGGTATTCGTGATTCCACCAATAATGCGGATATCGTTTCTAAAATCGATGACGATCGTTGCATCCATATTGCCTTTTCGAAGTTCGCTCTTATCAATCACATCCTGAATGGGAAGCCCAATTCCTGCGAAGAAATCGGAAGCGCGTTTTATTGGGTCGGTTGGGGCAAGCAATGAATCGAGTTTTGAGATAGAGCTTTTGGGCAAGTAGCTTGTCCTACTATCGTTGTAATGCCAGGGCTGAAGTTCTTGGATGGGAATACCAAAACGCCGAGCCAAATTTTTATCGATTACCTTTTTAACTTCAAAGAACCGTTCTCTGGTTCTCAGTTCAATCTCTACAATCAAAGATTGAATCCTTTGAGGTGACTGATCCTTTTCCTCAAGAAGTAAATGGTAATAATCGGGAAACCCAAAAGAAACAGCCAATTCGTTTAGGTCTTTTACCAATTTAATTATATCAGGCGCTATTACCTTGCCCATTTGTTGATACGACCTACCTATTCTTTCCATGACCAGATTGCTGGTGGTACTTTTCCTTAACGAATCAATTTTTGCAGCGCTATACTCTTTGCCATCAAGCTCAAATTTTACAGTTGACGCTGTATGCGATAATTTAGTTTGGCTTTCAATCAGCTTTTTGTATTTCTCCGACTCTATTTGCGAACTAGTGAAAGTATGATAAAGATATATTAGCTGCCTGGATAGTATCGTGTCTGTTATTAGTCCCGAATTTTTCAATTTTCGTAGAAGCTCAAAATCTTCCTCGTTGGTAAACACATTTTTTGTGATGGTTGAAAAGTGGTCCGGGCTAAAATTTTCAGCGTTACTCCTGTTCGAGTTGCTGAAATCCAGTTCAAGATCGATCAACTTTTTATAGTCTGACTCTTTGCCCGAAACAGAAGCATTCCAGAACGCAAGTGAGCTCTCTTTGTAATAGTTACTTATCAAGCCGGTCTTACGGTCAAGATAATGGCTTAAAATCAATTCGGCCTGCTTTTTATGATCGAAGCACCCTGTTTGGGTAAAAAAAATGAGAAATAGTAATACTAACTTACGCATTGAATTCTGTTTTTTCAAGATGGAGCCTGACAAAAAAACTACAATCCTCATTTCGTATTTCTAACTGATGATTCTTCGGGTAAATCAATTCAAGTCGCCGCTTAATATTTGCCAACCCAATGCCACCTGAGACATTTTTCTTACAGCCCTCACTAGATGGGATACTATTTACAGCTTCAAAATCTAATTGGTTGTCACGAACTCTGATCAGCAGTTTAATCCATGGAGAACCAGGATCATTGCTGCATCCATGTTTAAAACAATTCTCAACAAAAGGATAGAGAATCATTGGTGGTATCAGAAATTCAGAATTTTCAACTTCCCTTATAAATGAAATCGAAAGCCGGTTAGAATAGCGAAGTTCTTCAAGTTGAATGTAATCGCTTATCAGTTTTATCTCTTTTGACACCGGAACTTCGACCGAATTGCACTCATAAAGAACATAATGAAACAAATCTGACATCTTTGAAATAATAACTGGTGTTTTATCGCTTTTCTGAAGAGCTAGCACATACAAATTATTAAAGGTATTGAACAGGAAATGGGGATTTAACTGTGCCTTCAATGTTTGTAATTCAGCCGACAATTGCTTCCTTTCAGCTTCGTTGGTAAGTGCCTGACTGCTTATCCAGTTATTGTAATATTTAAACATGGAAAAAACAATTGCCGGACCAAGTATCCAAATCAGGTTAAGAAAGAAAATATCAGTATTTATCCACTCCTTGGGGTAAAGAACTTCCGGAATAAACAAAGCATAATAAACATATCTGCTTATCAGAATACGCAATAACGCTGCCAAACTTGCTGAAAAAGATAAAGCAATCAAAAACTGCCAATATTTTCGGTGCAATAGGTAATGTGGCACCAAAAAGTAAACGACCCAATATGTAAACATCACAAAAACTGGGATATGTACCAGAAAATTGAGAAGAAAAAAGAAGTAGGGAAAATTTTGCTGATAACTAAAAATGAATGATCCAACAAACACAAAAAGTGTCCAAAACAGCAAGTGAATAACAGGTCGTTTATTAATAAATAGGTAGATAGTTTTTATTGACATGGAATGGAGCAAATTTCAATGAGTACGACCACAAAATTAAACTTAAATATTGATATAATTTCTTGTTAATCAAGACAAAAGATAGGAAGATTAATAAAAGAACGATCAAGCTTCAATAAACAACAGATTACAAACTACTAATGAAATTTAAATAACAACCAAAGACGTTAAGCCGGAGATACAAGTCGTTCAACCATTGATTCATGGTTTAAAGCTCGTTTTACCGACAAAAAAAAGCTTCCTGAACTTAATATTCAGGAAACTTTTAACAGAAATAAAAAATTCCACCAAATGTTAATTCGCTTACAACTTAGCGAGATGATCGTCCTTTATCAGTGATGGAAAGTAACAGGCAATCAATCCCAGTAATTCTAATTCAGTTTTAGGATTCTGGGAGATAACCCTTTGCGTATAAAAATCTGCATTATCCATCATCTCATTAATGAGAGCCGTTGATATCGTCTGATAATCTTTGTTGATCCGTTTAGCCCCAAATACATGCTTATTGCAAATGTATTCCACTTCAAAATTATTAGCACGAACAATAAAGTTCATGCATTTCTTGGTTTTCTTTACACCAATCAGTACAGGCGAATCGGAATTTGAATACTTCAATTCGTAGGTTTTTAAAGCTTCGTTTCCAATTTTTAACGCTTCTGAAGAACTACTAATGCTATATTGACCAAGCTCAGTCAATGATTGGCCGCTAAGAAGCGTATTCCCAGTCTCTTTTGCTGTGGTAAATAAACATACCATTAGCAAACTCAATGTTAAAATTCCAAGTTTTGTTTTCATGTTTTTTGTTTTTTGTTAATGTTTCATTTAGCTGAAGTAAATTTATTCCAAAACCTGAAGCCAAATAACTTATATCAACAAACACATGATTTACGATCAGGAAGGTAAGGATATGGCATATTAACGCCATTCGTTTTTCAGAATTTCAAATCACAGAAACCAGATTTCAAAGGATTTAACCAAAATAGTAAAGGCCTCCGTTTCCGGAAGCCTTATGGGTTTAAACTGATTCCCTCGTTGGGGAAAATTACTTTGAAAAACTAAACCGGGCGATTAAGCTACCCTCATTGCAAAAGCATTGGTCAGGATATCAGGATACATTTCCCTGAAATTATCGAAACACCATTCTTTTAAATGACCAATTTCTGATTCACTTACCCAGTTAATACACTTTGCCAGCTCTTTCCGGAATAAATCGCGGCTAAAACTAACTTTCGGTAAAATAACTTTAGCGTACTCTAACATTGTTGTTGTTTTTTGTGTTTCTGTAATCGTTTCATAAAAATAACGAATTTCCACCACTCCGAAGTATGTCCAAAATCAGGATTAACAGAGTTTAACAGAAGGCTCAAAAGAACCCGGGAATAAGACTCTGAAATACAACCAAATATCACTCTGCCACTCCAAACTGTTTCAAAACATCTTTGACGACATAATTTTACAGCACAAAAAAACAGCTTTCAAATTACGATTTCGTTGCAATCGAGTTAATAAAACCGGAAACTTTCTGCTCCAATGAGCTCTCTCCTTCCAACGCTTTTACAAATGCCGAACCAATAATGGCTCCACTGGCATATTGGCAGGCATTGGCAAATGTTTCAGCATTCGAAATCCCAAATCCTATCAATCTTGGATTCTTAAGTCCAAATGAGTTTATCCGTTCAAAATATTGTTTCTGAAAGTCGGATACACTGGTTTTGGCTCCGGTGGTGGCATTGCTCGAAACCATGTAAATAAACCCAGTAGATGCCTCATCGATTTTTCGGAGACGTGCGTCTGAAGTTTGTGGCGTGATCAGGAAGATATTGTGCAGGTTATTGGCTTCAAATACAGGCTTGAATTCTGTTTCATAAACATCCAATGGCAAATCGGGGATGATCAACCCATCGATCCCGATTTCGTAGCACTTTTGGCAAAAAGCCTCCACCCCATACTGAAGTACCGGGTTGATGTATCCCATTAAAATGAGTGGAATATCAACCGACTGGCGAATGCCGTTCAATTGATCGAACAATTTTCGGATGCTCATTCCGTTTTGCAGGGAAATCAGGCTACTGTGCTGGATGACCGGACCATCGGCTACCGGATCAGAAAACGGCATCCCGATTTCGATCAGGTCAACACCGTTTTTTACCAGTTCCTGAATAACGGGAACCGTATCTTCCAGATTTGGGTATCCGGCAGTAAAATACACCGAAAGCACCTGCCCTTTTTTCTCCTGAAATAGCTTATTTATTCTGTTGTCCATGATTTTCAGTTTTTATGTTTTCGATTGCCACAAAGGCACGAAGAATCAAAGAACTTTTAAATTTACTTTTGTGTCTTTGCGTCTTTGTGGCAACTTTTTTGAGGTTTAATATCCAAAATGTTTCAAATAGACATCCATGTCTTTATCGCCCCTTCCAGAGATATTGACCACAGTAACTTCTTCGGGTTTAAGCTGTATTTTTTTAAGTACGGCCAACGCGTGTGCCGATTCCAATGCAGGAATAATTCCCTCTAATTGGGTCAGTTCAAGGGCGGCATCCAGCACTTCGACATCGGTTGCCCACAAATAAGTTGCCCGTTTGGTTTTGAACAAATTGGCGTGCATTGGTCCAATTCCGGGGTAATCGAGTCCGGCTGAGATCGAATAAGGTTCGGTAATCTGGCCATCATCAGTCTGCATCAGAATGGAGCGCGAGCTGTGCAAAACACCAGGCGAACCCAATGTCAGCGTTGCCGCGGTTTCCGGAGTATCAACACCTAATCCGGCAGCTTCAACGCCAATCAGTTCAACCTTTTCCTGATCGAGAAAATGGTAGAAAGCGCCCGCAGCATTACTTCCGCCACCCACACAGGCTATAATTCGATCCGGATTCTCCTTGCCGGTTTGCTCTTCCAGCTGCCAGCGTATTTCTTCTGAAATCACAGCCTGAAAACGCGCCACCATATCCGGATATGGATGTGGACCAACCACCGAGCCAATGATGTAGTGCGTGTCAACCGGATTATTAATCCAATCGCGCATCGCCTCATTGGTCGCATCTTTCAGGGTTTGGTTACCACTCAGAGCCGGAATAACTTCAGCGCCCAGCATCCGCATTTTTTTTACATTCGGCGCCTGGCGCTCCACATCAACGGCACCCATATACACAATGCATTTCATGCCCATCAGTGCGCAAACGGTGGCCGTGGCTAGTCCGTGCTGACCAGCGCCGGTTTCGGCAATGATCCTTGTTTTTCCCAACTTCTTGGCCACCAGAATCTGCCCAATGGTATTGTTTATTTTGTGCGAGCCGGTGTGGTTCAAATCCTCACGTTTCAGATAAATTTTAGATTGATATTTTTCTGAAAGTCGTTTGGCAAAATACAATGGAGAAGGGCGCCCCACATAATGCTTGAGCAAGCCGATAAATTCCTGTCTGAAATCGTACGAATTGATGATTTCAAGGTATTTCAGACGCAATTCTTCGATATTCGGCACCATCATTTCGGGGATGTACGCTCCCCCAAACTCGCCGTAATAACCTTTGTCGTTGACTTGATAATTCATTTGATCGATTTATGATTGATGAATGTTTATTTATTATTGAATTTCCTGATTCCGGAAATAAAGCTTTTCACTTTTTCTATGTCTTTCAGGGCCGGACTGATTTCGAAACCGCTATTAATGTCAATTCCACGCCATCGGGGATGGTCGAAATGCCGGATAGCTTCCAAATCTTCCGGACCAATGCCACCGCTCAAAAAGAAAGGAACATCGCCCTTGTAATTCGTCAACAATTGCCAGTTAAATTTTTGTCCGGTTCCACCTGGCAATTGGCCTTTGGTATCGAACAGAAAGAAGTCGCAAACTCCTGAATAAGCGTTCAGCGAACTAAAATCAAACTGTTCATCCACCGAAAAAGCTTTAAAAACGGTGATTGCTGAATCCCGAATTTTCTGGCAATATTCCGGAGTTTCGTGTCCATGCAACTGCACTACATCCAGGTTCCAGTTTTGAACAATTTTAAGCACTTTCGCTGGAGTTTCGTCGACAAACACACCAACTTTTTTAGTCGTACCCGGAATAATATCCAGCACTTCCGGAGATGGTTCGAAGCCGACAAACCGCTTGCTTTTCGGGTAAAAAATAAACCCCATATAATCGGGCGAAGCAGTAACTACTCCTGAAATGTTTCCAGGATCACGCATTCCGCAGACTTTGATTTTCAGTTCGTTCATCGTGTTTCAGGTTTATTAATCCGATGACTTCGAGCCTTCGGATCAATAGTTTCATTTTTTATGTTTGTCGATGGTGATTTGATTTACCTTTTCCATGTAAACCATTGTGAAATTTTCGTTTATCACCTGTCGTCTAAACTCCCTATATCCTTGTTTATTATACAAATACAAATTTTTATCACTCTTAAATCCTGTGAACAGCTCAAATCTATTGCAATCATTAAAAGTCGATTCTATTGAATCCAAAAGCATTCTGCCAATCCCTTTATTTTGAAAATCCCTTTTAACAATCAATTTACCAATATACGATGTTCCATTTTTAGCAAACCCACGAACAGAGCCAACGATCTCGCCATGAATCACACCTTTTAGGATTGTTGTGTTCTTAAACTCATTTTGCAATGATCCTAGATCCTGAAGTAGCGGCTGAATACTATAATCGTTGTAAATCTCCGCTTCGGTCATGTAACAATCCTTTTGCAATTGAAGGATTATCTCTAAATCATTTTGACTGGCTTGTGAAATGACGACCTGCATACTGTTAGCTTATCTTGAGCGGGTGACTTGAAGCCACCTGCTCAAGATCAATATTTTACTTCAATTTATGGATAAACTCGTTACAGGCTTTGCCCGGATTATCTGTTTTCATAAAGGTTTCGCCAATCAGGAAACCTTTAAACCCAGCAGTCCGAAGCTGTGCAATGCTTTCCGGATCAGAAATTCCGCTTTCCGATATTTTCACAAATTGATCAGGAATCAACTTGCTCAGGCGAACTGAAGTTTGCACATCTACCTCGAAAGTTTTCAGGTTGCGGTTGTTCACGCCAACCAGATCAACCTGCGGATTCAGTTTTTCAAGTTCTTCGGCGCTGTGAACCTCAACCAATACTTCCAGCCCCAGTTCTTTCGCTTTCAGGGTCAGTTCTAGCAACAATTCTTTGGTCAAACTTTCGGCAATCAGTAAAATCACATCAGCTCCGTGCGCACGGGCTTCGTAAATCTGATACGGATCGAGCATAAAATCTTTACGCAAAATCGGCGTTTCAGGATTGGCAAAGCGCGCTTTAGCCAGATTCTCGAACGATCCACCAAAGAAGTGGTCGTCGGTTAAAACAGATAAACCACTTGCGCCGGCTGCAACATAGGCTGACGTTATTTCAGAAGCCTCTGCCGTTTCGTTAATTACGCCCTTCGATGGTGATTTGGTTTTAAATTCGGCAATCACGCCACTCGCACCTTCGGCCAGCAAAGCGGCTTTCAGCGAATTGGTTTTCCGCTTAAAATATGGCGAAGCCATTAATTCTTCAACCGAAACCTGACTTTTTGCTTCAGCAATTTCGGTTCGTTTATGGTTATTTATTTGGTCAAGTATATCCATTTTCTGAAAATCTATTTTTATTCAACTATTAATCAAACTTCAAAATCACCTTATTGACTTTTTCAAGATCCTGTGGTTTGATTTTCAGGGTATAATTGGAATGACCGGCTCCCCCAAAAATGTACTCCGAATTAAAAAGCCGGGTGTCCAAAATGCAGGGCAAACCGTGCCCCACCATGGCAACTTCACCGGTTTTCATTCCCAGTTTCTGAAAGACATCATTCCTATCAGCCAATCCGATTTCGGCGCAACCGAGACTTTCCCTAATCATTTCCAGATCAGCTTTTTCGCGACCTCCCGATACAATCAGCGCATACATTCCGCGCTCAGTCTGCAAAATTAATGTCGGTGCAGTATCCTCAACCCTGAAATACTTCAAGGCATCGTACCTCGATTTGACAGGCATCTCGTGATACAAAATTTCGAAATCGACTTCCTTGTCCGACAAAAATACTTCAAGCTCAGAAATAGTCATTGGTATTGGTTATAGGTTCATCAGTTTTTTAAACACAACCAACGCTTTTTTGCTTTTCAACGATTCGGAAGCCTCTGACACACAATCGGTCAGCGATTTCTCCGGATAGATGCACTGAATTCCCAGAGCAGCATTGGCAATCACCACATTTTCCTGAGATTCAGTTCCTGTTCCTTCCAATACGTTTTTGAAGATCTTTGCAGCCGCCTCAACGGTTTCCCCGCCATAAAGCGTTTCCGGAGATACTGGAGCCAGTCCAAAATCAGCCGGAGAAAGGTTGTCTTCTGTTTGGTTCGACACAAAACGGGCATCGCCGGTAAGCGAAATCTCGTCGTAGCCATCCAGGCTATTAACAATGATGTAATTCTGGCCGCTTTCCTTGAAAACCTGATGATAGAGATCCATCACATCCAGATCGTATACGCCAACCAATTGGTTTTTCGGAAACGAAGGGTTGATAATTGGCCCCATCATATTGAACAGCGTTTTTACTTTCAGGGCTTTCCGGACAGAACCAACACTTTTCATGGCCGGGTGAAACAATGGCGCATGGAGGAAACAAATTCCGGCTTCCTCAACTTCGCGGCGCAATTTACCCTGATCGTTGCTGAACTGATAACCAAAATGTTCGAACATATTCGACGATCCGCTGACAGATGACAAGCCATAGTTCCCATGTTTGGCCACTTTCAGGCCAGCGCCGGCCAGTACAAAACAACTGAGTGTGGAGATATTAAATGTGTTTTTGCCATCACCCCCGGTACCCACCACATCAATGGTATTGTATTCCGAAAGGTCGACAGCTACACTCAAATCAAGCAAAGCCTGGCGGAAACCAGCCAGTTCTTCGCCGGTAATCCGGCGCATCCTGAAAACAGTCAGGAACGATGCGATTTCAGCATCCGAAAACTGCCCTTCGGCAATGCGAACCAGCATCTGATATGCTTCGGCTTTATTCAGGATATTACCTGCAAAAAGTTGATTTAATGTATCTTTCATATAAGTTCCAAATTCCAGATTAAAAAATGAGATGATCCAGGTATCACTATCCTTTGCCGTTTCGCTTTAGCAAACGGACTTGGGAATCATGATTAATTATTTCTTTAACCAGTTGGTGATCATTTGCTCGCCCAAAGGTGTCAACACCGACTCGGGATGAAACTGAACGCCTTCGACATCAAAAGTAGTATGTTTCATCGACATGATCATTCCCTTTTCGTCGTAACTGGTTACCTGCAAACACTCCGGAAGGTCAGTTTCATTGACAATCCACGAATGGTAACGGCCAACTGAAAAGGTTTCAGGAAGACCATCAAAAAGGGCTGTTGGTACTTTTGTGGTTGTTACCGGGGTGGCAATTCCGTGCAAAACACGGTTCATGTTGGTGAGCGATCCGCCAAAAGCCTCACCAATGGCCTGATGCCCCAAACAAACACCCAACATACTTTTGGTTGGACCGTACCTGCGGATAATGTCGAGCAACAATCCGGCTTCAACCGGGATTCCGGGCCCTGGTGATAGCACAATTTTATCGTATTGCTCCAGGTCTTCCAAAGCAATTTCGTCGTTCCGGAATACATCAACCGGCAAACCAGATATCTTCTTAATGGCATGCACCAGGTTGTACGTGAACGAATCGTAATTATCTATGACTACTATTTTCATAACTGAATGATTGATTTACTGAATGATTGATTTACTGAACACTGAGACTGCAAACTAATTGATCTCTTTTGCAATTTCCAGCGCCTTTTTCAAAGCGGCCAGTTTGTTGTTTACCTCCTGAAGTTCGCTTTCTTCCTGCGAGTCGGCAACAATACCGGCACCTGCCTGATAATAAAGTGTATTTCCTTTACTCAGGAATGAGCGAATCATGATGGCGTGATTCAATGTGCTATCAAAGCCCAGATACCCAATGCAGCCACCATAATAGCTTCTCCTTTGGTTTTCGTAAGTGTCAATGAGTTGCATGGCGCGATGCTTTGGCGCTCCCGACAAAGTCCCGGCCGGAAACGAATCGCCCAAAACAGTAATCATGTTGGCATTTTCGGGCAATTTGCCTGAAACTTCAGAAACCAAATGGATAACATGGGAAAAATACTGAACCTGACGATAGCTGTCGACAGTTACATCGTTGGCATTGCGGCTTAGGTCGTTGCGTGCCAGATCTACCAGCATCACATGCTCGGCATTTTCCTTTGGATCAGCACACAAGCGTTCTGCTGAACGGCGGTCTTCATCGTCGTTTCCGGAGCGTTTAAAAGTTCCGGCAATGGGGTTAATAATGGCTCTGCCCTTCTTGATGCGCAGTTCAGCTTCGGGACTTGAACCAAAAATGCGGTAAGTTCCGTAGTCGAAAAAGAATAAATAGGGAGAAGGATTCACCGAGCGCAAAGCACGATAAACATTGAATTCGTCGCCTTTAAACGGCTGCGAGAACTGGCGCGAAAGCACAATCTGAAAAACATCACCGCGAAAACAATGCTCCTTGCCTTTGCTCACCATGTATTTGTATTCTTCGTTGGTAATGTTCGAAACTTCTTCGCCAACTGTATCGAACTGGGTTGGTGAAAAAGTCAGGTTGCGGAGTAGCGATTCAATTTGACCAATCTCTTTAGTTTCGCCTTCCATCAGGTTTTCGATCAGGTAAATCATGTCTTTGTGATGATCGATGGCCACAATGTATTTGTAGAAACAATATTTTACTTCCGGAACCGAATAAGCTGGTTTGGCTCGGGCGGTAATTTCGATCTTCTCGAAATACTTTACCGAATCGTAACTCATATATCCGAAAAGTCCGTTGGCCGGGAGGTTCTCTGTTTCTCCGGACAATTTGAATGACTTGAAGAAGCCGTCCAGTTGCTGATCGACCCGACATTCCGAAGAAATGGTTTTGGTTTCTTTTTCACGTCCATTGTATTCAATGGTAATTTCGCCCGAATCGGCTGTAAAGCATGCCATTGGTTTGATGCAAACAAATGAGTAGGCATTTTCGTGACCATGATAGTCGGAACTTTCGAGCAGAATCGAATTCGGGAATAAATCCCTGAATTTCAGGTAGACGCTCACGGGTGTTAAAGTATCAGCAAGGATCTTTTTTACGCTGACTTGTACATTAATTTCTTTCATATGTATGTTTTATTTTAAATTTTACGGGATAAAAAAAGCGGCTTACCGTGTTCCGATAAGCCGCTTTTTTGTTCATTTTTTGACAATGATAGCTACTTCCTTCCACGGTATTGCGAAAAGTTTCTGTGCCACCACCAAATATTTTTCATTGTAATCATCATTCTCAACTTAAATTAAAAAACCTGCTATTCCGAAGAGAAGCAGGCCTTAGTATAGTTTTAAAATACCAATATGGCTCTTACTTCTTACTTTTTAGAAAGAAGACCCCACCACGGAAGCCATATTGTATTTGTATTTTGAATCATGTTGTAAAAATCTGGTGTAAAAAAATGAAATTTAGATCAGAATAACAAGGATTATCAAAAGAATGTTTAATATTTCCTAAAAGCTATTCTAAACCATTCGTTCATTTGTGGTCATTGATAGTCATTAAGTCATTTATAGTCAAAGCTCCTGGATGTTTTCAATCAAATGACAATTGAATGACAACCAATGACGAAACTTAAAAATCGGAAACCACCTTTTTGCGACTAATAAATGCATTACTGTGCCAGCGTAAACCGGAAGCTTACCCCAAAATTGGTAGTTGATGTGTTAAACGACCCTACCAATGGATGATTCAGAACTTTATCGTAATACAGGCGCAGCTGGAAACGGTCGCTGAGCATATAATCAGCAGTAGTTTTTAGCGTGACATTACTTTGTCCGGCAGTTAACTGTTCTGCATCTTCAACAATTTTACGGAGTATAGTTAAGTTTTTCCTAAACGACAAATCTGCTCTTACATTCAAATCATTAGAGTAGGCTTTTTGTGACTTTTTGGTTTTCACAATCAGATCCATCCGGGTAAATCGATATCCAATGCCGAAAACCATTTCATTGCTCAAAACCTCGGTAAGCTGGTTGTTTGAGAAACTAAGAGCAAGATTTCGTGATGTTTTAATTTCGGCCCTGGTTTCAAAATCGTTAATCCATGTAACATCCAGTCCAATTATAGGACTAAATTGTTCTGAGATACTCACCGAATTAATATCATTGGGGCCGATAAAATCGCCGAGCGCATTCCGTACATAACTAAAGCCATCTCCATGCAATTTCTCGTTGTAATCAAGATTGGATATAAACGACCCCACATTGTAACTCGACCGATAAGAATGGTTAAAACTTAGGGTTTTAAAGTATTTTTTTAGAAATTCTGACTTTGAAACGACTCCTTCATAAGTGATCCTCCAGTTCGGACGCATGTATTTGAGCGATGGGAACGGGCTTAGCGCTACTTTATCGGCTGACTGTCCGGTATACGCAGCGATAAATGCGGGTACCATTACCTGAGGTGAAGTTGGGCCGTAACCTCTATAAAAATTGGATCCATCATCTTTCCCGGGAGTATAATTAGCCTGCATATTTGCAATACGTTGATTCGAAAGACGTTCAGAAATTATCGCTCGGTTGCTTTTCAGGGCCTCAAATGCTTTTGACGGATAAGTGACGGTACCATCTGCACCCTTTTTCGACATTTTACTGAAAGCAGTATTCATGGTATTGATCGACATTGTAAAATTACCACTTACGGATCGGTTGGTTGGGTCAAACTGATGCGTCGAAGCGTCGTAGTTATAGAACTCAGTACTGCGCTCAGAATAAGTGCGGTTGGCATTTACGTCAATCCGAAGGTCGGGAAAAGGTTCCACATTGGCGCGGAAGTTAAACGTTTCACTGTGCGACATAACATATGGCGAGTTGAGCGTTGTGTCGCGGGTAATCCATCCTTTTGCAGCAGCCTTCATGGCAAAATCTCTGTCCTGCCATCCAAGCAAGAAAGGAATTCCGGGAGCAGTTGTCTGTCCCTGAAGATCGCTGTACATCGTCTTATCGGGCGTATAATTACCAACTCCAAAAATACGTGGTTCAGGCATAAAACCAGGCATCACAGTTCCATCGGTCGATGAATAGCTTAATGAAATACTGCGGACACTCATCAATGCACGCGCTCCATATTGGATTAGCTTCTGCCCCAAATCGCGGTTCACCTCAATTTTTCCTTTAACCACAAACTTCACTCCCGATAAACTTTTATCAGAAGTAAAACTGACACGGTTTTCATTAACTACAACAACCTCGCCTTGAATAATTGAACCATCTTTTGCAATAGCCATTACTTCAACATCTTTTGTTTTAAGCTTGTGGAATATCGATTTTGGCGTTTTGGCTTTTAACCTGACATTATCGGTCGAATATTGAACGACTTTAATTTTTGGGGCCGCTTTTTCCTTTACAGGAGCCGCTTGTTTCGGTTGGCCCGATTTACCTTGTCCTTGTCTTTGACGTGATCTGTCCATTTGTTGTTGTTGCCGCGAACTGGTTCCATACTTCTGGTTAATATCTTTCAAGAATCCTACTTTATTATAAAGCGTAACCATATTGAGCTGGCCATTTAACTGAAGCTGCCGTGAGTTTTCGATCACGTTTCCAAGAACCACTGATTTATCGGTAATAGCTCCGGCCTGCCAATCGTACATTCCCTGATAACGGGCCGAAAGGGAGGTCCAATCGAGTAAAGGCAATTTGTTGATTGGAACCATATAATTTGCGTTGATCACGTGGTGATACAAAGTTGGGCGGCCCAAATTGAGCAAATTGGCTATAATCGAATCTCTCTTTAATGTATAGTCATCGTCGTTGCGGTTGATGCGGCCAGCTGGTTCATCAATACGCGCGGTATTCTGTGAAGAGAAATCCAATTCCAGGCTTCGGGTTAAATTGTACCGTAAATCAACATATCGGTTCCAAATGAAATCTTTATTGTATGTAGGCGAAACGATCAGGTTGGGATTTGAAACATTTCGCAACTGCGTTTCATTGTAATACCGGTACAAGTCGGTCCTGAACGAAAACTGCGACGGCATGGGCGATATATTGAAATCCCGGATCAACCTGAAAATATTACTTTTTAGCAGTTTTGAATTCTTAAATGGTTCATAGGTCACCGGCCGGCTATTGAAATTGTATGAGAATAGTGCCCGATATGTTTTTTCGACGTTGAACTCGGTATTAACATCCCTGCGATTAACCTTGCTATAAGCGTAAGTAACCGAAAAATTGGTTGGATCATAAAACCGTGGCTTGCCTGATTTATTGGTTCTATCAACTTTTACGTTTGTGAAATTGAGGCTTTTACGAACAACAAAATCCTGCGCCAAATTTTTGATCGAATCTTTTTCGGCTTTGCTTCCAGCATTTCTGAGCGCATCTTTCATCGTGATGTCGGCATCAACCGGGTTGTATTTCGGATTGCTTACGCTCCGCGAATATCCATAATACATAGGTATTTTAACTTGCGCCTTTTCAGGGAAAAATTTACCAAGTTCAAGATTCGCAGCGACGTCGATTTGGCTTAAATCGGCCATCGATCGTTCGTTTACCTTTTGGTTGATACTTCCAAACCCGACAGTTTTATAACTGCCCGCCAGAATTACCGTACCAAGGTCGGCCAAACGCGCAGTCACCCTTCCGTTTGCAGCCCAACCTCCACTTTCATTAAGGCCGGTTAAAGCAAGCTCGTTTAACCAGACTTCAATCGACTTTGGCCCGTAATTGTTGATGTCTTTATCCTTATACCGGATACCAAGCATCATCACCTCCACGTTACCCAAATTCGGATTTCCCTTGATACTGATGGTCCGCATTCCTTTAATGATGGAATAGACCTTCGATAAACTAACTCCTGAATTGGCTGTACGAAGTTCAGTATTTCGTTGCAGTTTCAAGTTAGTAAGTATGTCAAGGGCCAGGTCTACCCGGTTTGTGTCAGGCCAGACAGCATACCTGTCGGCTTCATTTTCGCTGCTATAAATAACCCCCGGTTGCGTCAATGAAAGAGGAACCTCATACTCGTAGTAATTGTTATAATAATCCGAACCAATCCGGACAAACAAAGACAAATCGCCATCCTTAATTGATGGCTGTCCTTGAATGGCTTCAGCATGGACATCCATTTTAAGCCGTTTGTAATTGCGGAAATCCATGCTCAGATTCTTGTAGGCTGCACGCGATTCGCCTTCCTCCAAATCAATTGCACGCATGACCAACGACTGTTCGTTCAGTTGAAGAAGCTGCGGACTTGATGGGTCGATAACACGCTCGACTCCCGGAGGCAACACATAATGTATCGGAGAACGGCTTACATTCTCTTCGATATTTACTGCTGAAAGTTCGAATTGTGAGTTTAAATTGGTATTTAAATTACCATCGACATTACTCGTGTATTTACGCCAATCGGCACGAACTAAATCGAGGGTAGCAAAACGCAGGAAAGTTGGTACGCTAAACCCTTTCATGAACATCCTCATAAAACGGATCGATTTGAAATCGGAAATGGAACCAAAGGAAGCATCCGGATTTTTAACCGGTATTTTAAACTGATACCATCTTACTGTATCTGTTCTGTTATCTTTTAGTTTAACCGGGGCTACCCGGATATCAGCGATCGAGTTTTTGCCAACAACCATATCTTCGCGGCGAACGCTGATTTTATATTGGTAATAACGTTCGTATTCGTTTAGGGTATTGTCGCTGTTAATATCCTCCATGTCTGGTTGGTTTGTGGCCGAAGTTGTGTACGACTCTTTCGACATTTCGGCTGTAGGCGAATTCCTATCCGGACCGTTGTAATTTTTATAACGTTCCAATATTCCCAAATGATCCTTATCATAGTCAGATCCCCTGAAATAATGAAAATCATCACTCGACGGATCTTCTTCAGCTTTGGCAAGAGCAACCGGATTCAAAATAGTTTTCAAGGTTTCCAAATAAGGCTTCCTGAAGCTTTTTTCATCCGTATCGTTCATCCCATCTAACCCAATATCCTGATAAGTCCGGCTCTGAATGTTATTGTCAAACTCCTTTACAAGAGACTGTTGTGTTGGCACTCTGCCCCAGGCAGTCGTGTCAACTTTGGCCAATTCGGCCGTGGTTGGCAACCCATTCTCGAATGATTTTCGTGAGTCTTTCAATATGTCTTCCGATACATCACCGAGGTTAAAATATAAATCGCCCCCACGATTCAAACCAAGTGAATCGTTGATAAAAGGATCCATCACCCAGAATTCGATGTATTCAATGTTGGCAGCTTCAAAATCGGTAGTCTCAACTTTGCGCATCATACCGCCCCAACGAGATTCCGGATCGCGAAGGGTTCCATCAGAATTTACCCCACGGGAATAGGATGAAGGTTGGCTATCGAAATTGTATGGCCCCCTTTCCTGGGGATAAAAAGCAAGATCCAGAATTGAAATATTTGTTGGCAAGCCTACTTGTGTTTGCCTGTCGGGGAAAATTTCGGATTCATAGACTTCACGGACTAAATGGTTCGACTGGGCTTTTGCGTCGGTTTTAATATAATCGGGCGTCGTTGGGCTATTTCTCAGGAAAAGTGGATCAATAACATACCAAGCCAGTTTTGCCCGGTTGAACCCATACGCAAGATCGTCGTTGAGAGCTGCTTCAGGAAACATGTTTTGTTTTTGCGGCGTACTTGCCAATACCCAGGCCGAACGTGTTTTCATGTCGATAGAAGTCTTTGTTGCCTCGAAGTCGTCGATATAAACGGTACCCGCCCCGGATATGACTTTCGAATGTCCCGGGATTAATTTGGCAAACTCGCCGTCAAATGCGATTGAAGAATTTTCCTTGGTTGAATAGAAAGGCAGCTTATCGAGCATTTTGGTTATTAACCGGGATTGATTGTTATAACTTGCATCCAATCCGAGCATGGTATTCGAAATTGGATCGTCGCCATAGTTAACCTTCTGTGTTAATGGCCGTTCCTCCATATGCAAAACGGTTGCCCCCAAACTAAACCGATCATTGAAGGCATAATTGGCATGTGTTCCGATAAGGGTTTTACGCTGCATACTGAAAAGATTCTGGCTTTCAGTCGAGACCTGGAGCGCAGACCCCGATTCGAGCAGCCCGGCATTGATTATCTTCACAATTCCAGAGGCATAGTCAACAGTATAATCAACGTTCTCTGTCAGTGTAATTCCTCCGGATGTGACTTTTACGGAACCTCGGGCCAAATTTTGCGAGTTCACTGATATTTCATTACTCGATGATCCTTTGTACGACCCCTTTATTTTAAATTTATTGTGTTCTGCATCTTGTATGGCCACCGTTTTTGTTGAATCGTAAAGCGTGGTATAAGCGTATTGTTTCGACAAGATTGGATCGCCAATCGAATCGGAAAGGAATTTTCCAAAAGGCTCCAGTACCGGGAAAATAATTTTTCCGGAATTGGAAATAACAGTAATTCCTTCAATGTAATCGAACATCCCATCCCGACCCAAATCTAATTGAGAATTTACCTTGTCGAGGTTCAGTACATTCAGTAAAATATGCCCTTTCAAACTTCCTTCAGGCAAATAATTGATTTTAGTTCCGGCTTTGTCGTTCTGGTATAAAACATCGAGCACAAAGTTCTCATTGGTCAGCTGATAGGCATTCAAATCGTAAACGTTTTTCATCATCAACTTCCATACTGGGATACGTGGCGAAAGGTTAGTTCCTTTCAACAACTTCAGGATCAAGGTTTCCGGGGCATTAATTCCGTCAGTTGAAAACTCACCAACCTGATAAGTCTTTCCGTTGGCCGTATAATTGAATGCCACAGCCAGTATTTCATCCGAATTTAATGCTGACCGTAACGATATATACCCCAAATTTTTGTTGATGGTGTATTCCGATTCACTCAGCAAGCGTGCCTGTTCTATTTTTTCAAAATCCTGTCCTCCAGTAAATTTAGATGCTTCCAGGGGAGACAGTGTTTTATTGATGACCGGGAATTGACGAACCCCTGAATAATTGGTGTATATCTGGTTATATAAACCATTTGCCCCGTTGAAAGGGAAAATGGATTCGGGATATCCCTGTCCTGAATTTTCCTGAAAAGCGCCAACTTTATTGTAGATATTCGGATCGTGCTCGCCTAAATCCATAAACGCCAATATGTTACGCGACGATGTAAAATTGCTCGATTTGTTCGTGACCCAAACTTCAATTTTGTTGATGGTAATGGATGAACTTACAATTGGAAGGTTTTTGAGCGATTCGTCGTAATGGTCACGAAAATATTGTGCCAGGAAAAAGTGCCGGTTGGCATCGTAATCAGAAGCTGCAATCTCAAAGGTTTTTTTCTGGGCCCCACCTTGCGACTCAATTACTGTAGTTTCGCCTTTACTCTGCGAAAAAATGGTAGTCAGGTTTAGTTTTCCAAATTGCAATTCAGTTTTAACCCCGAAAAGATTCGTCCCTCCAGTGATAAGCGAACCGTTCAATGGAAGCGAAACATTACCAGCCTCAATCTTTTTTACAATCTGGTCATCGTCGCCTGTATAGCCCAGATTCATTTTATTTTCGTAGTCGAAAGTGGCTTCAGTATTGTAATTGACCCGCATTTCCATTTTGCTGCCAATCTTACCGGTCACATTCATCTGGATTTTCTGGTTGAAATCGAATGTCGGTACTTTGCGCAAACGTTCCGGTATTGAAGGATTCTCGGTGGAATTCATCTGGTAACCGAAACTCACTTCCACATAACCCTGCGGGCGAATATCGATGATATTGCTTCCAAATATTTTGTTGAAGGTTTCACCTCCAACGGTTAAACGCGGAATGAAGCCACCCTTGTCTTCAATACTTTTAATGTGAGTCTGGTTGCGCCAGTAGTTCTGAACGGCCTGTTCAAAATCGTATTTTTGGAATTCTTTTTTGGTCATGGTTTTTGGCAACCTATAATTCAGATCACCAACCTTTTCCACAAAATTGTATTCTCCGGTAACCGGATCGTATTCAATCTCGGTTTTAATATTCGAAGGTTTTTTCAGGTAAAGCTTTGAACTATCTTTTTTTTCAGGATAGGCAAATGCAGGTTCGTCTTTAAACTTATAGGGCAATACCCCAGTAGTATCAATCCTTACAGTATCCTTGGGTACCGACAAAACAGGGAATAAATTAAAATTCCTGAGTGTTGTTCTTGATAGGATTGGGGTCCCTGCAAGAGCATAAAAAAGAGATACAATAAAAAATATAAGTATGTTTCTGCCGTACTTTTTCAATTCCAAAAACTTTTTCTGTTTAAAGGCTTTTAAGTGCTAATTTGATCACACTTTCAACGGATAGGTTAGGTTGAGCGGCCAGAATTTTGTCCAATTCTTTCTCGGCCGGCTTTTTCGCAAATCCCAGCATGACTAAAGCAGATAACGCTTCATTTCGCAATGTATTGTCTGCCGAAGCCACAAATTGTTCACTTACCGGCGACTTTCCGACCTTATCCTTTAAATCGATGATAACCCTTTGTGCAGTTTTCACCCCAATGCCTTTTATACTCTTAAGGAGATTAACATTTTCATTCAGAATTGCGTTGCTTATTTCATCAGGAGAAAGTGACGAAAACATCATAATGGCTGTATTTGACCCAATGCCACTGACCGAAATAAGCATCCTGAAAAGTTCGCGTTCCGGTTCGGAAGCAAAACCATACAGCAAATGGGCATCCTCACGAATGACCTGATGAATAAATAGCTTTACCGATTCTCTTCCGTTTAATTGTGTGTAGGTATTCAACGAAATGGTTATAAAGTAGCCAACCGAATTAGCTTCCAGTATAATATGAGATGGTTTCAGGCTGGCAACGGAACCCTTAATATATTCGTACATACACTATAAATGGATTAAATTCCTTCGTCGATCGCCTCAAAGTCAATCGATTCATCGACCTGGCCCTGATTGATTTCGTATTTCTTCAACGGATTTTTGGTGATTTCTTTGTATAAAGTACGGTTTTTGTGAATATCGATGGCCAGGTACAATGCTTCGCGGAATGAATCGGGCGAAGCTTTATCTTCTCCGGCGATGTCAAAAGCGGTTCCATGGGCTGGTGAAGTACGAATAATTGGCAGGCCGGCTGTAAAATTTACGCCACGGTCAAATGAAGCCATTTTGAATGGGATCAGACCCTGATCGTGATACATGGCCAGGATGGCATCAAATTTCACAAAATCGCCCGAACCGAAAAACCCATCGGCAGGATATGGACCAACAGCAATAATACCCTCATCTTTAGCTCGTTGGATAGCCGGAATAATAATTTCATTTTCTTCTTTTCCCAGCAACCCGTTATCGCCGGCATGAGGATTAAGACCAAGTACTGCAATTCGCGGACGTTTCACAAAAAAGTCTTTCTCGAGTGATTGGTTAATTATTCGCAATTTATTCAGGATTGCCCCTTTGGTTATCTTTGAAGCAACTTCCGACATAGGTACATGGCCAACAACTACGCCCACTTTCATCGATTCGCTGACCATGAGCATCACAAAATCGCGGCTCTTAAACTGTTCGGCCAGGTATTCGGTATGACCCGGAAAATTAAATTTTTCGGACTGAATGTTATCTTTATTAATTGGTGCAGTAATCAGGGCGTCAATTTCGCCGTTTTTCAAGTCTTCAACCGCTTTTTCCAAAGCCATGTACGAAGCTTCGCCGGCCATTTCGCTCGATTTTCCCAACTCGACCCGGATATTGTCGTCGATACAATTGATGATATTTGCCTTTCTGGAATCGGCTTCACTAGCTGTGCGAATGTGATTGAAATTGAAAGTTTCAATATTCAATGCTTTCTTATGATACGCGGCTACTTTGGGTGAGCCGTAAACAATTGGGGTACACATTTCAAGGATGCGTGGCTCCATCAATGTTTTGATAATTACTTCGTATCCAATTCCGTTGATGTCGCCCTGCGAAATCCCTATAATAATTTTATCACGTTTCATTAGCTGATTCTCCTTATGAGGTATTTATATAAACGATATGGTCTGACAACCGATTTTTTGTTGCGCAAATTTAATCTATTATTTTAGACTATTTAAAGTTGCACAAACATACTGACTTAAAGAATTCATGTTTAAAGACGTGAACCTAAAAAATAACGATCATTAACAGGATAAGAATCATCAGCATAAATAAAATAAACTGATTTCGCACAAACAGACCCAGTAATAAAAGTATTTCGATCTCTTCTGTGGAAGCCGTAAAGACTTCGATGGTCCCTTTGTCTTTCGTTAAAAACTCCTGGCTTTGGTAAGTGATTAATTCATCGCCGTTGAATTTCCACGACCAGCGCGACTGCCAGAAGTTTTTCACTTCCAATTCGAAACGTTTCCCATTAATAATAATATCACTTTTAGGATTGAAAAGGTTTATCATGATGGTCCCTAAAAGTGACTGGTTATTGGCGTCGAATATCTCCAATTTCGAAAGAAAGAATTCGCGATTAAGTACAAAACGACGACCGTTTATCATTCCATGAGCTTTTGAACCAACGAGGCTCTCCCAAACAATGAATCCAATTCGTTCTGATCCGTGAAAAATTTCAAGGTTATTCTTCAAGATTCCTTTCGACCAAAAATATCGTTCCATAGTTTCTGAACTTAAAAGTACATGCAAGTTACGAAAAAATGATCAGAAACGGATTTCAATATCTAAGCAGTAAAATGAGAAGATCCGGCCTTGATCAAGGCCGGATCTTCTCATTTCAGATATTGTGCAGGAAGCACCTATTTCTTAACCGCTGTTTCGTCGCAATCGTCGCCCAAATTCAGCAATTCAACCTTGCGGAAATCAACCGGATTACTTTCACCCTGAAGTGAAATTGTACCTTTTGAAAGTAGTTTATTGCCATCGGGAGGAAGCAATTTCTGGTAATTGGGATCGCGGTCGTCTAGCTGAGGTTTTGTATATTCCATAACTACTTTTCCGTCGATGATGTGCTTGATAATAGAATCGCCTTGAACCTCAACTTCGGCAGTGACCCATTGGTCGCCATGATAGGTTTTTGAAGTAGAATTGGTGCAATGATCGGTCCACAGCTTACCATTTAACACAATATTAGTTCCTGGCGTACAAACATTAAGGTTCGTACGCTCATCTTTACCGTTTCCGCCCAGCAATTGAACCTCGATTGAAACAGGAAAATCTTGGTTTAATTCCATACTCTGGGCACTTTGCCCATGTATCATAATACCACTATTCCGGTAGGCCCAGCGAGCACCTCCCGGACACTGTTCGCCCACAAAACGGTATTCAACCCTGATTTTATAATGAGAATAAGGACATTTGTAAAAGATATGGCCAAAATGATCGTCAAATTTCTGATACTGATCATACCTGACTTTCAATAAACCGTCCTCAACCCGGAAGGTATTTCCAAAGTTTTCATTCAATGGGAAGCCGGTAATTTTTATATCCCAGTCCTTCAGATCCTTTCCATTGAAGAGTTGAATCCAACCTTCATTTTTAGGTTTTGGTGCATTGCAAGCCGAAGCGACGCCCAAAACAAAAACGAGTAGAATGAGTTTTGCCGAAATTTTATTCATGTTTGCGATAGATTTAGTGTTTTTTATGATCGAATTTAGGTTCTGAAAGATAAGTAAATATTCAGTATAATTTTTAGCTACTACATGAATGAAATGGCGTCAGTTTAGCAAAAAAAAAACAAGGAGCTGGACTACTTAATAGCTCCGGCTCCCTGCTAACGAAAACGTGAAATGGATAGACAAAAAGACCCTATTTTTTGTCTTTTTTAGCTTTTTTTTCCAGTCTTTTTTCCTTTAATGTTTTTGTAGGTTCCTTTTTTTCGTTTTTTCGGGTGTCTACTCCTTTTGCCATAACTTTTATTTTTAAGGTTACTATTCTAATTCTGAACACATAACGTTTGTTGGATACATCTTGGTTTGTATCAGATCAAATTTATCATTTTTTACAGAAAAAAGTACCACGCCGACGTGTTTAAATGGGTTAAATATTTCATCGATGTCCAAAAAATTTACTTCAAAATCATTCTATCCTGATTACTGAACCTTTTTTCATGCAAAATTCATAATTATAAGAAAGCCAATCTCTGACAAATAACTGTAATTGTGATATTTATAAATATTTAACCAAATGGTTAATCATTTTGGTTAAAACATTTGGCAAATTCATTTCAACAGTTTACTTTTGACCATTCGATTTAACCACTTAGTTAAACTTCAAAATAAAATGGAAACAAAAAAAGATAGCACTGAAGATAAAATCCTGGAAGCAGCTAAAAAAGTGTTTGTTACCAAAGGAATGGATGGCGCCCGTATGCAGGAAATTGCCGATGAGGCCGGAATCAATAAAGCCTTGCTGCACTATTATTTCAGATCGAAAGAGCGATTATTCGAAGCCATATTTTCGGAAGTAGTCCAAATGGCTTTTCCTCAACTTACCCAAATTTTAAAATCGGAGGCTCCATTTGTGACCAAAATGGAACAGGTTATCGATGCCTACATCAATTTACTTCGGAAACATCCGTTTCTACCTGTTTTTGTCATGAAAGAACTCAGCAGAGATCCTTCCGGACTGTTTAAGCTGGTGTTAAAATTTGGATTAAATCCACTAATAATCATCGATCAGCTACAATTGGCAATGGATCGGGGTGAAATTATCCGAATGGATCCACGACATTTAGGCATAAATATCGTTTCAATGTGTGTGTTTCCATTTGCTGTCAGGCCAATACTAAGCTTTCTGATCTTTAAAGACGACCAAAAAGCACTCGATGCCTTTTATGCCGAACGGGCAGATGTGATTAAGAAGTTCGTAATAGACGCGATAGTAGTCAAAAAATAAATATCCATGAAAATAATTAAACTACTGTTCATAGCCTTGCTACTTCCTGCCCATCTGCTGATGGCTCAGGATGCAGTAACCTTGGAACAATGCCAAAACTGGGCACGCGAAAACCACCCGGTTTTGAAACAGCTGGATTTGTACCAACAAATTCTGGATCTCAAAAACGGAAACAATGCCACTAGCTTTTTGCCTCAGGTCAACCTGAACGGCCAGGCTACTTACCAGTCGGCAGTCACTAAAATCGGCATTTCGCTGCCAAACATTAAAATTCCATCGGTCGACAAAGACCAGTACAAATTTTACCTCGATCTGAAACAGACGATCTGGGATGGCGGCTTAAGCAAAGCCAAAGAACTGATAAACAATGCAGAGAATGCCGGAACCCTTCAACAGACCGAAGTAGAATTGTATCAGGTTAAAGAAAAGGTGAACCAATTTTTCTTTACTTCTTTCCTGATTCAGGAAAACCTGAAAATTCTGGAAAAGAAAACCGAGACACTGGCTGAACGTCGAAAAATTCTGGAATCAGCCGTCAACAACGGAATGGTTTTGTCGTCGGAATTAGACCAATTACTCGCCGAACTCATTAAGACTGACCAATTAGTCATCGAGCTGAAAAGCAACAAGGAAACAATCCTGTACGCATTGTCGATCCTGACTGGAAAAACTACCGAACAACTGTACAATCTGAAATTACCTGAAGAACTTGCGGTCACCGATTTACCGTTGAAGCGGCCTGAAATGGATCTGTTCAGCAAGCAAAATGAATTGTTGAATGCCAATTCAGAGATTCTTCAGAAACAGCGGAACCCAAAATTGTTTGGATTTGGTCAGGCCGGATATGGAAAGCCCGGGTTGAACATGCTCAACAATCAATTCGATCCGTATTACCTAGTTGGCCTTGGTTTTAGCTGGAATGTACTGGATTGGAAAACAACCAACCGGCAAAAACAAATAATTCGGCTTCAGCAGGATATCGTCCAAACCAAACAAGAATCATTTGTCAGGAATATCGATTTGGCAACCGACCAGCAAAACAAACAGATTAATCAGATTGCCGAGTTGTTGAAAACCGATCAGGAATTGATCGCAATTCGGGAACGAATCACCAAGACATCAGCATCGAAGCTTGAAAATGGATCTATCACTATGGCTGATTACATTCAGGATTTGAATGCCGAAACGACTGCCAGGCTAATGCTCGAAACCCGCAAAATCCAGCTAAAAGAAGCACGGATTAAACTCGAAAATATAAGAGGGAATCAATAGAATGATGAGTTATAAGTCATGAATTATGAGTTTAAAAAAACAGATATAAGCATAATGAATATGAAAAATTTACACCTAATAGTATTGGTTTTCCTGACATTAGGAGCCTGCAAAAACGGAGAAAAGCAATCGGACGCCTATGGCAATTTTGAAGCGGTTGAAACTATCGTCTCGTCTGAAATGGCCGGAAAACTGCTCACCATGAATGTCAAACAGGGCGACCTGCTCGAAACGGGCAAACTGATTGCCCTGATTGACACCACCGAATTGTATTTGAAAAAACTACAAACACAGGCACAACTCGAAGCCAGCGAAACAAAGAAACAAAACGTTTCGGCCCAGATCAATGTATTTAAAGAACAGAAAAAGAACGTGCAGACCACACAACAGCGCATTACCAAAATGTTTGCCGACAAAGCTGCTACCCAGCAACAAGTTGACGACATCAATGGACAAATGAATGTTCTGGACAAACAAATTTCGGCTACAAACACGCAGTTTCAACTGATTGGAAGCGAAATGGAAGTGGTCAAACGACAGTTAGATTTAATCAGCGAACAGTTGACCAAATGCCGGATCAATAGCCCAATCAAAGGGACAGTGCTGGAAACTTACCTCGAAAACGGGGAATTGGCAACTCCGGGAAAACCAGTCCTGAAAATGGCAGATCTAAGCAATCTGGAACTAAAAGTTTACGTTTCCGGAACTCAGCTTTCTCAGGTGAAACTCGGAAACGAAGTCAAAGTTCTGATTGATTCGGATGCCAAAGAAATGCAACCCATAAGCGGTAAAATTACCTGGATTTCGTCAGAATCAGAATTCACACCAAAAATTATCCAGACCAAAGAAGAACGGGTTAAACTGATGTATGCCGTTAAAATAGTAGTTCCCAACGATGGCCGTCTGAAAATCGGTATGCCGGGTGAAGTGGTGTTTTAGTGAACAGTCGCAGTGTTCAGTAAATAGATGGCAAACAGCATGAAATCAGTAATTCAGTCCTTCAGTAACTCAATCCTTTGGTCATGATCAGCATTCAACATGTCAGTAAATCCTATAAAGAGGTTCAGGCAGTTCGCGACATTTCGCTCGAAGTGCAAAAAGGCGAACTGTTTGGCCTGATTGGCCCCGATGGGGCCGGAAAAACAACCCTGATGCGCATCCTGATGACTTTACTTATTCAGGATGAAGGGAAAGCTACCATGAATGGATTAGATGTAATCAAAGATTACAAGGAAATCCGAAAGATTGTGGGTTATATGCCCGGCCGGTTTTCGCTTTATCAGGATTTGACGGTTGAAGAAAACCTGAACTTTTTTGCCACTGTTTTTAAAACCACCGTGGCCGAGAATTACAACCTGATCCGTGACATTTATGTTCAGATCGAACCATTCAAAAAACGCCTGGCCGGAAAGCTTTCAGGAGGGATGAAACAAAAACTGGCATTATCGTGCGCCTTGATCCATAAACCAGAAATATTGGTGCTTGACGAACCAACCACTGGCGTTGACGCTGTTTCGCGTAAAGAATTTTGGGATATGTTGAAAAAGCTTCAGCAAAAAGGAATTACGATTCTGGTTTCGACACCGTATATGGACGAAGCAATGCTTTGCAACCGGGTGGCTTTAATGCAGAAAGGGAAAGTGCTCGACATCAACACGCCTCAAAAGCTGGTTGAAAATTACACCCGGAAGTTATATGCCATAAAATCGAAAGATATGCATCAACTCATACTTGATTTGCGGTCGTACGAAAAAACGGATTCGGCATTTGCATTTGGCCAGTATTTGCATGTTACGGGGAAAAACGACGAAGTGGAAGCTATCGAATTCGAAAACTATCTCTTGAAAAAAGATCACTCCGAGTTACAGGTTTTTGACATACAACCGACCATTGAAGATGTGTTTATGGAATTACTACAGTCGCTATGATCAGTCGCAGTCTCAGAAATAAAAATAGGTTTCAGTAAAGCAAATAAATATGGATTTCAAAGAATTAATCGTGTACAAAAAAGTTTTCAATCTTGCGATGGATGTTTACGAAGTCTCAAAGAGCTTCCCCAAGGAAGAAAAATATTCCTTAACTGACCAGATCAGACGATCTTCCAGATCTGTTTGTGCAAATATTGCTGAATCATACAGGAAACGTCTTTATATCAAAAATTTTATAAGCAAACTTACTGATTCGGATGCAGAAAACAGTGAAACTACTGTATGGCTTGATTTTGCTTTGGAATGTAATTATCTGAGCAAACAGAATCACTCTCAAATGTTGCAGGAATCCGCTGAAATTGGGCGTTTATTGAATTTTATGATTCAGAATCCTGAAAAATTCGGTTGTAAAAAAGAATAAGGTTCATAATTATCCTGTCGTTTTGATCGAAGCGAATACTGCGACTGAACACTGCGACTGAACACTAATTTAAAAAATGGAAAAAGTAATTGAAGTCCGCAATCTGGTAAAGAAATTCGGTTCGTTCGTTGCAAACGATCACCTGAATTTTGATGTATTCAAGGGAGAAATATTCGGATTTCTGGGAGCCAATGGCGCCGGAAAAACCACTGCCATGAAGATACTTTGCGGCCTCTCCTCTCCTACTTCAGGACAAGTAAAAGTGGCTGGTTTTGACATTTATAAGGAAACTGAGAAGATAAAGCGGAATATTGGGTATATGAGCCAGAAATTCTCGCTGTACGAAGACATGACCATTGCCGAAAACATCCGGTTTTTCTCCGGAATTTATGGCATTTCGCCTAGCGACCGGAAAGAAAAACAGGAGAAATTGCTGAAAGATCTGGATCTGGAAACAGCTAAAGATTCGCTCATTGGATCGCTGCCATTGGGATGGAAACAGAAACTAGCCTTTTCAGTGGCCATTTTTCACGATCCAAAAATCGTTTTTCTCGACGAACCAACCGGTGGCGTTGACCCGATTACCCGTCGCAAATTCTGGGACCTGATTTACGAAGCTTCCGACCGTGGAATCACCGTTTTTGTAACCACGCATTACATGGACGAAGCCGAATATTGCAACCGTGTTTCGATCATGAACAATGGCCGGATTGAAGCGCTAGATACGCCTGAAAACCTGAAAAAGCAATTTGGCGCCAAAAATATGGATGAGGTGTTCCTGAAGATAGCACGAAATACAGAATAATAAACGTTGTGGGTTACGCGATTCGGGTTGCGTGTTTATTGCCACCCCGAAACTCGAAACCTGCAACCCGTAACTTTTAAATATGAAACAATTTATAGGTTTTCTCCGGAAAGAATTTCTCCACATATTTCGCGATCCGCGAACAATGATGATCATCTTTTTATTACCAATTGTGCAATTGTTGCTTTTCGGAAAGGTTATCAATACCGATATACAGAATTCGAAAATTGCCATTCTCGATCAGTCGCACGACAATACCACCCGCGAAATTACCTCGAAACTGATGTCTTCAGGCTATTTTGTGTTGGGCGAAGAATTGATGCCCGGTGATGATGTGGAAGATGTTTTCAGAAAAGGGAAGGTGAAAATGGTGGTCTCCTTCGGAACCAATTTTGAGCAAACCCTGGAACGCGACGGGAAAGTTGATGTTCAGTTGCTGGCCGATGCTTCCGATCCAAACACCGCGCGAATCCTCACAAGCTATGCTTCAGGAATTATCAACGACTACGTCAAAAAAGAAAAACTCCAGAATATTCAGCTGCCCAACCAGATCAATACCGAAGTGCGGATGCTCTACAACGAAGGGCTGAAAAGCGTTTACATGTTTGTACCCGGAATTATGGCCATGATCCTGATGTTGATTTCGGCTATGATGACCTCCATTTCGATCAGCAAAGAAAAAGAGCTGGGAACCATGGAAGTATTGCTTGCCTCGCCCTTAAAACCAATTCAGATTGTATTGGGGAAAGTTACCCCTTATTTGTTGCTGTCTTTCATTAATGCACTGACAATAATCATTATTGGAGTCTTCATCTTTGGTGTCCCAATTAAAGGTAGTTTCATTTTCCTGATGGCCGAAAGCTTTCTGTTTATCCTGATGGCGCTCAGTCTGGGAATCCTGATTTCGACTATTGCTCCAAACCAAATGGTTGCGATGTTCATTTCGGTTTTGGCACTGATGCTTCCGACAATCTTGCTTTCAGGATTTATGTTTCCGATCGAAAACATGCCGCTCCCATTGCGGATCATCAGTCATGCAATGCCCCCACGCTGGTTTATTGTGATCATTAAAAACATCATGCTGAAAGGGACCGGAATTATGTATGTCTGGAAAGAAACCCTGATTCTGATGTTTATGGCATTCGTGTTTATTGCATTGAGCATCAAAAATTTCAAGATACGATTGGAGTAATTGATAATTTAATTTATTGACGATTCACGATTTGAACACTCTGAATTCCAAGGCAAATCGTAAATGGTAAATACGAAAATAGTAAATACGAAAATGAAAACACTTTTTTACGTCATACAGAAAGAATTCATCCAGGTGAGGCGCAACAAAACGATGCTCCGGATGATCATCATGATTCCATTGCTACAAATGCTGGTTCTGGTATTTGCTGCCACTTACGATCTGAAAAACGTCAACATTTTTCTGGTAGATAAGGATATGTCATCGACATCGCGCGAACTGGCTTCAAAAATAGATGCTTCGCCCTTTTTCACCATCAACAATACTTCGTTCAATCCTGACGAAGGCGAGAAGGCGATTTTAGACAACAAAGATCACATGGTTTTGGTTATTCCGCAGGGATTCGAGCGAAACCTGATCCGCGACGACAAAGCCAGTTTGCAGTTGCTGGTAAACGCCATCGACGGGCAAGCCGCGCAGTTGGGTTATTCGTATGCGGCTTCGGTGATCCGCGATTTCAACAAAAATATTATCGCCGAATGGAAAGGGCTGCCCGAATTTAATACACCTTACCAAATTAATTCCGTTTCGCGGTTCTGGTACAATTCGGAACTAGAATATAAATGGTACATGGCTCCGGGTGTTCTCTGTATTTTGGTGACACTTATTGGGTTGTTCCTCTCCGGAATGAGCCTTGTGAAAGAAAAAGAACAGGGTACCATCGAACAATTGAATGTAACCCCGATACGAAAAATCCACTTTCTGGCCGGAAAGCTGATCCCATTTGTAGTCATTGCTCTCTTTGATCTTTCCTTCGGACTGGTAGTCGCCAAAGTAGTTTTTAATCTGCCTATTGTTGGTAGTTTGTGGCTGGTATTCGGATTTGGGATGCTTTACCTGCTGGGAATCCTGGGCCTGGGATTATTCGTATCGACCCTTGCCGACACGCAGCAGCAAGTCATGTTTGTGACCTACTTCTTCATGATGATCTTTATCCTGATGGGCGGTGTATTTACCCCTGTTGACAGTATGCCTCATTGGGCGCAAGTAGTGGATGAAGGCAATCCGATTTACCATTTTATCCGAGTCATGCGCATGGTGGTGCTAAAAGGTTCGAACTTTGGAGACCTGATCCACGAATTTATTGCCATGAGCATTATTGGAATTACCTTTTTGAGCCTGGCGGTGTTGAGATACCGGAAAACGGCTTGATTCTTATTATCTGACAGTTAAACTGACAGTGTGATTTCAAGATTTAAGGTTCTGAGGATTAAGTATTTCAAAAATCCCTCAGATACCTATCCGAATATTTTCGGTATAAGATTTAGTTTTTACGCGGTCCGTTCATGTGACGGGCAGGAATCTCCACTACCAATTCCAGAGTGCCGCAGGCACGAAATATTTCGCTTTTAAAATTCACCAACAGACTCCACCCATTTCCCGGCCTTTCCAAGTTATTCGTTTATGGGCTGCATCAAAATACGGAGGGACAAATGACCAAAGACCCTTATACATTAATTATTTCCCACGTCCCCTCACACATTCCATGATGGTGTAAATCAGGATTTTGAAATCGACGTACAGCGATATATTTTTGAGGTAAACCATGTCATATTGCAAACGTTCAACCATTTGCTCAACATTCGATGCATATCCGTATTTTACCTGACCCCACGATGTAATTCCAGGCCTTAGTTTTTGCAAATGAGTAACATACGGCGCAACATCCGCAATCTGGTCGATGTAGTACTTACGTTCGGGACGTGGGCCAACCAGCGACATTTCGCCTTTAATCACATTGAAAAACTGGGGAATCTCATCCAGATGCGTTCTTCGCAGAAACTGCCCGATACGAGTAATCCGGCTGTCGTCCGAACTCGAAAGAAGTGGTTCATCGGTTTCTGCATCACTCACCATGGTCCGCAATTTATGGATCATAAATGGCTTACCAAATTTACCGATGCGCTCCTGTTTGTACATAATCGGTCCTTTCGAACTCATTTTAATACCAATGGCCAGCGCAACGAAAATAGGGAAAAAGATAATAATTGATAAAACAGAAACGACCACATCGAGCAAGCGCTTAACGTTTTCCTGCCAAACAGGCATCAATCCATTCGAAATTTTAAGTAGCGGGCTGCCGAAAATGGTATTTGTTTTGGCTGTATTTGAAAGAATATCGAACAAATCAGGAATTCCCCAAACCGTATGTGTCCGATTTTCAAGCAAAGTTAAAATCTTGCTAAGCAATTGATGTTCTGACGATTCAATGGCAATAATAATCTCTTCCACCTCATTATCATTAATCACCTTCTGAAGATTCTGGTATGATCCTAAATTGGGGGCAAATTCTTCAAGCGGATAGGATTCCTGTTCATCAACCGTCAAAAAACCAATTATTTTATTACCCGCCGGACGGGTTTGGCTTCTCAAATCTTCAACCAGGCGGACAGCCTTTTCATTTGCACCAATAACAAGCGTATTAAATCCGATAATCCGTTTGTGGATGCGGTGAATAGTTCGGGTTGTAAGGATCAGACGGAACAAATAGGTAAACCCGAAATGCAATCCGAGCAAAGTGAAATAAAGGTTATAGTACTTTCGGTAATCAGGGATCCAGTCATTCAGCAATAAAAGAAAAAAGATGACGGTAACCCCGACGATGGAGGCCATGATAGTCCTGCCCAATTCGAGCAACCGCGACTTGCGGTAAATGTTGGTGTATTGTCCGGAGATGTAATAAATGGTTATCCAAAATGCTGGAATAAATATCAGTGCGAGGTAAAACTTGGTATCGAATTCCACCGGAATCTCGTAGCCGAATTTGATCGGTTCAATATAAATCTTGCGGTAAATGTAGAACAGTACCCAACTAACGATGGCTGCAATAATATCGAAAACCAGATACCTTAAAACTTGTAGATTTTTATGCATAGAAACAACGTTTGGTCCGGATTACTTCCGTAATACGGAACGCTCCAATAAAGAAAATATTGCGGCAAAAGTAGACTATTCATGCTAAAAATCTATCCCGTTGAAACGCAAATGTTCTTTAATTTCATGTACGATCTGAACGCCATTCAGCAAGCTATCGAACGAGTTGGCTTTTTTGTCGCGATTCTGGATCAGCCGGATAAAATTGTTTATCGCCGTATATTCCTGATTTAATTGTGGATACTGGATATAAAGGGGAGCCTGAATCTCAAATTGAATCCGTTGTGATTTCTGGAAAATTTCGCAAAAACCTGGAACTTTCTCCTGAGAAACAGTCAGGTTTATCACACAGCCATTGTTGTATTCGATCCGGAGACTGATAACCAGCTGGTTGTTAGACTCATGCAATCCGAAAACCTCAAGCTTTTTATAGTTGCTTTGAACCAAGCGGTTTAATGCTGTGACCAAAAGCAGCATTTCGTGCGATGCTTTAACGACCTCGCCTTCGAAGCATGTCCGTAGATTAATCAGAAAAGGCTTTTCGTATTTATTGCTGAAGGGATCGAAATAAGGGTTGTAGTTAAACGGGTTGTAGATGAACGTTACAATTCCGGCCTCTTTTTCCAGATCGATGAGTTCTTTGATTTCCCTGATGTGTAAACTCGGAACTGATTTAAGATAAATATGCTTGCTCTTCCTCAGGATCAGTTTGACCAAGTCGTTGCTGATGCTTTTATCGCTCAGAATCAGAATGGCATCCGAAATATCCATCAAGCCAATCGGACTTGAAAACACCGGAAACACATCAGCAACTTCCACATTTCCGGAGAAATACAAGCCGGTAACCTCTACTTCAGGGATGGTATTCAACTGTCCTAGAAGTTCATGATTAGTGGTCTGATCTCCAAAAATTCCGAGTTTAATCATTCATGCAAAATAGGAATAAATTAAAAGTTGTAATATTGCTTGCCGAAATACTTTTCAACGTTGATTGTTAATAATGTTTAGGGCTGCAAACCGTTTCGAACCTATATTTGGCTAATTTTGAAAAAAAGGATTTTCTATGGAGTTTCAGGATACATTACGTCATCAGGGATTACGAAAAAGATTGGTGGAAGGTATACGTATCAAAGGTATTAAAGACGATAAAGTGCTGGCAGCTATTGGGAAAGTGCCCAGGCACCTGTTTATGGACAGCAGCTTTCTTCAGTTCGCCTACAAAGATCAGGCGTTCCCGATTGGCGCAGGTCAAACCATCAGCCAGCCATTTACGGTGGCTATGCAAACATACCTGTTGCAGGTTGAACGATATGATAAAATTCTGGAAGTTGGTACCGGATCGGGTTATCAGGCTGCGGTGCTGCTCGAAATGGGTGCAACCGTTTATACCATCGAACGCCAGCGCGAATTGTACCTGAAAACTCAATCTATTCTTCCGCAAATCGGCTACAACCCGAAGTTCTTTTATGGCGATGGCTACAAAGGATTGCCAACCTATGGGCCGTTCGATAAAATCATCATTACCGCCGGGGCTCCTGTCATTCCAGAAGACTTACTCGCCCAGCTCAAAGTGGGTGGCCGCATGGTGATTCCAATGGGACCGCGCGAAAAACAGACAATGTACGTGGTGGTGAAAACCAGCGAAACCGAATATTATAAAGAATCGCACGGAACTTATGTCTTTGTTCCGATGTTAAAAGGCACAGACAAATAATTTACCATTTAAATATTTACGATTTACTATTTGCGCGCTCCCATTGAAATCGTAAATAGTAAATCGTCTAATAGTCAATCATAAAATATGATACAGATAAAAAAATTCACCTTCAATCCGGTTCAGGAAAATACATTCGTATTATTTGATGAAATCGGCGAATGCGCCATTATCGATGCAGGATGCTATTTCGAAAACGAACGACAGGAACTTGATCAATTCATTGCTGAGAAACAATTAAAACCAGTTCGGTTGATAAATACCCATTGCCATTTCGATCATATTATGGGCGTGACCCATTGCCGTGCCAAATATCACCTTTCGTTCGAAATTCATCCGGACGAAGAAATTCTGGTAGAACATGCCGTTGATTCAGGCGACATGTTTGGCATTCCTATGGAACCGATTGATGCCCCTGACTCCTATTTTCAGGAAGGCGATCAAATCACATTCGGGAACTCGTATCTACAGGTAATTGCTGCACCTGGCCATTCTCCCGGCGGAGTTGTTTTCTACAATCCGGAACAAAAAATACTGATTGCAGGCGACGTACTTTTCTATGGAAGTATTGGCCGTACTGACCTTCCGGGCGGAAGTTTTGAACAACTGACCGGAAATATCAAAACGAAACTGCTTACACTTCCGGAGGAAACAGTTGTATATTGTGGGCATGGTCCCGAAACAACCATTGGTTTTGAAAAGAAGAATAATCCGTTTTTAACGTAAAAGTCAATCAGAAAAATTAATCCCCTACGGGGAAACATTTGCCGATAAGCTCTTTCTATTGATATAAATTCCCTACGGGAAACAAAACGATTGAGATTCTCCGATAGGAGATAAATATCAATAGAAAATTATACCATATCAACCTATTTCCCCGTCAGGGGATTAACCATACCGAACGATGGCAAATACATATTCCCAAATCTATCTGCATTTTGTTTTTGCGGTTCAAAACCGTATCTCTTTAATTAACCCTAAGTGGCAGACCGATTTATACAAATACATGAGTGGAATTATTTCAAACAATGGTCATAAAATGTTTGCAATCAATGGAATGCCCGATCATGTTCATGCTCTTGTAAGCATGAATCCGAAACAATCACCATCTGATTTAATGCACGATGTTAAGCGAAGTTCTTCGTTGTGGATAAATGAAAATCGCTTGGTAATGGGAAAATTTTCTTGGCAGGAAGGGTTTGGGGTTTTTAGCTACGGAAATTCTCAAATCCCTGACATTGCCAATTACATCGATCAACAGAAGACGCATCATGAAAAACGTACTTTTATTGAAGAATATACACTGTTTCTAAAGTTATTTGAAATAGAATACGATGAGAAGTATATTTATAAACCAATAGAATAAATACAGATAGATTTTGGTAGGCAAGAAACAACAAAAATCATCTTATATTATTTCCAAAACCCGTAAACTTGCACCCTCAAACAGAAACAAAAATTTAAACAGATATGGCAAGCGATAAATTTGTAATGCGTCACATTGGTCCACGCGACCACGAAATTCAGGAAATGTTGAATATTCTTGGAGTTTCAACGCTCGACGAATTGATAAACCAAACCGTTCCCGAAAACATCAGGCTCAAACAGCCGCTGAAACTAGAAGACGGCTTGACTGAACGTCAGTATTTCCGTAAGATTCTGGCCCTGGCTGCACAAAACAAAGTGTACAACACCTACATCGGAATGGGTTATTACGACACCATTACCCCGGCAGTAATTCTCCGGAATGTGCTGGAAAATCCGGTTTGGTACACCAGTTATACGCCTTACCAGGCTGAAATTTCACAGGGTCGTTTGGAAGCTTTACTGAATTTCCAGACTATGGTTTGCGACCTGACCGGAATGGAAATGGCCAATGCAGGCCTGCTCGACGAGGCTACTGCCGCCGCCGAAGCCATGATCATGATGCACAATTCCCGCTCGCGCGCCAAAGTAAAAGCCAATGCCAATACCATTTGGGTTGACGAAAAAGTATGGCCCCAAACGCTGGATGTGCTCATTACCCGCGCCAATCCGCTGGGTATCGAACTGAAAGTAGCCGATTGGCAAAACTTCGAACTCGATGAGAATACCTTCGGAGTCATTGTTCAATATCCGAATTCTGACGGTCAAATCGTCGATTATTCGTCGCTGGTTAGTGCCGCCCATGAAAAAGAAATATTTGTTTCGGTTGCCGCCGATCTGCTGTGCTTGTCAATCCTGACTCCTCCGGGAGAATGGGGCGCCGATATTGTTTTTGGAAATTCGCAACGCTTTGGCATCCCGATGGGTTACGGTGGACCGCATGCAGCTTTCTTTGCTTCGAAAGATGCATTTAAACGAACCATGCCTGGCCGTATCATCGGTGTTTCAAAAGATGCACACGGCAACCGCGCTTTACGCATGGCCCTGCAAACCCGCGAACAGCACATCAAACGCGAAAAAGCGACTTCCAACATCTGTACCTCTCAGGCATTGCTTTCGAACATGGCCGGGTTCTACGCCGTTTATCACGGACCTGAAGGAATCACCCAGATTGCCAAACGCATTCATGGTATTGCAGCTCTACTCGAAAATGAAATTTCGGCATTAGGATATACACAACTCAACAGCAACTATTTCGACACGATCCGCTTTGCACTGCCACGCCACGTAAAGCGCGAAGACATTGAATGGCTGTCGCTCGAACTGGAAATGAATTTCCGCTATTTCGAGAATGGAGAAGTGGGTCTGAGTATCGACGAAACTACCAACCTCGATGACATCAATTGGATCATCGAAGTATTTGCCAAAGCGGCCAACAAGCCTCACGGAACAGTTACCGAATATCCTGATGCTT
>Ga0208789_1000386_pt1 | contig 43948 bp, 46 predicted proteins | sample Methanotroph_Enr_FD_187368 | JGI IMG/M metagenome (GOLD analysis project Ga0208789, IMG submission 187368) | Enriched soil microbial communities from Old Woman Creek wetland in Ohio, USA - Methanotroph_Enrichment_5 (SPAdes) (version 2) | ecosystem: Environmental > Terrestrial > Soil > Wetlands...
GGCCATCGTCATCAACCGCCTGGCCGGCATCGACTACCCGCTCTGGGCGAAGCGCGTGGCGCCCGACAAGGGCTGACCCCGCCCCTGCGCCACAATGGGGGATGGCCGCTCGCGATGCCCAGCCCTCTCCGCGCTTGCCCACGCTGGTCCTCGGCGGGGGCTTGGCCGGGCTCGCAGTGGCCTGGCACCTGCGACGTCGTGGAGAGCCGGTGGCGGTGTGGGAGGCCGGTGATGCCCCCGGCGGCTGGGTGCGCACCGTGGCCTGGGAGGGCGCCCAGGCGGAGCTGGGCCCCCAGAGCCTGCCCTGGCGCCCCGGCGACGCCGCCGACCGTCTCCTCCGCGCCCTGGGCCTGCCCTTCGACGAAGTGCCGCGCCGGCCCCGCTGGGCGGCCCTGGGCGGCCGCCTGGTGCCTGTACCCGCCCATGGCGGCGCCTTCCTGGCCTCGCCCCTCCTGAGCCTCGCCGGCCGCCTCCGCCTGCTGGTGGGCCTCCTGTGGCCCGTGCACTCTGGCGACGACGAGAATCTGGCCGACTGGACGCGCCGGCGTTTCGGGGCCCAAGCCGCCGAACGGCTGCTGCCCCTGGTGGCCCGGGGCCTCTTCGCCGCCGCGGCGGAGGATCTGGATGCGGAGGCACTGACCCGCCCCCGCACGCGGCAGGTACGGCTGCTCGGGGGCATGGGCAGCCTCCCCGCCGCCCTCGCGGGGGATCTGGATCTCCGCACCGGGCTCCGGGCACGGCGCCTCGAGCCCGTACCCGGCGGCTGGCGCGTATCCGGCGACGGGCACGAGGCCCTCGCCGCACGGGTGATCCTGGCCCTGCCCGCCTTCGAGGCCGCGGAGCTTCTGGCCCCCCACGCCCCGGGCCCGGCGGAGGCCCTGCGGGAGATCCCCTACGCCTCCGTCGAGGGCTGGCATTCCCTTCACGCGCCCACGGAACCCCTGGCCTCGGGTCACGGCTTCCTCGTGCATCCCCGGGAAGGCAGCGACCTCCTGGGCTGCACGGTGGTCCACCCCGCCCCGGAAGTCGGCTCCATGCACCTCCGCAGCTTCCTGCCCCTGGGCGCACGACCCTGGTCCGCCGTGGACGCGGCCCTGCGGCGCTGGGTGCCCGATCTGCCGGAGCCCCGGGCCGTCCTGCGCCTGGCGGCGCCCCGGGCCCTGGCCGCCCCTCCGCCGGGCCAGCGGGCGCGGCTGGCCCGCATCCTGGGCGGCCTGCCCCCGGGCCTGGACTGGGTGGCCGCGGCCCGCTTTGGCCAGGGCCTGGGCCCGCTCCTGGCCGGTGTGGAGACCTGGATCACGGAGCCGCGCCCCCTCGGGGAGTAGCATCGGGGCATGGCCATGAGCTGCGACCACCCCGACCTGCTGCCCCTCGAGGAAGCCCTGCGCCGTCTCTGGGAGGCCCTGCCCGCGCCGCACACGGCCGAGGTGCGCGCGGACCGCGATGACCCGGCGATGGACCGCGCCGCCATGGACGGCGTGGCGCTGCGTTCCGGGGACGGACGCGCCCCGCGCCGCATCCTGGGCACCCTCTTCGCCGGGGACGATCCGGCGGCCTTCCGGGTGGAGCCCGGCACCTGCGTGCGCATCATGACCGGCGCGGCCCTGCCCCCGGGCGCGGACGCCATCGTGCCCGTGGAGCAGCTCTCCGAGTCGGAGGGGGCGGCCCTGGTCCTGGTGGATCCCGAGCCCGGCGACCACGTGCGCCCCCGGGGTGAGCAGGCCCGGGCCGGGGACCTGCTCCTGCCCGCGGGCGCCCCTCTCACGGCCGCCGCCATGGGCCTGCGGGCCCAGGTGGGCCTGCCGGTGCCCGGCCCGGTGCGCCTCCGCGTGGCCGTGGCCTCCACGGGGGACGAGCTGGTCGCGCTGCCGGCCGCACACCAGATCCGCGACTCCAACGGACCGATGCTCGCAGCCCTGGCCCACGCGCTGGGCGCCGATGTCCTCCACCGCCCCTCGCTGCCCGATGATCCGGCGGCTCTGGCCGCGGCCCTCTCGGCCCCTGACGGCACCCCCATCCTGCTCACCTCCGGCGGCGTGAGCATGGGTGAGCACGACCACCTGCCCTCGGTGCTGGCAGGCCTCGGCGCACGGATCCTCTTCCACCGCATCCGCCTCAAGCCGGGCAAGCCCATGCTGGCGGCCCTGCTGGGCGACCGGCTCGTCCTCGGCCTGCCGGGGAACCCGGTGTCGGCCTACCTCAACGCCCTGCTCTTCCTGCCCGTGGCCCTGGCGCGGCTGCAGGGGCTCGCGCGCCCGGATCCCTGGCGGCGGGGCACGCTCGCGGCACGGGTGAAGAACAAGGGTGACCGCCCGCTGCTGCACCCCTGCCGCCAGCGGGACGGCGAGCTCCATCCGCTGCCCAGCAAGGGCTCCGGCGACCTCGTCACCCTCGCCCAGGCCGACGCCTGCGCCTGGATCGAGCCCGGAGGCCTGGAGGCCGGGGCCAAGGTCCGTTATCTTCCGGTCCTGTAGCCGCTGCTCCAAATCGCCAGCGGCGCTTTGGAGTGAGGGAAAGATCTGTTTCTAGCCCCAAAAAAACGCAACGCGTTTTTTGGAGCGGTGCTCAGCCCTTCGCGTAGCGCTGGAGCTTGGCCAGGTCGAGGATGCGCACGACGGGGAAGGTGCTCTGGATGAGCCCCAGATCCGTGAGCAGGCGCAGGGCGCGGCTGAAGGCCTCGCGGCTGGCACCGATGCACTGGGCCAGGTCCTCCTGGGTCTCCTGGAACTCCACGATGGAGCGGGACGGGTTGGCCTCGTGGGCCTCGATGAGCAGCTGGGCCACGCGCTCCGGTACGCTGTGGAGGCTCAGCGTTTCCACAAGGGTGACGAGGTGACGCACTTTGGCCGCGAAGTGCTGGATGAGCATCTCGGCCACTTCGGGATGGCGGTGGACCACCTGCCGCAGGGGCGCGGAGGGGATGAGCCAGCACTCGGTCTCACCGTGGGACTCGGCACTGGAGGCGATGGCCACGCCGTCGAAGACGGGAACCTCTCCCACGCAATCCCCCACTTTGAGGAACTGGAGCACCTGCACCCGGCCCCGGCCGTCCGTGCGGAAGACCTTGAGTCCGCCCTTCACCACCACGTAGACACCCGGGATCTGGTCGCCCTGGGTGTAGACACGGGCGCCATCAGGGAACCGGCGCAGTTCGGCGATGCCGGCCAGCTCCTCGGCCGCGGCCATCGGCAGGCCCGCGAGGAACTCGATCCGGCGGAGGTTGAGGACTGCTTGAGGCATGGGACTCCACTGCGCAACAGGGAAGTTTCGCACAAAAAGCCTCGCCTTGTGACTACTGTCACGCAGAGGACACCTGGGTAATGAATATCTGCGCCCATTTCCAGCAGTTCCGATTTGACGGCTTGCAAGAAAAACGGTCCGGGTGGCGGGAGCCAACCGGACCGGGGTTCCTGCGGGGCGGACGCGCCTACTTCACCCGCTCCATGAACGTGCGGTCGACCGTATTCACGCGGATCTTTTGCCCCGCCTCCATGTAGGGGGGGACGCCCACGGTGATGCCGTTGTCCAGCTTGGCGGGCTTGTAGGAGCCGGTGGCGTTGGCGTTCTTCATGACGGGATCGGTCTCCACGATCTCCAGCACCACGGAGGCCGGGAGCGTCGCACTCATGGGCTGGCCCTCGTAGAACTCGATCTCCACCTGCATGTTGGGCTCGAGGAAGACCAGGTCGTCGCCCAGGATCTCCTTGCTCACTTCCATCTGCTCGTAGGTCTCGTTGTTCATGAAGACGAGATGGTCGCCGTCCTCGTAGAGGTACTCCAGCATGTGCTGCTCGAGGCTGGCCTTGTCCACCTTGTCGGCGCTGCCGAAGCGGTTCTCGCGGTTGATGCCGTCCTTCAGTCGCTTCATCTTCACCACCACGCGGGCCGGCAGGTTGCCGGGCGTCTGGTGCTCGACGCTGATGACGCGGCAGAGTTCGTTCTCGAAATTGACGATCATCCCGGCGCGGACCTGGGTGGCGTTGATGAAGGGCATGGGAGGCTCCCGGGACTGGATACGGCGGAGGTGGAACGGGACGCGGCGGCCGGCTGGGCCCTGGCGGATGGTGCGTTTAAAAACCCCTCGCCGGGTCCCGGCTGCGAAGGCTCCCGGAGGAGCCTTCTTTGCCACCCGGCGGGGGTTTTTGGTGGGCGTACCAGGATTCGAACCTGGGACTTCTACCGTGTGAAGGTAGCACTCTACCGCTGAGTTATACGCCCGCGGTCGTTCAGGTTACCCCAAGCCTGCCTTGATTCCAAGGGCGAACTCCCGGCCTCAGGCCCCCAGGGCCTTCCGCAGGGCCCCGGCGAAACGCGGTGCGTCGGCAGCCCGCAGGCCGCAGAGGCCCACCCGCAGCCCCCAGGAGGTAGGCACGCTGAACACGCCGTCGGCCTTCATGCGATCGCTGATGCCGGAGGGATCGGGCACCCCCAGCGTCACGAAGAAGCCGCCCTGCCACGGGGCGCCCTCCAGGCCCTCCGCCCGCAGGGCCGCGTCGAGGGCCAGGGCGCGGGCCGCCAGCACCTCGGACCAGTGGCGGTGCTCCGCGGCAAGGTGCGCCTGGGCCTTGCCCTCCCGCGCGAGCCGGAGCAGCAGGGACTGGGGGGCCTTGGCGGAGTTGGACCAGAGCCCACGGCACGCCGTGCTGAGCGCCGCCTGGAGTTCCGCGTCTCGGGACCAGGGGAAGGCCAGGGCGCCGGAACGGGCGCCGTAGAGCGTGAGCGACTTGGAGAGCGACAGCGAGGCCCCCACCAGCACGGTCCCGGCGGCGCCCAGGGCCGCGTAGTCCGCCAGGGCCGCGGCCACCTCAGCGGGCTCACGGGTGTAGTCCTGGTACGCGAGGTCGAGAAGCAGGGTCACGGGCCCCCGGGCGGCCAGATCCGTCAGGAGCGAGGCCAGGCTCGCCCGGTCCGCGGCCGAGAGACTGCGGCCCGTGGGGTTGTGGCAGGGATCGTTGAGCCAGACCAGGAGCCGGCCCTGGGCGACCATCAGCGTCTCCGCCGCCCGGCGCCATGCCTCCAGATCCAAGGGGTGGCCGGCCTCCGGCCAGGGGGCGGTCGCCAGGCGCACCCCGCCCTCCGAAGCCAGGGTGCCGTAGGGCCCCCAGAAGGGCGCCGCCGTGAGCAGGGCCTGGCCTCGCTCCAGGAGGGTCCGGAGCGACACGGCCAGGGCGCCGCTGCCCCCGGGCGTGGCGCAGGCGGCCCCGGCCTCCGCGAGGTTCGGCCAGTGGCGCTGCACCAGGGCCCGCAGGTAGGCCGGATCCCCGGAGATGGGCGCGTAGGGGGCCACCTCCAGAGCCGTCAGCTCCCGCCAGAGATCCATGACGGCCTCCAGCACCACCAGCTGGCCGCTGTCGTCGAGCAGGGCGCCCACCGTGGCGTCCACCACGGAAGCGCCCGCGGCCTTGCGGGCCTGGGCCTCCCCGTGGAGAGCGAAGATGGGATCGTCGGAGGAGAGGCCGCGGCGAGAGGGGATGAGATGGGCGGGCATGACCCAGGGTACCGCGCTGGACACGGAAGACACGGAAGACACGGAAGATCACAGAAGACGCAGAGGGAACCCGCACTCGCCCACGGGCACGCTGAAGGCCGCACCTTTCTAAGCGGCCAGTCCAACTTTCTTCCGCGTTTTCCGGCTGTTTTCCGGGCCTTCCGCGACCAGCGCTTTTCTCAGTGGCCTTTGGTTCAGCCAGATCGTCAACCCCCCGCTAATGCCTGGGCGCGGACGCCAGCCGCGGCGGATGGGCCAGCGCGTGGCGCAGGAAGGCCCCGGCCTGTCCGGGCGCGCCGCCGCCCGCCTGCACCCAGGAGAAGGTCCGGGGGATGCTGAGGTCCGGGAGAGGGATCACCTCGAGGGTGCCATGCGCCACCTCGCGCTGGATGCTCCAACGCGAGAGGAAGCCGATGCCGAGACCCAGCAGGACGCATGACTTGATGGACTCGGTGTCGCCCACCACCAGGTCCGACCCCCGGGGCGCCCGGGCCACGCGGGTCTTCCGCAGGGCCCGCTCCACCACGGCGCGGGTGCCGGAACCGGGCTCGCGCCAGATGAGAGGCACCCCGGCCAGATCCGCGACACGCCGTACGGCCGCCAGGGGCTCCGGAGCCCGGACGGCCCGCACCGGCACCAGCTCGTCCTGCAGGTAGGGCTCCAGCGAGAGCCCAGGGGCCCGCGTCAACCCCTCCACCAGGGCCAGGGGCGTCCGCCCCTCCCGCACCCAGAGCAACACCTCCTCGGTATTGCCCACCTCCACGACCAGCGGCGCGGGCCGGTGGTCCACCAGGAAGCCGCGGAGCACCGGCGGCAGGATGTAGGCCGCGGTGGTGGTGCTGGCCCCCAGGCGCAGCTCGCCCCCCACCCGCGTCTCGCCCAGGAGCCGCTCCCCCGCCTCCTCCAGGAGGCCGTGGATCCGCCGGGCGTAGTCCAGCAGCAGGCGTCCGGCCTCCGTCAGCTCCATGCCCGAGGCGTGGCGGATGAAGAGGGGCCGGCCGACCTCGGCCTCCAGCTGGCGGATCTGGGCCGTCACGGCCGGCTGCGAGAGGTTCAGGCTCCGTGCGGCCCCGGAGACCTGCCCGGCCTGGGCCACCACGCGGAAGGTCTCCAGCCGGCGGGGATCGAGCTCGGGGAACACGGGCCTCCCATCTGATTTTCTGATCATACATCCAGTAATACGATTCGTTTTTCAAATGGCTTGGCCCTACCTTGGTTCCCATGAGCGAAGCCGCCACCCTCCCCCGTCCCGCCTCCACCCTGGCCACGCCCCTCCTGATCCTGGGAGCGGCCCTGGCCCTGGCCCCCTTCACCTCCGCCGCCGTGTCGCTGCTGGCGGGCGCCGCCATCGCCCTCGTTTTCGGGAACCCGATGCAGGCCCAGACGCGGACCTGGACCCACCGCCTGCTGCCCCTGGCCGTGGTGGGCCTGGGGGCCGGCATGGATCTGCGGACGGTGGCGCGGGCCGGACTCCACGGCATCGGCATCACGGCCATGAGCCTCACGGCAGTCATCCTCCTGGGCCTGTGGCTGGGCCGGGTGCTCAAGGTGGACGGCGACGCCAGCCTCCTCATCGCCGTGGGCACCGCCATCTGCGGGGGCAGCGCCATCGCCGCGGTGGCCCCCGTCATGCGGGCCCGGCCCCACCAGGTCTCCGTGGCCCTGGCCACGGTCTTCCTGCTGAACGCCGTGGCCCTGATCCTCTTCCCTCCCATCGGCCACTACTTCCACCTGGGCCAGTCCCCCTTCGGGCTCTGGGCCGCCCTCGCCATCCACGACACCAGCTCGGTGGTGGGTGCCGGCCTCGCCTACGGCAAGCAGGCCCTGGAGGTGGCGACCACCGTGAAGCTGGCCCGGGCCCTCTGGATCGTGCCCGTGACCATGGGCATCGGGATGATCCGTGCCCGGAACAACAAGGAGGCCGCGGCGGACGCCCCCCCCGTGAAGAAGCCCTGGTTCATCGCGGGCTTCCTGGCCATGGCGGCCCTGGTGACCTGGGTCCCCGCCCTCCATGGTGTCGGCCACTACGTGGCCCTCGGCGCCAACCGCGCCCTGGTACTGACCCTCTTCCTCATCGGCGCGGGACTCAGCCGCGAGGCCATCCGCACCGTGGGCATCCGCCCCTTCCTGCAGGGCCTGCTCCTGTGGCTGATCGTGGCGTCCCTGGGCCTCACCCTGGTGAAGACCGGCATTCTCACGGTGGGCTAGACTGGGCGGCTGAGGCACCCATGATCCGTCCCTTCCAAGGCATGGTCCCGCGGCTCGGCGCCCGGGTCTTCGTTCCCGACAGTGCCCTGATCCTGGGCGACGTCAGCCTCGGCGACGATGTCAGCATCTGGTTCAACTGCGTCATCCGCGGGGACGTGAACTGGATCCGCATCGGCGCCCGCACGAACATCCAGGATGCCTGCTGCCTCCACGTCACCAACGCCAGGTGGCCCCTGCTCATCGAGGAAGAGGTGAGTCTCGCCCACAACGTGATGCTGCATGGCTGCACCCTGCGGCGGGGCGCCCTGGTGGGCATGAGCACCACCATCATGGACGGGGCCGAGATCGGCGAGGGCTGCCTCGTGGCTGCCGGCAGCCTGGTGCGCGAGGGATTCAAGGCTCCGCCCCACACCCTCGTGGCGGGCTGGCCCGCCACCGTGAAGCGCGAGCTGACGCCCGAACAGCGGCAGCTCACCGAGAGCGTGTGGCAGCGCTACGTGCGGTACAAGGAGGCCTACTTCCGGGACGGCTGGCCCGTGGCCGAGGCCCCCACCGTCCCGGATCCCCAGCCTGGATTCGCAGACGGGCACCCCTACCCGTGAACCTCTCCTACTGGGGAGGCGCGGGCGCCTCGCCGGGCGCCTGGATCACCTGCCAGCCATCCTCCGTGGCCTGCACATGCTCCTGGGTGTGGGTGATCGCCTCGGCCTCCAGGGCCTTTCCGCCCCCGTTGCCGGGGTAGGCGGCCCTCAGTTTCACCGAGAACGTGGTCACGCCGTCCGCCTGCTCCCGGCCGGGGAAGAGGCAGATGACGCCCGGGCCCGATTCCTGCGCCGCCTGGAGGGCCGGGGCCTTGGGATCCCAGGGATTCCGAAGCGCCGCCAGCCCGGGGTCCGCCAGCAGCTGGCGGATGATGGCCTCCGCTGCCACCGGCTGGCCCGGGGCCTTGGCCTGGGCCTCCAGCACGAGAGCCTCCGCCTTCAGCTGGACCACTCGGAAATTGGCCTTCAGCGCCGCTTCGCGGGCCCGGGACCGCTGGCTCAGGAGCGCGGGGATCGCGATGGCGCTCACGACGCCGGCCACGGGAACGAGGAGGACCGGCAGCACCAGCCCGATGATGCCGGTGACGAGCCCGGTGGCAGGCACTGGCGCGTAGGCCTCGGGCTGGGCCCGGGCCAGGCGCTTCGCCTTGCCGTGCTGCACGAGGGCCACGATGCCGAGGACCACCGCGACGGGGATCCCCACGCAGGTGAGGGCGAAGACGATGGCGAGGATGCCGCAGACCTTGGCGGCCTTGGCGCCGGGGGCCGGCATCAGCATGGAAGCGGACATGGGTATCTCCGATGGGGGTACCCCAGCATTCCAGTCCGCGAGGGATCCGCCAAGGGCAACTCCCCTCCCCAGGGATTCCCTCCGCCGCTACACTCTCCGGATCATGTCCCCCCTGCTGCTCCTCCGCGTCCACGCCGACCTGCGCCTCGGACTGGGCCATGTGGCCCGGGCCCTGGCCCTGCAGGACGCCTGGCGCGCCCTCGGCGGCCAGGCCTGCCTTGCGGTCTCCGGCGACGAGCGCGCCCGGCGGGTGGGCGGGGGGCGCCACCCCTTCCTCGACCAGCCCCTGCCCTGCGAGGCCGTGGATCTCGGCGAGGATCCGCACGCGCCGCTGCCGACGGACCTGCGGGAGCGCACCGCCGTGGTGCTGGTGGACCAGTGGGATACCTCGACCGCCTTCCTCCAGGCCCTGCGCCCCATGAAGGTGGCCGTGATGGAGGACGACACGGACGCCCACGAGACGGCGGACCTGCTGTTCCAGCCCTACCTCGAGGGGGTGACCTGGCCGGACCATCCCGTGAAGGTGGTGGACGGACGCAAGGTCCGGCCCTTCGAGACCCGCCACGGCGGCTGCCGCGTGGTGCGCGGCTCGGCCTTCATCGTGGTGGATAGGACGGCCCTGGAACTCCGCCCCAAGCGCATGCCCCTGCAGCCGCTGGCCGTCCACAAGCTGCTGGTGACCTTCGGGGGCAGCGACGGCCCCAACCTCGCCCAGCGCGCCTTCGACCTCCTGGCTCGCCTGGCGGCCGAGGACCGGTGGCGGGGCCACTGCACGGTGCTGGCCCCCAACGGCATCGTGGGGGATCCGTTTCCGGGCTGCACGGTAGCCCGCAGCCTGCCGAACCTCACCCGGCGCCTCCAGGACTTCGACGCCCTCTGGTGCGCCGCCGGAGTCACCCTCGCCGAGGCCCTCTGCCTGGGCATCCCGGCCTCGGTCTGGGGCCAGAACGAGCGCCAGCACAACGTCCTCGCGGACCTGGCCCTGGCGAACGGCTGCTTCGATCTGGGGGTGGGGACCGAGGCCGATCCTTCCGCCACGGCCGAAGCCCTCAGCGGCTGGCTGGGGCCCGAGGGCCAGGACAGCCGGCAGGAGCAGGTCCGGGACGGCATGGCCATGGTCGACGGGCTGGGCGCCTCGCGGGTGGCGCAGGAACTGTGGAGGCTGGCGCAGGGCTGAGCGCCTGGGCCCGGAAATCCTTCCTTGACCCCCCGGGGCGCCGGCGATAAGCTCTTCCTTCTGCGGACTCACCGCCCTGCGAGTGGTGTCCCCGCGGCCCGATCAAGATTCCGGAGCAGGCCATGAGCACTTACTTCCCGAAAGCCAACGATCTGAAGCGCCAGTGGTTCCTGGTGGACGCCAGCGGCATCCCCGTGGGCCGTCTGAGCAGTGCCGTGGCCGAAGTCCTGTCCGGCAAGAACAAGCCCACCTGGACTCCCTTCCTCGACACCGGCGACCACGTCATCGTCATCAACGCTTCGAAGGCGCTCCTGACCGGCAAGAAGGGCGTGCAGAAGATGTACCGCCGCACCACCACCCAGCCCGGCTCCATGGTGGAGACCCGCGCCGAGGTGATGCAGGCCACGCATCCCACCCGCATCATCGAGAGCGCCGTCAAGGGCATGCTGCCCAAGGGCCCCCTGGGACGCGCGATGTACCGGAAGCTGAAGGTCTACGCTGGCTCCGATCACGAGCACTCCGCCCAGCAGCCTCAGATCCTGACCATCCAGAAGTAGAGCAGAGGATTCCATGGCCATGACCCAGAACTACGGAACCGGCCGCCGCAAGAGTGCTGCGGCTCGCGCCTTCCTGCGCCCCGGCAGCGGCAAGATCACCGTCAACGGCCGCACGCTGGAGAGCTACTTCCCCAACGCCGTGCTGCGCATGATGGTGCACCAGCCCCTGGTCCTGGCCGACCTCGACGGCAAGTTCGACATGATCATCACCGTGACCGGCGGCGGTCCCGCCGGCCAGGCCTCCGCCATCCGCATGGGCATCTCCCGCGCCCTGCTGGGCTACAACGAGCAGCTGAAGTCCCTCCTGCGCGGCGCCGGTCTCCTGACCCGCGACCCTCGCATGAAGGAGCGCAAGAAGCCCGGTCAGAAGGCCGCGCGGCGCCGGTTCCAGTTCAGCAAGCGCTAGTCCGTTCAAGGAAGGGGGATCCTCGGGTCCCCCTTCCGCTTTTCCGGTCCGACCCATTCCCACACCGGGCGGACGAATCGGGCGGAGGGAACCACCCCCCGCCTCCATCCCACCCGCGGCGCCCTTCACCCGCATGCGCCGCTTGACCAGGGAGGCCAGCATGGCTGCCATCCAGATGAAGGAACTCCTCGAGGCCGGTGCCCACTTCGGCCACCAGACCAAGCGCTGGAACCCCAAGATGAAGAAGTACATCTTCGGGGCCCGCAACAGCATCTACATCATCGACCTGCAGAAGACCCTGCGCCTGTGGAACCAGGCCGCGAACTTCCTGACCCGGGCCGCCGGCGAGGGCAAGAGCTTCCTCTTCGTCGCCACGAAGCCCCAGGCCCAGGAGCTCATCGCGGAGCAGGCCGGCCGCTGCGGCGCCTTCTACGTGAACAACCGCTGGCTGGGCGGCATGCTCACCAACTTCACGACCATCAAGAAGAGCCTGGACAAGTTCCGGGACATTGAGGCCACGCTGGCCGATCCCGCCCGCACCGCCATGCTCTCCAAGAAGGAGCTGCTCACCCTCAACCGCACGCGGCTGAAGCTCGAGGCCTCCTTCCACGGCATTCGCGACATGCGTTCCCTGCCGGACGTGCTCTTCGTCATCGATCCCCACCGCGAGGACATCGCCGTGACCGAGGCCAAGAAACTCGGCATCAAGGTGGTGGGCATCGTGGACACCAACTGCGATCCCGACATGGTGGACTACGTCATCCCCGCCAATGACGACGCGATCCGCTCCATCCTGCTCTTCTCCGAGCGCGTGGCCGACTCCATCCTCGAGGGACGCCAGTCCTTCCGGGACAAGGGCGACAGCGACGAGATGAAGAAGATGATGGCCGAAAAGATGGAGGTCGAGGGCTAGTCGCGAGACGCCCCGGACCTGCCGCCCCATCCCTTTCAGCCATCGGCGGCCCAGCTGCTGATGGCTGTTTTTCTGACTACCCCGACTGAACCAGGAGAGATCCCATGGCATTCACCGCCCAGGACGTGAAGGCACTGCGCGAGAAGACCGGCCTCGGCATGATGGACTGCAAGAAGGCCCTCGAGGAGAACAACGGCGACATGGAGCAGGCCGTCGAGTGGCTGCGCAAGAAGGGCCTGGCCGCCTCCGCCAAGAAGGCCGACCGCATTGCCGCCGAAGGCATCGTCGAGGCCTACATCCACCCCGGCGGCCGTGTGGGCGTGCTCGTCGAGGTGAACTCGGAGACCGACTTCGTGGCCCGCAACGAGGCCTTCCAGCGCATGGTCCGCGAGATCGCCATGCACATCGCCGCCGCCGACCCCGCCCCCCGCTTCGTCACCAAGGACGAGGTCACGCAGGACTTCCTCGAGACCGAGAAGCGCATCGCCATGGAGCAGGCGCTGGCCACGGGCAAGCCCGCGAACATCGTCGAGCGCATCGTCGAAGGCAAGATGAACAGCATCTTCAAGGAGGTCTGCCTCCTTGAGCAGCCGTTCATCATGAACCCTGACCTCACCGTGCAGCAGTACCTCAGCCAGAAGACCGCCGAGATCGGCGAGAAGCTGAGCATCCGCCGCTTCGTGAAGTACGTGATGGGCGAGGGACTGGAGAAGCGCAGCGAGAACTTCGCCGCCGAAGTCGCCGCCGCCAAGTAGAAGCCCTTCCATTCCTTCGAGGGGCGGCCACCGTGCCGCCCTTTTTTTGAGCTAGGCTCTATCCATTCCCGAGGTCTCCATGAAGTTCAAACGAATCCTGCTCAAGCTTTCGGGCGAGGCGCTGATGGGCGACCAGGGGTACGGCATCGACCCCGCCGTCGTCTCCATGATCGCAGACCAGGTGAAGGCCATCCGCGAGCTGGGCGTGGACGTGGGCCTCGTCATCGGCGGGGGCAACATCTTCCGCGGCGTGGCGGGCGCTACCAAGGGCATGGACCGCACCACGGCGGACCACATGGGCATGCTTGCCACCATGATCAACGCCCTGGCCCTCCAGGATGCCCTGGAGAACAAGGGCGTCCACACCCGCACCCTGTCGGGCCTGGAGATGCCCAAGGTGGCCGAGAGCTACATCCGCCGCCGGGCCACCCGCCACCTGGAGAAGGGCCGCGTGGTCATCTTCGGCGCCGGGACCGGCAACCCCTACTTCAGCACGGACACCGCCGCCGCCCTGCGGGGCAACGAGATCGGCGCCGAGGTGGTCATGAAGGCCACCAACGTGGACGGCATCTACACCGCAGATCCCAAGAAGGACCCCTCCGCCACCCGCTTCGACCGCATCACCTTCCAGGAGGTCCTGGAGAAGGGCCTCCGCGTCATGGACGCCTCCGCCATCGCCCTCTGCATGGAGAACCGGCTGCCCATCCTGGTGTTCGACATGAACCGCCCCGGCAACCTGGTGGCCGCCGTGAAGGGCGAGCCCGTGGGGACGCTGGTGTCCTGGTCCTGAGGACGCGGATTCACGACCGTCCGCCCAGCGCCTCCCTGGCCTTGTCCACCAGCTCCCGGGCGCTGAAGGGCTTCCGCAGGAAGGGGATGGCCGGATCCCCGGGCTCGTCCCGCTGGCCGTAGCCGCTCCACAGCACCACGGGCACATCCGGGCGCAGGGCCCGCATCTCGCGCAGGGCCTCCTCGCCGCCCATCCGCGGCATGGTGAGATCCAACAGCACCAGGCGCAGCTCCTCTCGGTGCTCGTGGAAGGCGTCCAGCCCCGCCAGGCCGTCGACGGCCGCGATGACCCGGAACCCCGCCCGCTCCAGGGTCAGCCGGGCGAAGTCCCGGATCCCCTCCTCGTCGTCCACCACCAGCACGAGCCCCTCGCCGCGCCAGTCCTCTCTCACCGCCGGCGGTGTCGCCGTATCCGCCGGATCCTGGACGCCCTCCTGTGCCGGGAAATAGACCCGGAAAGTCGTGCCCTTCCCGGGTTCGCTGGCGATCCTCACCCCGCCGCCGTGGCCGCGGACAATGCCTTGCATGGCCGCCAGTCCCAGCCCCCGCCCGGTGAACTTGGTCGTGAAGAAGGGATCGAAGATCCGCGCCAGGGTCTCCGCGTCCATGCCCTCCCCCGTGTCCTCCACCTCCAGGTACACGAAGGGTCCGGGCCTCAGGGTCTCCGACACTCGGAGCTCCGCCGCCTCGCGCTCGCCCAGCTCCTGCACGCCGGTGCGAAGGGTGATGATGCCCAGGGCTTCGCCGATGGCCTCGGCCGCGTTCGTCACCAGGTTCATCACCACCTGCTGGAGCTGGGCCATGTCGGCCTCGACAACGGGGAGCTCCGGCTGCAGGTCGAACCGCAACTCCACGGCCTTGGGGATGGAGACGGCCAGAAGCTGGGCGATCTCCTGCACCACCTGGTTGAGGTTCGCGGACTGGACATCGATCCGGCCCCGACCCGAATAGGCGAGCATCTGGCGCACCAGGTCGGATGCGCGCCGGCAGGTTTCTTCGATGTTCCGCAGGCAGGCCGCGGCGGTTTCCGGCTCGTCCTGCAGGTCCCTGAGCATCCCCGCATTCCCCTGGATCACCGTCAGCAGGTTGTTGAAGTCGTGGGCCACCCCGCCCGCCAGCAGGCCGAGGCTCTCGAGCTTCTGCGCCTGCAGAAGTTTCCGCTCCATCTGAAGCTTGCCCTCATGCGCCTCCACCCGGTCGGTCACGTCGAAGGCCGTGCCCAGCCCCAGCGTGCGGTCACCCAGGCGCACGGTGCCCGCAGCGAAATCGATCCAGCGGGTCCCTCCCTGCTTCGTCAGCAGCCGGAACTCGTAGCGGATCGGCACCTCCTCCCCGCGGATCCTCGCCGCGGCGCGGTCCCTGATCCAGGCCTGGTCCAGTGGATGGACCAGCTTCCAGAGGGGCTGCCCCACGATCTCCTCAAGGGAGTAGCCGGACATCCTCGAGCCGGCGGCATTCATGTACTCGATGGTCTCGGAGTAGATGAATATGGCGCAGGAGGCGGTCTCGGCCACGGACCGGAACCGCGCCTCGCTCTCCTGCAGCTGGTGGGCCAGGGCCTCGGAACGCCTCCGGGCCCGGGCGAGGAGGAACGTCAGGATGAAGGCCAGGAGGCTGGCCAGGACGCCGCCGACCGCCACCAGCCGAGGCCGGTCCTCCCGCGACACCCGCGCCTCGGGAACGAAGCCCGCCACCACCTCCCACCGCTGCCCCCCCACCTGCAGCGGGACCCGCCGCGCCCAGGGCCGGAGCGCCATGGGCACGCCGTTCATGCCCAGGCACAGGTCGCGGTCGTAGAGGAGACCCTCCTCCCGGCAGGCCGGATCCTCGTAGATCTCCACGTCCAGGCCCGGGATGGGACTGGCTCCGAACATGGGACGGAACATCTGGGCGGTGTCCGCGACACAGACCACGGCCCCCTGGAAGCTGGCGCGCCGGGCCGCCGTGTCCACCGGAGCTGAGAAACCCTCGAACACAGGGAGGACCAGGGCGACCACCGAGACCCCCTGTCCGAACCCCCGGAGCCGACCGGTCGCCGCGAGGTCTCCCTCGTCGCGGGCCCGGGCGACGGCCTCCCGGAAACCCGCATCCGCCAGCAGGACCTCCCCATGAGGGCCCAGGGGCCGGGCCGCGGCCTCCGGCTCCAGGAGCGGAGGCCGCCCGCCCGGCCCCGCGAGGGAAGCCTTCGGAAAGTAGCCCATGAGGCGCGTGCCCGGGGAATACCGGTCCAGGTCCAGGCTGGCCACAAAGGCCCGCCAGTCCTCCGCCGCCAGCCCGGGGCGCCCCACCGCCAGCCCCTGGGCCCCGAGCAGCAGCTGGGCCTGCTCTCCCGCGGCGTGGTCCACCGCCTCCCGCGTCTGGGCGAGGGCGTTCTCCAGGCGGCTCACATGGTAGGCGTTCTCCTGGCCCGAGAGCGCCGCCCAGGCCCAGGTCGTGCCCGCCAGCCCCAGGGCCAGCACGATCCAGGGGGTGGCCGTTCCCAGGACGCGACCCAGTCGCCTCCTCGGCGCCGGGGCAACGTGTCGCTCGGTCCGGAACATGGGCCCAAGGGTAACCGCACCCCCCGAAATCCGTCAGACTGGTGCGAGGAGCCCCGCCCATGGACGTCCTCCAGCGCCTGCCCGAAGCCACGGTCCTCGCCGACCCCGAGGCCCTGGCCCCCTTCCGCCGCGACGAATCCCACGTGGTGGGCTGCGCCCCCCTGGCCGTAGTCCGCCCGCACGGGCCCGCGGCCCTGCGTGAACTGGTGCGGCTGGCCCGGACCGAGGGCTTCGGCCTCGTGCCGCGGGGCGCAGGCACCGGCAAGGCCGGGGGCTGCGTGCCCACGGAGCGCACCGTCGTGGTGGATCTCGGCGCCTGGCCCGGCAGCATCCTCGTCTCGCCCCAGGATCTGAGTCTCACGGCCCCCGTCAGCGCCCTCCTCCGGGATGTGAAGGCCACGGCTGGCGAGGCCGGGCTGTTCTACCCCCCCGATCCGAACTCCTGGGAGAGCTGCGCCCTCGGCGGCACGCTGGCCACCAATGCCGGCGGGCCCAACGCCTGCAAGTACGGCATGACCCGCCACTGGGTGCTGGGGCTGGATGCCCTGCTGGCCGACGGCGAGATCCACCGGTTCGGGATCAGCAGCGTGAAGGCCAACACGGGGCCCAGCCTCGCGCAGCTCCTCGTGGGCAGCGAGGGCATCTTCGGCCTCATCGTCGGCGCCACCCTCCGGCTCACACCCCAGCCCCGGGAGTACACCACCCTGCTCCTCCCCGTGAAACGGTGGATGGACCTGCTGGATCTGCCCGGCCGCCTCTCCGCGGCGGGCTTCCTGCCCAGCGCCTTCGAGTTCTTCGATCCCGCCGTGCTGGCGGAACTCCGCGCCCACGGCCCCGACGAAGCCCGCCGCCTGCCCGGCGAGGCCCTGGCCATCCTGGAGTTCGACGAGCGGGGCTGCACCTCCGATGACTTCCTCGAATCCCTGGCGGACCTGCTGGGCCCGGTCGCGGACGGGCTGGAGATCGCCTCCGACGCCCGCCAACGCAATGCCATCTGGGCCGTCCGGCGCATGACCAGCGCCTTCCTCAAGGAGCGGCACCCGAAGAAGGTGAGCGAAGACATCGTCGTGCCCCGCAGCCGGCTGCGCGAGTTCTTCGAACGCCTGGAGCGCACCGGCATCCCCTCGGTCAGCTACGGCCACCTGGGCGACGGCAACCTGCACGTGAACCTGCTGGCGGCCGGCGACACGCCGCACGACGAGCTGGAGACCCAGCTCATGACGCTCTTCCGGCTGGCCATGGAGCTGGGCGGCACGCTCAGCGGCGAGCATGGGATCGGCCTGGCCAAGCGCGAGGCCTTCCTGGCCCTCACCGACCCCGGCCAGGTCGCCGCCCTCCGCGCCCTCAAGCACGCCCTGGACCCGGACGGGATCTTCAACCCGGGCAAAGTGATCTGAAGCGGAGCCGTGCCATGTCCAAGCGTCCCCTCATCCTCGGCCACCGGGGCTACTCGTCGAAGCACCTGGAGAACTCCATGGAGGCCTTCCGCGCGGCGCTGGCGGCGGGGATGGACGGCTTCGAACTGGACGTCCAGCCCACCCGCGATGGCGTCTGCCTGGTGCTCCACGACGACGACCTGGCCCGCACCGCCAACGGGTCCGGCCTCCTGCGCCAGATGAAGGCCGCCGAGCTGCCGCCCCTGAAGAACGGTGAGCCCCTGCCCCGTCTGGCGGATGTGCTGGAGCTGCCCGCGAAGCTGATCAACGTCGAGTTGAAGGGCGAGCCAGGCTGGCAGCAGGCCCTGGCGGCCGTGGAGGGCGCCGAGGCCCTGGACCGCGTGCTCTTCAGCAGCTTCGAGCACAGTGAAGTGCTGCAGCTCTGGGCCGCCTGCGAGACCGCCCGCTGCGGCTTCCTGTGGGAGACCAGCGAGGCCCTGGAGATCACCGCCGAGGAACTGGCCGATCTGCCCGAGGCCCTCTGGCTCCACCCGCCCCTCAAGGCCGTGAAGGCCCGGCCGGAGCTGTGGGCGCCCCATGCGGACCGTCTCGCCCTCTGGGGCATGAAGACCCCGGCGGAGGCGAAGGACCTGCCGTTCGTGCCCGCTGTGCTCATCGCGGACGGGATCTGAGGCGCGTCCGGAGAAGAACAGGCTGGTCACGGAAGACACGGAAGACAGCCGGATGGCACAGAAGAAGAGCGACAGGGTTCTCCTTGCGATCCGACTCCGGGAGTCCGATTCAGTCGTGGCAAGGCTGATCCCGCGGCTTCCTAGAAATTCTGTGCCTTCGGTGCACAGAGCCTTCCGCTTTGGCCACGGAGGCTCCCCTCACGCGCCGGGGGCGACCTGCGACATCCGCCGCTGCCACCTGCCCAGCCAGGCCGCCATGCCGTACCAGGCGGCGGAGAGGGCCATGGCGGCGGGGGCGGCGGGGATGGCCACCAGCGCCAGGGCCGTGGGCGCCCACACGCCCAGCAGATCGCCCGCGCGGTAGACGAAGGTGTCGAGGAAGGGCTTGCTCTTGTACTTCTCCTCGGGGCCGAGCGGGATGTAGAGGATCTCCCGGGCGGGGCGATCCACGGCGTAGTGGAGGCCCCGGCGGGACACCTGCACGAGCGCCAGCATCCCGAAGGTGGGAAGGGCCCAAAGGCCGCCGAAGCCCAGCAGGGTGAGGACGGGCAACACGAGGAGGATGCTGGCCATGCGGAAGCGTCGCAGCACGCGGCCCGTGAGGAAGATCTGGCCCGCCAGGGTCAGCAGGTTCGTCCACAGATCCAGCCGCGCGAAGGCCACCGTCCGGGCCGCACGGCTGGCGAAGGCATGCTCGACGATGTGTCCCTGGGCCAGGTACAGGAAGGTGGAGGTGATGGTGTAGAGCAGCATGTAGCCGCCCATGAGCTGCAGGTAGCGTGATCCAGCCACCAGCCGGAGGCCTTCCCAGGCGCCCGGGCCCGGCTCCTTCGGGGCGCCGGCCGTGTCACCCAGACCGAAGCGCCGGGCGAGGTCCAGGGCGCACTGGGCGGCCATCTCCAGGAATAGGACAGAGACCAGCATGAGGCCGCCCGGATCCAGGACCGCCGGCAGACGCCAGCCGAAGACCTGGCCTCGGCTCAGAACCTCCGTCAGGCCCGCGCCGAAGACCGCCCCCAGGGTGCCGCCCATGGCGATGAAGCCGAACAGACGCTTGGCCTGCTCCTCGCGGAAGAGATCCGTCAAGAAGCCCCAGAACACGCTCACCACGAAGAGGTTGAAAACCGACAGCCAGATGTAGAAGGCGTAGCCGAGGGCGGGCCCCGCGGACGCGGTGCCGCCATGGCCCTGCTGCCACCGGAAGAGCACGAAAAAAGCCACCAGGTTCAGGGCGAAGAAGCGGTAGGTCCAGGGGATGAACTGGCGGCGAGGGAACCGGGACACCAGGGCCGCGAAGGCCGGGTTGACCAGCAGCATGGCCAGGAGGGTCCCTGTCATCAGCCAGGGCAGCTTGTCGGCGCCCCGGGCGATGCCGAAGGCCTCCCGCACGGGGCGCAGCAGGTAGTACCCCGCCAGCAGGCAGAAGAAGTAGGCCGTGGCCGAGGCCAGGATGGCACCCTCCCCCGCTTTGACGAGGATGAGGCGGCGCAGCAGCCGGGCGGGACCTTGGGGGGCGGAGGTCATGACGGATCCTGGGAGGCCGTTGCGGAGGGACATGAAGTATACATAACTTCACGAGGCTTCTATGCTCATCCCAACTCCGGAGGTCTCCATGACCGTCTCCCGCCGCGACTTCCTCCAATGGTCCGCCACCGCGGCCGCCCTGGCCGCCACGGGCCTCGATCTGCAGGCCGCGCCCGCCAAGGTCGCCCCCAAGCGCATCCTCATCCTGGGCGGCACCGGCTTCCTGGGCCCCGCCACCATCGAGGCCGCCCAGGCCCGCGGCCACCACGTGACCATGTTCAACCGCGGAAAGACACGGCCCGACCTCTTCCCTGGCGTCGAGAAGCTGCACGGTGATCGCGATCCGAAGAAGGGCGAGGGCCTCAAGGCGCTGCAGACGGGCACCTGGGATGCCGTCATCGACAACAGCGCCTACTATCCCCGCATGGTGGCCGCCTCCGCGGGCCTGCTGGCGCCGCGCGTGAAGCAGTACCTGATCATCTCCAGCATCAGCGCCTACAAGGAGCCGAACCCCGAGAACGGCACCGAGGACGCGCCCCTGGCCACGCTTGCCGATCCCACGGTGGAGGAGATGGGTAAGGAGTACCAGAACTACGGCGGCCTCAAGGCCCTCTGCGAGCAGGCCGCGGAGAAGGCCATGCCCGGCCGCACGGCGGTGATCCGGCCCGGCTACATCGTGGGGCCCGATGATGCCTCCGGCCGCTTCGCCTACTGGCCCGTCCGCTTCGACCGCGGCGGCGAGGTGGCCGTGCCCGGCGCCCCCGACGATCCCGTCGAGGTCATCGACGTACGTGATCTGGGCGAGTGGCTGGTGCGCCTCGTGGAGCAGGGCACCGTGGGTGCCTTCAATGCCTGCGGCCCGGAGAAGCGGATGGGCTGGGGCCGCGTGGTGGAGGCCTGCGCCGCCGCCAGCGGGCACAAGGGCAAGGCCCTGTGGATTCCCGAGTCCTTCATCTCCCGCCAGAAGGACCTGGAGTTCCCCATCTGGGCCCCCTACGCGGGCGACACCAAGGGCTTCCACACCTGGAGCAATGCCCGGGCCCTGAAGGCCGGCCTGCGCTTCCGTCCCGTGGAGGAGACCGTGAAGGACACCCTCGCCTGGTACAAGGGCCAGGAGAAGGTCGAGAAGGGCCGCACCCGGCTCGCCGGACCCAGCGCCGAGCAGGAGGCCAAGCTCATCGCCGCCTGGCGCGCGTCCCTGGCCCCCGCGAAGGGCTGACCGGCCGTCCCGCCTCCCCTACCTGGGCTTCAGCTTGAAGTCCGGGTGGCACTCCAGGCACTTCACCACCGCCGGCTTGTGCTGGTGGTGGCACTCGGGGCAGGCGAAGGGCCCGGCGTGGGGAGGCTTGGGCGGCGCGTGGGGGTTCACGGGGAGGTGCTTGGTGAGATCGGCCATGGCGGGGTAGTCCCCGTGGCAGATCATGCATGATTCATCGGCGACCGCCGCGCTGGTGGGCTTCTCCTTCTGGTGGCAGTCGTGGCAGATGACCCCGGCCTTGGCATGCCATGGCGGGAGGGGACGTTTCGCGTCGCCTTCCCTGGCCCAGACCGTGGCCCCCAGGCTCCCGGCGAGACAGAGGGCGGCGATGTGCTCCAGCTTCATGGAATCCTCGAGGGGTCGGTGAACTTGAACGTGGGGTGGCACTCCAGGCACTTCACCACGGAAGCCTTGTGCTGGCGATGGCACTCGGGGCAGGCGAAGGGGCCGGGATGGGGGGCGCCCGGCGGGGCATGAGGGTTCGCGGGAAGCTGTTTCGTGAGTTCCGCCATGGCCTTGAGGTCCCCGTGGCAGGCCATGCAGGACTCGTCCGGGACCGGGGCGGTGGTGGGCTTCTCCTTCAGATGGCAGTCATGGCAGATGACGCCCGCCTTGGCGTGCCGGGGGGGCAGCGGATGCTTCGGATCCTGGCCCGCAGTCCCACCCGAGGCCACCCCCGAACCCAGGAGGAAGCAAAGCGCCAGGAGGTACTCACGTTTCATGGGGTCCTCCCATTGGGATCAGGGGGTCGGGGCTTCCGCCCCTCGCATCGTACTCGCTTCTTGATTCAAAGTGGATAATCTGGTCAAATTTGGTGCCTGGGATCACAACCACCCTTACTGTAGGAATTCCAAGGTTCAAACTTGGAAGTCGGCGCTCCGGAGGACACCCATGTCAAGAATTGTTCACCACGGGGTCTTGATTCTCTGCCTGGCGGCGGGAATTCCCTTCATCAACCGGCTTGAGGCGCAGAGCTACCAGGTCCGGGCCAAGGTCTCCGATGCCCTGCCCCACTACGAGCCCTCGACCAGCATCAAGGGCCCGGTGGACATCCCCTGCACGGACACCCTGCCGGAAGTGGGGGACGAGTGGACCCGCGGCTTCCGGAAATACCATCCCGAGTCGAACCTGATCTTCCGCTACAAACCCAGCAAGGATGCGGTGAAGCAGCTGCTGGACGGAAGCGCCCCCCTGGTGATCCTTGCCCGGGAGCTGTCCTCGACGGAGATGAAGGAATTCCGCGACAAGTACGGCTACATGCCCATGCGCATGCCCGTGGGCATGGACGCCAACATCGTGTTCGTCAACAAGGCCAATCCCCTCACCTCCATCACCATGGAGCAGCTGGACGCCATCTACTCCAAGAGCCACAAGGGCGGAGCCAAGGCCCCGGCCGTCGTATGGGGAGACATCGGCGTCAAGGGCGAGCTGGCGAAGCGGCGCATCGAGGCCTATTCGCGGCCGGACGGCTCCGCCGTCCGCGCCTCCTTCGGGGCCCTCGCGCTCCTGCAGGGCGAGTTCCGGGATGGCATCCAGGAGCGGGACGACTACCCATCTCTCGCCGAGTCGATCACCACGGATGCCGCCGGCATCGGCTACGGTCCCCTGATCTGCTGGTACTCCACGAACAAGATTCTGCCCGTCGTACCCTACGAGGGTTCCGAGGCCCGCTACCCGACGCAAGAGATGGTGACCACCAGCCGGTACCCCATGACCCGGCTCTTCTACGCCTACCTGAACCGGGCCCCGGGCGCCGCCGTTCCCAAGCCCATCAACGAGGTCCTGCACCTGATCCTGACCCAGGAGGGCCAGAACGAGGTGGCGGACGGAGGCCTGCTCCCGGCCCCGGTGGAGTACCTGACCATCGCCCTGAAGCGCCTCAGTCGTTGAAGCCAGCCTGACATTTCGTCAACCCATCGGCCCAACCTGGTGCATGTCCTTGTGGCCCTTCCCGCCCGAGGGGTACCCTTTGTCAGTCACTTTCGGGAGGCATCCATGGCCGTCAACCTCAAGGGTCGCAGTTTCCTCACGCTGATGGACTTCACGCCCCTGGAGGTCCGTTACCTCCTGGACCTTTCGCGGGACCTGAAGGCCAAGAAGCGGATGGGGGTGTTCAACGACCTGCTCAAGGGCAAGAACATCGTGCTGCTCTTCGAGAAGACCAGCACCCGCACCCGCTGTGCCTTCGAGGTCGGGGCCCTGGAGGAGGGCGCCCACGTCACCTTCCTGGATTCCGCCAGCTCCCAGGTGGGCAAGAAGGAATCCATCGAGGACAGCGCCAAGGTGCTCGGCCGCTTCTACGACGGCATCGAGTACCGCGGCTACAAGCAGGAGGTGGTCGAGTCCCTGGCGAAGCACAGCGGCGTGCCGGTGTGGAACGGCCTCACGGACACGGACCACCCCACCCAGATCCTGGCGGACTTCCTCACCATCGAGGAACACGTGGCCAAGCCCCTGAACAAGGTGAAGCTCGTCTTCTGCGGCGACATCCGCAACAACATGAGCTACGCCCTGATGTACGGCGCCGCGAAGACCGGCATGCACATGATCGCCCTGGGGCCCAAGGCCCTCGCGCCGGATCCCAAGGTGCTGGCCGCCGCCCGCGAGGCCGCGAAGGAGACCGGTGCCACCATCGAGGTGACGGACGACGTGGACGCGGCCGTGAAGGGCGCCGATGTGCTCTACACCGACGTGTGGGCCAGCATGGGCGAGGAGGATCAGATCCCCGAGCGCGTGAAGCTGCTCACGCCCTTCAAGGTCACCATGGAGATGATCCAGAAGACCGGCAACCCCGACGTGAAGTTCCTCCACTGCCTGCCCGCCTTCCACGACTTCGAGACCAAGCTGGCCAAGGAGATGAAGGAGAAGGGCCACGACATCCGCGAGGTCACCGACGAGGTGTTCCGGAGCCGGCACAGCGTCGTTTTCGACGAAGCCGAGAACCGCATGCACACCATCAAGGCGGTGATGGTCGCGACCATCGGGTAGCCCGGGTTACCTACCCGGAGAAAGGGCCCCGTCCGGGGCCCTTTCTCCGTCATCCGATGCTATGGTTGGGACCATCATTCCCACTGGAGCATCCATGCGACTGGCGAAGTCCCTCGTACTCCCGGCCCTCGTGGCCCTCTCCCTCTCCGCCCAGGAGCCCGGCATGGACGGGCTGTGGCATCGGACGCGGGTGGATGACATCCAGGCGGCCATCCAGGCCTGCACCGCCAGCATGAACTTCATCACGCGGCCCATCGCCCGGCACAAGCTGGCCAACGTGAACCCCGCCTACCAGAAGGTCACCCTCACCATCACGCCCCAGCAGGTGTCGGTGAAGCTGGATGACCGGAACCCCATCCTCATGCCCGCCAGCGGCCAGGAGGCGCCCTGGACCCGCGAGGACGGCGACAAGTTCCAGGTGGCCGCGCACCTGGGCCAGGGCCAGATCACCCAGACCTTCCGGAACGACGAGGGCGCCCGCACGAACGTCTGGCGCCTGAGCCCCGACGGGAAGACCCTCACCCTCTCCGTGACCGTGACCAGCCCCCGGATCCCCAAGCCCCTGACCTACACCATGACCTTCGGGCGCTGAGGGCACTCACTTCGTCAGCGTGATCGCATCCAGCTCGCGCCCCCCGGCGTCGAGCTGACGCAGGTGCAGGGTGCGGCCATCCACATTCACCTCGGTGAACGAGTTCCGGTCGGAGACGAAGGCGCGGGTCCAGGGCTGCCAGGAGGTCCGGTCCGCGCCCTGCTTCGAGTCGTAGAGGTGGGCGCCGCCGGCCCCGGTGACGAGGTGGATGATGCCGTGGGCCCGGGTCACCGTCTTCCCGTCGAAGGCTGTGTCCACGGTGAAGCGGCCCTCCACCGGCTCGCCCCGGCGGCCTACCTTCGTGGGCGCGAAGCGCAGGGGGGCCGTGCGCTGATAGTTGTGGACATGGCCGGCGAAGACCAGATCCACGCCGTAGCGCTCCAGCAGCGGGCTGAGGGGCCGCATCCACTGGTCCTCGAAGTGGCTGCGGGAGCTCTGGAAGAGGGGGTGGTGCAGGGCCACTACGCGCCAAGCGGCCTTCTGCGCGACCTTCAGGTCGGCCTCCAGCCAGGCCTTCAGGACGGGACTTTCCCAGTCTGCGTACTCATTGGAATCCAGCACGGTCCAGTGGACGCCACCGTACTCGAAGCTGTAGCTGGCCATGCGCGGGAACGCCGGACCCGCCGCGGCGAGCACCGCGTCATGCAGCCCCGCCACCGCGGGCGCCGCGCCGGGATCGCCAGGCCGCAGGGCTGGTCCATTCAGGGGCAGGGACCAGTACGCGAAATAGGCCAGGGTGTCCGGCCAGCGCTGGAGATCCCACGGCACGTCGTGATTGCCCGGCACCCCGAGGAAGGGCATGCTGCGCATGAGCGGCAGGTCATCGGCGTTGTAGACGGGGAAGAACCGGGCCCGGTACTCCGCAGCCCGGCCCCGGCCGTAGACCAGGTCCCCTGCGAAGAACACGAAGTCAGGATGCTCGGCCGCCATGGCCCGGGCGATGGCGGCCTGCTCCGAGGTGCCCTCCGCCGCGTCCCCGGTGACCAGGAAGCGATGCGTGCCGGCCTTGCGGGCCTGGGCCTCCGCCTCGAAGACCACGGTGCCGTCGCGCTTCACCCGGTAGGGCACTCGTGCCCCTGGCGCGAGGTCCCGCAGGGTAGCGCGGTAGATCCGGTGGGGGGGCAGGGGCGGCGCGGCCATGCGGCGGAAGGTGGGGGCCGCCTGGGGGACCCAGCCCTTCGGGCGCCGGATCTCCACGGACCAGGCCGCGTCCCTGTCCTCCGCCTGCCACAGGAGGTCCAGGCGCTCCTCCGCCACCGGCAGGGGCGCATCGCCCAGCTGCAGGTAGGGCTTCACCAGGAAGGGAGCCTGGGCCTGGAGGCCCGAGGCCAAGAGGACGGCCACGAGGATGCGCATGCTCCCAGGGTAGGACCTGGACCTCCTTCCTTCCTCTTTTAGCTCCGGGAAAACAGCCCCGGGCGAGCCCCCAGGAACCGTGGCGCGAGCGCCCCAGGGCCGCACCTCGCGTTGGCGGCGAAGGCGAGGATAGAGGCCGTGAAGGTCCCCATGCGGAGTGGACCTTGCCAGCGGCCGGAAAGACCCTATTTTCCAAGCATCAGCCGTCCGGGCTTGGCTGTCTGGAAGCTGGAGGCCGCATGTCGAAGCCCCTGACCTCGCTTGTCCCGAGCATCGAGCAGCGCGAATGCACGTGGACCGAGCTCCAGGAGCGCCTCGCGCACACGCACAAGACGCCGATCCTTCCCTCCATCACCATCTCCAGGGAGTTCGGGTGTGAGGGCTACCCGCTGGCCCTTCGCCTGAAGGAGCTGCTGGAGGAAGCCTCGGACTGGCCCTGGAATGTCTTCGACAAGGCCCTGGTGGACAAGGTGGCCTCCGACGAGCGGCTGTCCCGGGAGATCCTGTCCCACCTGGGGAACGAGAGCCACGCCCAGGACGTCCTCCGGATGCACTTCGGCTTCCTCACGCACGACGAAGCCTATGCGAAGCTGGTGAAGCACCTCGTTCAGATCGCGATGGCCGGCTGCGCGATCATCGTCGGCCGTGGCGGGGCCGTCGTCTGCCAGGATCTCAAGAACTGCTTCCATTTCCGCCTGGTGGGCAGCTTCGAGTTCCGAGTCGCGACCCTCGCCCGCCGCCTCGAACTCCCCCAGCGGGAAGCCGAGGAACTCGTCCGGCGGCAATCCAGGCTCCGGGAGAAGTTCATCAGCGAACACCTCCACGCGGACGTCACTTCCACCCAGTGGTACGACGCCGTGTTCAACAACGGACGTCAGCAGATGGAGAGCATCGCCCAGGCCTGCCTGCACATCGTCGAATCCGGATGGCCCGACCGGGCCTTCTTCAAGCAGTCCCCTTCGCACCCGGTCCTGGCCGCGCCTTGAGGCGTCGGACCTGCGGATCCAGATCCTCGCCACCCGAAGCGGGCGCGGATGGCACCCCCTATTGGTGACAGGAACGGCGGAAGGCCCTAGTGGGCGCCAGCCTTGGACAGGAGCCGCATGCCCGTGGTGTAGCAAGCCTTGTGCTTGATGTGATGCTCGAACTCGTGGCGGAACTTCTGCAGCGCCGAGTCCATGGGGCCGCAGGCGGCGTCGCCCAGGGGGCAGAGGGTGCGCAGGCCGATGCGGGGCGTGAGGCCGGCGAGCAGGTCCAGGTCCTCCATGCGGCCCTCGCCGTGCTCGATGCGGTACAGGATCATCTCCATCCAGTTGCAGCCCTCGCGGCAGGGGGTGCACTGGCCGCAGCTCTCATGGGCGTAGAACCGGATGAGACGCAAGGTGGCCTGCACCATGCAGGTGTCCTCATCCATGACGATGAGGCCGCCGGAACCCGCCATGGAGCCCCGGGCCTTGACGGTGTCGAAGTCCAGGGGGCAGTCGAAGTCCCTCTCATCGAACATGGGGGCGCTGGCGCCACCGGGGATGATGGCCTTGATCTTCCGACCGGTGCTGGAGCCCCCGGCCAGCTCGTTCACCACGAAATCCATGGGCGTGCCCAGGGGCAGCTCAAAGAGACCGGGGCGCTTGACGTGGCCGCTGACGCCGAAGATGCGGGTGCCCGTGTTCTTCGGGGTGCCCAGCTTGCCGTACTCGGCGCCGCCCATGCGGAGGATGGGCGGCACGGCCGCGAGGGTCTCCACGTTGTTGACGGTGGTGGGCTGGCCGAAGGCGCCCTTGGCCGCCGGGAAGGGCGGCTTCACGCGGGGCTCGCCGCGGCGGCCCTCCAGCGAGTTGAGGAGGGCGGTCTCCTCGCCGCAGATGTAGGCCCCGGCGCCGCGGTAGACCAGCAGGTCGTAGTCCCAGCCGGTGCCCTGGATGTTCTTTCCCAGGTAGCCCGCATCGCGGGCCTGCTGGATGGCAGCCTCCAGCTTCTCGATGAGCCAGAGGAACTCGCCGCGGATGTAGATGTAGCCCATGGCGCACTGCATGGCCCAGCCGCCGATGATCATGCCCTCGATGAGCTGGTGGGGGTTGTACTCGAGGATGGCGCGGTCCTTGAAGGTGCCGGGCTCGCCCTCGTCGCCGTTGCAGACCAGGTAGCGGGTGAACTTCCGCTCCGGCGTGTCCTTGGGCATGAAGGACCACTTGAGGCCCGCCGGGAAACCGGCGCCGCCCCGGCCGCGGATGCCGGAGGCCTTGACCTCCTCCGTCACGGCCACGGGCTCCATCTTCAGGGCCTTCTTCATGGCCGTGTAGCCTTCGTGCTTCTGCTCGTAGACCTTGAGGTGCCAGTTGTCCAGGTCGCCGGCGCCCCGGAGCATCAGGTTCGGATACTTGTCCGAGCCGAAGCCGGGGAAGGTGTAGAGCTGAGGGTCGTGCTTGGTGCGGATGGCGGCCATGTCCTTCCCCTCACTGCGCCCAGGGGCGATAGTCGCCGCGCTTGCAGGCTTCCATCACCTCGATGAGCTTCTTCTCGTCCACCAGCTCGTCGTAGACGTCGTGGTTCACCTGGACGCAGGGGCCGACGCCGCAGCCGGCGAGGCACTCCACCTCCTCCACGCTCCACAGGCCGTCGGCGCTGGGGCCATGGCCGGGCTGCACGCCGGTCTTCTCGCAGACCTTCTCCAGCAGCTGCGCCGCGCCGCGCAAGGCGCAGCTGATGTTCGTGCAGACCTGCAGGTGGAACTTACCGACGGGCGCCTTCTGGTACATCGTGTAGAAGGTGGCCACGCCGAAGACATGCCCCTCGGGGATGCCGATGGCCCGCGCCACGGCCTTCATGGCCGAGAGGCTCACGAATCCGAACTCCCGCTGGGCGATGTGCAGGGCGGGCAGCGTGGCTGCCAGCTTGTCTGGATACTTGGCCATGATGGCCTGGATCTCCGCCAGGGCCTCGGGACTGAATTCCTTGCGCTCGCTCTCCGGCAGGCGCTGTCCCGGGGCCAGGGGCTCCGGGGAGGTCTCGGGGGGCTGGGGATGGTTCATGGGCGCGCTCGCATGAGGGGCCAGTTTAGCCAGAAACGCAGGTGGGGGGCCCGGGTAAACCCCGTGCCCCCCATCACGATCCTGTCCGGCCGGCACTGAGCTGGCGGCTCCGGGCCGGCGGATTTCGCCTCAGAGGTCGCAGTGGCTCCCGTCGCAGAAGGGGGCCGTTTTGGTGTGCTTGCACTGGCAGAGGGCCTTCTTGGCGGTCTCGCTGATCTCCAGCTTCATGGGGCGGAGGTCGCAGACCTTGTGGGAGCCGTCGCAGAACGGCTGCTTGGCGCTCAGACCGCAGGAGCACCACCAGTAGGTGCCTGGCTCCAGGTCCAGCACGGCCGGGGCCTTCGCCGCCACCTTCGGATAGCCTTCGCTCATGGCAGCCTCCTCTTACTTGGATACCTTGTCCGCCTCGACATTCAGGGTGATCGCCACATCGTCCCCCAGGGCGCCGGGGAAGGTCTTGATGCCGAACTCGTTGCGGTTGATCGTCAGGGCGCCATCCACGAACCCAGCCACCACGGTGCCGGGCTGCATGCCGGGGCCCGTGCCAGCGTTGGTGATGGGGAAGGTGATGCGCTTGGTGACGCCGTGCAGGGTGAAGTCGCCGGTGACCTCCAGCTTGCCCTTGGCGACTTCCTTCACGGCCGTGCTCTTGAAGGTCATGACGGGATACTTCGCCACGTCGAAGAACGCGTCGCTACGGAGGTGCTTGTCCCGCATCTCGTTGTCCGTATTGATGCTGGTGGCGTCGATGCTGACCTCCACCGAGGACTTGGTGATGTCCTTGGTGTCGACCTTGATCTCGCCGGAAAACTTGGCGAACCGGCCGTTCACCTTGGCCAGCAGGTGGCGGATCTTGAAACTGACCTCGCTGTGGACCGGGTCGATCTTGTAGACGTCCTGGGCGGCGGCGGGAAGAGCCGCCAGCGCGAGGGCGGCCAGCAGGATGCGGAAGGGGTGGCGCATGGAACCTCCATGGAATAGGTGTTTCACCATGCAATTGAGTCTAGGCTGATTTTAATAAGTTGCAACACCTTTTTTCGGAAAAATCTGTCATCCTGGATCCACGGAGTCGGTGCCATGCATCTTCGCGAGGAACTGCAGATCGTCAAGCCCTTCGAGCCGGGTCAGGAAGTGGCGCTCGCCCTGCTGCTGGGCCGGGAGTACCTCACGCGACTGTTCGACAAGGGCCTGTTCGAGCCCGAGGGCATCTCGGACCAGCAGTTCAACGTGCTGCGCATCCTCAAGGGGGGGCCGAAAGATGGCTATCTGGTGAAGGACCTGCGCTGCCGGATGATCTTCAAGTTCGCGGACGTGCCCCGCCTGGTGAACCGGCTCGAGGCCCGGGGTCTGGCCAAGCGTTGCGAGAACCCCGCCGACCGCCGGGGCAGCCGGGTGCAGATCACCGCCAAGGGCCTGGCCCTGGAGGCCCGCCTCCGGGTGCGCCACCAGGCCTTGGGGGCGCGGGTGGACCGCGTCCTCTCCCCCGCCGAGCGGGAGCAGTTCCTCGGCCTGCTCGAACGCCTTCGGAACGACCATCGTGCCCAGCTGGCGGAGCTGGAGGGCTGAGGACGTCTCAGCTGTCGAGCTCGCCTGCGATGACGCTGACTCGGCCCATCCTGGGCCTCGCCCCTGCGGGGTCATGCGCTCCGCGCATGGTCGGCCTCCCTCCAGCTATCGCACGCTTTGCGTGCTCCCGCTCGGCCGTGGCCTCGCGGAGCTGGAGCCTCCCTGCTCCGGCCTCATGGCCCCAGTCCGGCCGCGGGCTGCGCCGCACGCCGTCCTCGGCGCCTCAGCGATCGAGCTCGCCTGCGATGACGTTCATGGCGCCGAGGACGGCGACGGCGTCGGCGATCAGGCCGCCCTTCACCTGGGTCTCGAAGCTGCTGTAGATGGGAAGACAGGGGGGACGGACCCGGATGCGGTAGGGGTTCTTGCCGCCGTCGCTGACGATGTAGAAGCCCAGTTCGCCGTTGGCGGCCTCGGTGGCGCTGTAGACCTCGCCCACCGGCATCTCCATGCCGTGCATGATGAGCTTGAAGTGATGGATGAGGCTCTCCATCCGCGTGTAGACCTTCTCCTTGGGCGGCAGAGCGACCTTGTAGTCGTCCACGATGACGGGGCCCGGCTCAAGGCGGTCCAGCACCTGGCGGATGATGCGCAGGCTCTGGCGCATCTCCTCCACGCGGACCAGGTAGCGGTCGAACACGTCCCCGGTGGTGCCCACAGGCACGTCGAACTCGTAGGTCTCGTAGCCCAGGTAGGGCTGGGCCTTGCGCAGATCCTGGGGGACGCCGGCGGCACGCAGGCAGGGCCCCGTGTAGCCCCAGTTGATGGCCTCCTCAGCCGTGATGGTTCCCACCCCCTTGGTGCGGTCGTACCAGATGGGATTGTGGGTGAGCAGCCGCTCACACTCGTCCACCGCAGCCTCGCACTCCACCAGGAAGCGCTCCGCCAGGGGCACAAAGCCCTCGGGAATGTCGCGGAAGAGGCCGCCGATGCGGGTGAAGCTGGTGTGCAGGCGCTGACCTGCGGCCATCTCGAAGAGGTCGTAGGCCGTCTCGCGCTGCCTGAAGAGGTAGAGGAAGGCCGTGAAGGCGCCGATGTCCACGGCGTTCACCCCTACGCACACGATGTGGTCGGCGATGCGGGCGATCTCGGAGACCAGCACGCGGATCTGCTGGGCCCGCTTCGGAATCTCGATGCCCAGCAGCTTCTCGACGGCACAGGCGTAGCCCACGTTGTTCATGATGGAGCTGCAGTAGTTCAGGCGGTCCGTGAGCGGGATGAACTGCTGGTAGCTGAGGCTCTCGCCCAGCTTCTCCACGCCACGGTGGAGATAACCCATCCGGGGAGTGGCCTTGACGATGGTCTCGCCCTCGAGCTCCAGGACGATGTGGAGCGTGCCGTGGGTGGTGGGATGGGAGGGCCCCATGTTGACGATCATGCGATCGCCGTCGAGCTGCTGGCGGGTCATGGCGATGGATTCCATGGTCATATCCTCAGGCCCGTTCGCCATTGTTGTAGGGGGCGGTACAACCTTCCATGCAGAAGGGATCCCCGCCATCCAGGGGGAAGTCCTTGCGCAGGGGATGGCCCGGGAAGTCCTCCCAGGTGAGCAGCCGCTCCAGGTTGGGATGCCCGTCGAAGCGGATGCCGAAGAGGTCGAAGACCTCGCGTTCGAACCAGTCCGCCGTCTTGAAACGGTCCGCCAGGGTGGGCATGGCCTCGCCGTCGGACACGGTCACCTTGAGGCGCAGCCGCTCCTGGCTGGCCAGATTGAGCCAGTGGTAGACCACGTCGAAGCGCACCGCCTTGCCTTCGATCTCCCGCTCCGGCCAGTCCACAGCAGTGATGTCCACGAGGAACTGGAACCCCTCCCTGTGCAGGAGCTCCACCACGGCCAGGAACTCCGCCTTGGGCACCACGATGGTCTGGTCGCCGCGGAACGCGTGGCGGTCCATGATCACGCCCGGCATCTGCGCATCAATGTGCTCGATCACCATGTCCGTAGCCCCCGCTTAGAAGATCGTGCCCGCGCCGTGTCCGGCGGCGTCCATCAGCATTTCGCGGATGGCCTGCTGGCCCGTGAGCCCCTTCTCCGCCTGCCAGGCCTCCTGGCGGGCCAGGCTCTCGTAGAAGCGGGCGATGTGGTCCTTGCGCATGGAGAGGGATTCCTTCTCGATCTTCTCCTGCAGCTTCATCACGCCGTAGATCATGCTCTCGGGCCGCGGAGGACAGCCGGGCACGTAGACATCCACGGGGATGATGCGGTCCACGCCCTGGAGGGTGGCGTAGGTGCGGTACATACCGCCCGAGCTGGCGCAGACGCCCACGGAGATCACCCACTTGGGCTCGGCCATCTGGGCGTAGATGGTGCGCAGCACCGGGGCCATCTTGTTGGTGACGGTGCCCAGGATGAGCAGCATGTCGCTCTGGCGGGGGCTGAAGCGCATGGCCTCGGCGCCGAAGCGGCTCAAGTCGTACTTGGACGCCATCATGCTCATGAACTCGATGGCGCAGCAGGCGGTGCCGAAGGGCAGCGGCCAGAGGCTGTTCTTGCGGCCCCAGTTGACCACCGCATCCAGGCGGGTGGTCAGCACGGCATCGTTGAGGTTCGTTTCGGACATCTCAGCGCTCCCACTCGAAGGCGCCCTTGCCCCAGGCGTAGATGAAGCCCACGAGCAGGGTGGCCATGAAGCTGAGCATGGCCGCGAAGGTCCAGAGGGCGTGCTTGTAGTTCACCGCCCAGGGAAGCAGGAAGGCCGCTTCCACGTCGAACAGGATGAAGAGCATGGCCGTGAGGTAGAACTTCACGGAGTACTTGTGCCGGGCCCCGACCTGGAGGGGCGGCACCCCGCACTCGTAGGGCCGGAGCTTCGCAGGCTGGGGATTCCTGGGTTTGAGGAACGACAGCGCCTTGCCCGACAGGACCAGGATGGCCGCCGCGGTCACGGCGGCGACCAGGAAGAGGATCAGAACCGACAGGAAGGGCGATGCGGGGTTGGCCATGGCGCACTCGGGCGGAGGAATCCGCGAGGGATCAGCTTAGCGTCCTTTGGCTTTCCGAGGGTCGTGTCAAGATCACAAGATCCAGGGGTCACCCGCTTCCGGATAGAATTGAGCCTTCCATCCTTCTGCTGGGAACCCCCATGACCGACCTGAAACAGCGCGTCAAAGAGATGATCATCGACCGTCTCAAGCTGGAGGGGATGACCCCGGACCAGATCGAAGACCAGGCCCCCCTCTTCGGCGAGGGGCTGGGGCTGGATTCCATCGACGCCCTGGAGCTGGTGCTGGGCATCGAGCAGGTCTTCGGCGTGAAGATCGAGGACGAGGCCTCCGGCACGAAGGCCTTCCGCTCCGTCGAGGCGCTCACGGCCTTCATCGCCGAGCACGCCAAGGCCTGACCCCCCATGACCGACATCCCCGGCCACCTGCCCCATCGCTACCCCTTCCTGCTGGTGGACCGGATCATCGAGCGGGAGCCCGGGCTGCGCGTCGTGGCCGAGAAGCTGGTGACCGCCGGTGAACCCCACCTTCAGGGCCACTTCCCGGACCGCCCCCTGGTGCCGGGCGTGCTGCTGCTGGAGATGCTGGCCCAGGCCGCAGGCTTCCTGGAGGCGGACGCCCTGCACGGCCGGGCGGTGTTCCTGGCCGGCGTCCAGGACGCCCGGTTCAAGGCGCCGGCCCTCCCCGGCGATCGGCTGCGCATGGAAGTGGCACTCGAAGGCGCCTTCGGGGGAGTCATGAAGGTCCGGGGCACCGTCACGTGCGAGGGCCGCGAGGTCTGCGCTGCCAGCCTGATGGTCAAGCGGCCGTGACGGGGGGCCCCGGCTCCCGGATCCGCGTGGCCGTCACCGGCCTGGGCATGGTGTCATCCCTCGCCCCGGATCGCGAAGGCACCTGGTCCGCCATGCTGGCCGGCCGGGACGGCCTGGGTCCCCTCACCCGCCTGCACCTTCCGCTGGAACCCGCCCGCCTCGCCGGAGAGGTCCCCATCGCCTGCGGACGGCACCAGACCCACTGCGAAGCCATGGCCCTGCGGGCACTGGAGGAGGCGCTTGACGGCCTGGAGCCTGCCTGCGACCCCCGCCGCATCGGCATCTTCCAGGGGGCCGGAACCTCGGGCCTGCCGGTGGCCGAGGCCTACCTCGCCGCCCTGCTCCAGGGGCGTCGCGCCCCGGCCGCGGAGGTGGTCCAGCAGAGCGCCTGCACCGTCACCGATGCCCTGGGCCGCCGGCTGGGCGCCCTCGGCCCCCGGGGGACCGTGATGAACGCATGCTCTTCCAGCCTGCTGGCCCTGGGCCAGGCCTGGGAGCGCATCGCCGCGGGCGAACTGGACATGGCCCTGGCCGGCGGCGCGGAGGGCCTCTGCATCACCACCTTCGCCGGATTCTCCTGCCTGAAGGCCGTGGACACGGCCAAGTGCCGCCCGTTCAGCCGCGATCGCGCCGGCCTCAACCTGGGCGAAGGGGCCGTGCAGATCCTGCTGGAGCCCCTGGACCGCGCCAGATCCCGGGGCGCCGTCATCCTCGGCGAGGTGCTCGGCTACGGCGCCAGCATGGACGCCCACCATCCCACGGCGCCCCACCCCGAGGGCGAGGGGGCCGCCCGGGCCCTGACCATGGCCCTGCGCACCGGGGGCCTGCCTGGAGAGGAGGTGGATCTGATCAGCGCGCACGGCACCGCCACCCCCGCCAACGACGGGGCCGAATGCCGAGCCATCCGCCGGGCCCTGGGAAGTGCCGCGGACCGGGTGTCCGTCACCAGTTCCAAGAGCCAGTTCGGCCACACCCTGGGCGCCTCCGGAGCCTTCGGCGCAGCCACGGCCCTGCTGGCCCTGCGGGACCAGGTGGTGAGCCCCACCCTGCGCCTGGAGGATCCCGATCCCGACTGCGACCTGGATTGCACCCCCCGAGAAGCCAGGGAGCGGCCGATCCGGGCGGCACTGGTCAATGCCTTCGCCTTCGGCGGCAACAACGTGTCCCTGATCCTGAAGCGCTGGGGCGGCGCATGACGCATCCCTCCGATATCGTCCTCACGGGCCTGGGCCTGGTGCTGCCCTGCGGGGACGGGATCGAGGCCGCACGGACGAGCCTGCGGTGTGGAACCCCGTGCTTCGCCGAACTACCGGAGGCCCTGGGGCGCGGCCGGGGCGCGGCCTGCACGGATTTCAGCCCCACCGGAATCATCCCCCCCATGCAGCTGCGCCGCCTCGACCGGCCCTCGCGCTTCGCCTGGGTGGCCGCCCACCAGGCCTTCGCGGATGCCGGCCTGGATCCGAAGCCCATGGGCGACCGCATCGCCGTGGCCGTGGGCACGATCACGGGGGGCAGCGAGGCCTCGGAGGCGTTCCTGCGCCCCTATCTCCAGCGGGGCCCCGAGGGCGCCTCGCCCATGGTCTTCCCCAACAGCGTAGCCAATGCCGCCAGCGGGCATCTGGCCCTGGCCTTCGGCCTGAAGGGCCCCAGCGCCACCTTCCTGGAGCGGGAGTGCGCCACCTTCGCGGCCCTGGAACAGGGGGCCCGCTGGCTCCGGACCCGCATGGCGGAGGCCGCCCTGGTGCTCGGCACGGACGGCCTCTTCCCCCTCCTGCTGGACGCCTGCCGCGACGCCCGGCTCCTGGTCCGGCATGGGGATCCCGTGATCGGATCCGGCACCGGATTCCTGCCCGGCGAGGGCGCCCAGGCTTTCCTGCTGGAGACCCGGGAGCATGCCGAGGCCAGGGGCGCCCGCATCCGTGCCACCCTGGCCGCAGTGACCGCCGCTCCCGCCATGGAGAACGCCTCCGCCGCCCGCGCCGCCGCCCTGGCGGAGGCCGCGGATCGCGTCATGGGGGAGCGCGGACCGGACCGCTGGATCGGCGGCAGCAGCGGGTCCCCACGCCTGGATCCCTCCGAAGGAGGACTCTCGCGAGCCCACCCGGCTTGGCCCGCACCCGTCCATCCCAAGGCGATCTGGGGCGAGTTCGCCGGCGCCGGGGGCCCGCTCCTCGCGGCGGCCCTGCTGGAGCCCGCCGGGCGGGTGATGATCACCTGCCCCGGCAGCGCCGGGCCCCAGTACGCGGCCGTCCTAGAAGGCGTTAGGCTGTGAACGCATGAACTCCCGCGACCAGATCAGCATCGGCAGCCAGTCCATCCTGTGGGTGGCCGGCGTGGGCGTAGGCCTCCTCACCCTGGCCTTTGTCATGGGGGTCCAGGTCGGCAAGCAGAGCGCCGCCCTCCGCCGCCCCGCCGTCCGCAGCGGCGAGGAGGACCTCCGCGATCTGCCCGAACCCCTGGTGGACCAGCTGAAGGTCTTCGAGGGCGACGGCCCCGACAAGCTGGTGCCCACGCCACGGGTGGATCCCACCGCCCCGAAGTCCGAGCTCAAGGCCGATCCGGCGGCCCCCGTCGCGGTTGCGGGCGACCGCTGGACCCTCCAGCTCGTGGCCACCCCTGATGCGGCCGAGGCCCGGAAGGTGGCCGACCGGGCCAAGGCCGCCGGCTTCGCCACCACCACCCTGAAGGAGAAGGGCCAGGTGAAGGTGCGCCTCGCCAAAACCGCGGACCGCGCCACGACCGACAAGACCGCCGAGAAGCTGAAGAAGGCCGGATTCAAGCCATTCGCGGTGAAGGCGGACGGCTAAGGCTTGGGATAGACGCGGAGCGCTGTCCACTTCCTCTCGGTATCGCATGCTGCGATACGCGAGACATCGCTCGCGCTCCCTCGCCTCGGCTCCGGTCGGTTTACGGCTTGGGATAGACGCGGAGCGCTGTCCACTTTTTCAGGATCACTTTGCCGGGGGCGAAGCCGCGGGGCTTGCTGATATCAGCCACGCGGGCCAGATGCACCTCCACCTTGCCGCCATCCCGGGCCTTGGAATGGTAGGCGGCCAGTTCGGCGGCCCGCTCCAGGACCTGCCTCGGCAGTTCGCTCAGCTTGTCAGGGTTCCGGATCACCACGTGACTGCCGGGCAGGTTGGCCACGTGCAGCCAGAAGTCCGTATTCTCGGCCACCTTGAAGGTGAGCTGGTCGTTCTCCGCATCGCCCTTGCCGATGAGGACCTCGAAGCCCTCCACCCCGACGCTGCGAAACGCCATGCCCTTTCCGTCCTTCCGCTTCGAGGCCTGCTCGTTCATGCGCCGGGGCTCCTTCCTCGTCCGTTCCGCCGTCCCCTTCGGTTGTCGCGCAGGCGAGGCCTTCGATGCAAGGGCGCCGGCCTCTCCCGCCTCGCGGCGCCGGATCCAGGCCTCCCGTTCCCGGGCCAGTTCGGCCTCCAGCTCCGATACGCGCCGCAGCCCCCGCTCTGCCTTCTTGGCGGCCGTGAACCAGCCCTGGGCGGCCTCCTCCGCGGTCCTCCCCTCCGGCAGGGTCATCCGGGTGCCGTCCAGCAGCAGGACCTCCTGGGTGGCGCCCTTGAACCGGTACAGCTCGGCGGAGATCCGCTGGGCCTGGGTCTTCAGGGGCAGGGAGGCCTCGTGGCGGGCGCGGTCGCGAGCCAGAGCCTCGCCGAGCCGCTCCAGTCGCGCGGACTCGGCCTGGAGCTTCCGTTCCACTGCCGCCCGGGCCGGCAGGAGCACCAGGGACTCGGCCCGGGTCCGCGACCAGGCCAGGTGGCGCTCCAGCAGGCTCCCCTCGCCCTCCAGCACCTCGGGGATCTCGCCCCGGAGGGCCGCCTCCAGGTCCAGCCCCCACCGCTCCCGCCAGCGCCGGAGGGGCGGCGGGTCCTCCAAGGGCTCAGGGGGAGCGGCAGGAAAGGGCGAGCCCAGGCCCAGGCGCGGCGCCTGCACGTCCAGTCCGTCCACCCGGAGGCCGGCCCGGCCCGGAATGGCCTGGAAGGCCAGCCGCAGGGTCTCGAAGCGGCCGGTGATGGCCCGGCGCTGGAACACGAGGCCCAGCCAGCGTTCGCGGGGATCCCCCTCCACGGCCTTCAGCCGCGCGCCGCTGAACCAGGGTCCCCAGAGTCGGGAGCTGTCCTTGCCCGCTTCGGACTGGAGGCGCAGCCAGGCCTCGTCTCCCGTCCCCAGCAACCAGAGCTCGGGGCGCGGTTGGAGCAGGAGCACCCAGCCCTCCGAGGCCCGGCGTCCAGCCCAGCGGAGCCCCAGGGCCCGGCCCGAGGCCCAGACGGCATCCACGGGCAGGTCGGAACGCTCGGCCTGCCAGGCCCGGGCGAGTGAAATTAGGAGTGGTCCATCCATGGCGAGCCGCTATATTCCCATCAGCCGATCATCATCCCGTCGTCGTGCTTCCGCCTCAGGATCCCACGGGCGCGCTCAAAAACTCAGGTCTCGATCCACCCGCTTCGATAAGTGGCTCCTATGACTGCTTCGCCCGCCGCCAACACCCGTCCGCTCCAGGTCCTGCTGGTCGACGACAATCCCATCCAGCTGAGCCTGCTCCGGCACCTGTTCCAGCGGCACGGCCACCACACCATCGAGGCCCGGAACGGGGCCGAAGCCCTGCTGGTGCTGGCCACGGAATTCCCCGATGTCGTGGTCAGCGACTGCGTCATGCCGCTGCTGGACGGCTACCAGCTCTGCCGGCTCCTCAAGGACGACCGCGCCACCCGCCACCTTCCGGTCCTCCTCCTCACCGCCCAGGGAGGCGGCCTGGCCCGATTCTGGGCGAAGACCTGCGGTGCGGACCGCTTCCTCGTGAAGGGCCGGGACCTGGATCATGTGGTCGAAGTGGCCGCCGCCCTGGCCCACCAGACGGGGCGGCCGCGGCACGGCCACCAGGTGCCCCGCCTGGCCCAGGAGAACTTCGGCGTGGACGCCATCCAGCGCCGTCTGGCGCAGGCCCTGGAACAGCGGCTGGTGGAGACCGCCATGCGCGACTCCATCGGCCGGCTCTACACCGTGGAGCACGACACGACCAAGCTCATCCAGGGCTTCATCGAGATCCTGCAGGAGCTGGTGCTGCCCGGCGCCCTGGCAGTGACCTACCTGGGCGAGGATGGCGCCTGGTCCTCCGGGGTCCACGGCGCCTCCACCAGCGAGCAGGAGCGGCTCACCCTCCAGACGGAACTCTCCGAGCGGCTCTCCCTGCCGACTCCGCTGGACTGCCACTGGCACCCCGCCAGCGATGCCGAGGAGCGCCGCCGCAGCCTGAGGGACCCGGTCCGTCTCGTGCTCTCCACCGGCATGGCTGGACAGCCTGCCGTGGGCGCGGTGGGCGTGCTGGCCGAACGGCGGGCCGCGGAGGAGTACGAGCGGCTCTTCGAGATCGCTGCCGAAGAGCTGGGGCGGCTGTTGAGCCTCGAGGATTCGCGTCTGCGGCTCTACCACCAGGCCATCCGGGATCCCCTCACGGGCCTCTACAACCGGCGCCACATCCTGGACATGCTCGGCGTGGAGCTGGACCAGTGCGCCCGCTTCGGCCAGCCCCTCTCCCTGATGGTCGTCGACCTCGACCACTTCAAGACTGTGAACGACCGCTTCGGCCACGCCACGGGCGACCAGGTGCTCAGCGTCGTGGCCCAGCGCATGGCCTTCGGGCTGCGCAAGGTGGACCAGCTGGGCCGGGTGGGTGGCGAGGAGTTCCTTGTCTACTGCCCCCAGACGGATCTGGAAGGCACCCGGGCCATGGCGGACCGCCTCCGGGAACAGGTCTCGGAATCGGCCATCCCGGGCCTGCCGGAATCGGGCCGGGTCACCCTGAGCATCGGACTCGCCGCCTGGAACGGGGCGGAGGACAGCGCCGAGGCCCTCTTGGCCCGCGCCGACCGCAATCTCTACAAGGCCAAGGCCGAAGGGCGGAACCGGGTCGTGGGCTGACCCTCCGGGAATCCAGGAAAGAGGCTGGTCGCGGAAGACGCGGGACAGGACCGCCTCTTCCGCGCCCTCCGCATGATTCCGCGCCTCCCGCGACCAGCAAATCCTTGACAGCTTTGCGGCCAGGATCGCATGATGCCATACGCTTCCGTATGGAGTTCCCATGGATCCCGAATCCTCGTCCCCCCAGGACCTGGCTGATCGCGTAGCGCGCCTGGAGGCCCAGGTGGCCTGGCTCCTCCAGCAGGGCCAGCGCCCCCAGCCCGCCGCCCCCCGGCCCCGTCCGGCGGCCGCGGCCGGCACCCCTCCCCGGCCCCCCTCCCGGGAGATCTCTCCGGTGGTGTGGATCGCCGGCATCGGCGCCGCGCTCTTCCTGTTCGGCACCGTGTTCTTCTTCCGGTGGGCGGTCCAGCAGGGCTGGATGGGCCCCGAGTTCCGCTTCATCCTCGGCCTCCTGGCGGGCGGGGGCCTCGCGGCCTTCGCGGCGCGCCTGCTCCTCGGGGGGAAGCGGAGTCTGGGCGTGGCGCTCCTGCTGGCGGGCCTGGGCACCCTGCAGTTCAGCTTCCGGGCCGGGGCCTTCGGCTTCCACTTCTTCGACCCGGCCCTGGGCCTGGCCGGCGTGGCGGCGGTCACGCTTGTGGCGGGCCTGCTGGCGGCCCGCGCCCGCAGCGGCGGGGCCCTGACCGTGGCCCTGGCCTCCGGCCTGGCGGCCCCCCTCGCCTTCAGCCAGGGCGGCCACCACGAGGTGGCCCTGGCCCTCTACCTGGCCGTCCTCATGGCCGCCACGCTGACCGTTCCCTACCTCGCCGGGATCGGGGGGCGCTGGCACGGGGCCCGCTGGACGGCCCTCCTCGGGACCTGGCTGCTCCTGTTCTCCGCCGCCGCCGACGTGCTGCGGACCGATGCCCCCGCCCTCGGTCTCCTGCTGCTGCTCCATCTCGTCCTCGCCGGCCTCCTGGCCTGGCTGCCGGGCACGGAGGAACGGCCCGCCACGCCCACGTTGCTGTGGCTGGCGGCCTCCATCCTCGCCACCGCCTATGGCTGGCTGGTCTGGAAGCGGCTGGCCTGGACACCGGAACTCTACGCCGTGCCGGTGCTGGCGGCGGCCGCCTGGAACCTGACCCTGGTGAAGCCCCTCCGGCTCCGCCTCGGGGGACGGCAGGCGGACCTGGGCCTGCTGGCCCTGGCCGCGGGTCACCTGGCCCTGGCCGTGCCCGTGGCCCTGGCCTGGCGCTGGGTCGGCCCGCTCTGGGGCACCTTCGCCCTGGCCCTGGCCTGGGCCGCGCAGCGGACCGGGGAGGAGGTCTCTGAGGAGGCCGCGGGCCTGCGCTGGCTGGCCCTGGGCATGGCCCTCCTGGCCTCGGCGCGATGGGCCTTCCACGGCCTCGACGGCGCCTTCGATCCCGCGCACGCGGGTCTGCCGTTCCTCCGCGCTGCCTTCGCAGAGGGCCTCCTGGCCGCCCTCGCCTGGTTCCTCCTCACCTGCCGCGGCGGTCGCCAGGGCCTGCTCGCCTTCCTGGCCCTCCAGGTGACGGCGAACGTGACCCTTGCCGTGGAGGCGGCCCGCCTCGTCCAGTGGCTGCAGGCGCCGGATGCGCGTCTCGTCCCCTGGGGCAGCAGCCGGGCCGCGTCCATCACCCTGACCCTCGTCTGGGCCCTCTCCGGCGCCTGGCAGTGGATGCGCGGCCTCGGTCACGAGGGCGACGCCCGCCGGGCCCTCCTCGCCGCGGGCTACGCCTGGATGGGCATCGCCGCCCTGAAGCTCCTCCTTGCGGACCTGGCCTCGGCCGACACCCCCCTGCGGGCTCTCGCCTTCCTGGGCGTAGGCGCCATCGGCATGACCGCAGCCATCCTGGCCCGGCGGCACCACCCGGAGGAGCGGCCATGAGACGCGCCCGTTCCCTCGTCCTCACCGGCCTCGCCCTCCTCGCGTTCGCCTGTTCGCAGGAGGACACCACCGGCCTGCGCCGGCGGAGCATCGCCCCGCCCGCCACCAGCGGCTGGGCGCGCCTGCCCCTGGACGCCGCCGCCCAGCGGGACACGAAGGGCCTCTGGATCTCTGACGCCACGGGGCGCAGCGTTCCCTACCTGGTGGCCCGTGAGGGCCTCTGGACGTCCCAGCCCCTGGTCCTGGCGAACCTGCTGCTGGGCGCGGACCGCGAAGGCCATCCGGCCGCGGAATTCGGCCTGAAGCTGCCCGAGGGTTGGCAGGTCGGCGAGCGGGAGCAGCTCCGTCTCGATTTCGACCTTGCGGGCACCGCACCCTGGGTGGCCACCGTGGCCGCCGAGCGGCAGCGCCAGGGCGGCGCCTTCCTGGCCTACACCTTCCCTGCCCCGGCCCACCTCTACGACCTGTCCCCCTCGGGCAGCCGTGCGAGCCTCACCCTGCCCTGGGATGGGGAGCGCTACCGGATCACCCTCCGCATGGACCAGGGCGCGGCCCCACGGATCAAGGGTCTGCGCGTCTTCGCCGAGACCCGGCCCGAGGCCCTGGAGGCAGAGCTGGCCCTGGATGCCCCCCTGGCAGCGGAACCAGGCAAGCCCCGCGAATGGCGCATCGCCCTACCCCAGGAAGACCGGATCGTGGGCCTGGAGCTGGGCCTGGCGCCCCCGGCCGCGCCCCTGCGGGCGGAGGTGGCCCTCGGCGAGGAAGGCAGCTTCGCCTTCGTCTCCGAACCTCTCTGGAACCTGCCGGCCCTGGGCTCGCGTTCCATGCGGGTCGCCCTGGCGCCCACCCTCGCGCGGACGCTGCGCCTGCGGCTGCCGGAGGGCGCCACGCCCATCTCGGCCCGGGTGCTCGTCCGCCGCCAGACCCTGCTCTTCCCGGCGGAGGCCGGCCAGGCCTACGCCCTTCACCTGGGTGGCGAGGCCCACCCGGCCCCCGGCGACCTGGGCGCCCTGCCCTCCAGCCGCGCCCTCTTCGCCACCGCCCCCCTGATCCTGGGGCCCGAGGCCCCGGATCCCCAGGGCCTCCCCCGCCGGGTCAGCTCCGGCGAGCGGGCCCGCCCATGGATGCCCTGGGTGGCGGGCGCGGCGGTGCTGCTGCTGGGACTGGCCGCCTGGCGTCTGCTGCGGGACGGGGAGGCTCCCGCGCCCTAGCGTCGTCCAAGGGCCCCGTCCGTGGGGGGGGGCGTGCTGGATCGGAGGGTCAGGCCTTCGGCAGGAGGGCCTTCGGCCGCAGCTGCACCAGGGCGACGGCGGAGAGGATGACCAGCATGCCCGCCAGGCCCCGCCAGCCGAAGGGCTCCCTCAGGACCAGGGTGCCCAGGAGTACGGCCACCAGGGGGTTCAGGTAGGCGTAGGTCCCCATCTTCGCCGGGGTCCAGGCCTTGGCCAGGTAGATGTAGGCGGAGAAGGCCAGCACCGAGCCGAAGAGGGCCAGGTAGCCCACGGCCAGCACGGCCTTGGTGTGCAGGGGCCCGCGCAGGTAGCCCCCCGTGAGCGGCGCCACCGCCCAGCCGATGACGGCGGCCGTGGCCATCTGGATCCCCACATTGGTGAGCAGGCCGCCCCCGTGGACGAAGCGCTTGCCGTGGAGGGTGCCCCAGGACCAGATGATCGGCGCCAGGATCATGGCGACGAGGCCGCCCCGATCGAACCGCAGACTCCCGGCCGGCCAGACCAGCACGACGACGCCCGCCAGCCCCAGGGTCAGGCCCGCCCAGCCCTTGGGACCGAGGGGCTCCTTCGCCAGGGTGAAGACCGCCAGCCAG